>Ga0136846_1213482_pt1 | contig 27337 bp, 22 predicted proteins | sample HopSoiMetagenom2_FD_96841 | JGI IMG/M metagenome (GOLD analysis project Ga0136846, IMG submission 96841) | Grasslands soil microbial communities from Hopland, California, USA - 2 Assembly 2016 (version 4) | ecosystem: Environmental > Terrestrial > Soil > Grasslands | place: USA: Hopland... | reverse complement strand
GACATCGAACGGTTCGCGATTCCGTTCAACCCGGCGGTGGGCGTCGACTTCCCGACGGGTGGTGGACAGTACGGCAACACGACCTGCCTGCCGCTGCCGGATATCGAGAAGAACAACAACCCGAGCCTCGGCCCGGGCTTCGTCCCGAGCGTGACGGGCGCCTAACGGTATCTTCGCGACCTCTCAGCTGAGGTGTTACGGCCCGGTGCGCATCCTTTGCGCATCGGGCCGTCTCGCTTCCGCTCGTCCACGGAGGCCGCGGCCGATGATGACGGCCTTCAACGGAATACCAAGGTCCATTAGGCGTGCAGCTATCCTCGCACTGTCGCTCATGTACGCTGCTCCCACCGTCACGCGGTTCGCCTGCTGATTGATGCCCATGCTCGTCGCCAAGTGCCTTGCGAACAGGTCGAGAATCAGAGAATCACGCCAGGTGGCAAGATCTATGTAGGTGAATTGACCTTGGACATACCGGCACGGGTGGGCTGACGAGCAGCCGCCGAGCAAGCGCGACACAGCAACGCGCGCGGAGGCGGAGTCGCGCGGGTCGAGAAGAACGATGGTTGGATTGCCGCCATCGCCGAGGTAGAATCCTCCGAAGCCTGGCACCATACATCCCACGCGCCAGTACAGCTCGTCGCCCCGCGGCATTTGACGTTCGCGGCCATTGATCACAACGGTTCGCGTGGCAGTCCCGCAGGTCGTCGACGTTACGACTGACTTTCCGTGGCACGCGAACGCTCCGCTGCAGATTGCGGCGGCTACGACGGTCGCGACTGCCGATGCGACGGGTCCGCGCCCTCGCCTTGATTGCTGAACGAGACTGATGACCATTTCTCCTGCCACGTGGCCTTCCGCGCTACACTCCAAGCTGCAAGCCGTTCTCCTCGGCCTCAACTCCCCATGAGTGCACTTCGCAGATTCGTCTCTGTCATTACGCTCCTGCTCGCTGCGGCCGCGACGCTTTCCGCGCAGACGAAAGCGCTCCGCTTTGCCCGTCTCGTGGATGGGACGGGGCGCGTGCTCTCCGACGCCACAGTCGTCGTTCAGGGTGACCGCATAACGAGTGTCGGCACGGGTGCGGCGGCGGTGCCCAACGGCGCAGTGGTGATCGACCTGCGTCCGCTCACAGCCATCCCGGGCCTGATCGACGTCCACACGCACATGACCTACTACTGGGACCAGCGTCCTGGGACCCAGCCATGGGCGCAGCAGGGAAGGCGCCGCAGCGCGGAGACGGTCTTTCTCGCGCAGGAGAACGCGCGCAAGACACTGGAGGCGGGTGTCACCACGGTTCGCGACCTCGGCGCGTCGGAGTACGGCGACATCGTTATGCGCGATCTCATCGACCGTGGCGCGATGATTGGGCCGAGGATGTTCGTCGCCGGATTCGGACTCTCGCGCCAGCGTACCGCGCCGCGTCCAGGTGCGCCGCCAGGCGCGCCGCGCGGACGAATCGCCGAGATGGCAGACATCCCTGTGGCGGTGAAGGCGCAGGTGGACGCCGGCGCGAACTGGATCAAGATGTATGGCTCGACCGGCAGCGGCGCCGACGTCACGGGTGACGAGACGTTCTCTTTCGAGGAGATGAAGGCCGCCGTCGATGCCGCGCACGCGGCTGGCGAGCGCATCGCCATTCATTCGTACGGCCCGCAGGGCGGACGCGATGCGGTGCGCGCCGGCGCCGAGTCGGTGGAGCACGCGGTCGATCTCGACGATTCGACGCTGACCGAGATGGCGGCGCGCGGTACCTACTATGTGCCGACAATCGACCACAACCGCTATTACGCCGAGTATCACGAGCAGTTCGGCTATACGCCAGAGCAGGTGGCGGCGCTCGACGCCTTTCGCGCGCGCAACCTCGAGACGGCGCGTCGCGCGTGGAAGGCGCACGTTCGCTTCGCGATGGGCTCCGACGCGGTGTTTACGATGTTCGGCCAGAACACGCGCGAGCTCGGCTGGTTCACGCAGATCGGGATGACGCCGGCCGAAGCGCTCGCCACGGCGACGACGAACGCCGCGGAGCTGTTAGGCATGAAGGAGACGTTAGGCGCGGTTGCGCCGGGCTATTACGCGGACATCGTCGCCGTCCGCGGCGATCCGCTGCGCGACATTCACGTCGTGATCGACAGTGTGAAGTGGGTGATGAAGGGTGGAGCGGTGGTCGTGGATCGCCGCGTGGAGGCGCGCCGCCGATGATGATGAAGATCCGGCTCGTGCTCGGGTGGATCATGATCCTCCTCGGCGCGTACGTCGCGCTGCACCCGCTCTGGTCGCACGGGAAGCCTGTGACGACGTCGCTCTGGCTCGACATGGCGTTCGCGGCCGTGTTTCTCCTTCGGGGAGTCATGAACATCCGCGGGGTGCGAAGGCGGCCAACTGCCAACTCGTCGGTGGATTCGTAGGCTCCTGTGCGCCACTCACGAGCAGTCGATCGGGCGGCACGAGCGGATGCTACAATGCGCCATTCACGAGCAGTCGATCGGGGGTGCACGGCGGCTTCATGCCAAATTTGGAATGCGGGCATCGGCCCGCCATCCGCGCATCATTGCTGGCATTCCAAATTTGGCATGGTGCTGCCTAGCACCCCCGATCGACTGCTCTTCGGTCGAGATCTCTACCTTCGGCTACGCTGCGCCGCCGCCGACTGCTCTTCGGTCGAGATCTCTACACCAGGACTGGCCTGAGCGGATAGCTTCAGGAGAGAACAGAACTGGAGAGCACATGGCGGAGCGCTGCACGCATCTAGATCAGGTTCGCGACGTTCAGCCGCGAACGCCGGAAGGTTGCGAGGAATGCCTGAAGACGAATGGGCGGTGGGTGCATCTGCGGCTCTGCCTCACGTGCGGCCACGTTGGCTGCTGCGACAACTCGCCAGGCAAGCACGCGACGAAGCACAATCACTCCACCAGTCACCCCATCATCCGCAGCTTCGAGCCGGGCGAGGACTGGGGCTGGTGCTACGCGGATGAGCTCTTCATCGAGCCGGCGCCGCACGCGTAGATGAGCGCCATCAGCGCCACACCGACGAGTGTGGCCGCCGTAGCCGAATGGCCGGCACTGCCGCTCGCGGCGTGGCAGGACACGTACGCGACGCTGCATCGATGGCTCCAGATCGTCGGGAAGACGCGGCTCGCGCTCGCGCCGATGCAGAATCACTGGTGGCAGGTCACGCTGTACCTCACCAGTCGAGGGCTCGCGACCTCGCCAATGCCGGCGGGCGGCCGCTCGATGGAGATCGAGCTCGACTTCATCGATCACCAGCTCGTCGCGCGAACGAGCGACGGTGACACGCGGGCGCTGCCGCTCGCGCCGCGGTCCGTTGCGGCATTCTACGCGGATTACCTGGCGCTGCTTAGCTCGTTAGGCATCGAGGCGCGGATCTACCCGGTGCCGGTGGAGATCGCCGAAGTGACTCCATTTCCGCACGACCGCGAGCACGCGTCGTACGACCCCGACGCCGCGCAGCGCTGCTGGCGCGCGCTCCTCGCCAGCGATCGTGTGCTCAAGGAGTTTCGCGGGCGGTTCCTCGGAAAGTCGAGTCCGTCGCATTTCTTCTGGGGCTCGTTCGATTTGGCGTGCACGCGCTTCTCGGGTCGGCGGGCGCCGCTGCATCCTGGCGGCGTTCCCAACTGTCCGGATTACGTGACTCGTGAGGCGTACTCGCACGAGTGCATCAGCGCCGGCTGGTGGCCCGGCAGCCTCGGTTCGCCGGTAGAGGAGCCCGCGTACTACGCCTACGCCTATCCGGAGCCGCCTGGCTGCGCCGATGCCGCCGTTCGACCGCAGGGCGCGTCCTACAACGCGACGATGCGCGAGTGGATTCTTCCCTACGAAGTCGTGCGCACCGCGAGCGACCCGCGGGGGATGCTGCTCGAGTTTTTCGAGAGCACGTACGAGATCGCGGCGACGCGCGGTGGATGGGATCGCGCGGAGCTGGACCGACGAGCCTGACGCGGGCGATCCGTCCGGATCGGGCAGACGCAGCAAGCGTCAGCGGTTGACGGACTACGGCTCGCGCAGCGTCTCAGCGCGGCCATTCCGTCCGGGCGCGCTGTGGAAATTCGGGGGCGATTCGACGCACGGTTGGGCGTGACGCCCACAGCGCGGATACCGTCCCTGTAGCGTATGGTCGCCCCCACACGCCCCAGCGGCCCGCAGAAGCCGCTCATCCACAATGCCGGAAAGCTGATCGCCATGGCCGCGTCCACGGGCGCGGCGCTCGTGTCGATCATTTCGTTTCTGTACTCCTACGGCGTCATCGGGAAGTCCGCGAGTCACCAGACGATCGGCAACCTCGGCGCGACGTGGGTGGGGCTGCGGCCACAGGCCGATACCGCGTTCGCCATCGGCGACACGATCCATCTCGCGGCGACGATCACCGACGACAACGGCGCCATTCTCGTTGGCGCGAAGCCGACGTGGGTGAGCGAGAACCCGAAGGTCGCGGTCGTGCTCAACGACGGCTCGGTGATCGCACAGGGTCCGGGAACGACGACGATCACGGTTGCCGTCGCCGATCTCATCGCGCGGTCACGCATATTCGTTAGGCAGGTCGTCACGTCCGTCGACGTCGTCGGCGTCGCCAACGATACGACGCCCGTCGTCGCCGAGGGCGACCGCTATCCGATGCGCGCGATTCCGCGCGACGGGCGCGGACATCCGGTGATCGGGCTCGTCCCACAGTGGCGCCTCGACGACACGAGCGTCGCCGAGATCGATACGTCCGGTATCGTGTCGGGGAAGATCGCGGGACGCACCTTTGCGACCGCAACGGTAAATGGCGTCTCGGGCAAGGCTCCGGTAATGGTCGTGGCGACGGCCGCCGACCTTGCGACGGTTGCTGGCGGCGCGCAGCGCGCCGCGGCGGGCAGTCTCCTGCCGCAGGCAATCGTCGTACGCGTCACGAGCCGGCGGTCGCGCCCGGTCGAGGGTGTGCTCGTCAAGTTCCGTGTCGGGGACGGGCAAGGTAGCCTCGAGCCGGCGTCTGCCGTGACCGATGCGGATGGCCGCGCGCGCTCGGTGTGGACGCTCGGCGACCTGCCGGGTCGTCAGACGCTGCTGGCGACGGTCGAGCGCGTCGACAGCGCGCTCGCAGTGGTCGCGGAGGCAGAGCCGGTGGCGTCGAACACGCGGCTGGCGGCGTTGACGGAGAGCGTGGAGGGCGACGCGGGCCACGCGCTTGCGGATACCGTCGCGATTCGCGTCACGGATTCCACGGGGCGCGCGCTCGGGGACGTGCCGGTGTCCTGGGTTGCGCTCGATAATGGGCGGGCGGAAGCGCTCGAAGCGCGTACGGATTCGTTAGGCACGGCGCGGGCGCGATGGACGCTCGGTCCGAAGTCGGGGACGCAGCGCCTCCGGGCCCAGGTCGGCAGCGGCCATGGGAAGAGCGCCGTCCCGCCGATCACGCTTCGCGCGATCGCGAAAGCCGGAGGCGCGGTCGGGTTCACGATCGTGTCGGGCAACGGTCAGCGGGGCATCGCGGGCGAGCCGCTGCCCAAGCCGCTGGTGGTTCGCGTGGTGGACGCGACGGGTAATGGCGTCGCCGATGCCGAGCTCCAGCTCCTGCCGTCGGCCGGAACGGTGCCGGATACGTCGGTGCACACGGACTCGCTTGGCCTGGCGCGCATCCGCTGGACGCTCGGCCACTCCGCGGGCGATCACTCTCTCGCCGTGCACCTCGACGGCGTTGAGAAGTTGCTAAAGATCAGCGCCGTGGCCCGGCCGGCCGCGGCCGCCAACCTCTCCTTCGACGACGTGCCCGGCGAGAAGGGCTCGCACGCGAAGGGTAAGCACCTGGTCGCTATCGTCACCGACGCGTACGGCAATCCAGTTCCGGAAGTCCGGCTCAGCTTCTCGACCCATTCGGGGAGCGTGGCACCGGGCCGCGCCGTGAGCGACGCGAAGGGCCGAGTGAAGGTGACGTGGACCGTCGGCGGACGCCCGGGCGATCAATCGCTCGTCGGCAGCGTCCCCGGCACCGACGTGCGTGGCTCGTTCGTGCTGCCTGGCGTAGTGCAGGCGGGCGCTCCAGCGAAGCCGGCCTCCAAAACGACCAAGCACGTCACGACGAGCAAGTCCTCGAAGAGACGCTAGTTCTACGCGATTGGCGCGTTGCGCAGCCCCGAGGAGTTGACGAGCTTAAAGGGGCCGCAGCGGAGGTCAACATTCGTGAGGATTCGCTAAACGGTGCCGGATTCGCCGCTCTCGGTGATGATCGTCGGCGCCACGGGGCTCGTCGGCCGGGAATGCCTGCGGCTTCTCCTCGCCGACAATGGATTCAGTCGCATCGTCGTCCTTACACGACGACCGCTGTCGCCCGTCGTACGGTCGCCAAAGCTCGAGACGCACGTCATCGACTTCGAGCACCTCAACGAGTACGACGAGCTGTTTCGGGTCGACGCAATCCTCTGCGCACTCGGAACTACCATCCGCCAGGCCGGCTCACGCACGCGCTTTCGCACCGTTGACCACGAGTACCCGCTGGCTTTCGCCAAGATCGGGCGCCGCGCTGGTTGCGGGCACTTTCTCGTCGTGAGCGCGCTCGGGGCGAATCCACGCTCCCGCGTCTTCTACAATCGCGTCAAGGGCGAGCTCGAGGAGGCGCTGCGCGGACTCGGCTACCCCCGACTCACCATCGTTAGGCCCTCGCTACTCCTCGGGCCACGCGCCGAGCTGCGTCTCGGCGAGGAAGTGGCGAAGCGAGTCACGCGGTGGCTGGGGCCGCTAGTGCCGCGCGCGTTCAAGCCCGTCGAGGCGCGCGCCGTCGCGACGGCGCTGGTGCGCGCGGCCCGGGAGCCGGGCAGTGGCGTTCGCGTGATCGAATCGGGAGAGATCGCGCTCGCCTGAAGCTGTACCAGCCCCAGTGCCTAACGGTAGCGGCGCGGCCGTGGCGGCAGATAGAACAGAACGAGCGAGGAGCCGACGCGGCCGACGGGCTGCAGCTCGTTCAGCCACTCGTACGCCCCCTCTCCTCCGACGCCCGCAAGCATCGTCTGGCTCGCGGCAATCCACCCGCGCGGGCGCTCCGCGGCGGCGAGAAGTCTTGCGTCGCGGACGCCGGCGGCCTCGAGACTCGCGGAGCCGTAGTAGGCAACGGCGATCGAGTCGATCCGCATACGCTTCATGACCACGCCGAGGCGATAGAGATCCTGCCCCCAATCGAGATTGCTGTCGACGAGAATGAGCTCGGGCCGGTCGCCAGCGATCGGATTGAAGTACGCGAGATAGTCCGGATGCGCTCGGAGCGGAACGATGAGCGCGGCGGCGAACGTCGCGGCGACGGTGGCACGTACGAGTCGGCGCGTCGGTGCGCTGCGCCCGCTCGCCTGCCAGAGCTCGATTGCGGCGATGGCGCCCAGGAGCGGGAGCATCGCGAGCACGGGGAGCACGAGCCTGACGCCGGCGTCCTCACCCGCGATCGCTCCGACGATGAGCACCGCCGTTGCGGCGGCGAGCACGGCTGCCGGCTCGGCTGCCTTGCGCCTAACGAAATCACGCGCTGCCGCGGCCGCGCCGAGCGTGGTGACGAGCAAGAGAGGAAGCGGCGTCTTCACGAGCAACGCGACCGGATAGTAGTACCACCAGCCGGTTGAGGATCGCTCACCGAGGAGAAACGCTGGCCGCGCCGTCGTGTCGGTGAGATAGCTCAGGAGGCCGCGAAACCATCCTGGTGCGGGTACCTGCACAACGGAGCCGTCTACGACCGAACCGATGCTGAACCCGTAGAGCGCCCAGCCCGTGATGGCCGCGGTAGCGACGGTAAGCGTGACCGTGAGTCCGGAGCGCCAGCGCGGCGCACCGGACCAGAGCGCCGCTCCGTTTGCCCGGCGTCGCACAGCGTAGATCGCCGGCAGCCCGAGGCAGAGCATCGGCAGTGCGATGAAGTCAGCCGTGACGCCAAGGGCAGCCGCAGCGCCTAACGAGATGGCCGCGGCCCAGTGCGGTGCGTCCAGCCAGACGACGAACGCGAAGAGCGCGGCGGCGAGGGTCGCGGCGAGCGCAATGTCGGTCGTCGCCAGCCCGCCGTAGGCGATGAGGCTGGGATTCGTCGCCGCGAGAAGCACCGCGATCGCGGCGCCGCGCTCGTCGCTCAGTCGCCGGCCCCAGCACCAGACGATCGCACAGAGGAGGATGAAGAACGGCAGCTCGCCAAGGCGGGCGAGCGCGAGCGTCGTACGATAGTGCGCACCGCGGCCGAGGATGCGCGCGCCATCCTCGGCCGGAGAGCCAGCCGACGCCCCGCGCTCGCCGTGCAGGTACGGTCCAATGCCCGCGGCGATGCGGCCGAGCGGCGGCCGCTGAGCATCGTAGTCGTAACGGCCGCTGAGCCACTCGACGCCAGCAGCGATGTGAGTGGGCTCCTCGTACGTGTTGCTGAAGGTGTAGTACGTCGCGGCGATGGCGAGCGCGCCCGCGAGAGTGACCGCGAGAGCGATGGCACGCCAGATCCGGGCGTCGGGTGCAAAGGACAGGCTCAGTCTCGCGGTCACACGTCATAGACGAGCGACCGCACCCGCCGATCACACGAGCCCGGCTATCAGAGCCGGTCGAGGGAGGACTGCGCGATCTCGAGGCTCACGCGTGACGCGTCGAGCTCGACGCGATAGCAGGGCTCGGGGTCGACGCACATGAGCTCACGCACGGAGCCGCATTCGTTCGCGAAGGCGCCAACGGTGAGGCGCACATGCGATGCGCGCGCGAACTGGACGCCGGGAATTGCGGCGCCATCTGCCCAATGCAGCGCGAACGTCTTGGAAGTGATCGCGCCAGCAATCTCGACTTCGTGCTCCATACGAACTCTGTCCGAAGGGAGCGCCATAATAAGAGAAACGGCGACGCGCGCAACGCCGATTTTCACGCCGAGCTCGCAGAGGAAAACTCGCCGTCGAGAAGAAATGTGATGTCGCGCTCACTTGATCTTTTTGCCGGGCGACTCCTGTCCGTTCTGCTTCAGCACCATGCCGGTGACGGTGCCTGACGAGTCCTTCGTGAAGACGATCTGCGCCTCGACCTCCTTGAGGAAGAAGCCGTCTTCCTTCTCCGCGAAGAGCTGCGACTTGCCCTGGCCGGTCGGCTGGCCGAAGAGCGCTGCGCCTTCGCGTGTGACGACGATGTGAAAGGTGGGGGCGAGCTCGTACTCGCCGACATAGCGGTCGAGCGCCTCTGGAGCGAGAGTGATCTCGGTGTGCATCACTTTCACGGGCGCGGGAGCGAGCGGCACGCGGGGATCGACGAAATGCAGTCCGATGTCGTCGACGCTCGTGGCGCTGTTGGAGAGGACGACAACGCCAGCGTGACGCGCCCGATCGAAGCCGATGAACGTGCGATAGCCGCCCGTTCCGCCGTTGTGCCAGATCACCGTGCTTCCCGACGGTGCGTTGACGATGTGCCACGCGAGACCCAGGCTCAGATTTGGATTGTCGGTGGCGTAGCGCTTCGTCTGCGCCAGCTCGATGGCCGGCGCGAGCTTCGAGTGTGACGGATCGACGTAGGCCTGGAGATACTTCAGCATGTCGCTCACGGTCGAGCGCAGTGCGCCGGCGCCGGCGAGTCCGGGGATGTCCCAGTTGCTGACGACGGCTCCATTCTCGTCGTGGCCCAGCGCGAGCCGCTCGCGCATCGACGGCGTGAAGGTGACGCGCGTCTCGCTCATGCCCAGCGGGTCGATGACGTGCTTTCGCACGAGCGCCTCGTAGCTCACGCCCTCGCGCCGCGTGAGAGCGATGCCGAGCAGCCCCATGCCGAGATTAGAGTATTCGTATTTGGCACCGACGTCGCGCGGGAGCTGGTACGACGCGACGAAGTCGATCGCCTGCTGCTCCGTGTAGTCGGCGTACGGATTCGCCTGGTTCTTCGGAGCGAAGTTGGATGGCATCCGCGGCAGCCCCGACGATTGCGTCGCGAGATCGGCGAGGGTGATCTCACGCCCGCTCCGCGAGGGCACGTGCGCGGAAGCCGGCAGATACTTCGCGACCGGATCGTCGAGCTTCACCTCGCCCTTGACGACCATGTCCGCGAGTGTCGTCGCCGTGAACGTCTTGGTGATCGAGCCGATCTCGAACACACTCTGGCCGTCGAGTGGCCGGCTCGTTCCCGACACTCCGTAGGCGAAGATTCGCGTGCGGCCGTCCGGATCGAGAATGCCGACGGCGATGCCCGACGAGCGCTTCGCGTCGACCCGGTCCTTGAGCACGGCGCGAATCGCGGAATCGGAGAGGGCGAGGCGCGGATCGACCGCGGCGGCTTGCTGGGTGGGCTGCTGCGCAAACGCGCTCGGGGCGGAGAGCGCAAATACGGCGAGAATGCGAAGGGCAGTGAGGCGTCGCATGACTGTCTCGAGGGGTAGGTGGCCTAATCATGGCGACCAGCGCGGCCCGACGACAGCCGCGTTTCCCTTACGTCAGCAGCCGCTTGAAGAGATAGAAGCCAAGCACCGAGACGCCGACGGCGAGAAGCACGATCCCCGCAAGGAGCGTCACTACGAGCGCGGTACTCGCTCGGCTGGTTCGAGTCGGCACCTCGAGGTGACGAGCGAGCAGCTTCACGTTGCGCGTGTTCGACTTCCAGGCGAAGTCGAACAGGTCGCCCACGATTGGCAAGCCGCCGACAATGGTGTCGACGCCGACGTTCAGCGCCATCCGCGTGAGGACGCTCGCTGGCGCGCCCGCCCGCGCGGCCTCGAGGATGATGTACGCCGACGCCGCGCCGCCGAGGAGATCGCCCAGTCCGGGCACGAGCCCGACCAGCGGATCGATCCCGAAACGAATGTCGGTGCCCGGGACGCGTATCGCGTCATCGAGCACCGACGCCACGGCCTTCGCGCGAGTTAAGGAGTCGTTAGGTTGCATCGAGTGACGATGTCATCGCAGCGCGACGTCCTGCGTCGTCTGCACGGAGAAGCGCGAGCCCGCCGGCAGCACGCCGTTCTCGCCCGAGCGGCCAAGCGAGATCGCCGTTCCCGCCACCGCGCCCAGCCCGGCGCCGAGGAGAATCTTGTCGCGGTCTCCGCCGCTCAGGACGGCGCCGAGGACCGCCCCCGCGGCAGCGCCGATCGCGCCGCTCTTCACGGTCTCGCTCGTGCTGGCGCCGCCCTGCTTTTGCAGGTTCGTCTCCGTGATGTTCGCCCCGAATGGATAGCGCCGTCCGTTGAACGTCAGGCTATCGAAGTCGAGTACGAGGGCGGCGGTCTGGGTCGCGTTGCTCGCGGCCGTGACCCCACTCACATGTCCCCACACCCTCGCGCCGCTGGGCACCGTCAATCGCCCATTCTGCGCGACGACCGGGTCGACGAGCGTCGCCGAGAAGGTGTCGCCGGTATGCGAGCTGTTCGTGCCGAGCTGCTGATCGAGCGCGAGATTCATCGTCACGCCCGCGGGCAGCGTCCGGGCATTCGCGGGTGCGGCGGTGGCAGGCGTGGCGATCTCGCCCGTCGCGGTCTCCACGCGAGGAGAGCTCGCGCAGGCCGAGAGCGCGAAGATGGTGACCAGCGCCGATCCGATTCGTTTGTGGTGCATAGCGTCCTCCATCGACAAGTGCATCCGGGTCAGCGGGCAAAAGACAGACCGCCATGTGACGATGGGAGTGCTTCACCGCTCGCGCGTGTGCGCGCATATTGAGAGAAGGCCGCCTTCCAATCCATGATCGCTCACGCTGTAACGATTTCGCTTCTCGCCGCTGCCGCCGCGGGGCGTGCCGCCGTGCCCGCCGCGCCGGACTCGTCGATCGTGATTCGGGTCAATCAGGTGGGATATCTGCCTGATGCCCCGAAGGTCGCCGTGGCGTGCGGGCTCGATTCTACGCGGGCGACACGCGTCACACGTACGTTCATCGTGCGCGACGCGAGCGGCCGCACTGTGTATGGGCCCAAGAAAGTCGTGAGCAGCGGATCGTTCGGCCCCTGCCAGCGCACCTGGCGTCTCGATTTCTCCGAGCTGCGCAAGCCGGGGCGCTATCGCGTCGCGGCGTTCGGCGTCACGTCGCGCGAGCTCCGCGTCGATGCACACGCGTACGACGGCGGCGCGGACACGCTGCTCAACTACATGCGCGAGCAGCGCTCCGGCTGGAATCCACTCATCGGCGACTCGGTGCACACGCACGACGGGATGGTCGTCGACGACAGCGGACACGCGGTGAAGGCCATCTCCGTGAGCGGCGGCTGGCACGACGCATCGGATTATCTGCAGTACGTGACGACGTCGGCGAACGCGACCTACATGATGCTGCTCGCCTACCGCGACCATCGTGAGGCGTTCGGCGACGACTTCGATGGCCGCGGCGCCGCCGGGAAGAACGGCATCCCCGACGTGCTCGACGAAGCACGCCACGGACTGGAATGGTTGCTTCGGATGTTCCCGAACTACAGTGAGATGTACAACCAGATCGCGGACGATCGCGACCACACGTACTTCGATCTCCCGTGGACGGATTCGTCGGACTATGGCTGGGGGAAAGGGAAGGAGCGTCCAGTCTATCCATGCACGGGTAAGCCACAGGGCTTGTTCGGCTACAAGAATCGCTCGACCGGTCTCGCGTCGACCGCCGGCAAGTACACCTCAGCGTTCGCGTTAGGCGCGCAACTGTACGGCGATGTCGACTCGACGCTCGCCGACACGCTGCGGCGGCATGCGCTGATTGCCTACACCGTCGGCGACACTTACCGCGGTGTCTGCCAGACGGCGCCCGGCCGGGCCCCGTACTTTTATGAAGAAGCGAACTGGGTGGACGACATGGAGCTCGCCGCGGCCGAGGTGTATGCCCTCACCGGCGACCGCATGATTCTCGGCCGCGCCGTGTCGTACGCGGAAGACGAGCCGGTGACGCCGTGGATGGGCGCCGACACGGCGCGCCACTACGAGTGGTTCCCCTGGTATAACAACGGCCACTACGAGACGTGGCGTGCCGCGTTAGGCCCGGGTATCAAGCGTGAGATGGAGGAGTACTACCGGCGCGGCATCGAAGCGGTCGTCGCGCGCGCACACAACGGATTCCGGGTGGGGATTCCGTTCATCTGGTGCTCGAACGACCTAATGACCGCGTTCGCGACGCAGGCGATGCTCTACCGCCAGATGACGGGCGATCAGCGCTATCGTGAGTACGAGCAGGCGGCGGTCGACTGGCTGCTCGGCACGAATCCCTGGGGGACGTCGATGGTGATCGGCTGGCCTAACGATGGAGTGTGGGCACGCGATCCGCACTCGGCCGTTGCCAGAGATCTTGGGGTCGAGAAGCTGCGCGGTGGGCTGCTCGATGGTCCGGTGTATCGCTCGATCTTCCTGAACCTGAAGGGGATCTCGCTGCACGACGCCGACGAGTACGCGCCGTTCAATACGGGCTTCATCGTGTATCACGACGATATCGGCGACTACTCGACGAACGAGCCGATCATGGATGGGACGGCGAGCCTGGTGTATCTGATCTCGGGGTACGCGCTCGAGGGGACCACCTGCGAGCAGCGCAGCGATTCGTGTGTGTCGTCGCTGGCGAGCGACGGATCCGCGCCTCGCAAGCGCCGCCGCGGGAATTGATATCGATGTCATCCCGAGCGTAGCGAGGGATCTGCACTTGCTGCGCTCGCATGGCTGGCGTCGCTCGCGTGGCGGGCATCCCAAGACCAACAGAGTGGACGGGACGCAGATTGCGCAGATTTCGCAGATTGCGCAGAAACAACAAAGAGCGGGGGCGTCTTTTCCAAAGAACGCTGCCGTTCTCTTCATTCTCATTCTGTCGACTCGACAGGCGGCGCGCGCTCAGACCCTAACGACGCCGTCCTGCTCGGCGGACAGGGCTCTGCACTGCACCGAGCTGGTCGCGCCGCCGGATCTGCCGGGAGTGCGCGGCACCCTCGAATTGGAGCCGGTTACCGGACCGTTCGGCGTAGCTATCACCTCGGACGGGTCGCCGAGATACAGAATCGTCGCACACGTGACTGGGTTGCCGGCGGCGGCGCGACTGGGTCGCTACACCACGTATGTCGCCTGGGCATACACCGTGACCATGGACAGCGCGATCAACCTCGGCGTGGTCGCGAACGGCCGAGTGCCGTTAGGCGAGGTCGCCCGGGAGCAATTCCGGGTGATCGTCACCGCCGAGGCGGATTCGCGCGTGCGTGAGCGCACGGGTCGCATCGTGTTGCGCGGGACGTCACCGGGCGCGCGGTTGCTCGCGCACCGCGATCTTATGCAAGCAGTCGCGCCGGGCGCGCCGGTGGTCGAGGGACATCAGCACGGCTCCGAGCGCTGGCGCATGCCGCCGATGACTCCTGGCAGCATGATGGCGATGCCGGGCCTGCGGCATCTCACGCCGTCGGTCGCGCCGTGGCTGCCACGGGGTGACACGTCGGTGCCGGTGGCGCAGCCGCGTCGCGTGATTGACGTCCGCGACGGCGACACCCTCCGCCTCGCCGCCGGACTCGTTAGGCGCACGATCGCGGGACGTTCGGTCGTGATGTACGGCTTCAACGGCCAGTACCCCGGCCCACTTGTTCGCGCGACGCGCGGCGCGACGCTCGTCGTGCGCTTCGAGAATCGGCTCGACCAGCCATCGTCCGTGCACTGGCACGGCGTCCGCCTCGACAATCGCTACGACGGCGTGCCCGAAGTCACTCAAGCAGCGGTGCCGCCTGGCGGCACATTCGCCTATCGTGTGCACTTCCGGGATGCGGGGATCTACTGGTATCACCCGCATGTCCGCGAGGACATCCAGCAGGACCTCGGCCTCTACGGCAACATCCTCGTCGCGCCCGAGCCAGGCGCCGGGCTGCCGCGCGTCGATGGCGAGGAGGTGCTCGCGCTCGACGACATCCTCCTCGACGATCAGGGGCTCCTGCCATACGGAGCAGACGAGCCGACGCATGCGCTCATGGGCCGTTGGGGGAATGTTTTCCTCGTCAACGGCGAGCCTCGTTATGCGCTCAGCGTGCGGCGGGGCGACGTCGTGCGGTTTTGCCTCACGAACGTTTCCAATGCGCGCGTCTACAACGTGGCCTTCGGCAGCGCTCGGATGAAGGTCGTCGCCTCCGACGGCGGCAAGTTCGAGCGGGAGAGCTGGGCGACGAGCGTCGTCATCGCGCCCGCCGAGCGCTACGTCGTCGACGTCCTGTTCGATCGAGCGGGTGAGGTCGCGCTGACGAATCGTGTGCAGGCGCTCGACCACATGTACGGCGTCTATATCCCCGAGGCGGATACGCTCGGGACAGTCCTGGTGAACGCCAGCCGCGGTACGGGTGAGGCGCGGTCCACCTTTGCGCGCCTCCGCGCCAATGCCGATGTCACCGCCGAGCTCGCGTCCTATCGACGGCAGGCGTCGCGGGCGCCGGATCACACGCTCGTGCTCGCGCTCGAGACGAGCGGTCTGCCGTCGCCAGTTGCAATGATGCTCAACTCCCTCAACGTCCCGATGGACTGGAACGACGGCATGGCCATGGCCAACTGGGTGACGACAGGGCGCGAGGTCCACTGGATTCTTCGCGATGCCGCGACCGGCCGCGAGAACATGAACATCCGTTGGCGGTTCAAGCGTGGCTCAGTCGTGAAGCTCCGAATCTTCAACGATCCGACGTCAGTCCACGCGATGGATCACCCGATTCATCTCCATGGCCAGCGGTTTCTCGTTCTCTCGCGAAATGGCATCGCGAACGAGAACCTCGTCTGGAAGGACACGGGCCTCGTGCCCGCGGGCGAGACAGTGGACTTCCTCGTCGACATGGCGAATCCCGGCACGTGGCTCCTGCACTGTCACGTCGCGGAGCACATGGGTACGGGAATGATGATGGCGTTCGTGGTCGAGTGAGTCGCGTGTAGCGCGCTGGACAAGCGAATCGAGGAAGTCGCGGCTCGCTGGCATCGACCTTCCAAGACGCACACGGGTATGCTGCAGCAGCCTCACGAGCCGTCCCCCGAGATGATGGCCGACATCAGTGCCCGCCTCGGTCGCGTTTGCCAGGATTATTCCGTTGAAGACTTCTCTGATCTCGTAAGGCAGATCGCCGTCGTCCAGGCGAAGTACGATGCGATGCGCGCCGAGTCGTTCTTCGCGGCCGCGCGCAGTCTCGCCGCGGAGCGGCTCGCGAAGCGTGATCCGCCGGAGGATCGCGTCGAGGGCCACCCTCGATGAGCGGGGTCGATTCAGGCCCGAGGCAGGAGTTCCGCGGCCGCGAGCGGGGCGAGAACGGCCCGCGGGTGCTCACGGACGAGGAAGGTCGCCTCTGGCGCGTCCGCGAGGTGCGCTTCGCCGATGCGCCGCCCTCTCTGATCTTCGAGTCAGAGACGGGATTTCGACGCGTGCGTGAGTATCCCGCGACGTGGCGATCGATGAGCGATTCCGAGCTCTTCGACCTGAGCTGGAGTACGTGAAGCCGCGGGGCCCGGCCCCGCGGCTTCACGACGGCCCTGGACGCGAAGCGTCTCCGTCCTTTCCTTCCTAGGCGGACGACCGCACACCCATTCCGTAGTCTCCCTCCAGCAGCCCCTCTTCGAGGTCCGTAATGACTCGCTATTCGCGCGCGCTCTGCATTCTCCTTTTCCTGACGTCGACGCCGCTCGCGGCGCAGAACGCGACCACCCAGCAGGGTGCGAGCCCGGCTGAACTCGCCGCCGCGCGACCAGGTCGCGATCCCGGTCAGGCGATCGACGAGGAGTACACTCGCAAGATCCGCGAGTATACCACCGAGCCGTTCTTCCTCTCCCCGCTCGTCGACTATCTCCCGGCGTCCAAGACGGTGCCCACGCCCAAGGCCGTGCTCGGTGACATCGCCGGCGCGCCGACGAAGCTGCCCGACTCGAAGGAGGTCTACGCGTACATGCGCCTCCTCGCGAAGGCGACGCCGCGCGTGAGGGTGTACTCAATCGGGCGCACCGAGGAGGGCCGCGAGATGGTTGCCGTCGCGGTCGCCAGCGAGGAGCTGATGGCGAAGCTCGACGCGAACAAGGCGCTGCTCGCGAAGCTCGCGGATCCGCGCACGATCGGGATGAACGACGAAGAGGCGCGTCGCATCGCGGCCGAAGCCGCACCGGTCTACTACATCACGGGCACGATCCACTCGACGGAGACCGGAGCGCCGACGGCGCTGATGGAGCTCGCCTATCGGTTGGCGGTCGATGAGAGTCCGTACATCAAGAACATCCGTAATCACCTCATCACGCTCATCACGCCGATCGTGGAAGTCGATGGACGCGACAGGATGGTTGATCTCGCCAACTGGCACATGAAGCATCCGGGCGAGACGTACCCGCCGCTGGTCTACTGGGGACACTACGTCGGCCACGACAACAATCGCGACGCGATGGGGATGACGCTCAAGCTCACGCAGAACGTGTTGAACACATTCGTGGACTGGAAAGCGCAAGTGCTGCACGATCTGCACGAGTCGGTGCCGTTCCTGTATGACAACACAATCGGCGACGGACCCTTCAATGCATGGCTGGACCCGCTGCTCACCAACGAGTGGCAGATGATCGGCTGGAACAACGTGCAGGAGATGACGCGCTTCGGGATGCCCGGCGTTTTCGCCCACGGCAACTTCGACACTTGGTCGCCAGGCTACTTGATGTTCATCGCCGCGACGCATAACGGAATCAGCCGACTGTACGAGACCTTCGGCAACAGCATGCCGGAGACGGTCGAACGCACGCTGAGCCCGAGCGAGACGGAGCGCACGTGGTACCGGCAGAATCCGCCGCTCGCGCATGTGAAGTGGTCGCTCCGCAACAACAACAACTACGAGCAGACGGGAATTCTCGTCTCGTTGAACTACTTCGCGAACAACCGGCGGCTCTTCCTCGAGAACTTCTACGAGAAGAGCAAGCGCTCGATTCTCAAGCCGAAGACGGAAGGACCGGTCGCCTACGTCCTCCCCGCGGACGATCCGCGGCCGGGCGCACAGGCTGATCTCCTGCGCGTGCTGCAGAAGCAGGCGGTGGAGATCTCTCGAGCAACGCAGCCCTTCTCGGTGACTGTGGCGGGACGCGCGTCGCGGGATGCGGGCCGCGGGCGTGGGGCGGGAGCTGACAGTGCTTCGCCCGCAGCCCGCAACCCGCTGCCCACGACCCGGGAGTTCCCAGCTGGGAGCTACATCATCCGCATGGACCAGCCGTACTCGCGCATCGCCGACGCGTTGCTCGACTACCAGTACTGGAGCCCGAACGACCCGCAGAAGAATCCCTACGACGACACTGGCTGGACATTTCCCGAGGGCTTCGCCGTCCGCGCGCTGCGCGCCACCGACGCAAGAGTGCTCGACGTCCCGATGGAGCGCGTCACCGGCGACATCAAGGCGCCGGGCGGCGTGAATGGGCAGGGGAGCGTCTTCCTCGTGAATCACAACGCCGACAACGCGCTCGCGACGCTGCGCTACAAGCTTGCGTCGGCGGATTTCCAGGCGGCCGAATCACCATTTGACGCCGACGGGCGGCACTACAGCCGCGGCTCGTTCGTCATCCGCAACGTCTCGCGGGGCGACCTCGACCGCGCCGCGCGCGAGCTCGGCGTCCAGGCGTACGCCGCCGCGGCGGCGCCTAACGTGACGCTGCACCCGCTGCGCGCGGCGCGCGTCGCACTGCTCCACACCTGGCAAAGCACGCAGACCGAGGGCTGGTGGCGGCAGGCGCTCGACTTCCTCCAGATCCCCTACGACTACATCTCCACCCAGGACGTCGCCAAGAACGCGACGCTCAATGCGAAGTACGACGTCATTGTGTTTCCGCCTGGTGGCGGAAACCCAATGACGATCATACAAGGACTTCCGCAGTGGCGGAATCCGCTGCCGTGGAAGAACACGCCGGAAACGCCGAACATCGGCACCTGGGCCCAGACGGAGGATCTCCGGCCCGGACTCGGCTGGCAGGGACTGGCGAACCTGGAGAGCTTCGTGAAGCGCGGCGGCGTGCTCGTCGGCGTCGAGAATACCGCGGACTTCGCGGTGCAGTTCGGGCTCGCGAACGGCGTGAGCGCCAATCAGGCGCGTCGCGGTGAGGTGGTCGGCACGCTGCTCCGGTCGCGGATCGTCGACGACGCGAGCCCGATCGTTTACGGCATCAAGGACAGTCTCGCGCTCTACAGCGCGGACGGTGAGAGCTTCTCGGTGAGCAACGTTCGCGGCGGCCGCGGCAGTGGGCGCTTCGGTGGCGGCGCGAATGAAGCGCGCCCAACGGGCCGCGGCACCGCGGACGATCCGGACGTGGTCCAGGGCCGCATCGCTGACGAGCGCTTCAACGCTCCTCGTCAGGCACCGGTGCAGCCCTGGCAGGCGGCACCGATAACCGACGACATGTTGCGCAACCCGGTGGGCGTGATCCCACCCGACCAGCGGCCGCGCGTCGCGGTGCGCTTCTCGGAGCAGCGCGATCTCCTCGTCTCCGGCCTCCTCGACGGCGGCAACGACATCGCCCAACGTCCCGCGGTGGTCGACGCGCCGCTGGAGAAGGGACACGTCGTCCTCTTCGCCAACAACCCGATCTATCGTGGCGAGACGATCGGGAGCTACTTCCTCGTGTTCAATACGATTCTGAACTTTGACAATTTGAATGCGGGGAGAAAGCTGGACGCACGCTAGGCGCGGGACGCGGGAGGGCTGAGCGCAGCGAAGGATCTACGGCGCTTCGCGCCGTAGATCCGGGTCTATATGGAGTCGCGCGCGCTGCTCGCGCGCGCTCCTGCTCCTCTCTCCAAGCCGGTAGATCCTTCGTCGCTTCGCGACTCAGGATGACAACACGCGCCACCACGAAACCCTCACAAACCCAACGTGTATCACGGGCGCCTTCATCGACCTGGTGCCCCATGATTCGACCTTCGATCCTCAGATCGGCACTCGCAGTCGCAGTTGGTCTCTCCGCGGGATGCAGTATCGCTCCTCGTATCGCCAAGCCGGCCGTGGGAGCCGGCGCGCCGCCCAGCGCAGCTTCGCCTATCGGAGCCGTTCGTCGGCAGCCGACCGACCTCATGCTCGTACGACGCGGCGAGCTGTCGGCGATCGTTAACGATCTCGCGCCACCACTCGAGCGCACGCACACCCTCACCGCCTCACTCGGTGGCTACATCGCCGCGGAATCGCGCGACGAAGGCTCGGTGAGCGTCTCGATGCGCGTCCCCGAGCCCAAGCTCGACGTGGCGCTCGACTCGCTCTCGCAGCTGGGCACCGTGACGTCACGCCACGTCTCGTCGCAGGATGTCACCGAGGAGGCGATCGACGTCGAGGCGCGCATCCAGAGCCTCACGGCCGAGCGTGACCAGCTCCGCCAGCTCCTCAGCAAGGCCGTCGCGATCAATGACGTCTTCACCGTCGAGCGCGAGCTGGCTCGCGTGCAGGGAGACATCGACAGCCTGCAGCGCCGGCTGGACCATCTCCGGAACACCTCGGCTCTGGCCGAGCTGAACGCGGAGTTCAAGAAGAAGCACGAGCTGGGTCCGGTGTCGGCGTTCTTCGCCGCCATCGGACACGGTCTCGGACGGCTGTTCGTCCGCTAGAGCGCGGCAACCGGGGCCCGGCAGGCTGTCGGGCACGGCATTGGCGAGGAGTCGGAGCGGCTCGTTGACATCGTACTCCGACTCCTTGCTCGTATGCATGCCACTCGCTCTCTGGCTCTGGTCTCACTCGTCGTCTCCACCGGCTGCGCCGCCGCCACCGCGGGCAGCGGCGGCCGGCCGCCGATCGAGACGGACCGCACCGTGTACGCCGTGGACGACACGGCGGGGCTCGGGCGCCTAACGATTCGCATGACGTACCGCAACACAACGGGCAAGGACGTCTATCTGCCGACCTGTCGTGGGCCGCAGCCGCCGCGGCTGCAGAAGGAAGTCAACGGCAGCTGGGTCATCGCCTTCGCTCCCAACGTGCTCGGCTGCGAGGGGGCGCCGATCACCGTTCGTGCCGGCGATTCGTACGACTACACCTTCCGCATCCTGGCGGGGATGCCCGGCACCAACTACGCGCCGCGCTTCGCCGTGTCGGAGATTCCCGGCACCTATCGCATTCTCTGGGAGATCTTCAGCGGGACGACAGGCGACCCGAGCCGGCCGTCAACGACGCGCGATCCGCTGCCGATAGACCAGCAGATCTCGAATACCTTCCGGCTCGTCCGCTAGCGTTTGCTAAACTCCCGCGACGGCTCAGTCGATGGGACCGGCGGAGATGTAGGCGACGATGAGCAGGCCGAGGAGGATTGAGCCGACGAGGGCGACGTAGCTTCCGCCGCCGAGCCCGAGGCTTGTTCCGACGCGCGGCTTGCCACCTGTGACGAGCAGATCGACGCGGCCGTTGACGTTGATGAGGTCTCCGCCCACGATGAACGCGCCCGCCGTGAGGCCGAATTCGTCGCGGGACGAAAAATTGGTGCGGCTCGGGACGTCCATCCGCAGTGCTCCAGCGGACAGGTCGAGCGCCAGACCGCTGCTCGTCCACCAGCGCCGCCGTGCTTCGATCGCCGCTCGATAGCCCTCCCCGAATGGACTGATCGACAATGTGCCGCCGAGGGCCGTGCGCGGGCCGGTGTTGAACATCGGTCCCACGGTCCAGACGAAGCGCGAGTCGAAGTCGCGCGCGGAGTAATCGTACACGTCGCCTCCGCCGAAATTCTGTCTCACCCTTGTCTGCGTAGACCACAGGACGGCGTCGACTCCGAACTCCGTGATCCAGAAGCTCGTGCACTCGGGTAACGGCCTGCCTCGCCAGCAGAGATGCGGCGGGATTCGCGTTGCCGTATCGCTCTGCGCGGAGCAGGGCGTGGCAACGAGCGCGACGATCACAACGCTGAAGGCTCGACGGCGAGGATTCATTTCACGTTTCACCGATGGCGTGAGAGAGCGAGTTCCCGAGCAGCACGACCGGGGCGACGACCGCCGTCAGCCAACCTCCAACCCCGAGCTCGACCGACATGCCGACACGTGGTCCGCCATGTCCGACAGTGACGTCGGCGCGGCCGGTTGCATGAACCAGATCGCCGGACACGAGATGAGCGCCTGCCGTCATCCCGTACTCCGTACGCCGATCGGTGGCGGACACGCTCGGCACATCGATGCGGAGCGCTCCGGCGGAAAGGTCCAACGCCGCATTGGCGGGGCCCCACCATCGGTGCCGGCCCTCGAGCGCGGCACGGAACCCATTGTGCACGGCGCTGAATGAGACGGTGGCGCCGAGTGCACGCGACGAGCTCGTGTTGAACATCGGCCCGACCGTGAACTGAAGGCGATTTGCGAAGTCGGGCTCACTGTAGTGGACGACGCCGCCCTGCTGCCCATAGTCAATAGAGAAATGACTCGCGCTACTGGTGCGGACGCGCACGACGCCGAACTCCGTAAGAAAGAAGCTCCGGCACACCGGCGGTCGATGACCCCGCCAACACTCGCGCGAGTCGGCGGTGTCGGCGCGGGCCGCATCGCTCTGCGCAGGGAGTCGAGTCGCGACGGCGACGAGGAAGACGAAGAGTGCCACGCTTCGAACGCTCATCCAGTCCTTGATCATGTTCGGCTGCCAGACAGAATAGCCGCGAGCCGTCCACTCACCGTGACCCGAGTGTGACCGGCGCGCGTTCGCTCGCTATGCTTCACCGCCATGACTGACAACGGGCTCGTACTCGACGACATCGCTCCCCATTCGGTCAAGCGCATCCACCTCGTTGGCGTTGCCGGGACGGGGATGGGCTCGTTCGCCGGGATGCTGAAAGCGGCCGGTTACGAGGTGACGGGAAGTGACGCGAACGTCTATCCGCCGATGAGCGACATGCTCCGCGCGTGGGGGATCGACGTGATGACCCCGTACGCCGCGGAGAATCTCGACCGCGCCCGGCCCGATCTCGTGATCATCGGCAACGTCATCCGCCGCGAGAACCCTGAGGCGACGGCGGTTCGGGAGCGACGCATCCAGCAGATGAGCTTTCCCGCCGCATTCGGGTCGCTGCTGCTCGCCGGAAAGCACAGTGTCGTCATCACGGGGACGCATGGCAAGACGACGACGTCGGCTCTGATGGCGCACGTGCTCGTCGCCGCGGGCACCGACCCGTCGTTCCTCGTCGGTGGAGTGACGCTCAACTACGACGGCAACTTTCGCTATGGCAATGGCGAGTACGTCGTGGTCGAAGGGGACGAGTACGACACCGCGTACTTCGACAAGGGGCCGAAGTTCCTGCACTACCGGGCGCGCACGGCCATCCTCACGAGCATCGAGTTCGACCATGCCGACATCTACCGCGACATGCCGCATTACGAGTCGGCGTACGTCCGGCTCGCGGAGTCGCTCCCGATGGATGGAACGCTCGTCGTCTGCGCGAGCTACCCGAACGCCGTCGCCATCGCGCGACGGGCGAATCGAGCGCGCGTGGTCACGTACACCGCCGATGAGCATGTCGCCGCCGACTTCGCGATGCGCGATCTGCGCTTCGACGCCGCGGGCGCGCACTTCCTCGTCCACGAGCCCGGCGCGGAAGTGCAGATGCTCCTCCCGATGTCCGGACGGCACAACGTCGAGAATGCGCTCGGCGTCTACGCGGTCGCGCGCTCACTCGGCCTAACGAGTACGCAGATCGCCGCCGGCTTCGCGTCGTTCGCGGGGGTGAAGCGCCGACAGGAGCCGCGCGGCGAGCCAAACGGCATTCTCGTCATCGACGACTTCGCGCATCACCCGACCGCGGTGCGCGAGACGATTCACGCCATTCGTCTGCGCTATCCCAACCGTCGGCTCTGGGCGGTCTTCGAGCCGCGCTCCAACACGAGTCGGCGCAACATCCACCAGAGGGAATACGCCGAGTCGTTCGACGGAGCGCAGCTGGTGTCGTTAAAGGTGCCGGAGCCGCACGACAAGGTGCCCGCGAACGAGCAGCTCGATGTGCCGGCGGTCGCCGAGTCGTTGCGCGAGCATGGCATCGATGGGGACTACTCCTCGGAGGTCGGTGAGCTCGTGCAGCGGGTCGCTACCGGCGCTCGTCGTGGCGATGTCGTGCTTGTCATGAGCAATGGGGCATTTGGTGGGTTCATTCCTTCGTTGCTTGGCGCGTTGGAATCTCGGCGGGATTGAGTATTAACCGCTTTGTCGTCCTGAGGAGCGGAGCGACGAAGGATCTACTGAACCTCGAGTAGATCCTTCGCTTCGCTCAGGATGACAAAAGCGGTTAATGAACCAATGAACTCAGGTAGCTGCTCCCCGCCATCCCTGAATGATCTCCACAATCTCCTCGGCCGGCTCCTCGCCCGTCTGCCATTCGACTGGCGAGCCGGCGTCGAGGAGGAGGCGGGCGACCTGGGCGTAGTCTCGGTGGTCGGGAGCATGTGAGCGGAGGCCATCGGCCGCCCAGACGAGCGGTTGACCGTGGAACTCCCTGTCTCGAACGGAGACCGAGGCGCCGTGGGCGAGGAGGAGGCGAACGGATTCTGGTCGGCCCTCATGCGCCGCGGCGTGCAGCGGCGTCTTGCCGATCTCGTCGTCGGGGTGATTGGGATCGAAGCCGCACGCGAGCATCGTCTCGAGCGCACGCGTGTCCCCGCGCTCCGCGGCTCGATAGAGGGCAGCGTAGTGCTCCGGTCCGATCTGACTCGCGAGCTCTGGATCGGCGGCGATCATCGTCTCCGCGGCTGGCCGATTGCCGCGGCTGCATGCAGCAACGAGGCGGTCGACGTTGGAGAGGTCCGTGGACGCGCCGTGCTCGGCGAGGTAGCGCGCCACACCGTCGTTGCCGGCGAGCTCCGCGACCGCGTACGGCGTTCGCCCGTCGCTCCGCCTCCGCTCGATCGCGGCGCCGCGCCTAACGAGAAGATCGCAGAGGTCCGCGTCCCAGCGGCGCGCGACGACGTGCAGCGGCGTCTCGCCATTCGCCGCGAAGACGGGATCAGGGTCCGCCCCATGCTCGAGCAGCCAACGAATGCCCGTTGCGGTCTCGGCCCAGTTCATGATCGCGTACAGCGTTGTCGCGCCGTCGGTGGCCCACGGCTGGTCCACATTCGCACCGTGCGCGTGCATCAGCTCGAGCGAATCGAGATCGCCGCCGCTGGCGGCGAGCGGGAACGTCACACCGTCGTTAGGGTCGGCGCCGCGCTCGAGGAGAAGCCGCGCCAGCGGCAAGTGCCGCGTCACGCAGACCGCGCCCCAGAGTATCGCGCGTCTCACGCCATGGTGCAGCCACGGATAGCGACCGTTCGGATCGGCGCCATGCGCGAGCAGATGGCGCGCGCAGGCGACGAGTCCCTCGCGGCGGGTCGCGGCGCCGAAGTCGAGACTCGTGTGGCAGAGATAGAGGATCGGCTCCCACTCGCGGGGGCCGCCGGCTTCAGTCGCGAGTGACGGGCGTTCCGCCACCCGTCGCTCGACCTCCTTTGCGTCACCGAGGAGAAGCGCGGTGTGGAAGCTCGCGCTGCCCATACGAGGGAAGAGTCGCAGCAGTCGCTCGGCGCGCGCGGGCTGTACTTCGGTCGCGGCCTCGATGAATTGGACGACCGCGGCGTCGAACTGGAGCGTCATCTCCTCGACGCGCTCGGCGAGTGCCGTCCACGATGGAAATCCATGGTCGCGCGCGACGACCGACTGTGCGTCGTGGAGCGCCACCGCGGCCGCGAGCTGGGCGTCGTCGCGGTGATGCGTGAACGCGGGAAGGGTGCGGAAGCGGGCGAGCGCCTCGCTTTGCCGAGCCTTCGCGGAGCGAAGCAGATCCTTCGCTTGCCGCTTGAGCTGCTCGAGATCCGGGCGCTCGGGTAACTGCGGGTGTGGCAGACAGCCTCCATGCTCTTGGCCGGCGGTCCGCAAGCTGGCCAGCACGGAGGTGACGCGCTGTCACCGCAATGCAATTGGAGTGGACTCAGTCCTTCGCGCGGACCCGCGGGCGCCTCCGATGCGCACGACACCAAGTTGCGTCATTCGGTCGCCGCGTCAAGCCCGGCGATCGAGCGCGACGCAAAAGCTGCTTACCGGCCCCCGAGGGGGGCTTCACATTGTAGCCCGCGTCCGTCGCCTCACGTCCTCCCTCGCCCGATGTCGCATCCCCGCGCTCGAACACAATCTTCGCCGCGCTACGCGCCGCAGGCCGCGCCGCAAGCGCAACCCCGCAGCGTGCTGCCGGCGCTGCTCGTGCTGTTCGTCGGCAGTGGGATCGCGGCGCTCGTCTACGAGGTCGTCTGGTTCCAGCTGCTGGAGCTCGTGATCGGTTCGTCGGCGATCTCGCTCGGTGTGCTCCTCGCGACCTACATGGGCGGGATGTGTGCCGGCAGCCTTCTCCTGCCGCGCCTAACGAGAGGGCGCACCATCCAGCCTCTTCGCCTGTACGCCGTTCTCGAAGCCGGAATCGGTGTCTGCGGCTTGCTCGTGCTCGCGGTGGTGCCGCTCGTGAGCGGCCTCTATTCGGCGATCGCCGGCTACGGCCCGTTCGCGATCGTCGTGCGTGCCGTCGTCTGCGCCATCTGTCTCCTGCCGCCGACGATCCTCATGGGCGCGACGCTTCCCGCCGCCTCGCGCTATGCCGAGTCGACGCCTAACGGGGTGGCGTGGATCGGATTCCTGTATGGCGGGAACACGGTCGGCGCGGTGTTCGGGAGCGTCCTCGCCGGGTTCTATCTCCTGCGCGTTCACGATCTCACGGTGGCCACGCTCGCCGCGGTCGCCATGAACATCGTCGTCGCCGGGGCCGCTATGATACTCGCGCGGCGCGCGTACGCGGCGGCTCCGGCAGCGATCGCGGAGGCCAACCTCCCGCGCCTTCGTTCGTCATGGCCGGTGTACATCGCGATCGCGCTCTCCGGCGCCTCCGCGTTAGGCGCGGAGGTGGTGTGGACGCGTCTCCTCTCGCTCCTGCTCGGCGCCACGACGTACACCTTCTCGTTGATTCTCGGCGTCTTTCTGACGGGACTCGGCATTGGCAGCGCTGCCGGCGCGGCAATTGGACGGAGTGTTGCGCGGCCGCGGCTCGCGCTCGCCTGGTGCCAGCTGCTGCTCGTGGTCGCCATCGCGTTCGCGGCGCTGATGATCGCGAGCGCGCTGCCGTACTGGCCAATTAACCCGTCGCTCGCGCCGAGCCCGTGGTTCACCTTCCAGCTCGACCTGACGCGATGCGCGTGGACGGTGCTCCCCGCGGCATGTCTGTGGGGCGCGAGCTTTCCCCTGGCGCTGGCGTCGAGCGCCGAGCGTGGGGACGATCCAGCGCGGTTGGTGAGCCGGGTGTATGCGGCCAACACCATCGGGGGAATTGCAGGCGCGCTCGCGTTCAGCCTCGTGCTCGTGCCGCTGGTCGGCACGCAGCAGGCGCAGCGCTGTTTGATTGCGCTCGCCGCGATCGCCGCCGGGGTGATGTTTGCCCACGCGCTGCAACGCATGACGCATCGTGTCGTGACGCTCGGCGCGGCCGCCCTGCTCATGCTGGGCGCGATG
>Ga0136846_1231857_pt1 | contig 27383 bp, 27 predicted proteins | sample HopSoiMetagenom2_FD_96841 | JGI IMG/M metagenome (GOLD analysis project Ga0136846, IMG submission 96841) | Grasslands soil microbial communities from Hopland, California, USA - 2 Assembly 2016 (version 4) | ecosystem: Environmental > Terrestrial > Soil > Grasslands | place: USA: Hopland... | reverse complement strand
GGCCCTGGCCTCGTCGGCGGTCATCAGCACCAGGGCCGCGGCGCCATCGTTCAGGCCCGAAGCGTTGCCGGCGGTGACCGAGCCGTCCTTGGTGAAGGCGGGCCGCAGGCCCGAGAGGCTGTCCAGCGTCGCCCCGTGACGGATGTATTCGTCCTGGTCGACGACGGTCTCGCCCTTGCGGGTCTTGATGGTCACCGGCGCGATCTCGTCGGCGAACTTGCCGGCCTTCTGGGCGGCCTCGGCGCGGTTCTGCGAGGTGACGGCGAAGCTGTCCTGGTCCTCGCGGGTGATCTGCCAGCGGGCGGCGATGTTCTCGGCCGTCTGGCCCATGTGGTAGCCGTGGAAGGCGTCCCACAGGCCGTCCTTGATCATGGTGTCGACGAAGGCGAGGTCGCCCATCTTCTGGCCGCCGCGCAGGTTCTGGGCGTGCGGCGACTGGCTCATGCTCTCCTGGCCGCCGGCGATGACGATGCTGGCCGCGCCCTCGCGGATCTGCTGGGCGCCCAGGGCCACCGCCCGCAGGCCCGAGCCGCACAGCTGGTTCAGGCTCCAGGCCGGGGTTTCCACCGGCAGGCCCGCGTTGATCGCCGCCTGGCGGGCGGGCCCCTGGCCGGCGCCGGCCTGCAGCACCTGGCCCATCACCACCTCGTCCACGTCGGCCGCCGCGATGCCGGCCCGCGCGACCGCCGCCTGGATCGCCAGCTTGCCCAGCTCGTGGGCGGGGAGGCTGGACAGCGCTCCATTGAACGAACCCACGGGCGTGCGGGCGGCGGAAACGATGACGACGTCGCTCATGGCGGCTCCTGGTGCGCTTTCGGTAGGCCCTTAACCGACTTCTATCCGCCTCGCGGCGGGGGAGGGCAAGACCGCGCGGCGCAATTCGTTGATGCCATTTGCTTATGCGCTCGCATCCGCGATACTGCAGTGCAGAAAGGCCGGCGAGTCATCCGCGGCCGCGTAAAAGGATTAGGGATGGCCGACACCCAGGAGACGGGCGGGAGCGCTCCGGAAGCCGAGCGCGTCGTCATCAAGAAGTACGCCAATCGGCGGCTCTACAACACCGCCTCGTCCAGCTACGTTACGCTGGAGCACCTGGCGGAGATGGTGAAGAAGGGCGTGGACTTCGTGGTCTATGACGCGAAGACCAATGAGGAGATCACCCGCACCGTCCTCACCCAGATCATCTTCGAGGAGGAGGAGAAGAGCCAGGGCCAGTCCCTGCTGCCGATCCAGTTCCTGCGCCAGCTGATCAGCTTTTACGGCAATTCGATGCAGGCGTTCCTGCCCAGCTACCTCGAGCTCAGCCTCGCCAGCTTCACCCAGCAGCAGGAGCGGCTGCGCACCCAGCTGGCCAGCTTCGGCCAGGCCGGCGGCGCCGCCACCTACGAGGACCAGATCCGCCAGAACCTGCAGCTCTTCGACCGGGCCATGAAGATGTTCTCGCCCTTCGCCTATGCGCCGACCGCGCGGGCCGAGGACGCGCCGGCCGCGGCTCAACCGAAGGACGAGGGAAATACTAACGAGGCGTTAACGCTCTTGCGCAAACAGATGGCGGAGATGCAAGCTCAGCTGGACAAGCTCGCGAAGGGCTGAGTCCCCTGAGGCCACGGGTTGTGGTCTGCGCCTTGCAGGTTCTGCGACAAGATGTCCCGGATTGACCGCATACGCAGCACGGTGAGGGCCCGCCAGATGGCGCGGACCCGGCCCCAGCGCGTCGAGGAGGCCGAGGCGGTCATCTCTTCGAACCTGCCCGTGCCGGTCGGTCCCGCGATCACCATTACGCCGCCGCCCCGCAACGACCTGCGCCGTGGCGACAGCGAGTTCTCCGCCCAGCTGATGGGCCAGGAGGGCCAGCGTCGCGGCCTGCGCGGCGGCACCCCGCTGCTGGAAGCCGCCCGCACCGCCTACAACCGGGTGGAGTGGTCGGGCCGCTACGACCGCCGCGCCCGCACCGGCCGCACGGCCCGCACCGAGGTCTAGCCCCTCAACCGCGCGACTTCCGCTTCCAGCGCGGCGATGCGCTGTTCCAGGTCCGCAATTCGCCGTTCCGCGGACAATCCGCGCTCCGGATTCGGCGTCGAGATCCCCGCCCGGTGCGCGATCTCAGCCGGCGTCGCGCCCAGAAGCTCGGCAAAGGCGGCCACCTGCCCGGCGGAAAGTTCCCGCTGGTCCTTGAAGACCAGATCCAGCTCGGCTTCCGAAAGGCCCGCGACGGCGGCCATCACGGCGCGGGAAAGGCCTCTTTCCGCAAGCTTTTCATCGAACCAGGCGGCGTCGAAGAAGAGGGCCATGGCTCCCGCGGCTCCTGTGGCGCGGGTCTTGCTTAACCAAGTCCGGACCCCACGGCCACCGGACCCGCCATGATCGCCCTCGCCGCCCGCGCCTTCGACCTCACGCTCGTGGCGGTGATCTTCACGCTGTTCCTGAAATGATCCCGGCCGATTCCCGCCAGCCACGGCGGGGACGTTCTGGGAAACTCCCGGCCTCGCATTCATTCGGGAGCCGGACATGGCCACCATCATCAAGACCATCGAGATCGACGCGCCGGTAGACGCCGTCTGGGATGCGGTCGCCGACTTCGGGGCGGTGCACCGGCGCTTCGCCCCCGGCTTCGTCACCAACGTCGAGCTGATCGAGGGCGCGCGGATGGTGACGTTCGGCAACGGACTGGTCGCCAAGGAGCTGTTCCTGGGGGTCGACCACGACGTGCGGCGGCTGGCCTACTCCGTGCGCACCGAGCGCTTCACCCATCACAGCGCGAGCTTCCAGGTTTCCGACCTGGGCGGCGGTCGCAGCCGCCTCGTCTGGACCGCCGATGTCCTCCCCGACGCCGTGGCCCCGACCGTGGCCGGCATGATGGACGAGGGCCTGAAGGTGGCGCAGCACACCCTGGGCCGGGTCCCGGCGTAGACTGCCCGCCGCGCGGTGCGCGCCGCAGGCGCTGTCATTTTGACCACCAAGACCACGAAGACCACCAAGATGGCCGAGCCAGCCACGGGAGCCCTTGGTGGTCTTGGTGGTCGATCTTTTTGCCGCCTAAGGCGCGGTCACAGCTCCTCGACCTCGCCAGGCAGGCGCGCGCGGGACTGGAGCCACATGACGCCGTAGAGGTCGCTGAGCGAGGCCATCAGGCGGCCGAGGTTGGTGTACTTGGACTGCCCGGTCTGGCGGTGGCGATGGTTCACTGGCCGGAACTCGACCCGATAACCTTCGCGCAGCATCAGGGCCGGCAGGTAGCGGTGGATGTGGTCGAAGTACGGCAGGCGCAGGAAGGCCTCGCGCCGGAAGGCCTTCAGGCCGCAGCCGGTGTCGTTGGCGGTGTCGCGCAGCAGGCGCTTGCGCACCCCGTTGCCGATGCGCGAGGCCAGCTTCTTGGCCTGGCTGTCCTGGCGCTTGACCCGCTCGCCGCCGACGAGCGCGAGTTCGCGCGGCCCCGCCGTCAGGGCGTCCACCAGCGCCGGCCCGTCCGCCGGATCGTTCTGGCCGTCGCCGTCCAGCGTCACCACGATCGGCGCCCGGGCGGCCAGCACGCCGGTGCGGATGGCCCGGCTCTGTCCCGAGTTGCGGGCGTGGGCCAGCACCCGCAACTGCGGGATCTCGGCCGCCAGCGCCTTCAGCGCCGCGCGCGTGCCGTCTCGGCTGGCGTCGTCCACGAACACGATCTCGAAACTGCGGCCGGCGAAAGCGACCGCGATCTCCCGCGCCAGGGCCGGCGCGGCGCCCTCCTCGTCGAAGACCGGGACGACGATCGAGATCTCCGGAACGGTGGCGGGCGGCTCGGCCATGCGCGCCTCATAGCGGAAAAGCTGGCGCGCGGAAGGATCATGCTAGAGAGGCGCAATGACGCTGGACGGCGCGCTTGCGAAATGGAGCGGGGGCTGGCGCGGCCCGGCGGTGGCCGCGTTCATCGCCTTCCTGGCCGGGCTTCCGGGCCTGATCGCCGTACCGGCCCTGGACCGGGACGAGGCGCGCTTCGCCCAGGCCACCGCCCAGATGCTGGAGAGCGGCGACTTCGTGGTCATCCGCTTCCAGGATGCCCCGCGGTTCAAGAAGCCCGTCGGCATCCACTGGCTGCAGGCGGCCAGCGTCTCGCTCCTCTCGCGGCCCGAGGCGCGGCAGATCTGGGCCTATCGCGTGCCCTCGCTGCTGGGGGCCATGCTGGCCGCCGCCGCCTGCGCCTGGGGCGCGGCGGCGTTCTTCGGCGACGTGGCGGGCCTGATCGCCGGCGTCCTGCTGGCGGCCACCTTCCTGCTCTCCACCGAGGCCTTCATCGCCAAGACCGACGGCGCCCTGTGCGGCGCGACGACCCTGGCCATGGCCTGCCTGGCGCGGATCTATGTCGATGGCCGCGGCGGGCGGCGGGCGGGGCGGCGCGTGGTCGTCGCCTTTTGGGGCGCGCTGGCAGCGAGCGTCCTGATCAAGGGCCCCGTCGGCCCGATGGTCGCCGGCCTGGCGATCCTGGTCCTGGCGGTGTGGGAGCGGCGCGGGCGGTGGCTGCTGCGGCTGCAGCCCTACTGGGGCCTGATCCTGGTGCTGGCGGTGGTGGGGCCTTGGGCCGGCGCCGTCACCGTGGCCACCGACGGCGGCTTCTGGACCCAGGCCATCGGCGGCGACCTCGCGCCGAAGCTGGCTGGCGGCCAGGAGAGCCATGGCGCCCTGCCCGGCTACCATGCGCTGCTCACCCCGCTGCTGGCCTTCCCGCTCACCCTGCTGCTGCCGGCGGCCCTGGTGGCGGCGTGGCGACATCGGGCCGAGCCCGGGGTGCGTTTCGCCATCGCCTGGCTGGTCCCCACCTGGATCGCCTTCGAACTCCTGCCCACCAAGCTGCCGCACTACCTGCTGCCGGCCTATGGCGCCCTGGCCTGGCTGGCGGCGCGGGCGGTGGCCGAGCCTCTGGGGCGCTGGGTCCGCCTGGTCGGGGCGGGCCTGGCGGCCTTCGTCGGCCTCGCGCTCGGCGCGGGCTGCTTCTACCTGATCTCGCGGTACGGCCACGCCGCGGACGCCTGGACCGCCGTGCTCGCCGGCGGGCTGCTGGCGGCGGCGGGCGTGGTGGGCGCCTATATGCTGGTGCGCCGCTCGCCCCAGGCCGCCATCGTGGCGGGCGTGGGCTTCGGCGTCCTCGGTCATGGCGCGCTCGCCGCGGCCCTGGCGCCGCGCCTGGCCCCGCTGTGGGTGTCATCGCGGCTGGAGACCGCCATGGGCCAGAACCGGCTCTTGCCCCGCCAGGGGGTCGCAGAAGCCCCCGTCGCCGTCGCCGGCTTCGCCGAGCCCAGCCTGGTCTTCGCCCTGGGCACGGCCACCCAGCTGGACGGCGCCTATGCGGCCGCTCAGGCCATCGACGAGGGCCGGCCCGCGATCGTGGAGGGCCGCGAGGACGCCGCCTTCCACCAGGTCCTGGCCGCGCTAGAGGTCCAGGCGCGCGAGGTCGCCGAGGTGGACGGCGTGAACTATTCCAAGGGCGACGCCGTGAAGCTGCGGGTCTATGTCGCCCGCGACGTGGACGAAGGTGAGGCAGGTCGATGAGCCGGCGGATCGAGATCGTGGAGGTGGGCCCCCGCGATGGCCTGCAGAACGAGAAGACCCTGCTCGAGGTCGACCAAAAACTGGAGATGATCCGCCGGCTGGAGGACGCCGGCGCGCGGCGCATGGAGGTGGTCTCCTTCGTCAACGCCAAGCGCGTGCCGCAGATGGCCGGCGCCGAGGAGATCATGGCCGCCCTGCCGCACCAGGCCGGCCGCTCCCGCATCGGCCTGGTGCTGAACATGCGCGGCTGGGACCGCTGCCTGGCCGCGCAGTGCGACGAGGCCAATGTCGTGGTCTGCGCCACCGACGGCTTCGGCATCCGCAACCAGGGCGCCTCCTCGGCCGAACAGGTCCAGGCGCTGGCCGACATCATGGCGGTGAAGAAGCCGGGCGACCCGCCGGTCTCCATGACCGTCTCGGTGGCCTTCGGCTGCCCCTTCGAGGGCGAGGTGCCCGAGCAGCGTGTGGCGGACATCGTCAAGGCCGCCGCCGAGCTGGGCGTCGACGAGATCGCCCTGGCCGACACCATCGGTGTCGCCGACCCGTGGACGGTGCGCCGCCGCATCGAGGCCGCCCGCAAGGTCAGCGGCGACATCCCGCTGCGCCTGCACTTCCACGACACCCGCAACACGGGCCTGGCCAACGCCTTCGCCGGGGTGGAGGCCGGGGTCGATATCCTGGACGCCAGCGTCGGCGGCCTGGGCGGCTGCCCCTTCGCCCCCAACGCCACCGGCAACATCGGCACCGAGGACCTGGTCTATATGCTGGAGCGCGCCGGCTACGAGACGGGTTACGACCTGCCCAAGCTGATCGAGATCGGCGCCTGGGCGTCCGGCCTGATCGGCAAGGCGCCCGCCTCGTCCGTCGCTCGCGCGGGCGGCTTCCCGGCGCCCCAGCCCGCCTGACGGCGCGCCCGTCTCAGGGCTTCAGCGAGGTCAGCGCCGGCTCTTCGTGCAGCCGCCGCTCGATCTGGTCCTGGCCAGGCGTGCCGACCTCGAAGGCCTTCTGCAGGTGCTGCATATAGTCCTCGCGCCGCTTAGGCGGCAGCATGGGCTCGTCGGAGTCCACCACCGCGTCGACCAGCACCGGCCCGGGATGGGCGAAGGCCGCGTCCAGGACGCCCGGTAGCTGTTCGGGATCCTCCACCCGCAGGCCCTTGACGTTCATCCCCTCCGCCACCTTGGCGAAGTCGATGGGCGCGAGGTCGCAGCCGAACTCCGGGTGGCCCAGGAACAGCATCTGCTCCCATTTGATCTGGCCCAGGCTGCCGTTGTTGATCACCACCACCTTGATCGGCAGCCGGTAGCGCGCGGCGGTCGCCAGCTCGGCCAGGGTCATGCTGATCCCGCCGTCGCCCACCACCGCGACCACCTGGCGGCCTGGGAAGGCGATGGCCGCGGCGATGGCGTAGGGCAGGCCGCAGCCCATGGAGGCGAGCGTGCCGGAGACGCCGAAGGTCTGGCCCTCACGGATCATCAGGTACTGCGCCGCCAGGGCGGTGTTGGTGCCGGAGTCGGCCACGATCATGGCGTCGGGCGCCAGGCGGGCGTCCAGTTCGCGCACCACCCGCTGCGGCTTCATCGGCGTACCGGGCCGCTGGGCGCCGGCGGCCAGGGCCTGCAGCCACTCCGCCTTCCAGGCCTGGGCCCGGGCCAGGAAGCTGCGGTCGGCCTTGCGGGTGAGCCTGGCGTTCAGCGCCCGCAGGCAGGCGCCGGCGTCCCCCACCAGCGGCGCCTCGGCCGGATAGCGCAGGCCGATGCGGCGCGGGTCCAGGTCGATCTGGACGGTGCGGGCCTGGCCGGGCTTGGGGTAGTACTCCACGTAGGGAAAGTTGGAGCCCACGATCAGCAGGGTGTCGCATTCGTCCAGCACCTGCTGTGACGGCCGCGCGCCCAGGTAGCCGACGCCGCCGGTGACATGCGGATGGTCGTCGGGCAGCACCGCCTTGCCCAGCAGGGCCTTGGCCACGGGCGCCCCCAGCAGCTCGGCCGTCTGCGCCAGCTCGCCGCTGGCGCCAAGGGCGCCCTGGCCGGCGAGGATCGCGACCCTTTGACCGGCCTCGAGGATTTCCACCGCCCGCGCCACGGCCTGCTCGGTCGGCGTGTGGGCGGTCTCAGCGTAGGCGGTATTGGGATCGACCTTGTGGCGCGGCGAGGCCTTGTCGGCCTCCAGCGTCTGTTCCTGCACATCCACCGGCAGGGCGATGTGGGCGACGCCCCGGCTGGCCAGGGCCGTGCGGCAGGCGATCGCCAGGGCCTGCTCCAGGTGCTGGGCGCCGTAGACCGCGGTGGTGTAGGCCGCCACGTCCTGGAACACCTTGGTGTGGTCGATGTCCTGCTGCGTCGCGGTCTGGATGAGGTCGTGGTACGGCAGTCCGGTGATCGCCAGCACCGGCGCACGGTCGAACTTGGCGTCGTAGAGGCCAGTCAGCAGGTGCGTGCCGCCGGGGCCGGTGGTGGCCAGGCAGACGCCCAGCTTGCCGGTCCACTTGGCGTAGGCGCAGGCCATGAAGGCGGCGGATTCCTCGTGCCGGGCCTGGACGAAACGGATCCGGTCCTGGCGGGTGCGCAGGGCCTCCATGACGCCGTTGATGCCGTCGCCGGGCAGGCCGAAGACCACCTCGACGCCCCATTCGATCAGGGTCTCGACGAGCAGGTCGGATGCGGTATTGGACATGGCGGCCTCCAGGCTGGACCGCCCGCCAACCCGGGCGCGCGCGCCATCGTTCCGGCCGACTTTCAAATGACAGAGCGTGCGGACGGCGGCGGCTAGCTGAGCGCCGGCGCCGCCTCGCGGGTGGTCGACCAGGCCGCGCCGGCCGCCGCTGCGATCACGGCCGCGAGGCCCGCGAGCTGCGACAGGCTCAGCGCCTCGTGCAGCAGGACGAAGCCGCTGAGCGCGCCCAGCGCCGGCTCCAGGCTGGTGAACACCGAGAAGGTCCGCGCCGGCAGGCGGGGCATGGCGTAGAGCTCCAGCGAGAACGGCACCGCAGTGGAGAACAGCGCCACCGCCAAGGCCAGCGGAATGAGCCCAGGCGACAGGAGGGCCAGGCCCGCGTGGGCCACGCCCACGGGCAGGACCAGCACCGCCGCCACGGTGGTCGCCAGGGCCGCAGCTGACTTGCCGAAGGTCGCGCCGGCCGCCCGGCCCCAGAGGATGTAGCCAGCCCAGGCGGCGGCCGCGCCGAGCGCCCAGGCCACGCCCACGAGGTCGAGGGGACGCGAGCCCGCGCCATGCCCCACCAGCGCCCAGACGCCGGCCGCGGCCAGCACCGCCCAGGCCAGGTCGCGGTGCCGGCGTGATCCCAGGACCGCGATGGACAGCGGCCCCAGGAACTGCAGTGCGATGGCCACGCCCTGCGGCAGGTGGGAGATGGCCTTGTAGAACATCACCATGGCGCCGGCGCTGGAGAGGCCGAGGCCCAGCAGGGGCAGCAAGGGGGCCTGCTTCGGCCAGTCGCGCCACGGCCGGGCGACCGCCAGCAGCATGACGGCGGCCAGGCCGATCCGCAGGGTGGCCGCGCCCTCCGGGCCGACGGCCGGGAACAGCCCCTTGGCGAACGACGCGCCCAGCTGGAAGCACGCCATGGCCGCGAGAAGCGCGATCAGCGGCAGGAGGAACGCGGGCGCTCGACGATTGACCTGATCCACGGCGCCCCGACTCTCCAACCCTGGCCGTGGAAGATGGGGAGGTCGCGGGGAGCGGAAAAGGCGCCAGTCGCAGGAAAGCGGGCGCTGCCGCGCGGCACGGCGGTTCTAGGAGGTGCGGCCCTGGAGGCGCCAGACCAGCGGGCGGACCAGGGCGGCCAGCACCACCAGGGGCGAAAGCGCCCAGGCCGCGATGCGCGCGCCGATGCCGTCCGCGCGCTTGCGGAAGAACCGGGCCAGGCCCACGCCCTTGTGGAACTCCACCGCCAGCGGGCTGGTCTGGCTGGTGCCGCCGATGTGGACCACCTCGGCCCTGGGGTGGAACAGCACGCGGCCACCCTGCTGGCGCACGCGCCAGCACAGGTCCACGTCCTCGACGTGCAGGAAGTAGCCCTCGTCGAAGCCGTCCACGGCCGCGAAGTCCTCGCGGCGCATGCAGAAGCAAGCGCCGGAGATGGTGGGTACGGCGGCGACCTGCCCCGGCAGCGCCTCGTCCTCCCAGTGCACCTCGTACTGGCGCCAGCCCGGCGTCGCGCGCGCCAGCCCGCTGATCGACAGGAGGGCGCTGATCGGGGTGATCTCGCCGCGTCGGGCGCCGCGCTGTTCGGTGCGGTCGGCGTTCAGGACCCGGCCGCCGATGACACAGGGAACGGGCTGATCATGGATGGCGCGCGCCAGCTCGGCGACGCAGCCGGGCTGGAGGAAGGCGTCGGGATTCAGGAACACCAGGAGGTCGCCGGTCGCCCGGGCGGCCCCCAGGTTGGCGCCCTTGGCAAAGCCGACATTGCCCTGGCCGCTGACCAGCACGAGGCGGGCGTCGCGCGCCGCCAGCGCCCGCAGGCGCTCGGCCTCGCGGTCGCTGGAGCCGTTGTCCACCACCACCAGCTCGTCCACCATCGGATCGGCCAGGGCGCAGGCCAGGCTCTCGCCCAGCGCCTCGCCGGTCATGTAGACGACCATCACCACCGACACCTTCCGGCGCGGCCGCAGGACGGCCGTCACGTCGGCGGCTTCGACGGCGGCTTCAACGGCGATGATGGGCGCGGCGATGCCGTTCATCCAACCTCCACTGCGCCGGCCATCCCCATGGCCGGACTCGCGGCGTGTCCCGTGCGGGCAACATCCGGCGGTTGGGCCTCGCTGGCAAGGCGCTTCGCGGCCTCTTCCAGGGTCAGGATCTCCTGGCCGTCGGACCCCAGGCGGCGCAGGGCGACCTTGCCCTCCTCCGCCTCGCGGCGACCCACCACGGCGATCACCGGGACCTTGGCGAGGGAGTGCTCGCGGACCTTGTAGTTGATCTTCTCGTTGCGCAGGTCGGTCTCCACGCGAAGCCCCTGGGCCCTCAGGACCTCGGCGGCCTTGAGCGCGAAGGCGTCGGCGTCGGAGGTGATCGTGGCGAGCACCACCTGCACCGGCGCCAGCCACAACGGGAACGCGCCGGCATAGTTCTCGATCATCACGCCCAGGAAGCGCTCCATCGAGCCGCAGATCGCGCGGTGCAGCATGACCGGCCGCTGCTTGGAGCCGTCCTCGGCCACATATTCGGCGTCCAGCCGCTCGGGCAGCACATAGTCCAGCTGCAGCGTCCCGCACTGCCACGTGCGGCCGATGGCGTCCCTCAGGTGGAACTCCAGCTTGGGTCCGTAGAAGGCGCCCTCGCCCGGCAGCATTTCCACCGTGCAGCCGGCGGCGATGGCCGCCCGCTCCAGCTTCTTCTCGGCCTCGTCCCAGATCTCGTCCGTGCCGAAGCGCTGGTCGGGGCGCAGGGCCAGCTTCACCGAGTGCAGCTCCAGGCCGCAGTCGCGATAGACCCCTTCCAGCAGCCGCACGAACTTCGTGGACTCCGCCTCGATCTGGTCCTCGCGGCAGAAGATGTGGGCGTCGTCCTGGGTGAAGGCGCGGACCCGGAAGATGCCGTGCAGGGCGCCGGAGGGCTCGTAGCGGTGGCAGGCGCCGAACTCCGCCATGCGCAGCGGCAGGTCGCGATACGACTTCTGGCCATGGTTGAAGATCTGGACGTGCCCCGGACAGTTCATGGGTTTCACGGCCAGGACTTCGCCTTCCGTCGTCTCGCAGGTGAACATGTTCTGGCCGAACTTCTGCCAGTGCCCCGAGCGCTCCCAGAGTTCGCGGTCCATGATCTGCGGGGCCTTGACCTCCACATAGCCGTCCGCGTCCAGCCGGCGGCGCATATAGGCCTCGACCGTGCGGTAGAGCGTCCAGCCCTTGGGGTGCCAGAAGATCATCCCCTTGGCCTCTTCCTGCATGTGGAAGAGATCCATGGCGCGGCCGATCTTGCGGTGGTCGCGCTTCTCGGCCTCCTCAAGCCGGTGCAGGTGGTCGGCGAGGTCCTGCTCGCTGGCCCAGGCGGTGCCGTAGATCCGCTGGAGCATCGGGTTGCGATGGTCGCCGCGCCAGTAGGCGCCGGCCAGCTTGGTCAGCTTGAACGCCTTGCCCGCGGCCTTGGTGGACGGCAGGTGCGGCCCCCGGCAGAGATCCTTCCAGTTCCCCTGGCGGTAGACGCTGATCCTCTCGCCGGCCGGGATGCTCTCGATGATCTGGGCCTTGTACTCCTCGCCGATCGACCGGAAGTGCTTGATCGCCTCGTCGCGGTCCCACTCCTCGCGCACGATCCGCTCGTCGCGGTCGACGATCTCCTTCATGCGCTGCTCGATCTTGGCCAGGTCGTCCAGGCTGAACGGCTCTTCGCGCGCGAAGTCGTAGTAGAAGCCGTCCTCGATCGCCGGGCCGATGGTCACCTGCGTGCCCGGGAACAGCTCCTGCACCGCCTCGGCCAGGATGTGGCTAACGTCGTGGCGGATGGTCTCCAGGGCCTCGGGACTGTCGCGCGTGACGATCTCGAACTTGCCGCCCTTGTCCAGCGGACGGTCCAGGTCGAGCAGCTCGCCGTCCAGCTTGATCAGGACGGCCTTCTTCTCCAGGGACTTGGAGATGCCGGCGGCGATCTCGCGGCCCGTGACGCCGTCGTCGAACTCGCGTTTGGCGCCGTCGGGGAAAACCAGGTCGATCATGTTTCACACTTCCAGTCGCGCGCGGGCCCGTTCTTCCGGGCAGTCCCGCGCGGCGGCGGCGGCGGGTCGTAGCCCGCGCCGCCCCAGGGATGGCATCGACACAGCCTGCGCACGGTGAGCCAGCTCCCCCGCACAGGGCCGTGGCCGATCAGGGCGTCCGCGGCGTATTCCGAACAGGTCGGAAGGAACCGGCACTGCCGCCCGATCAGCGGCGAAAGCGTCAGCTTGTAGGCGCGCAAGGCGCCCCTGACGCAGCTCTCGTAGAGGGTCATGCCGATTTGCGGGCTTTGCGATCAGTCCCGAGCCTTAAGCCCAAGACCCCGAGAGGTTCAAGCCACGCCGGCGGGGCTAGTTCGCGCAAAGGCAGGCGCCGCCGCGGGGCGGCGAGCCAGGGCTATGGGCATGTCCGTCCGGCGCATCATGGCGGCACGCCCTATCACAGATGGGCGCGCGACGGAACCTGGTGGCCCCGCGCAAATGGCGTGAGGAGGCGCAACCCGTTGATTAGGCGGGCATCGCCGGGATTCATGCGGACCTGGGATAGCCGGTCGGTTCTAGGCTGCGGCGCGCCGGCGGGCGCGCAGCGCCCCGCCCGCGAGGCCCAGGCCACCGATCATCAGCATCCAGGTTGCAGGCTCGGGCACGGCGCGGTCGACTTGCCCGGAGAAGGTGAAGCTGGGATCGGTGTAGATGCTGATCTGCAGATCGCCGCCGCTGGTGTGGATCACGTCCCCGCCGCCCCATTCGCTGAAGTCGCTGCCGATCGGCCCGAAGCTGTGCTTGAGGTCCAGGGCCGTGGCGGCGGTGGCGAGCAGGATGTCGCGCTGGTTGGGGTTGAACTGGCTGAAGACGACTTCGCGGCTCAGCGGGTTGGTGCTGGTGGCGATTTCGGTCGGCGCCAGGAAGGTGGCCGTGGCGAAGCCGCCGATGCTGACCGTCGTGGAGTCCAGCTTGAGGAACTCATCGCCCAATCCGTTGACGGTGATGTTCGCGGTATCGCCGTCCAGGTTGAACACGAAGGCCTGGTCGGTGAGGACCGTCCCGTTGAACGACCCGGTCAGCTTGCCGGAGATCGTATAGACGGCGTGGGACGCCAGCGCCGGGCCAGCGCCCGCCAGGGCCGCGGCGGCGACAAGGCCTGCAATCCACTTCATCCGAACGCTCCTGCGTCATGCCGACAAGAAAGGGTTGCCGGAGGTTGGGCGCCTGCAGGCCGAGCAAGTCGGGTCGCGTCGGCCAGCTGCCATCCCATCTCCGGCCGGCCCAACCTGCGACAGGCCGCGCGCCGGCGCGCTGCCCATTTGGGTAGGTCAGGCCGCGTCGGAGGCCGCATCCCGCTGAAAATCCGCCCCCGCCCCCGCCCCATCGATGGCGTCAGGCAGCGACGGCGCGCCGTTGGCGATGCGCCATTGCAGCGGCTGGGCCTGCAGCTTGGCCACCAGCTCGCCCTGCCGATGGACGCCCGTCTTGGCGAAGACACCCTTGAGGAGGAAGCGGACCGCGTTGCGGGTGACCCCGCGGGTCTCCGCGAAGTCCTCCAGCGATCCCCCTTCGGACAGCAGCGCCGCCAGCCGCGCCTCCTGCGGCGTCAGGCCGAACCATTCGCGCAGGTGCTCGATGTTCTCGACGGAGGTGCGGAAGTTGCGCCCGGCCACGATCATCACCTGGGCGGAGCCGAAGTCGGGATTGCGCGACGGCTGACCCGATCCTTCGATACGCAGCGCCATGGCCCCGACGCTCGGGGCGTCCGGCGCCTCCAGCGAGAGCGCCGCGCATCGGCGCTGGCCGTCGGGCGCCGCCACCGATTTCAGCACCTGCAGCTGGCGGCGGTCGCGCAGCGCCAGCCGGCCGGCCTCCTCGCGGAAGTAGCCGTCGCGCAGCAGCGCCGCGCCGACCGGATTGGCGTAGGTGATCCGAAGGTCGGCGTCGCACATCAGCACTGCCGTCGGCGCGCGATCCAGCACCTGGCGCGCGCTGTGGGCCGCCAGTTCGGCCTCGCCGATCCGCCGCGAAATGCGGGTCGCCCGCTGGAAGTGCGGCATCAGCAGGCGCAGCGCCGCTTCCAGACGGGCGGTCGATCCGCAGTCCGCGCCCGGGATGCAGAGCGCGAGGTGGTCCAGCCGGTGCCGGTCGATGAGCCCCAGCACGCCCACCTCCATGCGGAAATCCGCCAGGTAGTCGGTGAAGAAGGCGCTCTCCCGGAACACCTCGCGATCGACCAGGGCGTCGGAGTGGCAGACCGAGCCCACCGGCAGCTCATGGCCGCGCACGCTCCAGGGCTGGCTCCCGGCGAAGGCGTGGGCATAGGCCTGCCGCGCCCTGGCGTGGACCCCGGCGCTGCCGACGAACCGGCCGCTCGCTGGCGAGACGCGCTCCCAGATCAGCATGGCGCAGTCCCAGGTCGTGGGCGCGAAGCTGTCCAGGAGGCGGGTCAGGGCCACTTCCCAGTGGCCCGGCGCTATGGCGGCCTCGTAGATGTCGGAGACGACGGCGTCGTAGTCGGCCACCGAGACGAGCTTGGCGGAGGCCGCTCGCGATGGATGCGAAGGCTGGAACATCGGCCGTCCCCCGCGCCCCGCACACTGCGCGGCCGCCCTGTGTCGACTCATAGACGCAACCACGCATGGGACGCGACCCCGCACGCCCCACAGGCGAAAGCTTAGGATTCACCACCGTGGATGGCCGCCCGCATCGCCTCGGTCACCGCTTCGAAGGCCAGCAGGGTCGAGGTATGGCGCGCCGGATAGTCCTTCACCGGCTCCAGCAGGGCGAGGTCGGCGAAGCGGCCGGCGGGCGGCGCGCCGCCCGCCTTCAGCATGGCGCGGAACTGCTCGCGGGTGGTCTCCAGCTCGGCCAGGGACGCGCCGATCACATGCGCGCCCAGCACCGAGGCGGCAGCCTGGCCCAGGGCGCAGGCCTTCACGTCCTGGGCGAAGTCGGCCACCCGGTCGCCGTCCACCCGGACGTCCACCACGACCCGGCTGCCGCACAGCTTGGAGACCTTCTCGACCGTCGCGTGCGGCGCGGCCAACCGGCCCAGCCGGGGCGTTTCCGCCGCCAGCCGCAGCACCTTGGCCGAATAGAGGTCGTCGATCATCCCGCTTAGGTCGTCATCGCGGGGGCCGCTGTCAAATCCCAGGTCCAAACCCCGGCCATGGCGCGACGAGAAGCGGCGCCGCAAAGTGCGCGGCAGATTCGGGAGGGCCGCGCATGATCCGCGACATCGCCACAGACGCGGCCGCCGCGCACGAGATGTACGCCTCGCTGGACGGCATGGAAGGCTTGCCCCCCGAGACCCGGGCGCGCAGCCGCACCCTGGCCGACGTAGGCCGGGCGGTCTATCCGGGCCTGATCGCCGCCGGCGCCCTGGGCCTCGCCGCCGACTGGCTGTCGGGCCACTACGGCGCGCCGGTGATGCTGTTCTCGCTCTTGTTGGGCATGGCGTTCCACTTCCTGCACCAGGACGGACGCTGCGTGGCCGGGATCGAGTTCGCCTCCAAGGCCATCCTGCGCACCGGCGTGGCCCTGCTGGGCGCGCGGATCACCGTGGAGCAGATCCTGGGCCTGGGCGTCACGCCCATCGCCATGGTCGTGGTCGGCGTCACCACCACCATCCTGATGGGCGTCGTGCTGGCGCGGGCGCTGGGCCTCAACCGCAGCTTCGGCCTGCTCTCCGGCGGGTCGGTGGGCATCTGCGGCGCCTCGGCGGCGCTCGCCATCGCCTCGGTCCTGCCCAAGACGCGGGAGAGCGAGCGCGACCTGATCCTGACCGTGGTGGTGGTGACCACGCTCTCGACCATCACCATGGTGCTCTACCCGATGCTGGTGGCCGCCATCGGCCTTTCGCACCAGCAGGCCGGCATCTTCCTCGGCGGGTCGATCCATGACGTGGCCCAGGTGGTGGGCGCCGGCTACATGATCTCGCCCCAGACCGGCGACATCGCCACCTATGTGAAGCTCTTGCGGGTGGCCATGCTGCTGCTGGTGGTGCCGGCGGTGGCCCTGGCGGTGGCGCGCGGGCAGCGCGGGCAGGCCAAGGCGCCCCTGCCCTGGTTCCTGTTCGGCTTCGCCGCCCTGGTGGCGATCAACAGCCTGGGCTTCCTCGCCAAGCCGATGGTCACCCTGGCCAGCGACGTCTCCCGCTGGTGTCTGGTGATCGCCATCGCGGCCCTGGGCATGAAGACCTCGTTCCAGTTCCTTGCCGCCGCGGGCTGGCGGCCGGTGCTGGCGATGGTGCTGGAGACCCTGTGGCTGGGCGCCCTGGTGCTGGCCTGCGTGACCTGGCTGACCTGAAGCTCAGCGCGGGCGCGAGCCGCTAGAGCACGATGACTCTTGTCGGAATCGACAAGAGTCTGAATCGTGCTCGTCGACTAAAGATGGCGAGCCTGTTCTTCCCGCTTTGATGGTTCCATCAGAGCGGGACAGGCTCTAGACGGCGACTCGCATCACCAGTTGCGGGTTGGCTTTCAGGGTGCGGGCGGCGCAGGCCAGATGAACGCAAAGGCGGCTCGCATAGAGCCAGTCCAGGGCCTCGCGTCCCGCCTGCGTAAAGCGCAAGGTCCCCGGCTCCAACTCGACGAATCCGTGAAGGCCGGCGTCCTTGATGATTCGCGAGACATGGATGCGTGAGACGTGGAATCGACGCGCAGTCTCGCTGACCGAGAAGGGGATCGGCGCCGCGGGCGGGAAGCCCGGCGCCTTCGCCACCAGCCCGTGTAGGATCTGGATGCCGGCGAGGCGGTGCATGAAGATGCGATAGAAGTCGTCGAACGCCGAAGCCTGGCTGCTCCCCGCCACGAACGCATCGCCTTGTTCGACGACGAGGGCGTCCAGCACGCCGGGCGCGGCCAGGTTTCGCAGCACGATGCCGGCCGCCGGCTCCACGACGGCCGCGGCCTCGAGCAGACTGGCTTCGTGCTGCGCGTAGGAGGCGCGAAACTGGGGCGTCAGGCGATAGCTCTTGCGACGGGCCGCCCCGCTGGCGGGATCGAGCTCCAGGTAGCCGAGATAGCGCATGTAGCTCAGCAGGGCGCGCGCGCGGCCGGGGCTGACCAGCCCAAAGCCGGCGATGAAGGTCTTCAGGCGCGCAAGGGTCACGCCGCCGGACGCGCTCAGGTATGCGGCGCTGAGGCCTGCGACCGTCCGCCCGGCGTCCCTCAGGAGGCCGCCGAGCGCCGCATCCTCGTCGGCGTCCCGCAGCAGGGCGCTGGCCAGTCGTCGGGCCGCCGCCGGATATTCAGGCCGGCGCCGGAGCCGATCCCGCATCTGCGCCAGGCGCGCCACATCGACGTCCCATTCGTAGAGAGACTCGATCTCACTCATCTTACGCAACAGTCCGACACGCGATTACGGCGCCGGTTCTTGCACCGTAGCCTTGGCCCTTCAAGCGGGGCTCGCCGGCGCGGATCGCCCTTCGGCGAGGCGCCGCGGTTGGGGCGCCGGGCCTACTGCCGCGCCATCTCCGCCTCGCCCACGGCGTCGCCGTCGAGCTGCTGGTCGGCGTCCATGGTGACCGTGACCTTCTTCAGGACACCGGTGAAGGCGAAGGGCGCGGCGTAGTCGGCGACCGGGCTGCCGCGGTCGAGGCCGATGTCGAGGCCCGACCAGCTGACCAGGGTGACGAAGCCGGTGGTGGCGGTGACCGAGCCGGCGGCCTCGCCATCGATGGTGAGGGTGAAGGTGCGCGGACCCTCCGGGCTCTGGACGGCAAAGACCCCGAGGCGGGTGGCGGCGGAGGGGACCGGTACGTCCGAGCTCACCGTGGTCTTCTGGCCGCCGATGTTGAGCGTGTGGTTCAGGCGCCCGCCCTTCAGATAGAGGCTGTAGCCGCTGGTGGCGTCGCCGTGGGCCAGCAGCACGCCCTGCTCGCCGCCGCTGAGCCGCACATCGGCCTCGATGCGGTAGCTGCGGGCCCGCACGTCCGGCGCGACGTCGGTGGGCAGGTGGCCCATGCCCTTGTGGAAGACGAACCGGCGGCGCGCGCCGTGGAAGCGGGCGGCGTTGTCGGCGAACCGCGGACCGAAGCGGTCGTCCAGCGGCAGGACCTTGTGCGCCTCGGCCTCGCGCCACCACTCGGCGACCATGGCCTCCAGGCGGTCCGGCTCGGCCTGGGCAAGGTCCTCGCTCTCCGAGAAATCGCGGTCCAGGTGATAGAGCTCCCACTGGTCGGCCTCGAACGGCGCGCCCGGCGGGTGGAACGCCACCGCCTTCCAGCCGTCCCGCCAGAGGCCGCGGTGGCCGAACATCTCGAAGTACTGCGGAGCGGCGCGCGGCGGGGCGGCCGGATCGCGCAGGCTGCCGGCGAAGCTCTCACCCTCCAGCGGCGCCTGGGCCACGCCCTGCACCTCGGCCGGCGGCGCGATCCCGATCACCTCCAGCAGGGTCGGGACCAGGTCGCTGGCGTGGGCGAAGTGCGGGCGCACCTCGCCACGGGCCGCCACCCCGTTCGGCCACGACACCACCAGCGGGTCGCGGATTCCCCCGCCGTGGGTGTTCTGCTTGTAGCGCTTCAGCGGGGTGTTGGAGGCCATCGCCCAGCCGTGCGGGAAGTTCGCGTGGGTGTCCGGCCCGCCGATGCCGTCGAGGCGCGCCAGCTTCTCGGCCATGGGCTCGCCGCGGAAGTTGAAGGGGCCCATGGCGTTGACGAAGCCCAGGGGCCCGCCCTCCTGGCTGGCGCCGTTGTCCGACATGACGATGATCAGGGTGTCGTCGCGGATCCCGGCCTGCTCCAGGAAGCCGACCAGGCGAGCGAGGTGCTGGTCGGCGTGGTCGAGCATCGCGGCGAAGGCGCTCTGCAGGCGGGTGAAGACCCGGCGCTCGTCGTCGGAATAGGTCTCCCAGGCGCGAACGCCCTCGTTGCGCGGCGGCAGGCGGGTGTCGGGCGGGACGAGGCCCATGGCCTTCTGGCGCGCCAGGCGCCGCTCGCGCTCCACATCCCAGCCGCCGTCGAAAACCCGATCGTAGCCCTTGATCAGCTCCGGCGGGGCCTGGTGCGGCGCGTGGCAGGCGCCGGGGGCGAGCCAGAGCAGCCAGGGCGTCTGCGGCGCGTCGGCCACGTGGTCGGCGATGTAGCGGATCGACTGGTCCACCAGGTCGGCGGTGAGGTGGTAGCCGTCGGCATGGGTGCCGGGCGGGGCGATGGGCGTGTTGTCGCGCACCAGCTCCGGGGCGTACTGGTCCGTCTCGGCATCCATGAAGCCGTAGAAGCGGTCGAAGCCACGGCCCAGCGGCCAGCCGTCGAACGGCCCCGACGGCCCGGTCTCGGTCAGCGGCGTCACGTGCCACTTGCCCACCATGTAGTTGCGGTAGCCGTGCGGGCGCAGCATCTCGGGCAGGGTCCCCGCCTCGCGGGCGATCTTGCCGCGATAGCCCGGATAGCCGCTGTCGAAGTTGGCGAGGCACCCGACGCCCACCGAGTGGTGGTTGCGGCCGGTGAGCAGGGCCGCCCGGGTCGTCGAGCACATGGCGGTGGTGTGGAAGCCGGCGTAGCGCAGGCCCTCCGCGGCCAGCCGGTCGATGGTGGGCGTGCGGATCGGCGAGCCGTAGCAGCCGAAGTCCGAGAACCCCACGTCGTCGAACAGCACCACCAGGATGTTGGGCGCGCCCGCCGGCGGCTTCGGCGGATCCGGCCAGAAGGGCGTGGAGTCCGCGACGGTTCGCCCGATCTTCGCCGCCATCCGCGCCCCCAGGAAGTGGCGCGCACCATGCCGCATCATCGCCAGGCAGCCAAGCCTTTGAAAGGCCTGGAAGCTCCACGCCGCCGCGGCCGGGACCCCCAGAACCAGTCGTACACACCTGCCTGGCAAGTATAGGATGGTCAAAGCCACGGGGGGCAAAGACGATGGGCGGTGTCTGGAACGTCATCCGGGAGTTCTTCGCGACCAATGCGTTGAGCCCGCACGGCATCTGCCTGCTGTGGCGCCCGGAGCTGATCTGGACCCACGCCGTCTCCGACACCGTGATTGGGATCGCCTATTTCTCGATCCCGCTCGCGCTCGCCGCCTTTGTGCGCCGACGGCCGGACATCCGGTTCAGCTGGGCCGTCTGGATGTTCGTGGCCTTCATCACCCTGTGCGGCGCGACCCACTTCATGATGGTGGCCACGCTCTGGCAGCCGATCTATGGCGTCGAGGCGGTGATCAAGGCGGCGACGGCCGTGGCCTCGCTGGTGACCGCCATGGCCCTATGGCCGCTGCTGCCGAAGGCGATCGCCCTGCCCTCCACGGCCCGCCTGGAGGCCAGCCTCGCCGAGCGGGACGCGGCCCTGGTCGAGCTGCGCGCGGCCATGGACACCATGGTCGAGATGCGGGAGCACGAGGCGCGCCAGAAGCTCCTGCTCGACGAGCTGAACCACCGGGTGAAGAACTCGCTGACGGCGGTGCAGTCGATCGCCGCCCAGACCTTCGCCGACGCCCAGGCGGTGCAGCCGGCCCACGACCTCTTCGTCGAACGGCTGATGGCGCTGTCGACGACGCACAACCTCCTGGTCGAGCAGGCCTGGGAAGGCGCCAGGTTCTGCGAACTGGTGCACGCCACACTCAAGCCCTACGGCCGCCCCTACGCCTACGCCGGCCCGGACCTGCAGCTCGACGCCAACCTCGCGGTAAGCCTGGGCATGGCGCTGCACGAGCTGGCCACCAACGCGCTGAAGCACGGCGCCTGGCGCGGACCTGGCCGCATCTCGGTGACGGTGATCGAGGAGCCGGGCGCCATGGTGCGGATCGTCTGGCGCGAGAGCGGCGGGCCCGCGGTCCGGGCGCCCGAGCGCCGCGGGTTCGGCTCACGCCTGCTGGAGAAGGGCGTGGCCACCGAGGTGGGCGGCGAGGTCAGCCTGGATTTCGCGCACGAGGGCCTGGTCTGCGTCATCTACGCCGCGATCAGCGATCGCCTGAAGCTGGCCGAGCCGCAGGCCGCCTGAGCCGGGCCGGGCCCCCGCACCGACAGCGCCTCCGCTTCGAGCAAGTTATCGGCGGGCGGCCCAGGTCTCCTCGGCTCGCGCCTTCAGCGCCTCGTTCATGGCCTTGAAGCCGCGCTGCACGGTGCGGCCCATGCGCTTGCCCAGGGACGGGCCCATCAGGCCGCCGAAGATCTCGCCGTTGTCGACCACGCAGCCGGTCTCGGCCAGAGCCTCGATCTCCACATAGCGGATGGTCTTGATCAGCCCGCCCAGCATGGTCAGCTGCCAGTGCAGCTGCTCGTTAGGCACCCACTCCAGGATCCGCGGCTTCAGCTCCTGCTGCGGCTGCCCCGGCAGCGCCAGAGTCACGGTGACCAGCTCTCCGATCCGCACCACGCCGGAGGCCTTGGGATAGGTGGGGTTCCACTCGTGCCAGCGGTCCAGGTCGCGGACGATCTCCCAGATCACCTCGGCCGGCGCCTGGATGCCGATGCGGTCCTCGATGCGGACGCCCTTCGGCGCCTTGGGCGGCGGGATCGAGGGGCCGAGGTTGGCCACCGGCTGCATGGCCACCGGGCCGGGGCCGCGTGTGCCAAAGATGCCGGACTTGAGACGCGGCGGCTCGAACGGCATCAGGCCTGCTCCTTCACGCGCCAGGTGGCGCCGGTGGGTCCGTCCATGACTTCCACATTCAACGCGGCCAGTTCGGCGCGGATGCGGTCGGCCTGGGGCCAGTCCTTGGCCGCTCGGGCGGCGGCCCGGTCGGCGATCAGGGCCTCCACCCTGGCCTTCAGGCCCTCGTCGGCGCCGGTCTGGAACCAGGCCTTGGGCTCCAGGGTGAGGAAACCCATCAGGTTCCCCGCGTCCAGGAGCAGGCCGCGGCCGCTCGCGACGGCGCGCGCATCCTTGGCCATGATCGCCGCCCGCACCTTGTCGGCCAGCTGGAACAGGGCGGCGAAGGCCTCCGGCGTATTGAGATCGTCGCGCAGCGCCGCCTCGACCGCCGCGTGCTCGGGCGCAGCCGCCGGGCTCTGCGCCCCGTCGGGCGCCGGATGGCCGGCCAGGAAGCGGTCGGCGTCGTCCAGCACCCGATAGAGCCGGTCCAGCGCGCTCTTGGCCTGCTCGACCAGGGCGCCGGTCCACTCCAGCTCCTGGCGATAGTGGCCGGCCAGCAGCGCCCAGCGCAGGGCTTCGCCCGGGTAGAGCTTCAACAGGTCGTGGGCCAGGGCGACGTTGCCCAGGCTCTTGGACATCTTCTCCTCACCCATGTTGAGGAAGCCGTTGTGCAGCCAGTAGTGGGCGTATTCCCGCCCCCCGTGGCCGGAGCACACGCCCTGCGCCAGCTCGTTCTCATGGTGCGGGAAGATCAGGTCGACCCCGCCGCCATGGATATCGATCGGCAGGCCCAGGGCCTCTTCAATCATCGCGGTGCACTCGATGTGCCAGCCCGGCCGCCCGGATCCCCAGGGGCTCTCCCATTCGGGCTCGCCAGGCTTGCTCGGCTTCCACAATACGAAGTCGCGCGGGTCCTTCTTGTAGGGCGCCACGTCCACACGGGCCCCCGCGATCAGGTCGTCCATCGGCTTCTTCGACAGCCGGCCGTAGTCGGCGAAAGCCTGGGTGTCGAAGAGCACATGGCCCTCGGCGGCGTAGGCGGCGTTCTGGCGCACCAGGTCGCCGATCATCGAGATGATCGCGTCCATGGTCTCGGTGACCCGCGGCTGGAAGGTCGGCGGCAGGGCGCCCAGCGCGGCCGCGTCGGCGTTGTAGGCGTCCAGGTAGCGGTCGGTGATCGTGCGGATCGGCACGCCTTCCTCGGCGGCCTTGCGGTTGATCTTGTCGTCCACGTCCGTGACGTTGGCCGCATAGACGACCTTGTCCTCGCCGTAGAGCGCGCGCAGCACCCGGAACAGCAGGTCGAAGACCACCACCGGCCGGAAATTGCCGATGTGGGCGAAGTTGTAGACCGTCGGCCCGCACACATAGATCGTCACCCGGCCGGGATCGGAGGGGACGAAGTCCCGCTTGGTGCGGGTCATGGTGTCGAAGAGTTTCAGGCTCATGGTCCAGCTAACGCAGGGTGACGGTTGCCCGAGGCGGGCCTGGCCCCATATACAGATCGCCCGGACGAGAGGCCAACCGCCGTCGTCCGCAGTGAAAGGGTGGCACGCGTCATTTCCGGGACCCTCGTCCCGGCGCAACTCAGCCCTGGAAAGAACTGCCTCTCATGGATGCTCCTTCCCGTGACCGAACCCTGATCGGGTCCGACGACATCGATCTTGAGCCGATCAAGCGCCCGAGCCGCGAGGAGGCCATGGAGGCCGTCCGTACGCTGATCGCCTGGGCCGGCGACGACCCGCGGCGCGAGGGCGTCATCGACACGCCCAAGCGCGTGGTGGACGCCTATTCCGAGTGGTTCGAAGGCTACAGCCTGGACCCGGCCAAGGAGCTCTCGCGCACCTTCGAGGACGTGCAGGGCTACGACGACATCGTCATGCTGCGCGACATCGAGGTGGAGAGCCACTGCGAGCACCACATGGCGCCGTTCCTGGGCAAGGCCTTCGTGGCCTACATGCCCACCAACCGCGTGGTGGGTATCTCCAAGCTGGCCAAGGTGGTGGAGATCTTCGCCCGCCGTCTCCAGACCCAGGAGACCATGACCCAGCAGATCGCCGACGCCATCACCGACAGCCTGCGCCCCGCGGGCGTGGCGGTGCTGATCGATGCGGCCCACCAGTGCATGACCACCCGCGGCGTGCACCACCGGCACGTCTCGACCATCACCACCCAGTTCACCGGCGTCTTCAAGACCGACCCCACCCTGCGCCAGCGCTTCCTGGACTTCGCGAACCGGCGGTAGGAACGTTCCTCTCCCACAACGTGGGAGAGGAACGAGGACCGGCGCCCGAAAGCCCTGGGCGCATGCGCCAGGCGGCGCCATATGACGGGCATGAGCAGCTTTCCCACCGCGCCGTCCAAGCAGGCCCTGGAGCAGGGCGAGACGCTGGCCCCGCGCTTCGACGAGACCGGGCTGATCGCCGCCATCGCCACCCACGCCGAGACCGGCGAGGTGCTGATGTTCGCCTGGATGAACGCCGAGGCCCTGGCCAAGACGCTGGAGACCGGCGAAGCCCACTACTTCAGCCGCTCGCGCAATGAGCTCTGGCACAAGGGCGCGACCAGCGGCCAGGTCCAGCGGGTGGACGAGATGCGGGTCGACTGCGACCAGGACGCCATCTGGATGAAGGTGCGGCCGCAGGGCGACGGCGGCGCCTGCCACACCGGGGCGCGCTCGTGCTTCTACCGTGTGGTGGAAGGCGGCCGGCTGGTGCGGCGATGACCGTCGTCGAGGCCCTGGCGGCCTTCAGCCTGGCCGCGGGCCTCCTGACGCTGACGCCCGGCCTGGACACCGCCCTGGTGCTGCGCACCGCGGCGAGCGAGGTACCCAAGCGCGCCGCCCTGGCCGCGGCCGGCGTGTGCCTGGGCACCCTGGGCTGGGGCGCGATCGTGGCCCTGGGCCTCGGCGCCCTGCTGGTGGCCTCGCGCCTGGCCTATGAGGTCCTGAAGTGGGCCGGCGCGGCCTACCTCGTCTGGCTGGGCCTGCAGCTGATCCTGAAACCCCCCACGGCCTTCGACCTGGGCGCGGCCGGCGCCGGACCGCGCAGCGACCTGGGCTGGCTGTGGAAGGGCGCGCTCAACAACCTTCTGAACCCCAAGGCCGGGGTGTTCTACGTGTCGTTCCTGCCGCAGTTCATCCCCCAGGGCGTGCCCGCCGGGCCGTTCGCCTTCCTGCTGGCGGCGATCCATTCGGTGTTCGGGGTGATCTTCTTCGCCGCGCTCATCGGCGCCACGCGGCCGGTGGCGCGCGTGCTGCAGCGGGCCAGCGTGGTGCGCTGGCTGGACCGCATCACCGGCGGGGTGTTCCTCGGCTTCGGCGTGCGGCTGGCGCTGGACCGCCGCTGATCGGGCCTTAGGCGGCCGCCAGGGCTTCCGGCGGCAGCACCGGCTCCAGGGCGAGCAGGGTGATGATCGCGGTGTCGACGGTGATCACGCCGCGCACGAAGGTGCGGACCGCCGGGCTGCCCACGTCAGGCGTCGCCTGCAGCATGCCTTCCTGCAGGGTGAGGATGTCGCAGACCGCGTCCACCAGCAGGCCGAACAGCTGGCCCTCCACCTCCGCGACGATCACCACGGAGGCGGCGTTGGCGTCGCTGAGGCCAAGGCCCAGCCGCGCGGCGAAGTCGATCACCGGCAGCACCTGCCCGCGCAGGTTGATCATGCCCAGCACGTGCTCGGGCGCGTGCGGCAGCCGCGTGGAGGCGCTCCAGCCGCGGATTTCGCGGACGGACATGATGTCCACCGCAAACCTCTGGCCAGCGATCTCGACCACGATCAGCTCCTGGCCGACCGGAATTTCCGCCTGATTCATCCTGCAGTCTCCGCACACCCGACGGCATTGCAGCGCTCGAGGACTTAAATTGGCGTGAACTGCTTCATCGCTGCGACAAATTGCACAGCCAGATGAAGCGACATGACTTCAGTATTAACGATAACGACTGAAGAGTGCAGATTCAATATTCCACAACTCAGGCGGGGTTGGCTCAACCCTTTCGGCCTGTGGCGACCGTCTCGCCCCGCCACCGCAGGACCAGCCGGCCACCGCGGACCTCGAACGACTCCAGGCGGCTGAGGAAGCTCATGCCCAGCAGTGAACGGGACATGGGCGCCTGGTTGACACTCATGCGGAACCCCGGGATCGCGATAGGCCCCACCTGCAGGCTGTTGGCCGTGAAGGGCGCGCCATGGCCGACGCCGTTGGCGGTCTCGGCCTGGCCCTCGAAGCTGAGGTGATCGACGTCGATCCCGAGCCGGCGCGCGTCCTGCGGCGTCAGCACGGTGTCGGTGGAGCCCGTGTCGACCAGGAAGCTGACCCGCTGGCCGTTGACCGCACCGACCACCACGAAGCCCCCAGCGTCGGGATCCTGCGGAATGGTCAGCTCATGCTCGGCGGTCTGCACGGGATCGCCCGAGCTGAACGCCAGGCGCAGGCGCTGCGGCACGCCGGCCAGCTCGTCGCGGTAGGCCACCACCAGAGCGAGCGCCGCCACCACCACCGCCCAGATCCCCGCGTGGCGCAGGCTCTGGCCCACCGGCGCCGCCGGGCGGCGCAGGAAGCGGGTGGAGAGCAGGAGCAGAAGGCCCACGGCATAGGCGATATTGGCCCAGTCGGCGCCCGTGCGCGCCGCTTCCGGGAAGGCGTGGACGAGGGCCAGCACCAGCCCGCCGATCGCGGCCAGCACCAGCAACCAGGCCCAAAGCCGGCTGCGGCCGCCAAGGCTGAGGCTCAAGCGGGGTCCTCGGCGCGGCGGCGGCGCCTCCGGCTCGGCACGTCCCCACGGTCCTTCCCTGTCGCTCATGCGCCCCCACGCTCCCCGCCAGCGCAAGCCATAGCACGCGCGCGGCCGATGCAACTTCAGCTGGCTTCGAACCGCGCCGCAAGTTCGCGGCGGCGCTCGTCCATGGCGGGGCTGACCACGTCGGTGCGCGGGGTCCTCTGGACGTAGAGGTCGATCTCGGCGAGCAGCGCGCGCCACGCCGCTGCGATCTCGGCGGTCCACTCGTCGCCCAGGATCTCCTGCACCGTCTCGGCGACCACGGTGAAGAAGGTGGCGAACACCTCGCGCGGCACGTCGTAGCCCTCATGGGTGACGAGCTCGGTCCCGATCATGTGGCCGGCGTAACGACGCTCGCCCACGAAATCGAGCAGGGCGTCGAAGGCGCGAGCCAGCATCTCGCCCTTGATGGAGTCCTTGGTGTCCCGCCAGAACAGCGGCGCCATCTGCGGCTGCTGGGCGAAGAGCCGCGCGTAGACCAACGGCGTCGGGTCCGGGCACAGCTCGGCCACGCGCTCCAGGCTGGCCTCGATGGCGGCGGCGTGCGCGAAGGCGGGGGAGGCGGACATGCGGCGAGTGTCCCATGCCTCACCGCCGGCGCAAGCCCCTCCGCCCTCGAGCTTCAACCCCAGAAAATGGAGCCTGCGGCCCGGCCTCAGAGCGCCTTCAAACCCGACAGCCCTGTCCCTTCCGGGGTGATGCGGAAGCTCTTCAGGACCGAGGTCTTGAAGTCCTTCGAGGCGATGGTGGAGACGGTCATCAGGTCGCCCACCGCCTCGCCGCGGCGCAGGGTCAGGCGCACGAAGCCGCGGGCGGCCTGGTCGCAGAACTTGACCTCCGGGCTGGCTTTGACGAAGGCCGGGCCGCTGGGAAAGCCGAACGCCTCGTCGGC
>Ga0136846_1229065_pt1 | contig 27397 bp, 24 predicted proteins | sample HopSoiMetagenom2_FD_96841 | JGI IMG/M metagenome (GOLD analysis project Ga0136846, IMG submission 96841) | Grasslands soil microbial communities from Hopland, California, USA - 2 Assembly 2016 (version 4) | ecosystem: Environmental > Terrestrial > Soil > Grasslands | place: USA: Hopland... | reverse complement strand
TGGCGGAGTGGACGGGACTCGAACCCGCGACCCCCGGCGTGACAGGCCGGTATTCTAACCAACTGAACTACCACTCCTGGTAGTGACAACATTCGCTCTTGCGAGCCAAGCCGCCTGCTTGCGCAGGCCTGTTGTCAACTTGTGCCTTGAGCTTCACATCGCTGTGAAGAATTCTGGCGACCCTAAGGGGATTCGAACCCCTGTAGCCACCGTGAAAGGGTGGTGTCCTAGGCCTCTAGACGATAGGGTCAAAACCTTGGAACTTCCGGATGGGCCCCTGCTTTCACACGGGTCCACAAAACTTCAAATTCTTCGCGACTGACTTTTGGTGGAGGTAAGCGGGATCGAACCGCTGACCTCTTGCATGCCATGCAAGCGCTCTCCCAGCTGAGCTATACCCCCGTCAAGTCATTGAGGTTTCCCTGCAATTGTCGAGCCTTGAATTATAGCCCGAAAATTTGCCCTTTTTCAAATCCTCAAACAAGCCTGAGCCGGGCGACCACATCTTCGCGCTTCATGAGCTCCAGAATCGCGTCGAGAGAGGGGGTTTGCGGGGTGCCCATGACCAGCACGCGCACCGGCATGGCCAGTTGCGGCATCTTCAGGCCCGTGTCGGCCAGCACCTGCTTGATGGCGGCGGAAATCGCGGCCTTGCTCCACTCGGCAGCGCCCAGGGCTTCAGCGAGTTTGGCGAGCGCGGGGCGCACGGCGTCGGTCACATGCGTGGCAATGTCCTGCGCGCTGGGCTCACCACCCGTCACCAGCAACTTGAGCCAGCCGGCCAGTTCAACCAGCGTGCTGCAGCGGTCTTTGAACAGGCCGCAGCCACGCACAATGCGGGCGGCGTCCAGGCCCGTCACACCCTGTGCTGCCAGGAAAGGGGCGACCGCTTCGGCCAGCTTGTCGTCGGCCATGGCCTTGAGGTGCTGGGCATTGACCCAGCGCAGCTTGGCTTCGTCAAACTGCGCGGCGCTCTTGCCAAGGTGGTCGAGGTTGAACCATTCGATGAACTGCTCGCGGCTGAAGATTTCGTCGTCGCCGTGGCTCCAGCCCAGGCGTGCCAGGTAGTTGACCATGGCGTCGGGCAAATAGCCTTCGGCAGCGTACTGCGTCACGGGCTTGGCGCCGTTGCGCTTGCTCAACTTTTCGCCCTGCTCATTGAGCACGGTGGGCAGGTGGGCATACACCGGCGGCTCTTTGCCCAGGGCCTTGAAGATATTGATCTGGCGCGGCGTGTTGTTGACGTGGTCGTCGCCGCGGATCACGTGGGTCATGGCCATGTCGATGTCGTCAACCACCACGCAGAAGTTGTAGGTCGGCGTGCCGTCGGGCCGCGCGATCACCAGGTCGTCGAGCTCGTCGTTGCTGATCTCGATGCGGCCCTTGACCTTGTCGTCCCACACAACGCTGCCACCTTGGGGGTTCATGAAGCGCAGCACGGGCTGCACGCCTTCGGGCACGGGCGGCAGGGTCTTGCCGGGCGCGGGGCGCCAGGTGCCGTCATAGCGCGGCTTTTCTTTGGCGGCCATCTGCTTTTCGCGCAGGACGTCGAGCTCTGCCACGCTCATGTAGCAGGGGTAGACCAGGCCATCTTTTTGCATCTGCGCGAGCACGGCCTTGTAGCGGTCCATGCGCTGCATCTGGAAGAACGGGCCTTCGTCGTGGTTCAGGCCCAGCCATCGCATGCCTTCAATGATGACGTCGACGGCCTCCTGGCTGGAGCGCTCGACATCGGTGTCTTCGATGCGCAGGATGAAGTCGCCGCCGGTGGCGCGGGCAAACGCCCAGGGGTAAAGCGCGGAGCGGATATTGCCGAGGTGAATAAATCCGGTCGGTGAAGGGGCGAAGCGGGTTCGGGTCTTTTGGGTCATTAGGGCGGTCATGCAGTCATGCGATGAGGCTGAGGCCGCGGGTCAGGTCGGCCTTGATGTCGTCTACGTGGTCCAGGCCAACAGCCACGCGGACCAGGCCCTGGCCAATACCTGCGGCCTGGCGCTGCTCTTCGCTGAGGCGCCCGTGCGAGGTGGTGGCCGAGTGACTGATGATGGTTTTCGTGTCGCCCAGGTTGGTGGCGATGCTGAGCACCTGCGTACTATTGATCACCTTGAAGGCATTGGCGCGCGCCGCTTCCGGCGTGTTGCCCTGCACATCAAACGACAGCACCGCGCCGCCCAGCCCCGACTGCTGGCGCATAGCCAGATCGTGCTGGGGATGCGATTCGAGGCCGGGGTAATAAACGCGCGACACGGCAGCTTGCGTTTCAAGCCACTCGGCAACGGCCAAGGCGTTGGCGCTTTGCGCCTGCATGCGGATGTTCAGCGTCTCCAGCCCCTTGAGCACGACCCAGGCATTGAAGGGCGCGAGTGTCATGCCGGCGGTACGCACGATAGGGCCGAACACGTCGACGATCAGTTTGGACGAGCCGCAGAGCGCTCCCGCCATCACACGGCCCTGGCCGTCCAGGTACTTGGTGCCTGAATGCATGATGAGGTCGGCGCCGAATTGCGCAGGGCGCTGCAGGGCCGGCGAGCAAAAGCAGTTGTCCACTGCCAGCAGCGCGCCAACACTGTGCGCCAGATCAGCCAGCGCCGCGATGTCGCACACCTCGGTCAGCGGATTGGTCGGGGTTTCGGCAAACAGCAGCTTGGTGGTCGGGCGCAACGCGGCCTTCCACTCGGCCACATTGGTTTGCGACACAAAAGTCGTCTCGACACCGAATTTGCCGAACTCGCGGCCGATGAGCGCAATCGTCGAGCCGAACATGGAGCGCGAGCAGATGACATGGTCGCCAGACTTCAGCAAGCCCATGCACATCATCAGGATGGCGCCCATGCCGGTCGAGGCGCCGATAGCGGCTTCGGTGCCTTCCATGGCGGCAAGGCGGCGCTCAAAACTGGTGACCGTCGGGTTAGAGGTGCGGCCGTAGGTGTAGCCCTCCGTCGGGTCGGCAAAGCGCCGCGCCGAGGTCTCGGCGTCGGGCTGCACAAAGCCGCTGGTCAGGTACAGCGCTTCGGAGTTTTCACCGTGCTGGCTGGGATCCACCGCCACGCGCACGGCCAGCGTGTCGCGGTGCAGGTTGCCGGGCAGTTGTTTTTTTGTCATGGGCTCAGGCTTCTTGCGGATTGGGCAGCGCCAGGCGGGACACGTCGACGTCGCTGTCTTCGCCGATCTTCTCGGCGGTGTCGGCACGCTGCGAATTCATCGCGGCGATGGTTTCGGCCGTCACGTCGCCGGTGATGTAAACGCCGTCAAAGCAGGAGGCGTCAAAGCCGTCGAGCTTGTCGTTGAGTTTGCCGATGGCGCGTTTCATGCCGTCCACGTCCTGGTAGATCAGCGCGTCGCAGCCGATCACTTCGCGGATTTCTTCGACCGTGCGGCCATGGGCCACCAGCTCGCCCGGCGTGGGCATGTCGATGCCGTAGACGTTGGGGTAACGCACGGGCGGTGCGGCGCTGGCAAGGTACACCTTGCGCGCGCCGGCGTCGCGCGCCATCTGCACGATCTCGCGGCTGGTGGTGCCGCGCACGATGGAGTCGTCAACCAGCAGCACATTGCGGCCCTTGAATTCGCTGGCGATCACATTGAGCTTCTGGCGCACGGACTTCTTGCGCACGCCCTGCCCCGGCATGATGAAGGTGCGGCCCACGTAACGGTTCTTGACGAAACCTTCGCGGTACGGAATGCCCAGCAGGTGCGCCAGCTGTGTAGCGCTGGGGCGGCTGGATTCGGGAATCGGGATGATCACGTCGATCTCGTTGGGCGGCACGGTGGAGACCACGCGCTTGGCCAGCGTCTCACCCAGATTCAGCCGGGCCTGGTAGACCGAGATGCCGTCGAGCACGGAGTCGGGACGGGCGAGGTAGACAAACTCGAAGATGCAGGGATTGAGCTTGGCGCTGGGCGCGCACTGCTCGGCGTGCACTTCGCCTTCGAGGTCTACATACACCGCTTCACCGGGCGCGATGTCGCGCTCGAACTGGTGCGAGGTGCCTTCCAGTGCCACCGATTCGCTGGCCACCATGACCGTCCTGCCGTCTTCATTTTGGCCGTGCCCTATGCACAGCGGGCGGATGCCGAAGGGGTCGCGAAACGCCAGCAGGCCGTGGCCGGCGATCAGCGCGACGACCGCGTAAGAGCCCTTCACGCGCTTGTGCACACCGCGCACGGCAGCAAACACGTCAATCGGCTTGAGCGGCAGGCCGCGCGTGGTTTTTTCGAGTTCATGCGCCAGCACGTTGAGCAGCACTTCGGAGTCGCTGTCGGTGTTGATGTGGCGGTGGTCGGTGTTGAAGAGCTCGGCCTTGAGTTCGGCCGCGTTGGTCAGGTTGCCGTTGTGCGACAGCACCAAGCCGAAGGGCGCGTTGACGTAAAACGGCTGGGCTTCGTCTTCGCTGTAGGCATTGCCGGCCGTGGGGTAACGCACCTGGCCCAGGCCCACCGTGCCCGGCAGCGCGCGCATGTTGCGGGTGCGGAACACGTCGCGCACCATGCCCTTGGCCTTGTGCATGTAGAACTTGCGCCCCTGCTGCGTGACGATACCCGCGGCATCCTGGCCGCGATGCTGCAACAGCAGCAGGCCGTCATAGATCAGTTGATTGACCGGGGCTTTGCTGACAACGCCGACTATCCCGCACATGGTGTTCCGATCATGAAGAGTTGACTCTTAAAAGTTAAATTAAATACTTGGCAAACTGTTCGGGCAATACCGGCTTCAGGGCTTGGAGCGTGGCAGTCAACACCGGCGCGCCCTTTGACTCCCGCCACCAGCTGCTGGACTTCAGCGCCGTCATGTCGATCACGACAGTCGCGGCCAGCAACAAAATCACACCCCGCAGCACGCCGAACGCGGCGCCGAACACACGGTCCACCGGCGCCAGGCCGACGGCGGCCACCAGCTTCTTTATCAAAAACGCCAGAAGCCCGGCTGCGAACACCGAAGCAATGAATATCAGCACAAAAGCCGCTGCGTAGCGAACCGGATCAGAAGCGGACTGCACCGGCAACCGGGTGGCCAGGTCAGGCGCAAACCATTGCGCCACAAAAAACGACACCACCCAGCCCAGCACCGACAACACCTCATACACCAGCCCGCGCCATGCGCCCAGCAGCATGGAAAACCCCAGCACCCCCAGCAAAATCCAGTCAACAGCCGTCACGAAACTATCAATGGCTAGTTACAAGGTCAGGATGGCGGCCGGCAAATCAAGGGTCTTGATCTTGCTGGCGGCCTTTTCGGCCTCGGCCTTGCTGGCAAACGGGCCCACGCGGACGCGGATTCGCTTGCCGTCTTTGGTTTCAGCCACTTGCGTATAGGTTTTGAGGCCGGCTTTTTCGAGCTTCAGGCGTGCTTCGCGGGCCTTGGTCACATCAGAAAACGCACCGACCTGCACCACGAACCGGCCTTCAGCTTCGGCGGCGGCCGGTTTGGCTGCTGGCGGCGGTGTGCCGTTGAGCAGCGCGGCGGCGCGGGCGTCATCGCCTGTTGCGGCGGGTTTGGCTGCCGGTTTGGGTTCAGGCTTGGCGACCGGCTTCGGTTCAGGCTTGGGCTCAGGTTTTGGTTGCGGCTTTGCTTCGTTTTTGATAGCGGCCGGTGCAGACGCTGCCTGGGCTGGAGCCGGATTTGATGAAACTATTTCTTCCTTGGGCGCCAGGCTGGCGTTGGCCGCCACTTTATCGGCGGGCTTTGGCGCTGCGGCTGGCGCTGGCGCGGCCGGCGTCACAGCGGAAGGCGCGGGCACCACCAGCGGCTTGACCGTGCCCTTGCCGGGAATTTCAATCGGAATGTCGACCGGGATCGGCCGGGGCTGGGTATCAAACACCAGCGGAAAACCCACCACGCCAATCAACACCAGCACGGCCGAGCCAATCAGGCGGTGCTTGGCGCGCTTGCGCATCACATCCACGCTTTCCGTTTGAGCGGCTGACCCGGCAGCAGGGGCAGTGTTGGAGCCGCCCCGGCGGAAGTTGAAAAACGGCATGGTGTGGCTTGAATCCGATAAGGGTGACGTTAACGGCGAACGTGGGCTGAAGGCCCTCTAAAACCGCCTCAGGGGGCCAGGTGCGGGGCCGAAAGACGCGGCACACCGTCCTTCAAAATGCCGCCCACCGTGTAGAAGGAGCCGAACACGACAATTCTATCAGCGGGGGTCGCGGCCTTGACCGCTGCCGCCAGCGCCGCTTCAGGGGATTGGTAAGTGCTCGCCGTCGCGTCAGGCCGGGTATTTGCGGCTGCCCACTTCGCCTGCAAATCCGCCGCGGTTGCGGCCCGCGGCGTCGGCAAATCGGTGAAATACCACTTGTCGATCAGTGGCGCCACCCGTGCCAGCATGGGCGCGAGGTCTTTGTCCGCCATGGCGCCAAACACCGCATGGGTGCAGGGGTAAAAGCCCATGGCGTCCAGGTTTTCGGCCAGCGCGGCCACCGAATGCGGGTTGTGCGCCACATCCAGCACCAGCGTAGGCTGGCCGGGCACGATCTGGAAGCGCCCCGGCAGCTCGACCATCGACAGGCCATTGCGCACCGCTTGGGCCGTTATCGGCAGGCGATCACGCAGGGCCGTCAGCGCGGCCAGCACGCCGGACGCATTGACCAGCTGGTTGGCGCCGCGCAAGGCCGGATACGCCAGCCCCGCATACCTACGCCCGCGCCCTGCCCAGCCCCATTGCTGCTTGTCGCCCGAGAAGTTGAAGTCCGTGCCGAAACGCCACAAGTCAGCGCCCACTGCTGCTGCGTGATCAATGATGCTTTGCGGCGGCACCGGGTCGCTCACGATGACCGGCTTGCCGGCGCGCATGATGCCGGCTTTTTCGCGGCCTATGCTTTCGCGGTCGGGGCCCAGGTATTCCATGTGGTCCAGGTCAATGCTGGTGATTACCGCGCAGTCGGCGTCCAGCATATTGACGGCGTCCAGCCGCCCGCCCAGGCCGACTTCGAGGATGACGACATCCAGCTTGGCGGCGGCCAGCAGCTGCAGGATGGCCAGCGTGGTGAACTCGAAGTAGGTGAGCGAAATAGCTTCACCATTTTGGGTTCTGGCCCGCTCCACCAATTCAAAGTTCGCTATCAAATCAGGAGCACTGACGATGTCACCGCGCACCCGGCAGCGCTCTTCAAAATGCACCAGGTGCGGCGAGGTGAAAACACCCGTGCGGTAACCGGCCTGCAGCAGGATGGCCTCGAGCATCGCGCAGGTCGAGCCTTTGCCGTTGGTGCCGGCCACCGTGATGATGGGGCAGTCAAAGGCTAGGCCCATGCGCTTGGCGACGGCGCTGATGCGGGTCAGGCCCATGTCGATGCCGACGGGGTGCAGGCGCTCGCAGTAAGCGAGCCAATCGTCGAGGGTTTTCAAGTTTTGCATACAGCCCCGCATTGTCGCGCAGGCCTCAAAACCTTGAGCTCAGCGGGCGAAGCGGTCTGTTGCAGCTATTAGTTGGTGCAAGATGCCAGGCTCGTTAAACGCATGCCCCGCGTCGGCAACCAGCTGGAAGTCCGCTTCAGGCCAGGCGCGGTGCAAATCCCAGGCGGTTTTGGCCGGGGTGGCCACGTCGTAGCGGCCTTGCACGATGACGCCGGGAATTCCGGCCAGCTTGTGCGCGTCGCGGATCAACTGGCCCTCTTCAAGCCAGCCGGCGTGCACGAAGTAATGGTTTTCGATGCGCGCGAAGGCCAGCGCGAAATCGTCGCCGCCATGCTGCGCAGTGAAAGCCGGGTCTGGCAGCAGCGTGATGGTTTGCCCTTCCCAGAGGCTCCAGGCGCGGGCGGCGGCCAGTTGCGCGGCGCGGTCAGTGCCGACCAGGCGTTTTCGGTAAGCGGCCATCAGGTCGCCGCGCTCGGCCTCGGGAATGGGCGCAAGAAAGTCTTCCCACAAATCAGGGAACAGCCAGGACGCCCCTTCCTGGTAGTACCACAGCACCTCGGCACGCCGCAGCGCAAAGATGCCGCGCAAGATGAGCTCGGACACCCGGGCCGGGTGCGTCTGCGCATAAGCCAGCGCCAATGTGCTTCCCCAGGAGCCGCCGAATACCAGCCATTGCTCCACCCCCAGCAAGGTGCGCAGCCGTTCGATGTCGGCCACGAGGTCCCAGGTCGTGTTGTTCTCCAGCGATGCGCTGGGGCGCGAGCGGCCGCAGCCGCGCTGGTCAAACAGCAGCACGCAATACTTTTCAGGATCAAACAGCCGGCGATGCTGGGGCGAGCAACCCGCGCCGGGCCCACCGTGCAGAAACACCGCCGGCTTGCCTTGAGGATTGCCGCACAGCTCCCAATACACCGCGTGGCCGTCGCCGGTCTCCAGAACGCCGGTGCGAAATGGCTCGATGGGTGGGTACAGGGATCCGGGAGACCGGGCCGTAGAAGGGGAAGAAGTGGCAGGCGTGGCGGGTACGGTCATGAATACGGGGTCCGTGGTAGGCGTCTGTGGCGTCTGTGAATGAAGGGCGTGCGGCGAATGGCTTGGCGAATGGCTTCCCAATGGGGTGGTCCAGGCGGCTTTCTTCATTATTCCAGCCTTGCCGCCAGCGCGCCGCCGCCGGGTTATCGGCACGACTTGCCATTCAATTGCTATCTATTTGATAGCTAACAGCACATGCAGCGCATGGGCAAAGCCGTGTTTTTGCTTAAGCTTTTTGAGAATCTGCCAGAATCAAACCATGATCATTCTTTACGGCATTCCCAATTGCGACACGGTCAAAAAGGCCCGTACCTGGCTTGGCGACCACGGCGTGGACTACCAGTTCCACGACTTCAAAAAACAGGGTGTTCCGCCCGAGCAGCTCACACGCTGGACGCAGGCCGCCGGCTGGGAGAAGGTGCTGAATCGCCAGGGCACCACCTGGCGCAAGCTGGACCCAGCCGCGCAGGCCGGCGTGCATGACAGCGCCAGCGCAGAGGCGCTGATGCTGGCCAACCCCAGCGTTATCAAGCGCCCGGTGGTGGACTGGGGCAATGGCATCACGGTCGGGTTTAACGCCGAGGCCTGGGCCGCACGGGTTTGACAAGACCCCGAAGAGGGCTTTGGCCGCGTGTTGTTTGTCACATTTCGGCCCCGCTTTGCCCGGGTTTTGTGGTTTTCGCACCCTTCTCCCCCTCTTCCCTCCCCTTCTCCCTCTCTTCTCCTCCCTTCTCTCAGGTTTCTTCTTTTAAATAGCTTTACAGCCGATTTACCGAACTCCGCGCCCCAAAACGACTCTGACTTACTAAAATTGGGGTTGCCGCCAGAGTGCCATCCGCACCACGGTTTTTGCCCATCCGGCAGCGCAACTTCAGCCATTTGCTGAAAAAGGGGTTTTGAATCATGAAAAAAGCACTTGTCCTTTCCACACTCGCCGCAGCCGCCGGCTTTGCGGCCGTGCCCGCTTCCGCCATGGACATCCTGGCGCGGGTGATCTCCAGCACGCCGGTGGTCCAGCAAGTCGCCGTGCCGCGCCAGGTGTGCAGCAACCAGCCCGTCGTCACGCAAGGGCCTAATTCAGGCGCCGGCGCGCTCGTGGGGGCCCTGGCTGGCGGTGCGGCCGGTAACGCCATCGGCCATGGCGGCGGCCGTGCCGCAGCCACGGTGATCGGCCTGATCGGCGGTGCCATGGTGGGCGACCGCATTGAGGGCAACAACACCCAGGTCCAGAACATGCAGCAATGCACGACCCAGACCTATTACGAAAACCGCCCCAGCCACTACAACGTGGTGTACGAATACCAGGGCACGCAGTACAACACCCAGATGGCCAACGACCCGGGCCAGTATGTGCGCCTGCAGGTCTCGCCGGTCGGTGCCATGGCACCTGCGCCGCAGACCTTCCAGTCGGCGCCGCAGCCCCAGGCTTATGCAGAACCTGCGCAGCCAGGCTATGTGGTTCAGCAACCGGTCACAACCTACGTACAGCCCACGTATGTGCAGCCTGCCGTGGTGTACCCGGCTTACTACCCCCGTCCGTATTACGCGCCCTATTACGCCCCCATCGGCCTGTCGCTGAACTTCGGCTACAGCCGGGGTTATGGCGGGCACCACTGGCGCTAAGAACCTTCAACCGGCGAACTTTCAACCGGGCTGAATGAAAAAAGGGGCGTTACCAACGCCCCTTTTTGCTGTCTGCCCCTTTTGAGGGCCGTCATTTTGAGAACCGCTATTTCGGCGTCTCGATGAGCGCGCCCTTAAACAGCAGCGGCCCGGTAGCCGCAGTGCCTGGCGGCACGCCGCCCTTTGGCTCGAGCGTGATCGCCAGCGCCGGAACCCGACGCATATCAGTGTCCGCAACGTTCAAGCGAGCCACCGAGTCTGCGCCCATGACACCCAGCGACTTGGCCGCTGCGCCTGCGCCCGGCGGCAAGGCCCACAGTTCCAGCGACTTGTCGGGCGGCTCCCTGAAGTTGCCCACGCGCTTGAGCACCAGCGTTTTGTTCTTGGGGTCAAAGGTCACCAACAGCGAGGCCGAGGCCTTGTCGTCCGTCAGCACCGCCACGTATTCGATCTCCGGCGTGGCCGTCAGTTTGGCGGTCAACTCGCTTACCTGCCCGCTGAGCCGGCCGTTCACATTCAAGCCGACAACCACCGCCACCACGGTGGCCAGCGCGCCCGCCGCAGCCCCGCCGCGCCACAGGCCCAGGCTGGACCACCAGCCCACAGCACCCGGGGCGACTCGCGCGGCCTGCATGGCCCGCGCCTCTTTGTCGGCCCTGACGAGGTTTTCAATGCGCTGCCAGACCACGGGGCTGGGCGCCTCCTGCGGCTGCAATTCGGCCACCGACGACAGCCTGCTTTGCCAGACCAGCGCCGCCGCACGCAACGTGGCGTTGTCACGCGCCAGCGTCTCAAAACGGCGCCGCGCGCCACCGCGCAAGGTGCCCAGCGCATAGCTGGCTGCCAGTTGGTCCATCAGGGAGGGGTTGTTTTGGATATTCATCACGCAAACCTCGCCATGCAGCCGCGAAGCTGCTCCAGCCCGCGGCGGATCCAGGTTTTGACAGTGCCCAGGGGGAGTTTCAATTGCTCAGCCAGCTCGCCGTGGCTCAAATCCCGCAAATACGCCAGGCTCACCACCTCACGCTGCTTGTGCTCCAGCCGGCCCAGGCACTGGTGCAGGGCCCAGGCCTGCTCGCTGGCCTGGGTGGTGTCCATCGGGTTGGGGGAGTCACCCGCCACGGTGTCGGAAATCACGTCGTCAAGCTCCTGCATCAGGTCGGCCCGGTCCGACGCCCGGCGCCGCAAAAAATCCAGGCCCCGGCTTCGCACCACCAGCGCCATCCAGGCCATGGGCGGCGAGAGGGTGGCCTTGTAGTCGCCGGCGATGCGCCAGATGTTGAAAAAAGCCTCTTGCAGCACGTCTTCAGCCCATTCGCGGTTGGTCACCACACGGATCGCGACACCGTAGAGTTTGGACGAGGTCAACTCGTACAGTTCCCGCAGGGCCGGCTCATCGGCCTGCGCCACACGGTCAAGCAGTGCGATCAATTGTCTGTCCGGGCTTTCTGGCTTCATGAAGAGCATTGTCGGGTATGGGTGGTTATTGGGGTATTGGGGAAACACCAGCAAGCAGGCCGGTACGGGGGATACGCGGCAAAGGACCAACCGGATTCACCGCACCCCCCGGCGAAGGGCTCCGGGTGACCTAAAATCAACGGTTTGGGCGCCACGCGGCCCTCCCGGCAGCCCGGAACACCCTCTACGCTCCTTTACCCCATCTGCACCTTCCCATGCCCACCGAAAAAATCGACAACGTCAGCGTCAGCACCCAGGCCAACGTGTACTTTGACGGCAAATGCGTCAGCCACGGCATCACCTTCGCCGATGGCACTAAAAAGTCAGTCGGCGTGATCCTGCCGGCCACCCTGACCTTCAACACCGGCGCGCCCGAGATCATGGAATGCGTGGCCGGCGCCTGCGAATACAAGCTGGCCGGCAGCGACAGCTGGGTCAAATCCTCGGCAGGCGAGAAATTCAGCGTGCCGGGCAACGCCAAATTCGAGATCCGCGTGGCGGCGGGCGAAGCCGCCTACCACTACATCTGCCACTTCGGTTAAAACGCCCAGCCCCCACCTGCTCCTTTTTTCATAGCTGCTTGCCCATACTCGGCGTGGGCTACAGCGATATTCAGGCCTAAAACATGTCCAATACCATTTTGCAAAACATCCCCGCCAACCAGAAGGTCGGCATCGCGTTCTCGGGCGGCCTGGACACCAGCGCCGCGCTGTTGTGGATGAAACAAAAGGGCGCCCTGCCCTACGCCTACACCGCCAACCTGGGCCAGCCCGACGAAGCCGACTACGACGAGATCCCGCGCAAGGCCATGGAATACGGCGCCATCAAGGCCCGCCTGGTCGACTGCCGCCCACAGCTCGCCGCTGAAGGCATTGCCGCGCTGCAAAGCGGCGCCTTCCACATCACCACCGCCGGCGTCACCTACTTCAACACCACGCCACTGGGCCGCGCCGTCACCGGCACGATGCTGGTCAGCGCCATGAAGCAGGACGACGTGAACATCTGGGGCGACGGCTCCACCTTCAAAGGCAACGACATCGAGCGCTTTTACCGCTACGGCCTGTTGACCAACCCCGCGCTGAAGATCTACAAACCCTGGCTGGACCAGCAGTTCATCGACGAGCTGGGCGGCCGCTCTGAGATGAGCGCTTTCATGACGGCCAACGGCTTTGGCTACAAGATGAGCGCCGAAAAGGCCTACAGCACCGACAGCAATATGCTGGGCGCCACGCACGAAGCCAAAGACCTGGAAAACCTCAACAGCGGCATCAAGATCGTCAACCCCATCATGGGCGTGCCCTTCTGGAAAGACGACTGCGTCGTCAAGGCCGAAGAAGTCAGCGTGACCTTTGAAGAAGGCCGCCCCGTCGCCCTCAACGGCGTCGCATATCCAGACCTCGTCAGCCTCATCCTCAAAGCCAACGAAATCGGCGGCCGCCACGGCCTGGGCATGAGCGACCAGATCGAAAACCGCATCATCGAAGCCAAGAGCCGCGGCATCTACGAAGCACCCGGCCTGGCCCTGCTGTTCATCGCCTACGAGCGCCTGGTCACCGGCATCCACAACGAAGACACCATCGAGCAATACCGCGACAACGGCCGCAAGCTAGGCCGCCTGCTCTACCAGGGCCGCTGGTTCGACAGCCAGGCCATCATGCTGCGCGAAACCGCCCAACGCTGGATCGCCAGCGCCATCACCGGCACCGTGACGCTGGAACTGCGTCGCGGCAACGACTACTCGCTGCTGAACACCGAATCGCCCAACCTGACCTACGCGCCTGAGCGTTTGAGCATGGAAAAGGTGGAAGACGCGCCGTTCTCGCCACTGGACCGGATTGGGCAGCTGACCATGCGTAATCTGGACATTACCGACACCCGCGCCAAGCTGGGGATTTATTCCAATGCTGGGATGCTGGAGTTGGGTAAGGGGGATGATTTCTTGAAGCTCGGCAAATAAGTCAGAACTGACTGACCACTCCAAAAAAAGCCCGCCAAGTGGAAGCTTGGCGGGCTTTTTTCGCGTGGGCATGACAACGCCAAGCTGCTGGAGCCTGCAAGAGACCTCCGCGCTACTCACCCCAGCTTTCACCCAAGGCCTGCGCCTGCTGAAGCACCAACTCGACTGCAGCATCTTGCAGATCGGGCGGGTACTTGTACTTGCGCAGAATGCGCTTGACCATCAGGCGCAGTTTGGCACGCACACTCTCTCGCGCTGACCAGTCCACCGAGATGTTTTGCCGCAAGTTCTCGGTCAGCTCATGGGCAATCTTCTTCAAGGTCTCGTCGGTCAGTTCACGCACGGCAGACTCGTTGGTCGCCAGCGCGTCGTAGAAGCGCACCTCGTCATCGTTCAGGCCCAGCGCTTCGCCGCGACCCGCTGCTTCGCGGAACTTCTTGGCCATGTCCACCAGTTCTTCCATCACCTGCGCCGTCTCAATGGACCGGTTCTGGTAGCGCGCGATCACGTTGGTCAGCAGCTCGGAGAATTTGCGCTCCTGCACGATGTTGCTCGCAAACTTGGCTTTGATCTCGCCCTCCAGCAGCCGCTCCAGCAGCTCCACCGCCAGGTTGCGCTCCGGCAGATTGCGCACCTGAGCGAGGAACTCGTCGTCCAGCAGGCCGATGTTGGGTTTCTCCAACCCCACCGCGTCAAAAATATCCACGACACTTTCGGACACCACCGCAGAGTCAATGATCTGCTTGATCGCCACCTCTCGCGCTTCGTCGGTGCGCTTCTTCGCAGCAACATCGCGCTTGGTCAGGATGACCTTCACCCCTTGCAGAAACGCCACCTCTTCGCGCACTGCCTTGGCCTCGTCCAGCGTGCAGCACAAAGTGAACGCCTTGCTCATGGCCAGCGCTACGTCGGCAAAGCGCTTCTTGCCGTCCTTGATGCCCAGCACGTGGTTGGCGGCCCCCGCCAACGTCTTGTGCCCGCCCGACAAAAAGCCGCTGTAGTCGAACCCGTGCAGCATCGCGCGCAGCACGTCCATCTTCTCCGCCAGCACGCTGTAGGCTTCATGCGCATCCACCGTGGGGCGCCCGCGCCCTTTGCTGGCGGTGTATTCCTTCATCGCCGCCTTCAGCTCATTGCCAATGCCGATGTAATCAACCACTAGGCCACCCTGCTTGTCCTTGAAAACCCGGTTGACGCGGGCGATGGCCTGCATCAGGTTGTGCCCCTTCATGGGCTTGTCCACATACAGCGTGTGCACGCAAGGCGCATCAAAGCCAGTCAGCCACATGTCGCGCACAATCACCAGGCGCAGCGGGTCTTTAGGGTCTTTGAATCGCTTTTCCAGCCGCTTTTTCGTCTGGGCGCTGTAGATGTGGGGCCGCAGCAAGGCGCGGTCTGAGGCAGATCCGGTCATGATGACCTTGACGGCTCCCTTTTCAGGGTCGGTGTCATGCCAGTCGGGGCGCAGTGCGGTGATCGCGTCGTAAAGCTGCACACAGATGTCGCGGCTCATCGCCACCACCATGGCTTTGCCGGACTGGGTTTTGTTGCGCTCTTCAAAGTGGGCTACCAGATCGGCGGCAACGCTCTCTACCCGGGGTTTGGCACCCACCACCTTCTCCAGCGCGGCCCAACGACTCTTGAGCTGGGCCTGGGCGCTTTCTTCCTCGTCTTCCGCCAGCTCGTCCACCTCGTCGTCAATGGTGAGCAAGTCTTCATCTTTCAGGCGCAGCTTGGCTAGGCGGCTCTCGTAATAGATGGCCACTGTGGCTCCATCTTCCTTGGCCTGCTGCATGTCATAGACGTGGATGTAGTCGCCAAACACCGCGCGTGTGTCGCGGTCGGTACCGCTGACCGGCGTACCGGTGAACGCCACAAAGGTGGCGTGGGGCAAGGCATCGCGCAGGTGCTGGGCATACCCGACCTCGTAGCTCACCTTGTATTCGGATGGCGCGAAATCAGTGTTCACCACCGTGACAAGCGCCTCACCGTCAGTCGCAACCACCGCCGTGGCCGGGCTCTTGCCACCCTCCGGCTTGACCTTTCGGGACTTGAGCTTGGCCTCAAAGCCATACTGCGTGCGGTGCGCCTCGTCGGCGATGACCACAATGTTGTGCCGGTCTGACAGCATCGGGAAGTTGTCTTCATCTTCCCCCGGCATGAACTTTTGAATCGTGGCAAACACAATGCCGCCCGATGGTCGGTTGCCCAGCAATGAGCGCAACTCTTGCCGCGTTGTCGCCTGAACCGGCTGCTCGCGCAGCAGGTCTTGCGCCAGGCTGAACACACCAAAGAGCTGACCGTCCAGGTCGTTGCGGTCGGTGATGACCACAATGGTCGGGTTCTCCATCGCCGCCTCTTGCATCACACGCGCCGCAAAGCAGGTCATGGTGATGCTCTTGCCGCTGCCCTGGGTGTGCCAGACCACACCACCCTTGTGAGAACCGCCGGGCCGGGATGCCGCCACCACCTGGGTAATGGCCGCGCGCACCGCATGAAACTGGTGATAGCCCGCAATCTTCTTGACTAGCGTGCCATCGTCTTCAAACAACACAAAGTAGCGCAGGTAGTCCAGCAGGTACTTGGGCGCCAGCACGCCGCGCACCAGGGTTTGCAGTTCGTTGAACTGGCCCAGCGGGTCTACCGTGTCGCCGTCAATCGTGCGCCAGGCCATGAAGCGCTCCGGGTCCGCCGACAAAGAGCCGAGCAGTGCTTCGGTGCCATCCGAGATGACCAGCACCTCGTTGGCCTGGAACACATCGGGAATCTGTTCCTTGTAAGTCTGAATCTGGTCGTAGGCTTTCCACACATCGGCATTCAGGTCGGCCGGGTTTTTCAGTTCAATCAAGACCAGCGGCAGCCCATTGACAAACAGAATGATGTCCGGGCGGCGGGTGTGGTGCGCGCCTTTGAGGGTGAACTGGTTGACGGCCCAGTAGTCATTGCGGGATGCATCGGCCCAGTCGATCAGGCGCACAAAGTCGCCACGGGTGTCGCCGTCTTGCTGGTACTGCACAGGCACGCCGCCCACCAGCAGCTTGTGAAACGCCCGGTTGGCCGACAACAGCGCCGGAATGCCCAGGTTCATCACCTGGCCCAGCGCATCCTCCTGCGCCGCTGCGGGAATCGCGGAATTCAGCCGCGCAATGGCCTCGCGCAGGCGGCCGGCCAATACGACCTGACGGTAGTCACTACGCTGGGGATCACCCCCGTCGTGAGCGATGTCGGGTCCGAAGCGGTGGACGTACCCCACATCTGTGAGCCAGCCCAGGGTTTCTTGCTCGAGTTGATCTTCGGTCACCGTGCTCTCCCAGGCTTGTATTTTGTTTTGCTCGCTGAGCGCTTAGCCTGTCAACACCGCGTTCAAGGCCAGGTTCACATAGTAGTTCCCTCGACCTATTTTTTGCTTTCGCACAAACCCGCCTTCTGTCAGCGCCTCCAGGTACTTGGTGGCCGTGATGCGCGACACGCCCAGGTCCCGTTGCACAAACTCGATCTTGGTATAGGGGTGCATAAACAGGTTGTTAATCAAGTCCTGACTGTAGAACTTATAGCCCGCGCGAATGCGCTGCTTATAGTCAAACAGCGCGGTTTTGATGGCCTGTACCGTAGTGATGGTTTGCCCGGCGGTCAGCTCCACCGCCTCCAGCAAATACAGCACCCAGTCTTCCCAGGTGTCCTCGTCACGCACCGTTTGCAGCAGGCGGTAATAGTCGGCCTTGTGGCGCACGATGTGATTGCTGAGGTACAGCACAGGAATGTCCAGCAGTTCCTCTTTCACCAGGTACAGCACATTCACAATGCGCCCGGTGCGGCCATTGCCATCGTAGAAGGGGTGAATGCTCTCAAACTGGTGGTGGATCAACGCCATTTTGATCAACGGGTCCGCATCAAACAGGTCCGCATCATTGATGAAGCGCTCCAGACTGCCCATTAGCGCCACAATCTCAGCCGGGTCTTGCGGCGGGGTGTAAATGGTTTGCCCACCGCCGTCCTTAAGTGCAGTACCTGGCAACTTGCGAAAGCCTGCGTTGTTTCGCTCCAACTCGCCCTGAATCTCGATGATGTGGTTGCAGGTCAGCAATCCACTGCCGCGCACCTGCTCAAACCCGACCCGCAGCGCCTGGCGGTAACGCAGTACCTCCTTGACGGCAGGGTTGGCAAACGATTCGGGCAGCACATCGTCCTTGAACAACTCGTCGTGGGTGGTGACGATGTTCTCTATCTCGGAACTGTCCTTAGCCTCTTGCAGGCCCAGTGTGTTGATCAGGATGCCCTGGTTGGGAATGGAGGCCGCAATACCTTTCAGCTCTGCCAGCTTGCGGCTGCTGGTGGCCAGCTTCTTGAGAATGGCAGGTGTCTCGAACCGGGCGGGGTTGAGATGTTCAAGCGGAGTGAGTACGGGCATGAGGGAGCCTTGAGTAGGGCGACGTGTATAGGTATTAACGTTTTCTTTGCATGTTAGCTGTTATATGTATAGAAAACTCGAATTTTTATACACGACGCTCTTGGCCTGTATCTTATGCGTCAAATTGGCCTCTAGCCCTTGTGGAATGTGCGCAAGTAGCTATTAAAAGAATAGCAAGTGCACAGCGACGGGTTCAGGCCAGGGCTTCTTCTGCGGCGGCTTGGGCCGCTGGAAGCCGCAACTGGCCTGAAATCAGGCGGGGGAGCAGGGTGTCGCGGACTTCGGTTAGAACATTTAGCTGTTCCAGACAGGCTTTACTGCGCAATAACAACGGCTGCATAGCCAACAACAGGATGTTTTGAATATTGCGGGGAGGTTGCACAAAACTTAACATCCCAAGGGCTTCTGAGGAAACAGACTGTCCCTCGCGGGAACTAGCAGAAACAGCATTGAAAAAGTATTCGGCGCGAGTCCGGATTAGTCGCCCTAAAAACTCTGGAATAACCTTTTGAGAGTCAACTTGATAAACCTTGTATGCCGAACTGACGCTTCCAATCTCGTCTGTCATCTGCCCAAAATTGAGAACCTTGCGACTTAATCCAAAAACAATTTCCCCGCGCCTAACTATTTTGTTCTTTGATGCGGATACCGCAAGCTGCTTCTTATATATCTCAGCGCGCGGTATCAAGCCTTCGTTAGTTGAAGCGTACTCAGGAACCTTAAGTTGCTCGACACGCTCGTTTTTTATCCGCAAAACGTCCGAAAGCCGTGTGACTGACCAGCCTGCAGGCTTCAGACCTAGTTCTGACTCCTCAAAGCCCCCAGGAAACAGCGCCGCCGTGGCCTCGTCCATGCCTCCAGGGGCGCGGCCTTCCATCCTGGCGCGCACGGGGTCGAAATCAACACGCCACGACTTGGACAGAGCTTGGGCGATAGCTTCAAACGTGGCATTGGTTTCGCGCAGGAGGGCGATGCGGTCATCGAGTGATTTCAGGATCCCAGAAATCTGAGTCTGAACTGTCAGCGAAGGAAAGGATATTTCTAACCTTCCAATCATCTCGTTATTCAGACTAGCTCTTGTTGACAACGACGACAGTGCCAGCATTGCCCGCCTAAACCTAGGGCTGCGCAGGTAGTAACCCACGTATTCCGGCAGCAAATCACTGGCAGGCTTGGGCCTTAGGCGTTTGCAAAACCCGTTAAACGTGGAGTCTTTGTAGTCTCGCAGTGCTACACAACTCATTCCGAGCTCATGCATCGTCTCGCTAGTTCTGGTGAGGAACACGTCTCCTCGCAAGATAGAGCAGCCCTCTCTTTCTTTCTGTGTGGACTGAACAAAATCACCTAATGATTCGGGCGTAAAGTAGTTGTAAAAAACATCCTTGAACGTCAAAAATGGATAGCCTGAACCGAAGTCCTTTGCCGGCTTGGATAACCCAGACCGTACCTCATAGTGGTCGAGCAAACTGGAAGTCGTCCACTCAGAACTCATACCCCAGCCCCCCCAGCTTCTGCCGAATCAGCGCATCCAGCTCCGCGCCCTTAGCCATCTGCTCGCCCAGCTTCTCTGTCAGCTTGGTCATCTTGTCGGCAAAGGCTTCGCCGTCGTCTTCCACCTCCTCCGCCCCCACATAGCGACCGGGGGTGAGGACGTGGCCGTGCTGGGCGATTTCTTCGAGTTTGACGCTGCGGCAGAAGCCGGGGATGTCCGCATAGGCGCCTCGCCCTTCTACAAATATTGGAGCGACGGGTTCGTCGCCGCGCCAAGCCGCGACAGTGTTAGCAATGCGCGCAATGACTTCATCGGTGAATTCGCTTTGCACCCGGGAAATCATCGTGGCGAGTTTGCGGACATCTATGAAAAGCACCTCGCCTTTGCGGTGAGTTTTCTTTTTGACTAGAAACCACAAACATGCCGGAATCTGCGTATTGAAAAACAACTGCCCGGGCAAGGCGATCATGACCTCCACCACGTCGGCATCAACCATGGCCGCGCGGATCACGCCCTCGTTGTTCTGGCTGCTGCTCATGCTGCCGTTGGCCAGCACAATGCCGGCGCGTCCCGTCGGCTTAAGGTGGTGCAGCATGTGCTGCAGCCAGGCGTAGTTGGCATTGCCTTGCGGCGGGTCGCCGTAGTGCCAGCGGGCGTCCCCCTCCAGGCTGCCGTGCCACCAGTCGCTGATGTTGAAGGGCGGGTTGGCCAGGATGAAGTCGGCGCGAAGGTCGGGGTGCTGGTTGCGGGTGAAAGTGTCGGCGGGCTCCTTGCCCAGGTTGTAGTCTATGCCGCGAATGGCTAGGTTCATGGCGGCCAGGCGCCATGTGGTGGGGTTCGCCTCTTGTCCGTAGATGGACACATCGCCACGCTTGCCGCCATGTGCTTCGATGAATTGCTCGCTTTGTACAAACATTCCGCCGGAGCCGCAGCAAGGGTCATACACCTTTCCACTGTGCGGGTCCAGCACGGCAACCAGTGTTTTTACGATGCTTGCAGGTGTGTAGAACTGCCCGCCGCGCTTGCCCTCTGCATTTGCAAACATTCCAAGGAAGTATTCGTACACCTGACCCAGAATATCGCGCGCTATGGAGGGGTTATCGCCGAAGCCGATCGTCGAGATCAGGTCCACCAGTTCACCGAGCTTGCCGTCGGGCAATTGGGCACGCGCATAACGCTTGTCGAGAATGCCTTTGAGCTTAGGGTTTTCAACTTCGACTAGCGTCAGTGCGTCGTCAATGCGTTTACCTATGTCGGGCTGTTTCGCCACTGCGCGAAGGCTCTCCCAGCGCGCAGCTTCTGGCACCCAGAAGACGTTGACCTCTTTGTAATAGTCGCGGTCTTCCAGTTCTAAAGCGATTTTGTGAGGCGTAGCATCTTCAAAAAAGTAGTCATCCTTGGGATCGGCCAGCCGTGCCGCAATTTCAGTACGGCGGGCAGCAAAAGTGTCGGAGATGTATTTGACGAAGATGAGGCCCAGCACCAAGTGTTTGTATTCGGCGGCGTCCATGTTGGCGCGCAGTTTGTCGGCCGTGGCCCAGAGTGTTTTTTTGATGTCGTCGAGCATGAATCGTGGTTTTCTGGAGCCAATGTGAATGAGGTCAATGCGCCAATGGGACTGTCTGATGGCACCTCGCTGCAGATTATGACGAGAGGTGGCTCCCCACCTCTCCCCTCGTCAATCCAGCCGCTTTTGCTTGGCTTAGGCATAAAACGGCCCAAAAGCCGTTTGGGCATCTCCACAACCTCCATTTCAGGCATCAAAAGTGACTTAAAGCCCCCGTCCGATATGCGCAAGCAGCTATTAAAAACATAGCAAGCGTCAAAAAATCGCCTTCAAGCGGCTTTATTGTTGGCTTAATCGCCACCCCCACCACAACCCCCGCCGCATCCCCCACCGTCGCTACCGCCATCACTCCCTCCGTCACTGGAGTTACTGCTACTGCTGTCGGAGCCGCCGAACCCATCCGCGTCGCCGCTGTAGCTGCCGTCGGAAAAGCTTTCGCCGCAATAAGCGCCGGCTGAGCCGCCTGTTCCGTCGTCGCGCTGGGGCTTGCTGCAGTCGGGCAGGTAATGAAAGCCGTTGGGGATGGCCAGCTTTGCATCCAGGGCGAAGAGCAGCGGCAGGCGGCTGGGTGAGCGCGGCTTGATGGCTTCGTCGCGGCAGGCCCAGTACCAGGCGCGCCGCAGGCCGTCGTTGCTGGGCGCCCGGCTGCCCAGTGCTTCGGCCGGCACGTGGTCCATGAAACGGCCCAGCACCAGATCACACCACTCGCGGTAAGCGCGGGTGTGGAGGATGAATTCGTGCCACATGCTGTCGACCACGCGCGACGGCATGGCTACAAACTTGCCCTTGCTGCGCACGCAGGCCAGGAAGAACTGCCGAAGCCCGCGCTCGACCAGCTCGGCGTCTTTGGCGCTCAGGTGCGGATAGGTGTCGCGCAGCTTGCGCTTGAGGAACTGCGGCAGCGGCGCCTCGCGCACCAGTCGTTCGCGTTCACGCGTCGCCCACACCGCCAGCACCACCATGGCGGCGAAGAGCCCGAATACGCCGGTTGCCAGACCCACCGGCTTACGCCAGCCGGCCACGCCGCTCATCATCAGCACCACCCAAAGCCCGAACAGCACGACCGCAAGCTGCCGCGCGTGGCGCAGCACCAGGCGGTGCCAGAGCGCGATGTCGGGCCCGGTGTAGACCTTTGCGGCGGTCGCCATCAGACCACCACCGGCTCGGGCTCCAGCAGGATGCCGAAGCGCTCGTACACACTGGTCTGGATCGATTTGGCCAGCGTCATGACTTCACCGCCGGTGACGGGGTTGGCCGCGCCGCCCCGGTTGACCAGCACCAGCGCTTGCTTTTCATACACGCCGGCGTTGCCGATGGATTTGCCTTTCCAGCCGCAAGCGTCAATCAGCCAGCCCGCCGCCAGCTTCACGGAGCCATCGGCCAGGTGGTAGTGAACAATTTTGGGCTCGCGCTGGATGATGTCTGCGCATAGTTCGGGCGATACCGTGGGGTTTTTAAAGAAGCTGCCGGCGTTGCCGATCACTTGCGGGTCGGGCAGTTTGGCCTTGCGGATCTCGCAGATCCACTCATAAATTTGTAGCGCGTCAGGCGCATGGATATTGGACTGCAGCATCTTTTTCTCAATATCCGCATAGCCCAGAACGGCCTTCCAGGCCTTGGGCAGCGCAAAACGCACCCGGGTGATCAGCGCCTTGCCTTCCAGCCCGAAGCCGTGGCCGCCCGGGCCGGGCGCGGCGCTGCTGTGCTTGAACACCGAGTCGCGGTAGCCGAAGGCGCATTGGGCGGCATTGAGGGTGAAGGTTTGGCCGGTGGTCAGGTCGATGGCGTCCAGCGACTCGAAGCGGTCTTGCAGCTCCACCCCGTAGGCGCCGATGTTCTGCACGGGCGAGGCACCCACCGTGCCCGGGATCAACGCCAGGTTTTCCAGGCCGGGGTAGCCGTTTTGCAGCGTCCAGGTGACCAGGTCGTGCCAGTTCTCGCCGGCGCCGGCCTCGACGATCCAGGCCTTGGCATCTTCGCGGAGCAAGCGCTTGCCCATGATTTCGACCTTGAGCACCAGCGGTTTGACATCGCCCGTCAGCACGATGTTGCTGCCGCCGCCCAGCACAAACTTGGGCGCGGTTTTGAGGGCCGGATCTTGCAGCACAGCGGCAATATCACCCTCATCGGCCACCCGGACGAGGTTCAGGGCCTTGGCGACGATGCCAAAGCTGTTGGAATGCTGGAGCGGAACGTTTTTCTCGACTAACATCCGGGGGATTGTCTCACCCCGACGTCCAAACCCCTCCTTATTCCCCTAGCGAAGACTTGCACCATGCCCTCTTTCGACACCGTTCTTGAAGCCGATCTGGTCAAGGTCAAAAATGCCGTGGAAAACACCGCCAAGGAAATCGCCACGCGCTTTGACTTCAAGGGCACGTCGGCTTCGATCGAGCTGAAGGAAAAAGACATCACCCTGATCGGCGACAGTGACTTCCAGCTCGACCAGATGAACGACATTTTGCGCAACAAGCTCACCAAGGCCGGCGTCGACATCCGCTTCCTGGACATCGGCAAGTCCGAAAAAATCGGCGGCGACAAGGTCAAGCAGGTCACCAAGGTGCGCAACGGCATTGAGGCCGAGCAGGCCAAGAAAATCCAGCAGCTCATCAAGGGCAGCAAGGTCAAGGTGCAGGCCTCCATCCAGGGCGACGCGGTGCGTGTGACCGGCGCCAAGCGCGACGACCTGCAGGCCGCGATGGCCATGATTCGCGCAGAAGTCAGCGATTTCCCGCTGAGCTTCAATAACTTCAGAGACTGATCATGACGCGCACGCATGCCTTGGCTGGCGCGGTACTGTTGCTGTGCCTGCTGGCATCGCGGCCAAGCCTGGGCCAGCAGGCAGACGTTCAGTCCGTCGCGCTGGCGGGCATGATGGGTAACAAGGCCTTGCTGGTGGTCAATGGCGGCGCCCCCAAAACTGTGGCGCCGGGGGAAACACACCAGGGCGTGAAAATCATCTCCACCACCAGCGAGCAGGCGGTGATTGAGCAAGGCGGCAAACGGCACACGCTGCGCGTCGGTGATGCGCCTGTGAGTTCCGGCGGCACCGCATCCGCCGGGCGAGGCACCCGCATCACCATCACCGAAAGCGGCGGTGGTCATTTCATGACGGCCGGCCAGATCAACGGAAAGGCCGTGCAGTTCATGGTCGACACAGGCGCCACCAGCATTTCGATGGGTGTATCAGATGCAGAGCGCGCCGGCATCAACTACAAAGAGGGGCAACCCGTGCAGATGGGAACAGCCAACGGCACCACGACGGGCTACCGCATCAGACTCAACACGGTCCGGATAGGCGAGGTCGAGGTGTTCGACGTTGATGCGGTGGTTGTCCCGCAGGCCATGCCCTTCCTGTTGCTGGGCAACAGTTTCCTGTCGCGCTTTCAGATGCGGCGCGAAAACAGCCTGATGACGTTGGACAAGCGCTACTGACGCCTGTCCGCTTATTTGGCGGCCTGTTTCGAGCCGCCCAGCCTGGATTCGGTGCCTTTGATGAGCTTGCTGATGTTTTCACGGTGCCGGTAGATCAGCAAGGCGCTGATGGCGAACATCACCACCAGGATGGCCTTGTCCACGTACCAGGCCTCGCGGTCGCCAAACAGGTAATACAGCGGCGCAAAAACCGCTGCGGCCAGCGATGCGAATGAGGAATAGCGCGAAAAGAAGGCCACGATCACCCAGGTGAGCAGCGTGGCCAGGCCCAGCAGCCAGCTCACACCCATCAGCACGCCCGCCGCGGTGGCAACGCCCTTGCCGCCTTTGAACTGAAAGAACACCGGGTACAAATGGCCCAGGAAGGCCGCGAAGCCCACTGCGGCCACGGTGCCGTCGCCCATGCCGTAGTCGCTGCCAAACCATTTGACCAGCACCACCGGCAGCCAGCCCTTCAGGGCGTCCAGCAGCAGCGTCGTGATCGCGGCGGCCTTGCTGCCTGAACGCAGCACGTTGGTGGCGCCCGGGTTTTTGCTGCCGTAGCTGCGCGGGTCTTTCAGGCCCATCCCTTTGCTCACAATCACCGCAAACGACAGCGAGCCGAGCAGGTAGGCCAGCAGCGTGGCTGCTATGGAGTAGGCGTAGTTCACAGTGATCTTCCTCGTTGTCGTCGTCGTTGTTGTCTTCGTTGTTGCCGTTGCGGCGGCAGGCTCCCGGCTTCAGCCGTAACCCGCCGCATTGTCCAGGCTCAATGCGCAGTTCACCGATTTTGCACCGAGCAATGTGACACACACCTGCGGGTCAATACCGATCAGGTAGCCGCGCCGCCCGCCGTTGATGGCGATTTTAGGCAGGGCGAGGATGCTTTCTTCGATGTAGACCGGCATGGCTTTTCGCGTGCCGAAGGGCGATGTGCCCCCCACCAGGTAACCGCTGTGGCGGTTGGCGACTTCGGGCTTGCAGGGCTCCACCGATTTGGCGCCGATCTGCCGCGCCAGGTTCTTGGTCGACACCTTGCGGTTGCCGTGCATCAGCACGAGCAGCGGTTTGGCGTCCTGGTCCTGCATGACCAGCGTCTTGACGACGGTGAACGGGTCAAAGCCCAGCACCTCGGCGCTGTGCTGCGCACCGCCGTGTTCGAGGTACTCGTAGGGGTGCTCGGTGAAGACGACCTTGCTGGCTTTCAATAGCTGCGTGGCGGGAGTTTCGCTGACGTGGCCCTTCTTGCTCACCGCGGTGACTCCGTTCGCGGGCTACCGCGGAACCGGCTTCGCCGGGCCGCTGGTTGCGCCCCCTGGGGGGAGGCGCCGAAGGCGCTTCGGGGGAGAGACATTTAAAGCGCGGGGTCCCGCGCGTCCCATCGGATTTTGTCGATCTCGGCCAGTACTTCGGCGGACAACTTGGTGCCCCAGGCGTCGAGATCCTCATCCAGCTGCGCCACCGACGTCACGCCGATGATGGTGCTGGCAACTTGCCACTTGGTGTAGCAAAAGGCCAGCGCCAGTTGCGTCGGGGTCAGCTTGTTGTCACGTGCCAGCGCGTTGTAGCGGCGCGCGGCGGCCAGTGCTTCGGGGCGGCCCCAGCGCTGCTTGCGCACCGATTCGAATTTGGCAATGCGTGAATCCTTGGGCGCTGCCGGGCCTTCGGTGCCCGATTCGTCGTATTTGCCCGTCAGCAGGCCAAAGCCCAGCGGCGAATACGCCAGCAGCGACACACCCAGGCGGTGCATGGTTTCGTCCAGGCCGTTTTCTACTGTTCGGTTGATCAGGCAGTACGGGTTTTGCACCGCGGCCACGCGCGGCAGGCCATGCTGCTCGGCCAGGCGCACAAACTCGTGCACACCATAAGGCGTTTCGTTCGACAAGCCGATGGCCTTCACCTTGCCGGCCTTCACCAGGCCGCCCAGCGCCTGCAACTGCTCAAGGATGGGGGTGGACGAACGCTCTTGCTCGGGGTTGTAGTACAGCGCGCCGAAAGCCGGCACATGGCGCTCGGGCCAGTGGATCTGGTAGAGGTCGATCACGTCAGTTTGCAGCCGCTTCAGGCTGGCATCGCATGAGGCCACGATGTCTTTGGCCGTCATGCCGCCGCCTTCACGCACCCAGGGCATGCCGCGCGAAGGGCCGGCGACTTTGGTAGCAAGCACCAGCTTGCTGCGGGCCGAAGGATTTTTGGCGAACCAGTTGCCGATGATGGTTTCGGTCGAGCCGCAGGTTTCGGCCCGTGCCGGCACCGAGTACATCTCTGCCGTGTCGATGAAATTGACGCCGCGCTCCAGCGAGCGGCTCAGGATGGCGTGGGAGGTTTTTTCATCCACTTGTTCACCGAATGTCATGGTGCCCAGGCAGATGGGTGTGACGTGCAGGTCGCTGGAGCCGAGTTGGACTTTGTTCATGAAGTGGCCGTTAAGAGGAAGAGAAAGCACCCGCAGCGGGTAATGAGCTATGTGAAAGATTTCACGAACAGCTAGTTTAAGGGCTCCGAACGCGACGTGCTGGCGTCCAATTCAAGCCTTTGTCTTACAACTGCTCACCAATCACGTGCCTAGTATTCACACAGCCGCGTTTTAATCCCGTCGTGATTGAGCGCTGGTCGATGAACATTGCGTTCAGCGACCCATTCTTCATAACGACATACCTAAACTACTTTAATTTCCCGAGGAGCATTTTCATGAACAAACTGACCATCACATCCATCACCAGCGCGGTGCTTGTTGCCCTGACCCTTTCCGGTTGCGCCAACATGAGCGAAACCCAGTCCGATACGGCCAAGGGCGCGGGCATTGGCGCCGTCGCAGGCGCGCTGCTGGGCGCAGCCACCGGCGGCTCCAAGGGCGCGGCCCAAGGCGCGGTGTTGGGCGGTGCTGTCGGCGCCGGCGGCGGCTACATCTGGTCCAAGAAAATGCAGGACCAAAAAGCCGCGATGGAACGCGCCACTGTGGGCACCGGCGTGGCGGTGAGCCAGACCACCGACAACCGCCTGAAGCTGGACATCCCCAGCGACGTGTCGTTTGACGTGGGCCGCTCGGCCATCAAGCCCAACTTCGCGCCCATCCTGAACCAGTTCGC
>Ga0136846_1238457_pt1 | contig 27400 bp, 20 predicted proteins | sample HopSoiMetagenom2_FD_96841 | JGI IMG/M metagenome (GOLD analysis project Ga0136846, IMG submission 96841) | Grasslands soil microbial communities from Hopland, California, USA - 2 Assembly 2016 (version 4) | ecosystem: Environmental > Terrestrial > Soil > Grasslands | place: USA: Hopland... | reverse complement strand
GGCGCAATACGGTTCCTCGGCGAACGGCGGGCATCAGTCTGGCAGCGACTACCTGTTTGAACAGAGGCAGCTGGACGGGGTGCGGTGATGCGCCTTGTTTTCGAGCTAAGGACATGGCGGGAATAACCCAGTTCGTTCAATCTGCACCCACCCCGTTCAGGCTGCACCCACCCCGTTCGGGCTGAGGTATCGAAGCCCTCCACTGCGGGATGAGGCTTCGATACCTCAGCCCGAACGGGGCGGTGTGGTGCAGCCCGAACGGGGCGGTGTGTGTGCAGCCCGAACGGGGTGGCGCAATACGGGTCCTCGGCGAACGGTGGACATCAGTCTGGCAGTCGAACAAAGGCAGCTGGACGGGGTGCGGTGACGTCCTTGCTTTCGAGCTCAGGACATGGCCGGGAATAGCCCAAGTTCGTTCAGGCTGCACCCACCCCCGTTCGGGCTGAGGTATCGAAGCCCTCCACCGCGAGATGCGGCTTCCATAGCCTCGACCCGAACGGGGTGTGTGAGTCAACACAATTTGCGCGTCATGTCCTTAGTTGCGTCCAGTGACGATCGTGACGCGACGGTTCTCCGGCGCATCTGGATGCTTCGAGTCGAGCAGTTCGGCCGAGCCTTTGCCCACTGAGGTCAGTCGCTCGGACAAGATGCCGTGGTGGCTGACGAGGTAGTTCACGACGGCCTCGGCGCGCTCTTGCGACAGCACAAAATTGCGCTCGGCCGAACCTCTCGGATCGGCGTGCCCCTCGACCTTGAAGGACAGGCCGGCCAGCTTGTCCGACTGAAGCGCACGGCCCACGACATCGATGGCCATCTTGCTTTCAGCGGGCAGCTCGGCTGAATCGGTCGGAAAGGTGATCAGCAGCGACGCCTTGCCCGGCCCACCATGCGCAGCGCGGTCCATCGGTGCGCGCACTGCCGGCCCGAACCCGCGAAGTGCGCTGTCTACCGGTGCTTGTGGAGCTTCGACGGAGAGCAGTTCGATCACTGCGCGCTCGTTCACTTGTGCGCCCCGCAGAACTTGCTCGCGGGGCTGTGCGATCGAAACGGCGGTGCTCATCAACAAGCATCCCAACCACAGCGATGGACTCGGTCTCATGAGGGCACTCCAGATGGACGACCCCCGATGCAGATCGTCATCCGATGAATCTAGCGCCTGTCGAGTGGGCCGCGAGGTGACTTTGGTCCATTGATTGCGAGTCGCCCATCAGGCGACGATGCATCTGCGCAGCTGTGAACTGCGCGGATGTTCCTCTTCGCAAGTCAAAGGCAGTACCGATGTCACAACCAGAAGGCTCGAATGGCCGCCGCATGGACAGCGGCGGCGGAGCCGTGGAGACGCCGGCGCTGCCATCCCATGACGAGGACGCTACGCAAATAGCGCCCGGCAATCCGTTCACGAGCCCGCCTTCGTCGCGGTCGACAAGCGGTTTCGGCCCGGCCACTCATTCCGTTGCCACATCGCTCGGCCGTTCCAATGCCGCTGCGCCACCAAAGGGCGACGCCAGCCTTCCAGGCGAGCAGGAGCACATCCCCGAAACCCTCCCTGGCCACGTCGAATCCGGCGCCCCCGAAGCCCGCCAAGTCGGCCGCTACCTGATCCGCGAGCGCCTCGGTCGTGGCGGCATGGCGACCGTCTTCAAAGCCCACGACCCCGACATAGGCCGCGACGTCGCAATCAAATTCCTCCACGCCACACTTTGCGAAGACGAGCAATACCGCGGCCGCTTCCTGCGTGAGGCGCGCGCCGCAGGCGGCTTGTCGCACCCGAACATCGTCACTGTTCACGACGTCGGCGAGATCGAGAGGCGGCCCTACATGGCAATGGAGTTGCTCGACGGCGAGCCGCTCTCAGAGATGATGCAGGCCGGCAAGCCGATGCCTTTGCGTGACATGGTGATCATGGGCATCCAGCTCGCCCGCGCTCTCGACTATGCGCATTCCCACCGCATCGTCCATCGCGACATCAAGCCGGGCAATATCGTGCGGCTCAAAGGCACGAACACGATCAAGGTGACCGACTTCGGCATCGCGCACATGGAGTCGTCTGGCGGTGCGGAGCAGCGCACGCGCGTCGGCGATGTGCTCGGAACGCCGCAGTACATGTCGCCTGAGCAAACGCAGGGCGAGAAGCTCGACGGCCGCTCTGACCTGTTCTCCGCCGGCATCATGTTCTACCAAATGCTCACCGGCCAGCGTCCGTTCCAGGGCGACAGCCTCGTCGCGCTGGCTGTGAAGATCGCCAAGGAAGAGCCGACACCGATTGAGAAGCTGAGGCCCGATCTGCCTTCGTCCTTGCGCCGCATCGTCGAGCGCTGCCTTGCCAAGGCGCCGGATCGGCGCTTTCAGACGGGGGCCGAGTTGTCCGATGCGCTGACGCGCGTGCTGGCTGAACTCGACGAAGCAGCGCGCCACAACAAGCGGTCGCGCATCATGCCGCTGCGTGTCAAGTGGGCGGCGACCATGGCATTGATCGTCGCCGTCGTGATGGCGCTGTCAGCCACCTTGATCACGCAACGGCAGTACGGGGCGATGATGAAACAGGTGACCGACTACGGCGCGTCGCTCGCGCGCTTCATCGCAGCGCAGAACGCCGTGGCAGCACTGTCGGAAGACTGGCCGGTCGTCGACGTTGCCGTGCAAGAGATGATGAAGACCGGCGACTTCCACAGCGTCACGGTGATCGATCGCGACGGCATCGTGCGTGCCGCTGGTGACCAGGCCTTGGTAGGCAAGCCGTACCAGCCGCAACGGGCCGAATCGCTCGGCACGCGCGACGGCGGCGTGAGCATGTCGCGTTCTACCTCGCAAGGTGAACGGGTGCTGGGCTTCGATGCGCCCATCACGTTTCAAGGCAAATCGGTTGGACGCGTCGCTCTCGCATTGCCGGAGCGGCCACTGGTACGCGTGGCGCGTTTGTCGATGGGGCTCATGGCCGTGCTTGTGGTCGTGACGGTGCTCGCCGTCGCCATTGCGATGTACTTCGTTGCCAACTGGTTCGCCCGACCGATCAAGGTTGTGAGTGACGCGATGGGCGAGATCGCCAAGGGCCGCTTCGAGCATCGCATCGAAAAGCAGCGCAAGGACGAGTTCGGGCTGTTGTTCTCCGCGTTCGATCGCATGGCGCAGGCATTGCACGAAGCGCGGGCCAGCGGTGGCGCGTCGATGTCCTTGCCGACTCCGACACCGGCTCCCTTGCGCCCGAGCAACGATGCGGCTGCATCGCCGACTGCATCGTCGGCCAAAGCCACGGGCAGCGACGCAGCAGATCCGACAAGCGATCTCGCTGCGAACAAACCGTCAACCTGAGAGGCTGAGAGTATTTCGATCATGCCCGCTCATCACGCCAAAAGGCCCTTGCTCGTCGTTGCAAATGCTCGCCATAGCACGAGCGATGGCTGCGCTTTGCGCCTGGATCAGGCGCCTTTTGACGTGCTGCTCAGGCACGCTCGAAAAACTCTCAGCCTCTGAGGGCTTCCAATGGTTCGCACAATGCAAGCGCCGTGGGGTGCGATACGACTGGTATTGGCAAGCCTGATTGCCGTGGTGGCCGGATGCGGCTCGCCGCCGATCATGTCGCCTCCCTCGTCAACAGCCTCGTCGTCCTCACGTACCGCGACCGGTCAGGTGCTGGGGCAAAGCGATCGGTTCGCCATCTACCAGCCCAACCCGGAGGACACGCTGCGTTCCATCGCCGCAAGATTTCTCGGCAGCGAAGAACGCTATTGGGTGATCGGTGACTTCAACAACATCAGCCGTGTCGAGGCGGGGCAGCCGCTGGTGGTGCCGCTGAAGACCTTGAACCCGACGGGCATCCATGCCGACCAGTACCAGACCGTGCCTATCCTCTGCTATCACCGCTTCGGAAACTCGGGCGGAAAAATGGTGGTGTCGCCGACTCGCTTTGCACAACAGCTGGATTGGCTGGCGCGCAACGACTTCCACGTCATTCCGCTTGCGCAGCTCGTCGGCTACCTCGAAGGCAAGCAATCATTGCCCAAACGATCGGTGGTCATCACCATCGACGATGGGTATGAATCGGTGTACCGGCATGCGCTGCCGTTGCTGCGCCAGCACGGCTTTCCGGCGACGCTCTTCGTCTACACCGACTTTATCGGCGCGGGAGATGCCCTGAGCTGGCCGCAGCTGCAAGAACTCGCCGCCTCCGGCCTGGTGGATGTGCAGGCACATTCGAAGTCGCATCGCAACCTGATCGAGCGCGCCGCAAGCGAAAGTGATGCGCAGTATCGCCAAGACATCGAAGCTGAGGCGCGTGCTCCGCGCGACATCATGGAGCGGCGCCTGCAAGTACGAGTGCGGCACTACGCCTTTCCTTTCGGCGATGCGAACGAGCAGGTGCTGGACGTGCTCAACCGCCAGCAGTATCAGCTTGCAGTGACGGTCAATCCGGGCGGAAATGCATTCTTCGCCCAGCCCTTGATGCTGCGCAGGACGATGATCTACGGCGATCACGACCTGGAAGCCTTCAAGTCCAGGCTGCAGATCAGCCGGACGATGAGGGCGCCATGATGCCGACGCTGCGAGTCCAAATCCACATGGCGCTGACGGGTCGTCTCGCCGCTGCTTCGCTCGCGATTGCGTTGGCGGCGTGCGGCACCGTGCCGATGACGTCGACAGGGCCCGACGACGATGGGGCAGGGGCCGTGTCACGAGGATCGGTCACGCGCGCGAACTTCGAGAAAAGGCTGCGCGAGCGGGCGCTGAGCCAAGGCCGTCGTGGTCGACTCGCAGAGGCGGCAACCTCCTGGGAAATTCTTACCGTGCTGCGGCCCGAAACGCACGAGTACCGCGACCGCCTGGAAGAGACACGGCGCCAGATCGACACTGCCATCGCGGACCGCCTGCAGCGCGGCGCGCAGGCGCTCAAGCGCGGCGAGTCCGATGCTGCCGCGGCGCAGTACCTTGCGGCCTTGGCGCTGCAGCCGGACAACGATGAGGCCGCGCAGGCGCTGCGCAACATCGAGCGCGACCGAAACAAGCGCAGCTTTCTCGGCAAGCCTTCGCGCGTCACGCTGACGCGTCGCGCCATCAACGACTCGCAGATGGCGGCCTCGAGCACTCCACGGACCCCTCTGGATCGCAACGAACTCGAACACGCTGCCATGCTGGGCATGCAAGGCGAGCTGGACGACGCTATTGCCTTGCTCGAGCGATACCTGGCCGTTGACACACAAGACGCCGCGGCCTGCCATCTGCTGGCCGACATGTACTACCAGAAGGCGGAAAAGCAATTGCCGAGCGACAAACCGGGTGCCATCAGCGCGCTCGCGAAGAGTCTGTGCCTGGATGCGTCGAATACGCGCGCCGCTACGCGGCTCAAGGAGCTGAAGAACGGCAGTGAGGCCGTGGTGGCCATGGTGCTGGCGCGCGAGAGCTGCGAGTCGGCTCGTTGAAGCCTGGTGCAGTGTTCGCGCTATGCGGAACTTAATAAGACCAACGGATTTGGCCGCCTGACTAGGCGCAAACCGCAGCGATGCCCGTCGTATCGCGAGGAGTTGCAACGACGTCACGGGGCCAAAGACGCGGTCTAATGTTCCGCATACGTGAAACACTGCACCAGCGGCAGCCGCAGGGGCCTGGCCCAGCTACCTACAACCTCTTGACTTTTTCTTTCAAGCCCAGCGCGCGTTGCCGCTCGAGTTTTGCGGAGTCGTTGCTGGGGTCGACGAGCAGTACGCGTTCCCACCAGCGGATGGAGCCATCGAGGTCCTGCTTGGCAAAGGCAGTGCGCGCGCTCATCGTGTAGCTGAACACGAGCTGCTTGCGCATCTGATTGGCCTTGGCGTCGGCGCCGGGCTGGTCGAGGCCTGCGGCCCTTCGGTATTCGTCATACGCGCGCTCGATGTTGCCGCCGCGCTCTGCCGCTTCAGCGCTGCGCATCGCGCGCTCTCCAGGCGATGGCTCGGGTGGAGCGGGCGGAGGCAGTGCCGCCACCACCACCGGTGGCGGCGAAGGCGCCTCGACGCGGACAGGCTCGCGCACCACTGACGGCGGCGGCGCCTTGCCCGGAATGCGCAGAGTCTGCCCGCCCGACACTTGCCTGGGCACGGCAATACCGTTGTAGCGCGCAAGAATGTAGAAGGAGTAGATGTCGCCCAGAAATCGCTGGGCAATGCTGGACATGCTGTCGTTGGGCCGCACGGTGTAGCTGAACGATTCGCGGCCCAGGGTGGCGACAGGGTCGACGGTGATCTGGCGCATCAAGTGCAGCGCCAGCTTGTTGGCCGGGTCGGCCGTCAGCGCGCGCTGCAACTCGGCCTTGGCTTGTTCTTCATGACCCAATTCGAGCAGGTTCGCAGCACCCATCGCGATCTTCGTTGCCTGCTGTTGCGTGACCACGGATCCGGGTGTTGCGGCGCCGGGCGGGCGTGGCGGCTCGGGCTCATTCGACGTGGTCTGAGACGGTGGGGCTGGGCCGTGAGGTCCGGGCGAATTGGGAAACTGCGCGCATGCCGCCAGCATGCTGACTGAGGCGAACAACAGGGCGACTCGGTGGTTCGTCATGGCAGTGTTGGACATTCCCTTGAGACAACCCTTCGCAACCGGCACGCTCTCTCAGCCTCTGCACATGGTCGACATTCGCGAGTGTCTCTCAGCCGGGGCTGGAATTTGGGTGACTTTCGGCCCTTGCAATGAGCGTGCTCCTCGATGCAGCATCTGCCGGAATGCAGCTTGATCGGACAGGCTTCGGCCGATCACCCTGGAACGACCACCGATCCCCGTGGTCGTGCAACAGCACGCCGAAGAAAGCGCCATTCGTTCAGTTGATGAAGGTGCTGCCCCTGGCCTGCCTGGCTGGCGCCTGCACATGCAACTCACGTCCCCAGCAGCCATCCTCGAACGCGACCGATGAGTTGGTGGGCGCCGCCATCAACGCGGCAATTCGTCGGGCAATGAGCCTGCCGGCAGTCGTTCGTGCTGAGGCCGCAGCACGTCCTACCGGACGCGGTGCTCCAGCGAGGGCTGACTCGCCGCCTCGATGTGCTCGCACGCCGGCGCCGTTCTGCGCTCGTTCACACGCAAACCCGGGTGCGGCGGACCAAGCAATGATTCACAATGTCGCAAAACGCTAGCGCTTTTCACACAGGAGTCCTCTTGCCAGTCACCAAAACCGAAGTCGTCAGCGTTCGCGTCCCGCCGGACGTGAAAGCCGCCTTGGTTGCGGCGGCCGAGGGTGAGCGCCGGAGCCTGGCCACCATGGTTGAGGTCATGGTGCTGGACTACTGCAAAACGCACGGCATCAACGCGGCAGCGGCCCCAGTCAGCAAGCCAACCAGGTCGAAGAAAAAGACGACGACCTAGCCAGCCTGAACAGGGAGCCGCGTCGATGAACAGAAAACCCAGACACGACGACGGAATGAATCAGGACCTCAAGAGAACCCTCTGGGCCGCGGCCGACAAGCTGCGCTCCAGCATGGATGCGGCCGAATACAAGCACATCGTGCTCGGCCTCATCTTCCTCAAGTACATCTCCGACGCCTTCGACGAGCGCCGCGAGTCGCTGCTGGATGCTTTCGAGGACGAGGCCAACGAGCTCTACCTGCCCGAGGCCGAAGACCGCGCCGTGGCCTCCGAAGAGCGCGACTACTACACGATGGCCAACGTCTTCTGGGTGCCGGGCCAGGCGCGCTGGGAGACCGTCCGCGCCAACGCCAAGCAAGCCGACATCGGCACCCGCATCGACCTGGCGCTCGATGCCATCGAAGCCGACAACCCGCGCTTGAAGGGCATCTTGGACAAGCGCTTCGGCCGCGCGCAGCTGGAACCTGGCAAGCTGGGTGAGCTCATCGACCTCATCTCCACCATCGGCTTCGGCGGCGGCTCCAAGGCGCAGGACCTGCTGGGCGAGGTTTACGAATACTTCCTCGGCCAGTTCGCCAACGCCGAGGGCAAGAAGGGCGGTCAGTTCTACACCCCGGCCTCGGTCGTGAAGGTGCTGGTGGAAGTGCTGGCGCCGCACAAGGGTAAGGTCTACGACCCTTGCTGCGGTTCGGGCGGCATGTTCGTGCAGAGCGAGAAGTTCATCGAAAGCCATGGCGGCAAGTTCGGCGACATCTCCATCTACGGCCAGGAAGCCAACCCCACCACCTGGCGCCTGGTGGCCATGAACCTGGCCATCCGCGGCATGGACTTCAACCTCGGCAAGGAGCCGGCCGACACTTTCCACCGCGACCAGCACCCCGACCTGCGTGCCGACTACGTGCTGGCCAACCCGCCCTTCAACATCAGCGACTGGGGTGGATGACCGCCGCTGGGTGCACGGCACGCCGCCGGCCGGCAACGCCAACTACGGCTGGCTGCAGCACATCCTGCACCACCTGAGCCCTCGGGGGCAGGCCGGCGTGGTGTTGGCCAACGGTTCAATGTCGTCGAATCAGAGCAATGAAGGCGTCATCCGCAAGGCGATGGTCGAGGCCGATGTGGTCGAGGCGATGGTGGCCCTGCCGCCGCAGCTCTTCTTCAACACCCAAATTTCGGCCTGCCTGTGGTTCTTAGCGAAGGACAAGCGGAAGGGGGGTCGTGACCGTAGCGGCGAGGTTTTGTTCATCGACGCGCGGAAGCTAGGCCGCATGGAATCGCGGGTGAACCGGGTGTTTGATGACGAGGACGTCGCCCGCGTCGCTGCTACCGTGCACCGCTGGCGGCAGGATGGCGAGGACTGCTCTGGCGATGCCTTTGCCGACGTGCCAGGATTCTGCCGAGCGGTGAAATTGGCCGAGATTGCCGAGCACGGTTACGTGTTGACGCCGGGGCGCTACGTCGGCGCAGAGGAAGTGGGCGATGGCGACGAAGCCTTCAACGAAAAAATGGAGCGGCTGACAGCGTTGCTGTCCGAGCAAATGACCAAGGGTGCCCAACTCGATGCGGCGATTCGGGAGAAGCTTGGGGGCCTTGGCTATGCAATCTGACTGGCAAGAATGCACCCTCGGGGACGCAGTCACGTTGAAGCGTGGATATGACCTTCCTGCAAAGGAACGGCGTGCCGGCATCGTGCCCATCATCTCCTCTTCTGGATTTAGCGATACGCATGCGGAGGCCAAAGTGAAAGGCCCCGGCGTAGTCACCGGCCGGTATGGAACGATTGGTTCGGTGTTCTTCGTCGAGCAAGACTTCTGGCCGCTCAATACGGCGCTGTACGTCCAAGATTTCAAGGGAAATGACCCAAGGTTTGTTTCGTATCTCTTACGCACGGTCAACTTCCATCAGTTCAGCGACAAAGCGGCGGTCCCAGGCGTTAATCGGAACCACCTTCACACGGCTCTAGTGCGCCTTCCATGTGTCGAAGAGCAGCGGCAGATTGCGGCAATGTTGAAGTCACTCGACATTCGTATCGACCTTCTGCGCCAAACCAACGTCACCCTCGCGTCCATCGCCCAAGCCCTTTTCAAGAGCTGGTTCATCGACTTTGACCCGGTGCGCGCCAAGGCCGAAGTTCGTGAGCCGGAGGGCATGGATGCGGCCTTGGCGGCGCTGTTTCCGGCCGAGTTCGAGGAATCGGCGTTGGGGTCGATTCCGAAAGGGTGGACGCGTTCGAACTTGGGCGCAGTCTGCGCGGCTGCCAAAGGGTCGATTCAGACCGGCCCCTTTGGCAGCCAGTTGCACGCGAGCGATTACGTCGAAGAGGGCATACCCGTCGTGATGCCACAAGACATGCAAGACCGTCGTGTGTCTGAAGCTCGAATCGCTCGCGTTCCGCAAGCCGACGCAGACCGCCTTGCAAGGCACAAACTGGCAGTGGGCGATATCGTGTTCAGTCGCCGGGGCGATGTTGGCCGGCATGCCACTGTCTCTAAACGTGAGGTTGGATGGCTCTGCGGCACCGGGTGCCTGCTCGTGCGCCCCGGCACTCAGGCCAAGTCGCCCGCCTACCTCTCGCAGGCGCTTGCCCATCCAACCGCCCTTGAATGGCTGCAGCGCCATGCGGTTGGCGCAACCATGCCCAACCTGAACACAGGCATCCTGGAAGCGCTGCCACTGCTGAGCCCGTCCGACGAAGTGCTGCACGCCTTTGAGCAAATTGTCGGACCGCTGGAAAGCAGAATCACACTCAACCACGCACATGCAGGCTCGTTAAGTGCCGTACGGGACGAATTGCTGCCCCGCCTCATCTCAGGCAAGCTCCGCCTGCCCGATGCCCAGGAACAGGTCGCGGAGGTCATCGCCTGAGGCGGTGAGCGGCCATGCGAGTGTCGGAGTACACGCTTGAATTCCTCGGAAACTTGGTCGCCGGAGACCTCGACGGCGCGCCGTATCGCAGCGGACCGCAGCTCGTGAACTTCTTCAACCAGTTTGGCGCTCGCGAGGTCTACCCGGCCGGCGGCGGCTTCCCCACGCGACGCATGTACGCCCGAGACAAGCTTCGAGAACTCAATGGGCATGCGTCGCTGAAGCAGGCCATCGTTGCGGCGATGGACCCACGGGCCTTTCTGAAGGCGAACATGGAAGCCGCCCCGGTCATCCAGAAGCTGAATGAACACCTCAAGTTCGACGGCTTCGAACTGGTTCTGGACGGCCTCACCTACAAGGTGCGCGAGTTCGGCGCAGGAAGTGTCAAGCTCACGGCGCCGGCCAAGGTGTCGCACGAACTGACTCAATTGGCCATCGATGACAACATCCGCAAGTGCGAGGACAAGCTTGCCGATGGCGACTACTCAGGCGCCATCACCAACGCGCGCTCGCTGGTCGAGAGCGTGCTCATCGGCATCGAGAAGGATGCCGATGCGGCGGCGCCGGACTACGACGGAAATCTGCAGAGTCTCTACAAGCGTGTGCAGAAACTGCTGAATTTAGAGCCCGACCGTAAGGACATATCCGATTCCCTGCGGCAGATTCTGTCCGGGCTGGTCAGCGTCGTTGGCGGTTTGGCTGCGGTACGCAACAAGATGGGCGATGCCCACGCGACGTCCTATCGGCCGAGTCGTCATCATGCGAAGTTGGCCGTGTACACCGCAGTGACGCTCGCGGACTTTCTGTTCGAGACCAAGAACTATCAGCACAGTCGTAAGACCGTTGGGTCCGCCGGCAGTGGGGAGGCGCCGTGAGCGTAGTCACTGAAGACCATGTTGAACAGGCAGCCCTGCAGTGGCTTTCCGGTTTGGGTTGGGAGGTTGCTCATGGCCCGGATGTTTCCCCACCCGACTCGAAGACCGCGGGCAGCGACCGCGACACCTACCGCCAGGTGGTGCTCAAACACCGGCTGTGCGACGCCATTCGGTGTCTGAATCCGCACATTCCGCCGGGCGCCCAGGATGAAGCTGCGCGCATGGTGCTCAACCCGAATGTCCCTGGCCAGTTGCAGGCCAACCGGCAGATACACCGCTGGATGGCTGAAGGCGTGCCGGTGGAGTACCAGAAGGCTGGTGAGACGCGCGGCGACCGGGTGCGCCTGGTGGACTGGTCGAACGTGGCCGGCAACGACTGGCTGGCCCTGAACCAATTCAGCGTGCAAGGCCCGAAGAAGAACCGCCGGCCGGACGTGGTGTTGTTCCTCAACGGCCTGCCCGTGGTCGTGCTGGAGCTTAAGAACCCAGGCGACGAGAACGCCGACATCTGGTCAGCCTTCAACCAACTGCAGGCCTACAAGGAAGACATTCCGGACCTGTTCGTGCCAAACGGTGTGTTGGTCATCAGCGATGGCATCGAGGCCCGCGTGGGCTCGCTCACCGCCGACAAAGAGCGCTTCATGGCCTGGCGCACCATCGACGGCGTCACCGTGGACCCGCTGGGTGGCATGCGCGAGTTGGAGACCCTGGTGTATGGCCTATTTCAGCGCGAGCTGCTGCTGGACTACCTGCGGCACTTCATCCTGTTCGAGGACGAGGGGCAACTGGTCAAGAAAGTGGCCGGCTACCACCAGTTCCATGCGGTGCGTGCCGTGGTGGCCAGCGTGCTGCAGGCCTCGGCGCCCGGCGGCGACCCGGCCAAGAAGGGCAAAGGCGGCGTGGTGTGGCACACCCAGGGGGCAGGCAAGAGCATCGAGATGACCTGCCTGGGCGGCAAGCTGATGCAGCACCCAATGATGGGCAACCCGACCCTGGTAGTGGTGACCGACCGCAACGACCTGGACAACCAGCTCTTCGGTGTGTTCGCCGGTGCGTCCGAGCTGCTGCGCGAGACGCCGGTGCAGGCCGACACGCGACCCAAGCTGCGCGAGCTGCTGACCAACCGGCCCTCGGGCGGCATCATCTTCACCACCATCCAGAAGTTCACGCCGGGCGAGGACGAGGATGTGTTCCCCGTGCTCTCGGACCGTTGCAACATCGTCGTCATCTGCGACGAGGCACACCGCAGCCAGTACGGCTTTCAAGCCAGCATGCCCAAGCTGCAGAAGCAGTTGAAAGACGCGCGCCAGGCCTCGGCCGCCAACGAGCCGATGGTGCTGCAAGCAGCCGAGCCAGCCGCCGAGTACAAGCTGCTGCGCAACGTGCGCTACGGCTATGCCCAGCATCTGCGCGACGGCCTGCCCAACGCCACTTTTGTGGCCTTCACCGGCACGCCGGTGTCACTGGAAGATCGGGACACGCGCGCGGTGTTTGGCGACTACGTCCACATCTACGACGTGGAACAGGCCGTGAAGGACGGCGCCACGGTGCCCATCTACTACGAGAGCCGCCTGGCCCGCCTGGAGCTCAAAGACGCCGAAACGCCCGAGCTGGACGACGAGGTCGATGAGCTGACCGAGGACGAAGAAGACGATACCGCCAAGGCCGCGCAGCTACGCCGCTGGGCCGCGCTGGAAAAACTGGTGGGCGCGCCGCCGCGCATCCAGAAGGTGGCGGCCGACTTGGTGGAGCACTTCGAGAACCGCTTGGCTAGCCTGGACGGCAAGGGCATGGTGGTGACCATGAGCCGCGAAATCTGCGTCCACCTCTACGACGCCATCGTCGCGCTGCGACCGAGCTTGCATGACCCGGACCCCGAGAAGGGTGCCATCAAAGTCATCATGACCGGCTCGGCCTCGGACAAGGCGCTGCTCAAGCCTCACATCTACAGTAAGGACGTCAAGAAGCGCCTGGAGCGCCGCTACAAGGACCCGTCCGACACGTTCAAGCTGGTCATCGTGCGCGACATGTGGCTGACAGGCTTCGACGCCCCGTGCATGCACACCATGTACGTGGACAAGCCGATGAAGGGCCACAACCTGATGCAAGCCATCGCCCGGGTGAACCGCGTGTTCAAGGACAAGCCCGGTGGCTTGGTGGTCGACTACATCGGCATCGCCAACGAGCTGAAGGCCGCACTGAAGGATTACACCCAGGCCAAGGGCAAGGGCTGTCCCACCATTGCCGCCGAGGATGCGCTGGCCGTGCTGCTGGAGAAGATGGACGTGCTGCACGACATGCTGCACGGCTTCGACTACACGGCGTTCCGCGCCCAGGCCTGGCAGTTGCTGCCCGGCGTGGCCAATCACATCCTGGGGCTGGATGACGGCAAGAAGCGCTTCGCCGACACGGTGTTGTCGGCGAGCAAGGCCTTCGCCTTGTGTTGCACGCTGGACGGCGCGCTGACCCATCGCGATGAGCTGGCCTTCCTGCAGGCCGTGAAGGCCGCGCTGACCAAGTTCGGCAGCTCGGGCAAAAAGCTCAGCGACGAGCAGAAGGAACACGCGCTGCGCCAAATCATGAGCAAGGCCGTGGTCAGCGCCGAGGTCATCGACATCTTCAAAGCCGTAGGCCTGAACCGTCCCGACATCGGCATCCTGTCCGAGGAATTTCTCGAAGACGTGCGCCACATGAAAGAACGCAACCTGGCGGTCGAGTTGTTGGAGCGCCTGCTGAAAGACGACATCAAATCGCGCTTCAAGACCAACGTGGTGCAGCAAGCCAAGTTCTCCGAGCTGCTGCAGCTCAGCCTGCAGCGCTACCGTAATCGCGCCATCGAGACCGCGCAGGTCATTGAAGAACTTATCGAGATGGCCAAGAAGTTCCACGAGGCCGCCATGCAGGGCGAGCGGCTCGGCCTGAACGGCGACGAGATGGCCTTCTACGACGCGCTGGCGACGAACGAAGCGGCGGTGCGGGAGCTGGGCGACGAGACGTTGAAGAAGATTGCAGTGGAACTGACCATGAAGCTGCGAGCCTCGGTGACGGTGGACTGGTCAGTTCGCGAAACGGTGCGTGCTCGGCTGCGGGTGATGGTGAAGACCCTGCTCAAGCGCTACAAGTACCCGCCGGACCGGCAGGACGAGGCGACGGAGACGGTATTGAAGCAGGCGGAGTCGTTGTCGACAGACTGGGCGGCCTCGTGACGTTGCAGTTGGTTGTTGCCCTGCCGGGCGGATTTTTGGGAGGAGGGCAAATGGAACGGAAAAATAAAGAACCTTTGCCACTTGGGTTGCCGGAACAGGTCGATGGACTTGCGACGGCGCCCTCGGACCGAGGAGACGAAACCCAGGAGCGATTTCGTTATCAATGGGCCATCGGCGTGTGGCTACTCGCGCAGAGTCTGAGTGGGAAACGAGCAGTACGTGCTCTATGGTGCGAGCATCATGACGATTATCTTTTGGAACTGCTGACTGGCCGCTACATCGCGGTCCAGGTCAAGACTGACAGCCGGGAGAACGCGCACTGGCGCTGGAGCGACGATGCCTTGGTCGACTCTGTCTCCCGGTTCTGCGCGTTCGAGAAGATGCACGGAGCTGCCATCGACGGTTACGAGTTCATCTCGAACGCCGCACCCTATGTGCCGGCGGCAACGACGAAAAGGCATGACTCGCTTGCGGCGAGCCCTGACCGACTCATTCAGTGCTGCTCCTTGGCTTCAACTCATTCTGAGCTGGAAGAGCCGTACAGAGGGGCCTTTTCCGGGCTTGTCGGCAAGACCGACGGCGATGCGACGGTGCTCTTCCAGGTGCTACGCAAGCTCAGGTTTGCGCAGGGGCCGGTCCTTCGCGGTTATGACGACACCTTGGCCGCGTCGATTGTCCCGAAGCTGCCTGGCTGCGCGGGGCTAACAACGGTTTCGTGCTGCCGTCTGAGGGACGAGTTGATAGGGCTTGTCCAAGGCGCTTGCAGATTGCGCCTCGACGGGATAGACGGTGCCGTCGCGTATCTCGCTACCAACGGTCGACCCGACGCCGCGATTCGAGGCAAATGCATCACCCCAGAGTCAGCAGCTGAGTTGATGGCCCGCGTTCGACAGCCAACCTTCCGGTTTGTCGACAGTGGAGCGGGCATAGACATCGGTGCCACGGTTGGCCGAGCTGAAGTGCTCAACCGAAAAATGCGCAATGCCTACCTCGGTAGTCAGTTTGAGCCATTGCGGATGCGCATGGACTCGGCTGACCAGCGTTTGATGGAACGGGCCCTGATGGAGCCCGATGGCTTTGATGCCATCGCGAATCAACTCGTCAGCACCGTGCTGGTCGAGTGCAAGGACGTCGAGGCGATGGCCTTTGACCATGCCGATGAGAAGACGCGTGGCCTCGCGATTTACAAGCAAATCCTGCAGCGAATGGACAGCATTGCGAAGGAGGAGCCAGAGCGCGTTTGTCGCGAGCCAAAAGACACCCTGATGGGCATCGCCGGCATGCTTTCGGGCGAGTGCAAGTTCGCATGGGGAACCCCGCTGGAAGAGGAGACCCAAGATGGCACTTGAACTTGCTCGCGCGCTCGCAGCAACCGAGCGGGATGACAACTTGCACATGGCAAGGCTGCTGCTGCTGATGGCCGCACACAGTGGCGACAAAGGCCGGCCTGTCGAGGGGCTGACAAAGCTTGCAAAGCTGGACTTTCTGCTGCGCTACCCCAACTGCCTTGAGCGTGCATTGACGGCGGCCGGCAAGGACCCGGGCAAGGCGGAGGTGGCCGAGTTTGAGCGAACGACCATCGAAAGCAAGATGGTTCGGTTCCGGTACGGCCCTTGGGACCACCGATATCGCCGATGGGTCGCCCTGATGGCGGCCCGAGGGCTCGTGGCCGTAGATGTCAAAGGCAAGACGGTTCAACTCTGGCCTACGCCGGAGGGGCAATCCATGGCTACAGCACTCGCGGACCAAGAGCCGCTCGAGGGTCTCGCCTTCCGGGCGAAGCTCGTAGCGAAGAGCTTTGGAAATCGCAGCGGGACGGACCTTAAGAACTTTATGTACGCCACGTTCCCCGAATTGACCGATATGAAGTGGGGGGAGGAAATCGCCATATGAGACTAGCGCTAAAGAAGCTCCATCTGTCGCTTCACAGGTCGATTGAACGAATCGACTTGCCGGGCGTCATCTATTTTTTCGGCCCCATCGGGTCTGGTAAATCCAGCATCGGGCGGCTCATCGACTTTTGCCTTGGTGGCACCTATGCCTGGACACCGGCCTTGCAGGCGGAAATGGTCTCGGCGGCGTTGGAGATGTCCATCAACGACGTCCCCGTGACGTTGCATCGTGACAGGGACTCGAATCAGGTCATGGCGGCCTGGCAGGAGGGCGATGAGACTCTGCAAGTGCTCATCCCTGCAAGAACGGGCACCAACGAAGTTCTGCCCAATTCGGGCGTCGTGGTGTTGTCCGACCTGCTTTTCTTTCTTGCGAACGAGGAACCGCCATACGTACGTCGGCGTAAGGGAACGCCCGACGAGCGACTCGAACGCTTGAGCTTCCGAGACCTGTTTCGATTTTGCTATCTCGACCAGGAGGGGATGGACAACGTCTTCTTCCGGCTGGACTCAGACAACTACCCAATCCGTGCCAAGAGCGTCGACGCTTTGCGATACGTCCTCGGCTATCGCACGGAACAAGTTGCTGAGCTGGAATCGCGGCTTCAGGAAGTCCGTGAGCAGCGCTTGGGGCTGTTGTCTGGCGCTCAGGCGCTTGCAAAGGCGCTGATGGATGCGGGCCTGGACGATATCAACGCCTATGACACCAAGATTGAATCGACCAAGGCTGAAATCGACCATGCGCGCGCGGCCGCACAGGCAGCGAGGCAGCAACGTTCGCCAGCGCCGCATGCTGCGGAGGAACTGCGAGACCACGCGCGACGCCTTGCCCAGGAACAGATTGCGCTTGAGCAGGCATCTTCGGACATCGACCTCCGCATCGGGGAGCTTGAACGTCATACAAACGAGCTGCAGATGCTTTCGGTTCGCTTCCAGCGAACTGCATCCGCGCGGATGGTTCTCGGGGGCGTAGATTTTTCGTCGTGCCCTCGATGCACCCAAACCCTCCCCGGCCGAGAAGCTGGACTCTGCGTGGTTTGCGGACAGCCTGAGCACATCACCGATGCAGGGGGCGCTCTTGGCGAATCAGTGGTCAACGAGGACCTGCGGGCTCGTCAGGCAGAGCTGAAGGAGACCTTGGTTCGCATGCGTGCTCAGAAGCGGGCCGTTCAGCTTCGCGCCGGCGAGATAGCAGCGGAGCGAAACGCAGCGGACCGCTCGCTGGAGGTCAGGCTGAAGGAGTACGACTCGGCATTCCTCTCTCAGGCGTTGCAGCACGAGCGCGCTGTAGCGACCTTAGAGCAGCGGCTTGATGCGATGATGAAATACCGAAAGCTGCCGGACGTGCTCCAAGAGCAACAGGCGCAGGCGGAGGCGTTGAAGATTGACGAAGCCGAGCTGCGGGCCAAGCTCGAGGCTGCCAAGAAGTCAGCTTTCAACGACCGAAAGAATGTTGACCTACTTGGCGAGCTTTTCCTCGACTGCCTGGTGCGAGCCAAGTTTCCAGACGTCAGAGCTAACTATCGCGTGGAGATTGACCCCGCGACCTTCTATCCCCGCATTCCTCTCGGGGTGAACGAAGCCCTTGTGGTGCTTTCCTTCGACAACGCTGGCAGCGGCGGAATGAAAGCGCTGTTTAAGACCTGCTACGCGCTGGCCTTGCACCGGGTCTGCGCGCGAACTGGTGACGCTAAGTTGCCGCCCGTGCTCATCATTGACACACCGACCAAGAACGTCAGCTCGGTCGAAAACCCGGAGGTGATTGCGGCGTTCTTCCGATTGGTCTACGAGCTCGCTGCAGGGGAGTTGGTTGAGACGCAATTCGTCATCATCGACAACGAATTCAATGCCGTGCCTGAAGGCATTGACCTGCCGATAAGCAGTCGGCACCTTGTCAACGGCGACCCGAACAATCCGCCGCTCATTCCCTATCTGGTGGGGGATTTTTCATAGCGACGGGCTTCGCTCTGCGCGAAGGTGCGTTTCGCGAACAGGCTACCTGCCTGTTGCTGCTCGTTACCGAATTCCATCGCGGCCGCGAACTCGTGCGGCGCATCGCGCAGTCCACGATGCTTGGTGCGGGGCTCAAGCGGCATGTGATTCGCGCTTGCGGCCTGCTGGGCGACACGCAGTTCATTTCGTGCGGGCACGCTCGAAAAACTCTCAGCCTCTCACGCCATGCACATGGTCGACATTCGGGATGTGTCTCTCAGGCGAGACTGGAATGTGAGTGACTTTCGGCCCTTGCAATGAGCGTGCTCCTCGATGCAGCATCTGCCGGAATGCAGTTTGATCGGACAGGCTTCGGCCGATGACACACACCCTGGAACGACCACCGATCCCCGTGGTCGTGCAACAGCACGCCGAAGAAAGCGCCATGCTTCGACATGTGCGATCCGTACTCGTGCGGGCGCCGCATGTGCGGCTGCGGCATTTGCAGCGCTTGGACGAGCGCATCGCGGCACATCTTGACGGCTTGGCGGTTGCAGGCCCTTATGGCCGGGCCATTTGCACCGCGGCGCTCGAGCGACCCGGCGCCGGCGAAGTGTTTGCGTCGGCTGTGCGTGCGATCGATGAACGCGACGCCGCCGTCCTGGATCGGTTGATCGCTCTCAGCGCCGCGCTGCCTGAGGCGAAGCGCGGCCTGTTGTCAGCCTTCGGTTGGGTCTCGGCGCCGCTACTGCAAGGGCTCGTGCGCCCGATGCTCGAGTCGCCTGATGCGATTCGCCGCGAACTTGGCATCGCCGCTTGCCGGCTGCATGGTGTCGATCCTGGAATGCCCCTGCTGTCGGCGCTGGGAGACGATGCCACCGCCTTGCGAGGGGCGGCCTTGCGTGCAGGCGGCGAACTCGGACGTGTCGATGTCATCGGGGAGGCGCTCGGTGCCCTGGCCGATTCCGCGGAAGAGGTCGCCTTTCGTGCCGCAGCAGCGGCCTGCCTGCTCGGCGATCGCGGCGAGGCAGTGATCGCGCTGGAGGCCGCTGCTCTGCGCGAAGGTGCGTTTCGCGAACAGGCAAGCTGCCTGTTGCTGCTCGTTACCGAATTCCATCGCGGCCGCGAAATCGTGCAGCGCATCGCGCAGTCCACGACGCGGGGTGCGGGGCTCAAGCGGCACGTGATTCGCGCTTGCGGCCTGTTGGGCGACACACAGTTCATTCCGTGGCTCATCGAACTCATGAGCGACGATTTGCTGGCGCGCATCGCGGGCGAATCGTTCTCACTGATCACCGGTGCCGATCTCGCCGCACTCGACCTGGAACGTAAGCCGCCGCAAGGCGTGCAAACGGGGCCCAACGACGATCCCGATGACGATAACGTGGCGCTTGACGATGACGAGAGCCTGCCATGGCCTGATCAGGCCCGCGTGCAAGGCTGGTGGCAAGTGCATGCGCCACAGATGCCGGAGCAAGCGCGCTGTTTCATGGGTGGGCCGCCGACTGCTGAGCATTGCAAGCAGGTACTGCGCGAAGGTACTCAGCGCCAGCGTTTCGTCGCCGCACAGCAACTGTGTCTGCAGCTTCCCGGCGCGCCCTTGTTTCCGGTATGCGCCCCATCGTGGCGCCAGCAACGACGCCTGGCGTGAAACCATTCAAGGAGCAGAGGATTTGGCCCGAAACTTATTCCGGGCCAAATCCAGAGTGACTTTCGTTCATTGATGGGATGCGCATCGAGGATGACGATGCGCTCATTCATCGGTAGCACGACGTCACGAGGGACGAACTCACCATGACCTTGACCTTGCGCGCCGTGTCGCTCAACGATCTGCCGCTGACGCAGCCGATCACTGCTCAGTTCGACTTCCGCGGCACGATTGGCCGGGCAGACGACAACACCATGGCGCTGCCCGACCCGGTTCGGCACATTTCCCGCAAGCAGGCGGAGATCATCGCCGGCCGCTCGGGTTATGTGATCAAGAACGTCGGCAGTGCCAACCCCATCCTCGTGCGCAACCAGCCGCTAGGGCAGGGTGAGTCTGCGCCACTGATGCACAGTGATCAGGTGCGCATCGGCGGATACCTGCTGGAAGTGATCGATGAGTCAGCGCGTGAGGGCGACGCGACAACGATCGCGCATTGTCGGGCCCTGTCCCATGTGAAGAGCGACCTTCTTGCCCTGGCCGCCGTGGCACCGATGCCGCTCGGCGACCTGGGGTCGCCCTTGTCGCATAGCAATCCGTTTGCAAATCTGCTGGGTGAAGCTGCATCGCCAGCGCCCAAGCTGCAAAGAGAGTCATCGCTGTCGAGCGTGGGTTCGGCCCCGTCGCGGCTGCCGGATGACTTCGATCCCTTTGCAGTGCCGGCTGCGACAGCGACAGCGCCTGTGCAATCACCACCGCGAAGTGGGTCAGGCCTTTTTGATGATCTGATCCCGAGCGCCGCGCCGCCATCGATCGACGAGATCTTCGGCTTGAAGTCCGGCAGATCGCATGATCCTCTGGCCGAGTTCATGGGCAGTACCACGCCAGCACACGGTGGGCGTGATGCCGGTGGGGGGGCGCCCTTGTCCACCGATCCGCTGGCTTTGTTCGGCGCTGCGAAGAACAAGTCGCCTGCGCCGCTTCCTGCGCAGACCTCGCCTGATCACGCGCCTGAGTTGCAAGCTGCGTTCATCCCTCCAAAGCCCGTGGCTGTGCAGAGTCAGCCAGCGGTCGAGTCGATGCCGGAACCAGAGCCGGCAGCGGTTCCTGCGCAGCCCGATCCGGAGTCGCAAGCGCCTGCGCCGCTTGACGAGGGAGCAGCTCAAGCCGCCGAAGCATGGAATGGTGACGCCGCATCGATGTGGGCGGCTTTCTGCGAAGGTGCGGGCATCAAGCTGAATCCACCCCAAGGCCCCAACCCCGAACTGATGCGCGCCGCCGGCATGCTTCTGCGCTCTGCCGCAGAAGGCGCCTTGCAGTTGATGGCAGTGCGTTCGGCCACGCGGAATGAATTGCATGCGCAGGTCACGGTCATTCGCCCACGCAACAACAACCCGCTGAAGTTCTCGCCGGACGCCCAATCTGCGCTTGAGCAAATGCTGCAACCGCCTTTGCGTGGCTTTATGCCCGGCCCGGCAGCGATGACCGATGCGATGAACGACCTTGTGGGCCATGCCATAGGGACCATGGCCGGCACGCGCGCCGCGCTGGAAGGCGTGCTCAACCGCTTTGCACCGGGGGAGCTCGAAGCGAAACTGGCCGGCAAGTCGGTCCTCGACAGCGTGCTGCCGATGAACCGCAAGGCCAGGCTGTGGGATCTGTACCTGCAGCACCACGGGGCCATTCGGGACGAGGCCCAGGACGACTTTCAAGCGCTGTTCGGCAAGGCCTTCCTGGCGGCCTACGAGCAGCAACTCGAGCGCTTGCGGCGCGACGACTCCACGCCGTCGAAGTAAGAGCCTTGCTGAACATCACGATCGCCACACGCAGCGAATTGGGGCAGCGAGAACGCAACGAGGACAAGGTGCGTGTCGGCCGCGACGGCGCGCTGTGGCTCGCCGTGCTGGCCGATGGAGCCGGCGGTCATCGTGGTGGTGCCGAGGCGGCGCGGCGAACCGTCGATCACCTCGAGGTGGCGTTGCATGACGCGGTTGCGCGATTCAGTGCAGAGTCGCTGACGAAAGCCGTTCTGTCGGCACACGTCCAGGTGCAATTGAACCAGGGCCAAGCCGAGGGATTCAACCGCATGCATTCCACCGTCGTCGCACTGTGGATTGACGGCGCACGCAACTGCGCGCTGTGGTCGCACGTCGGCGACTCGCGTCTGTATCGCGCACGTCGCGGCACGCTCAGCCTGCTCACCGCCGACGACAGCGTCGTGCAACGCATGGTCGATGCCGGCTTGCTGACACCGCAGCAAGCCGAGGCACATCCGCAGAAGAATCAGTTGATCGCCGCGCTCGGCATTGACGACGACGTGGAACCGCACACCGCGCCGAATCCGGTCGGGCTGGAGGAGGGCGATGCCTTCCTGTTGTGCAGCGACGGCTGGTGGGGTTCGCTCGATGAGAGCTGCATCCTGGACACGCTGGCCGACGCATCAGGGGCGGACGATTGGCTTGCGTCGATGCAGCGGCGAATCGAAGCACGCGCCGTGCCGCGGCAGGACAACTTCAGTGCCATTGGCGTGTGGGTCGGGGATCCCGCCCAGGCGACGCGACCGATGCTTTCGTGATGTTCCAACGACCGGTTCCTGCAATGCTTGCACCACGCCGAGCAAAGCAATTGGTAGTTGCCCGCCGATGCCCAGGCTCGGGCTTGCAACGAAACTTCACACTGACGGTGCGTGGGCGTAGCATGAGACTCCTGCAGTTGGCGCGATGTGAGAGGTAATCGCACGCGATCTCGGACGAGAACGACAGCGAAGCGACTACCGGAATTCCCTGGGACTCTAACGGTGACATCACGGAGCTCGCCAAATGTCGATGCAAACCTCGCAAGATTCACGGCCCAGATTCAGTGCTCGCTCGCGGTTGTGGACGTGGGCGCTGCTTGCCGTCGTGCCGCTGATCGCCTCGCGGGCACTGGCTCAGCAGCCCGCAGCCCAGCCCGCGGCCGCGGCGTCGGACGCGAACCAGTATGGGAGCTCTGGCGTCACCGTGGTCAAGCCGAGCGCCATCGTTCCGCCTCGCTTGATGCCGGCGTGCAAACCGGGCTCTTGCCCCTTCGCGGGCCAGACGGTGACAGTGCTGTTGCCCAAAAGCGTGATCGCCGTGCCGGTTTTCGAGGCGAAAGAGGAATTCGAGAGCGCGACCGGCGCCAGCCTCAAGATCGTCCAGGTCGCGTCGCTGGACTTGTTCGACAACTTCTACGCCGACGTGACCAACCGTGCAGGCAAGTACGACGCCTTGCTCGCCAGTGCCTGGTGGCTGGGCGAACTCGTGGCCGGCGACTATATCCTCGCCTACGACAAGTTCTACAAAGACCCACGCTTTCCGAAGTGGGATATCAACGATGTGCTCCCCGGGCCACGAAAACTTTTGTCGTACGGTGGCAAGAAGTACATGATCGCCAACGACCACGATGGTCAGGTGATGTACTACCGTCGCGACCTTCTGGCCGACCCAGTTCACCGCGAGGCCTTCCAGCGAAAGTACGGGTACGCGCTCGATGTGCCGAAGACGTGGGCGCAGTTCCGCGACGTCGCCGAATACTTCAATGGCCGCGACCTCAACGGCGACGGCGTGCCCGACCACGGCGTCACCCTTGCGCTGAAAGCCGGCAACCAGGGCATGTTCCATTTCTTGTCCTTGTCGGCGCCATTCGTGATCGGACCGGACAATCCGCACCTGTATTGGTTCGACCCGGTCACCATGAAGCCCTTGATTGAAAGCCCGGGGCACGTGCGCGCGCTGGAGACGCTGGTCGACCTCGTGCAGTTCGGACCCCGCGAGATGCTCGGATGGGAGTCTGGCAAGAACTGGGACTACTTTCTGGCGGGCCGCGCCGCGCTGAGCTTCACCTGGGGCGACCTCGGAGCCCTCGCCCAGCAAGAAGGCAGCCGGGTCAAAGGCAAGGTCGGTGTCGCGTCCGTGCCGGGCGTCACCCAGTACTTCAGCATCAAGAGCGGAACGTGGGTCCAAAGCAATACGGTCAACCGGGTTGGCAACACCACTGGCGGCTCCTGGGCGGGGGTGATATCCAAGCAATCGAGATCCCCCGAGGCCACCTACTACCTTTTCGCCCTTCTGGCGACAAAGGAGAAGTCGATGGTCTACGCTTTCCGCGGGTGGGATGGCATCGACCCGGGGCGCACCTACCACTTCCTGCCGCCCGACGGCACCGCGAATATCAGCGGCTACCTGAAAGCCGACTGGAACGAAGCCGACGTGCGCGACTTTCTGCACGCCTACTACGAGAACTTCAGCAATCCGCTGCAGCAGCCATATCTGCGCATGCCCGGCACGTACAGCTATTTGCAGGCGTTCAATCTGCATCTGGCTGAAGCAGCCGGCGGGCAGTCGACGCCGAAGGCGGCATTGAAGGCCACCGCCGTGGACTTCGAGGAGATCACACTGCGCCTCGGCCGCGAGGCGCAGCGGCAGACGTATCGTGCGTCCCTGGGCCTTCCATGATTTCGCGTAACGCCTTCCAAGTCGTGCAGCTGGGTGTGGGGGGGAAACTCCTGCTGGCGTTTGGTGCGTTGGCCAGTGTCACGTTGCTTGTCGTCTTGCTGGCGCTAGTTGCAGGCCGAAGCGCCACTGATGACATCAATCTCACCGAGGAAGTGCGTGCACCGGCATGGATTGCGTCGGAACAGGCGCAGGCCAGTCTCCTGAAGATGCAGCTGCACATTCGCGGCTACCTTGTCGTCAGTGACAAGCTGGACATCGAGCAATACCACGCCGCCCGGCTCGAATTCGAGCGCAGCCTCGCCTCCCTTCAGGCCATGTCCGCGAGCCGACCCGAGGTCAATGAGGCGCAGTGGATCGCCCAGCTGACACAGATCTACGAACAATGGTCGAAGCTTCCGCAGCAATTGTTCGATCTGCATGACGACCCGTTGAAGAATCGACCCGCCTTGCGCATCGCCCGCGTCGAGTTGCAGGAATTGCGCGTGCAAATCTTCGATGAGATCGATGCCATCATCAGCCTGCAAAAGGCGCGTGACCCCGGGGCGCTGTACCGCGACCAGATTGCCGGCCTCTTGGCCTTCCAAGCGTCGTTCGATGCGATGGCAACGAACCTGATGGCCTACGCCACGTCGGGCGAGCTGAACTTCAAACTCGCCTATGGACCGCAACTGGCCGCCACCGCCACGATCTGGAGTTCTCTGTCCTCGCTCAGACCGCTGCTATCCAGCGAAGGGCGAGCCCGGCTCGAAACAATCGCCGGCCACCGTGCCCGGGTGGGCGAGCTCGCACTGCAGATCGTGAGCACCCTCAACGGCGATCATGCCTACGAAGACTTGTTCCTGTACCGCACCCGGGTTGCTCCGCAGGCCGAAGGCATGATCGCCCTGCTGGACAAGGTGACGTCGCGCCAGCAGTTCCAGCTGAAGAGCGAACTGGCACGGGCTCGGCAAAGACTCTTCGAAGTACGAACGCAGACACTGGCCGGTGGTTGCCTTGCTGTCGTGCTGGGCGTGGCGATGGCCTTCCTGTTCCGACGCAGGATCGTCGGGCCAGTGCGGCGACTGACCGATGTGGCCGGTCGCGTGGCCGCGGGCGACTTGTCCGCGCGCGCAGAGGTGGAGTCGTCTGATGAAATCGGTGTCTTGGCCACGAGCATCAACACGATGACGCAACGGCTCGCGCACACGATCGCGCACCTGGAGACGGTATTCGCCGACGCGGAACGGGCAAAAGATGCCGCCGTGGTTGCCAACAGAGCCAAGAGCGATTTCCTCGCGACGATGAGCCATGAACTGCGCACACCGCTCAACGGCATCCTCGGCTTCGCACAAATCCTTCAGCGCGACAAGTCCTTGAACGAACGACAGGCGAGGGGAGTCAAGATCATCAATGAGAGCGGCCAGCATCTGTTGACCCTCATCAACGACATTCTCGATTTGGCGCGAATCGATGCCGCCAAGCTCGACCTGTTTCCGAGCGATGTCAACCTTGCGGTGTTCTTGCAAGTCATGTCCGACATCGTGCGAGTCAAGGCCGAAGAAAAGGGCCTGACATTCAACTGCCAGCCAGGCCCAGGGCTTCCGGCGGTCGTTCATGTCGATGAGAAGCGGCTGCGTCAGGTGCTGCTGAACCTGCTGTCCAACTCAGTGAAATTCACGGACGCCGGCCAGGTTGGATTGAGCGTGCAGGTGGTTGCGGATGCTCGTCGGCTTGAGGGTTCTTCCGAGCGCGCGGACTCGATGTGCCGCCTTTACTTCGAAGTGCGCGACAGCGGAATCGGCATGAGCGAGGAGCAACTCGCTCGCCTGTTCCAGCCCTTCGAGCAGGTTGCCGATGCGGATCGACGTGAAGGCGGGACCGGACTCGGATTGGCCATCAGCCGCCAACTGATCCGCCTCATGGGTGGAGAGATTCAAGTGAACAGCCAGCTCGGAAAAGGTAGCGTCTTCTCGTTCGAACTTGAGCTGTCCGCCGTCCTGGCGCGCAGCGCGGCATTGGCGGAGACTGGTGGCAACCCGATCGAGTATGAAGGTCCTCGAAAGAAGATACTCGTGGTCGACGACGTTGCACAGAACAGGGCCATGCTGCTTGACTCGCTTGGCACGCTGGGGTTTCAGGTATCAGAAGCTGCCAACGGTGCGGAATGCCTTGATGCAATCCGCACGACTCGTCCCGATCTCATCATGATGGACGTCATGATGCCCGTGATGGACGGCATTGAAGCGACGCGCCACATTCGGCTCACCCTCAAGCTGGCGGAAGTGCCTATCCTTGCCACGTCTGCGAGCGCCGCACACGAGGTCGAAGTGCAGTGCCTGACGGCGGGCGCCAACGCGTTCATTTCCAAGCCCATCGATCAACATCAGCTGTTAGCGACCATCGGCCGTCTCCTGGGCATTCGATGGATTGGGGAAGAACCCGAGTCACAGTTGCCCGCGGCCATGCAAGCGGAGTTCGATGCGACTGAAGTGGTACCGCCGCCGCAGGAGTTGTCAGAACTTCGCCGCCTTGCGCGTGTCGGAAACATGCGCGCCATCCGCGAGTGGGCGGACCAGCTAAAGCACCACAATTCGACATACACGCCCTTCGCGACACGGCTGGCTGGGTTGGCCGAAGCATGCCAGTCGAAGGCCATTAGCGCACTGGTTGATCGCTACAGCACGGAGCGGGAAGAGAGCTGAGAGGCTGAGAGTCACCCTTTCAAGGTCTTGTATTGGCTCCTCTTTCCTCTGGGCGCAGTGAGCTTGTCGAAGTGCCCGTCACACCGCGAGCGTGTCCGAGCAGCACGGCAAAAGGCACCTGAGCTGGCCGCCGAATTTGCAAGGATGAGCCTTGAAAGCGCGAGCGGCGGCTTGTCATCATTGCAGCGAACCCTTTGCCCGCTGCAGCAACACGCCCAGCAGTTCCTGGTCCACAGGGCCTCGATGCACACGGGCGTCGGTGTTGCCCCATAGCTGCTGGAGTTCCTCCCAGCGCGAACCCAGACTCCTTTGCTCTTTGCTCTTGATGTGAGCGGCGGCGAGGTCGTCAAAGCGAAGCGTGAGGCATTGTGTGGGCTGACCTGACGAAGAGTATGCAGGTGCAGGTAGACCGCAGGCGCCTCGTTGCCGTCGCTGAAGGGACGCGGCGTGATCGTCAGTTCGAAAAGCGTCCCGCGCTCGCCTTGGTCACCGGCGGAGGGAAGCCG
>Ga0136846_1214170_pt1 | contig 27404 bp, 25 predicted proteins | sample HopSoiMetagenom2_FD_96841 | JGI IMG/M metagenome (GOLD analysis project Ga0136846, IMG submission 96841) | Grasslands soil microbial communities from Hopland, California, USA - 2 Assembly 2016 (version 4) | ecosystem: Environmental > Terrestrial > Soil > Grasslands | place: USA: Hopland... | reverse complement strand
CGGACCAGCCCGCTGCGCGCGGTGCCACGGCCGGGTCCGCAGCCCGCGCCCGAGCCCGCTGGCCGCCCGCCGGGCGGCCAGCGCGAGCCGGCGGGGTACTGGGAGACTGGGGGGCAGCGGGAGCCGCGCGAGTATGCGGAGGCGGACCGCGCGCCGCGGACCCCGGACCGGATGGCGGCGTGGCACGGCTCGCCCGAGACCGAGCCCTGGTCCGGACCTGCGTCGCCTCGGCTGGATCCCCGGTCTGACCCCCGGCTGGATCCCCGCCTCGATCCCCGATCCGAACCTCATTCCGATCCGCGACCCGACCCTCGTTCTGACGCGCGGAGAGAACCGCGGCTGGGGCCGCCGACACTGGCGCCGACACTGGCGCCGACTCGGGCGCCGGCCCCTGCGCCGGCTCCGTCACCGACCCTGCCACCGCCGGGGCGACGTTCGGGACGGCGGGACCGGGTGCCGCAGTCGGTCTTCGGCGAACTGCTCAGCCTGGCCGCCATCCCCCACTCGGCCTACGCAGTCGATGAGGAAGTACCGGGCGCTATGTGCCTGATCAAGGCCGATGGCGGTTTCGAGGTGTTCAGCCGGACCGACGACGCGCGGCTAGATGTCCGCTTCTTCGAGGACGAGGAGGCGGCGTACTTCTACTTGTTCGGCGTCCTGGCGGCCGAGGCGGTGCGCAGCGGGCGGCTCCAGCCGGGCCGGGCCAACGGCCACGTCAACGGATCTCGTGGTCCGATGGCGCCCCCGGCTTCGGCGGAAAACGTTTCGAAGTACTTACGGCACAAGAAGTTACCCAAATGGGCACCTCCTCCAGTTATCGTTGATTAGCCGGCGGGGCTGACGGTCCCCCGCTCCCCAAGCAGCCCCGTCGGCCTTTCCTACCGGGAGTTCTCCTACCGGAGTTCTCAATGGGATTGGACACGATAAAAATCCCATTTTCACTATGTGACTCAAGCTAATTGCCTCACTTCACGCGCAGCGGTTACTCACGGCTCGTTAGTTTTTCCGGGTGCCGGGCGGTACGTCCCCGGTACTGTTGCACAGGTGGCTGAGGCGAGTGCGCCCGAGGTGACCGCGGGGGTAGCCAGCCTGGCCGTCCGGGACCTGCTGCGCGGGATCCGCCGTAACGGGCGGGTGCTCGCAGCCTTGCCGCAGGCCATCTACCTGGAATTCGCCGACCCCGTGCCGGAGCCGCGGGTGATCACGATCTCGCCGCCGGACGCCATCAGGCTGCCCAACGCGATCATCGCCGGCCCGTGGGAGGCCCGGCCCGGGATCCCGGCCGCCGGATCCGGGATCCCGGCGCCCGGATCCGCGGAATGCTGGGCCGGCGGGAGCCGGGTACTGGCAGCGGGGCTCGATATCCGGATCGTCCGCTGGTGGGATCCCTCACCGGTGTTCGGGCCGCTCTCCCGGGCCCGGCTCGACCACGGCTCGGGCGTCCTCGCCCGGCTCTACGCCGCGGCGGAGCACGCCCCCGGCCTGGCGGGCCAGGACGGCCCCGGGCGGCTGGCGGCGTGCTGCGCCAGCGGTGACCTGGCCGGTGCCGTCGAGGCGGCCGAGCACCTGGTAGGCCTGGGGCCCGGGCTGGTGCCGAGCGGCGACAGCGTGGTCAGCGGGGTGCTGCTCGCGCTGCGGCTGCTGGGCGGCGCCATCTCGGGCGGCACCCGGGCGGTCTGGCTCGCGAACTGGCTCAGCGCGGCGGTGACCAGCGACGCCGCCCAGCGGACGACCACGCTGGCGGCATCGCTGCTGCACTGCGCGGCCAAGGGGCAGGCCGCGGCCGAGGTATCCGCCGTGCTTTTCGGGATGGCGGGCCAGGAGCCGCTCGAGCCGGCCGCGACCCGGCTGCTCGCCTCGGTCCAGGGCGTCGATCTAGCCTGGGGTCTGGTGGCAGGCTGCCGCGCGGCCCTTCTTTTGTCCGTATCCTGAGCCCTGTGATCATTCCGCTGACCGGTGCGCAGTACGAAATCGAAGGCGGCCACTACCGCGCCACGGTGACCGAGCTCGGTGCCGGGCTGCGCGAGCTGACCTTCCGCGGCCAGCCCGTGCTGGCCGGCTACCAGGCCGACGAGCTGCCGCCGGCCGGCGCGGGCCAGCTGCTGGCCCCCTGGCCCAACCGGATCGACGGCGGCCGGTACGTTTTCGGCGGCACCGAATACCACCTGGCCCTCACCGAGCCCGCCCGGGAGAACGCCATCCACGGGCTGACCCGGTGGGCGGCCTGGACGGCCGTCCAGGCCGACGCCGGCTCGGTGCGGCTGCGCAGCGTCCCGCACGGCCAGCAGGGATACCCGTTCTGCGTGGAGATCGACGCCGAGTACCGCCTCGATCCCGGCACCGGGCTGCAGGTCACCGTGACCGCCCGCAACCGCGGCAGTCACGCCGCGCCCTACGGCACCGGCTCGCACCCGTACCTGACGGTCCGGACCGCCTCGGTCGACGGCTGCGAGCTGACACTGCCGGCCGGGTCCTGGCTGCCGATGGACGACCGCGGCATCCCGTCAGGTCCGCCGGAGCCCGTGGACGGCACCGAGTACGACTTCCGCCAGCCGCGGGTCATCGGCACCACCCGGCTGGACCACGCGCTGACCGGCCTGAGCCGCGACGGCGACGGGCGGGCCTGGTCCTACCTCGCCGCCGGAGGCGGGAACGGCCCGCGAGCGGGCCTGTGGGCCGGCGAAGGCTACAACTGGCTGCAGGTCTTCACCGGTGACCCGCTGGGGCCCGACCGCCGCCGCAAGGCGGTGGCCATCGAGCCGATGACCTGCCCGCCGAACGCCTTCGTGACCGCCGACGACCTGCTGGTCCTGGAGCCGGGCGAGCGGGTCACCCACTCCTGGGGGATCCAGGCCTTCTGACGTCGGGCCCGATGCGGTCCAGGTCGGCGGGTGTGTCGATGTCGTCCGGGCGGCCAGTGTCGCCGCATTCGACCCGCGTGACGAGGTCCGGCCGGGCGCGCAGGAAGGCCCGGGCGCCCTGGTCCCCGGTGGCCGTCTCGATGACCTCGGCCCAGTGCTGGCGGGCGACCAGGACGGGATTGCGGGGCCGGCCCTCGTAGGCGGCGACCGCCACCGTGGCGCCCGCCCGGTACGCGGCGATCAGGCGCGCCACCGCCTCGGGGCCGACCAGCGGCTGGTCGGCCAGCGCGATGACCGCGGCCCCGGCGGCGGTGCCGGCCAGGGCCCGCAAGGCCGCCCGGACAGAGGATCCCATGCCGGTGCGCCAGTCCGGGTTGACGACGGTGCGTACATCGTCGAGCTCGACCGGCACCGCGCCGGCCACGACCAGGACCGGGTCGGCGCCGCCGGCCCGCAGCAGGCCGGTGCCGCGCTCCGCCAGGGTCTGGCCGTCGAGCCTGATCAGCGCCTTGGGCTGGCCGAAGCGGGAGCCTGCGCCCGCGGCGAGCAACACGCCGGCCACCATCACCATCATGGCTCCTAACACTAGGCAGCCGCGCTGGTAGCATCCTTCAGATCGGGAGTGATGGTGCCATGACAACGCGGAATCCGGTTCCGGACAATAATCCGGTTCCGGACAATATCGACACGACCCGGCCGAATGTCGCCAGGATCTACGACTACCTGCTCGGCGGCAAGGATAATTTCGCCGCCGACCGGGAAGCCGCCAAGCGGCTGCTCGAGGCGTCGCCGGATATGGCCGGCATCGTCCGCGACAACCGGTCGTTCATCGGCCGCGTCGTCCGTCACCTGGCGGACGAGGCGGGCATCAGGCAGTTCATCGACCTCGGCGGCGGCTTGCCGACCCAGACCAACGTGCACGAGATGGCCCAGGGGATCGCGCCGGACGCTCGCGTAGTCTACGTCGACAACGACCCGGTGGTCTGGTCACACGGTCAGGCCCTGCTCGCCCACGGCGAGCAGGTCGCGATGATTCACGGCGACCTGCGCAAGCCGGCCGCCGTGCTGGGAAACCCGGAGCTTCGTGCCCTGATCGACCTGGACCGGCCGGTGGCGCTCATGTGCGCCGCCGTCCTGCACTTCGTCCCGGACACGGACGAGCCGCACCGGGTCATGGCCGCGTACCGCGACCAGCTGGCGGCGGGCAGCTACCTGGCCATCAGCCACGGCACCACCGGCGAAACCGACGATGACCATCAGGTCGTCGACGGCGTGACCAGTGTCTTCCGGCGGGCGTCGGCGCAGCTGCACGTCCGCTCGTGGGCGGGAGTCCAGCGTTTCTTCGACGGCTTCGAGATGATCGAGCCCGGCCTGGTCTGGATCAACGAGTGGCGCCCCGATCCGGGCATCCCGGCCGCCGGCCAGCCCCGGTCGCTGCTCGGCGGGGTCGGCCGCAAGCCCTAGCCGGCCCAGCCTATTCCCCGAGGACGCCGGCCGCCGCGGCGCGGATCAGGTCGGGGATGTCGGGATGGGCGGGTCGTTCGGCGTCCTCGAGCTCGCCGGCGGCCAGCCAGCCGTACTTGTCGGTGGTGGCCTGCTCCCACTGGTCGAGGCCCTCGAGGCTGACTTCGGCCGAGATGACCAGGACCGCGTAGAACACCTGGTCCTGGACGATGTGGTGACCGCCCCAGGAGAACTCGATGATCTGCTCCGCGATGGGCTCGCCGAGCTCGGCGGGATCGACCGCGATGCGGGTCTCCTCGTACAGTTCCCGGACGGCCGCGTCGCGCAGGGACTCCCCGTCCTCGGCGGCGCCGCCGATGGTGAACCAGAAGGGCCGTTCGGGATGGTGCGGATCCCAGCCGTGCAGGAGCAGCACGCGCCCCTCGGCGTCGACCGGCAGGACCCGGGCGGTGCGCCGTCGGATAGGTGCTGGCTCGGGCACCTGGTCCGGTGGCGGTACGGTCATTCTTTACTCCACGATCTTGGAGATGGGGATCTCCAGGATGTCCTGGGCCCCGGCCGCCTTGAGGGCCGGGATCAGCGTGTTGACGCCGCGCTTGGGGACCACGGTCTCGACCGCGTTCATGTTGCCGCGGGCCAGCGTGGTGATCGTCGGCGAGGACAGGGCGGGCAGCATGTCGGTCACCGCGGCCAGGTTGCCCGCCGCGACGTTCAGCTTGAGCAGGACGGTGCCGCGGGCCTGGATGGCCCCGCGCAGCAGCAGCGCGATGTCCTCCATGGCGGCCCGCTTCTCCGGGTCGGCGTTCGCCTGGCCGGCCGCGATCAGCTCGGTGTAGCTGGTCAGCAGGGTCTCGAGGATGCGCAAGCCGTTCTTGCGCAGTGACGAGCCGGTCTCGGTCAGGTCGACGATGGCGTCCACGATGTCGGGGACCTTGGCCTCGGTGGCGCCGTGCGACGGGATCACCATCGCCTTGACCCCGCGGGCGTCGAGGAACCGCTTGGTCAGCGACGGGAACTCGGTCGAGATCCGGACGCCCTCGGGCATGTCGGAGGCCGACTGCCAGGGCGCGGAACTCGGCACCGCCAGCACCACCCGCACCGGCTGCGACGTGGCCTTGGAGTACTGCAGCTCGCCGAGCGAGACGACGTCGGCCTCAGTCTCCGCGATCCAGTCGCGGCCGGTGATGCCAAGGTCGAACAGCCCGCGCTCGATGTAGGACGGGATCTCCTGGGGGCGCAGGAAGCGGACCCGGTCGATCCGCGGGTCGTCGATCGAGGCGTGGTAGTCCCGGTCCGAAGACCGGCGCACGGTCAGGTCGGCCGCGTCGAAAAGCTCGAGGGTGGCCCGCTCGAGCGAGCCCTTGGGCAGTACCAGTGAAAGCATCGAGTGATCCCTGTTCTCTCCAGTGTGGCAGCGGCTGGACGGCGTTCACCGGCGTCCCGCGCCCGGAAGGGCAGCGCCCGATAAGGCAGCAGAGCGCGGGAACGCGGTCAATGTCGCTGCGCGGAGGGGCGGGTAAGAGGGCCGGGATGCGCCGCCGCAAGGGGGGCCCCGGCGTGAGAATGGCGGATGGAGCGCAGCACGAGCGCGGTGTCGAGTGCCGCCACGACTGCCTCCCACCCCTTGTCTTCATGGCTGCCGGGCAAGCCGCACCGGTCCAGAGCCGACTCTACCGTGTCACAGGTCAGTACGCCGTTCCCGACCGGAGTGCGGGCATCGAGCGCGACCCGGGTAAGGCCGGCCGTCACCGCGTCGCAGACGTACTCGAAATGGGGCGTACCGCCGCGGATGACCACGCCCAGGCAGGCCACCGCGTCGTGGCGGCCGGCCAGCTCGGCGGCCACGACGGACAGCTCGATCGCGCCCGCCACCCGGACCACGACGGGGACCGGCACGCCGCAGGCGATGGCCGCGGCGGTCCCGCGCTCCACCAGCGCGTCGGTGATCTCGCGGTGCCAGCGGGTGGCCACGATGGCCAGGCTGAGCCCGGTCGCGTCCACGACGCCGGCGCCCGGGCTGCCCGCGCCGCTCACGCCGACTCTGCCGTGGCGGTGGTCACCGCGACCGGATGCGGAACGGCCGGGTGAGGGGCCGCCGGGTGACCGTTGAGGGGTGAGGAGGGCGGGGACGGCACCCGTTCGGTATCGAGGTCTTGGATCTGGTGCCCGAGCCGGTCCCGCTTGGTGAGCAGGTACCGCAGGTTGTGCGGCGTGACGGCCGGCGCGAGGGGAACCCGGCCGGCGATGTCCACGCCGCCCGCGGCCAGGCCGGTGACCTTGGCCGGGTTGTTGGTGATCAGGCGCACCGAGCGCACCCCCAGGTCGGCCAGCATCTGGGCCCCGCCCGAGTACTCGCGCGCGTCCACCGGCAGGCCGAGCTCGGTGTTGGCGTCCACCGTGTCGGCCCCGGCGTCCTGCAGCTCGTAGGCCTGCAGCTTGCTCAGCAGGCCCACGCCGCGGCCCTCGTGCCCGCGCAGGTAGAGCACCACCCCGCGGCCCTCGGCCGCGATCGCCGCCATGGCCGCCTCCAGCTGCGCGCCGCAGTCGCAGCGCAGCGAGCCGAACACGTCGCCGGTCAGGCATTCGGAATGCAGCCTGGTCAGCACGTCGTCGCCGTGGACGTCGCCGAGCACCAGCGCCATGAACTCGGTTCCGTCGAACTCGTGCCGGTAGCCGAACGCCTGCCAGTTGCCGTAGGCGTTCGGGATCCGGGTCTGCGCCTGGCGGCTCAGCTGGCGCTCGTTGCGGCGGCGGTACTCGATCAGCTGCTCGATCGAGATCAGCGCCAGGTCATGGGTGTCGGCGAACGCGCGCAGCTCGGGCAGCCGGGCCATCGTGCCGTCGTCGTTCACCACCTCGCACAGCACGCCCGCCTCCGGCAGCCCGGCCAGCCGGGCCAGGTCCACCGCGGCCTCGGTATGCCCGGCGCGGCGCAGCACGCCGCCCTCGGCGTAGCGGAGCGGGAAGATGTGGCCGGGGCGCACCAGGTCGGCCGCCGTGGTAGCGGGGTCGACGAGCCTGGTGATGGTGGCGGCCCGGTCCGCGGCCGAGATGCCGGTGCTGATCCGGTCCCGGGCGTCCACGCTGACCGTGAAGGCCGTGCGGTGGTGCTCGGTGTTGCGGGCGGTCATCTGGGGCAGCTGCAGCCGCTCGAGCTCGGCCTCCCGCATGGGCACGCAGATCACGCCGCTGGTGTAGCGGATCATGAAGGCGAGCAGCTCGGGCGTGGCCTTGCTGGCGGCGAAGATGATGTCGCCCTCGTTCTCCCGGTTCTCGTCGTCCACGACCAGCACCGGGCGTCCCGCCGCGATGTCCTTGATCGCGCGGTCGACGTCGTCGAGTATCCGGGTCACTTCTCGCCCTCCTGGTGCATGAGCCTCTCCACGTGCTTGGCGATCACGTCGACCTCCAGGTTCACGGTGTCGCCAGGCGCCCTGGTCCCCAGCGTGGTGCGCTTGAGCGTCTCGGGAATCAGGCAGACCTCGAACCACTGCTCGTCATCGGGAATACCGGGCGGAGTCAGCGCGGAGACCGTCAGGCTGACCCCGTCCACCGTGATCGAGCCCTTCTCGACCACGTAGCGGGAGATGGAGCCGGGCAGGCCGATGCGGACCTGATCCCAGTTGCCGGCGGGGGTCCGGGAGATGACCGCCGCGGTGGCGTCCACGTGGCCCTGCACCAGGTGACCGCCGAGGCGGTCGGCCAGGCGGACCGAGCGTTCCAGGTTGACCGGGGCCCCGGGCCCGAGCGCGCCCAGGCCGGACCGGCTCAGGGTCTCCCCCATCACGTCCGCGGTGAAGGTGCCGTCCATGATGCCGGTGACGGTCAGGCACACGCCGTTGACCGCAATCGACTCGCCGGGCACGACGCCCTCGGTGGAACCCCGGATGGTGAGCCTGGCCGCGCCGCTGTGGTGCTCGACCCGGGTCACCTCGCCGAGTTCTGCCACAATCCCGGTGAACATCCGCGCTTGCCTCCTCGAAGCCCTGCTGATGGTCCGGCTCCGGGGCAGCGCGGGTACGCGCTTCGCACGGCCAGGCGTAACCCGGCCGTTCGCGTGCTGCCTCCCATCCGGACTTTCACCGTCGGTCCTGGAATTTCACCAGGTCAACCGCCCGCTGGCTGCGGACGGGTCGCGGACTTTCACCGCCGGCTCGGAGTTTCACCGACCCCGGAGCACGCCTTTTACTCCTATAAGCCAGTGTGCCACACGACATATTCCGGGTCCGGCCCGCGGGGTGCATACGGCTCCCGGCCCGGACGGCGGCCGGCCTTCAGGGCGGCGGCGGGCGGAACTGGTAGCCGACGCGGTACTCGGTGACCAGGCACTGCCCGTAGTGCGGGCCGAGCTTGCGCCGGACCCGGCTCACGTGGACGTCCACCGTGCGGCTGTCCCGCGGCACCGGGCGTCCGTCCGGGCCGAGGTTGCGATGCCAGACGTGCCCGACCAGGTCGGCGCGGGTGAACACCGTGGCCGGGTGCGCGGTGAGGAAGGCCAGCAGCTCGAATTCCTGGAAGGTGAGCTGGATCTCGTGTCCGTCGACCCAGACGCGGCGCTGCAGGTGATCCAGGCGCAGCGCGGATTCGCTGGTCCGCCTGGTGCGCTCGCCGGCCGGCTCGGGCGCCTGGGCGGCCGGGATGGCGACGGACATGGCCGGGGCGGCGGACGGGGTGGCCACGGACGGGCTGGCAGCGGACGCGGCGATCACGTAGCCGACGATGGCCAGCGACGTCCCGGTGCCGGGAATCGGCACCACCGCGAGCAAGGTGGCATCCCGCCCCGGCGGGACCTGATCGTCCCAGGGACGGGTGTCATCCTGTTCCGGTGGCCAGTCGTGCACCGGCGTTCCTGCCGCTGCCTCTCCAGGGGACACGGATCCCATAGTCCATTTAAATGGTCGGTTTTGTCAAGATCAATATCGGGACGGACACGAGTACGCGGCGGACGGCCGGGCGGGCCTGACAGAGGGAATGCGTAGGATTCGGGGCATGGCGGTCAGGACGGTCATCTTCGACTGGGGCGGGACGCTTACCCCGTGGCACAGCATCGACATCGGCGAGCTCTGGCTGGCGGTGTGCGCGCGGCACTACCCGGCGGACGAGGCGGCGGCGCTGGCGGCGGCCGTTCACGCCGCCGAGACGGAACTGTGGCAGCATGGCACGTCGTCGCACCAGAGCGCGACCCTGGAGCACGTCTTCGAGCGGGCCGGGGTCACCGCGTCGGACGACTTCCTGGCCAGCTACTTCCAGGCGTGGGACCCGCATACCTTCACCGACCCGGACGTGCTGCCGCTGCTGCGCGAGCTCAAGCAGCGCGGCACCAAGGTGGGCGTGCTGTCCAACACGATGTGGCCGCGCAGCGCGCACGAGAAGATCTTCGTCAGGGACGAGGTGCTGGACCTCATCGACGGCGCGGTCTACACCAGCGAGATCGAATGGGTCAAGCCGCACCCGGGGACGTTCCGTGCGGCCATGACGGCCGTCGGCGAGACCGACCCCGCGGCCTGCGTGTTCGTCGGCGACCGGCCCTACGACGACATCCACGGGGCCAAGAGCGCGGGCATGCGCGCCGTGCTCGTCGCGAACTCCGACGTCCCCGCGTTCGAGGCGGCCGAGCCGGACGCGATCATCACGCGCCTGGCCGACCTGCTGCCCTGCATCGACCGCTGGACCTGATCCCCCGGAGCGGCCGCGGAAAATCAGAAAAATATCTGCGGAAAAGCGTTGGCGAACGGCATCGCCGCGGCTCTTACCTTCGAGGGAAGGTAGGGACGGGCGGAACGCCGGGAGCTTACCGGATCTTGGGGGGAGGCTCTCGGCGTTCCGCCGCCGCGGCGGGGGCGGTAAAACCCGGATATCGCCTGCTATTGTCCGGAAGCGGCGCCGCGCGGTTCGATAGCCCTATGCGCGACAGCGAGGTCGTCGTGGCCATAGTGGCAGGCGACGCGGATGGGCTGGCCGAGGCCTACGACCGGTACGCGGCCCCGTTGTACACCTACTGTCGCTCCCTGCTGCGCGAGCCGGCCGACGCGGCTGACGCCGTGCAGGACACCTTCGTCATCGCGGCGTCCAAACTGGCGGGACTGCGTGATCAGAGCCGGCTCCGGCCGTGGCTGTACGCCGTGGCCCGCAACGAATGCCACCGGCGGCTGCGCGAGACCGCGAGCGGGGCCGGCCCGGCGCTGGACCTGGTGCCGGAGATGAGCGACGAGTCGGCGGACGTCACGGGGGGCGCCGAGCGCGCGGAGCTGCGCACGCTGCTGCGCTCCGCGATCCGCGGCCTCAACGCCAGCGAGCAGGACCTGATCGAGCTGCAGCTGCGGCAGGAGCTCGACGTCGTGGAGATCGCGGCCATACTCGGCGTCACCCGCAACCACGCGCACGCGCTGCTCACGACCATCAGCCTCAGGGCCAGCGCCGCGGCGGGCCCGCTGGCCGCCCAGGCCGCTCCGGCAGGCGCGGCGCTTCCCGCCGCCGGGATCTGCGTGAGCTGCACGCTTACCGTCAATCCCGGCGACCTTACGGTCACGGTCCTCATCGAGGTCAGCGCCCGCCCGACTTCCCCCGCCCCGAGCTGCCCGCCGCCGAGCTCGGCCAGCGAACCGGGTTCCCGCGGACCGGGCGGTCGTGGTAACTGCCGATGACCGGCGGGCACATCAGCCGCCGCGTGGTCGAGCAGGCTGGCCGCCAGCTGAGCCCAGGACGTGATGATCATGGCGGCACCCGCCCCGGTGAGGGCACGGCGGCGCGCATCGCGTTCCGGGTCGCCGACGAAGGTGAGATTGCCGACCGTGGTGATTCCCGCGGCGACCGCGGACTGCACTCCCGGCAGCGAGTCCTCGACCGCCAGGGCCTGGTCGGCGGCGACGCCGAGGTGCCCGGCGGCGTGCCGGTAGACGGCCGGGTCCGGTTTGCTGGTCGGACGGGGAAGCGAGTCCTCGGCGCTGTAGCGGCGCTCAGCCGGGATCAGTTCACTCAGCCCGGTAGCCCGGAAGCACGCGTCCAGCCGGGACAGGGCGCTGGAGCTGACCGCCGCGAGCCGGTAGCGCCCGGCGAGCCGGGCCAGCGGCTCCAGGACCTCCCGGTCCGGGCGCAGCACGCGGCCCAGGTACTCGCTGACCATCTTCTTCTCCTCCGCGACCCAGTCGTCGAGCACGGCCGCGGTCAGCATCGGGCCTGCGGCCTCACCGTGACCGGAATGCCCGGCGGGCGCCCGCAGTCCGGGCTCCAGCGCGACACCGTGGGCCCGGGCCAGGTCCAGGGCGGTGGTCCGGAAATTCTTGCCAGTGGTTGTGGCAAGCAGGTGCTCGGGGCTGTATTCGGCCGGTACGCCCAGCGCGGCCAGGAACCGGTTCGTCACGTCCGCCGACGCGAAGAACGCCGGAGCTTCCGACGGGAACAGGCTGCCGTCCGCGTCGAGCAGCAGCACCCTCAGGCGATCGGCGGCGGGCCGGGCGCTCACCGTGTCCGCGGGCCGGGGAGGGCGGCCACGGTCAGCGGTACGGCCGGGGCGCCGGCGTCCAGATGCGATGCAGTCATGAAGGTCCGTTCGATCGTCTTGCCGTTGGGTGGGCCGCGCTACCCGTCACAGTGACGGTTAACCGTGCTGTTTGGCCGTCTCAGGGCCGGGTAGCGGGCCGCGACTTCGGGACATAGCACGACTGAGTGCGGAGGAGCACTGCACCGGATCATCCTCGACACCGATGTCGCCATGGGCACGGCCGGCTCGGACATCGATGACGGCTTCGCCATGGCCCTCGCCGTCGACCTGCCCGACCAGTCGCTGGAGCTGGTCACCACGGTCAACGGCAACACCGACGTCGAGACATCGACCCTGCTGGCCCTGGACCTGCTCGACCGGCTGGGCCGGCCGGACATCCCGGTCGTGAAGGGGGCCGGGGCGCCCCTGCTGCGCCCGGTGCACGAGCATCCGGCTCGCGACCGGGTGGCCGGGGTACGCGAGCGGCTGGCCGGGCGCACGCCCGCACCGGGCCGCGCGGCCACGGCCATCATCGACCACGTGCTGGCCAGCCCCGGAGAAATTAGCCTGATCGCGATCGGCCCGCTGACCAACGTGGCGGTCGCGCTCACGCTGGAGCCGGCCCTGAGCTCCGCTGTCAAGGAGATCGTGGTGATGGGCGGCGTCTTCCTCCGGACGACCCGCATGCTGGCGATGCCGGGCGAGTTCAACGTGTGGGTCGACCCGGAGGCCGCGGCGATCGTGCTGAACAGCGGCGCCCCGCTGCGCTTCATCGGGCTGGACGTCACTCTGCAGGTGCAGCTCGGCCGGGCCGACGCCGACCGGCTGCAGGCGACCGGCCGTCCGTTCCCGGCCTACGCCGGTGCGTGCGCCCACGCCTGGATCGACTACCTGCAGGATGCGTATCCCGGCCGGGGCTTCCGCAGCGCTCCGATGCACGACCCGCTCGCCGTCGCGGTGGTGAGCCGGCCCGAGCTGGTGACGTGGCGGCCGGCGCGCGTCGCGGTGGAAGTCTGCAGTGACATCACGCGGGGCGTGACGGTGGCGGATCTGCTCGCCGGCAAGGAGCCGCCCGCACCGAACTGCCTGGTGGCCACCGAGGTAGATAGCGCTGCCTTCATCGATTTCTTCCTGAACCACATCCTTTCGCTGTGAGCCGTCCGGGGCTTACCGGTAGACCGCGGCGAGAGCGTGCCGTAGCGGCTCCCGCAGTCCTGGCCCGGCGGCGAGGACATCGCCGCCGGGCGGCCAGGTTCCCGGGATGACCTCAGCCAGGTCGCCGACCAGCCCGCCAGCCTCCTGCACGAGGAGCACTCCCGCGGCACAATCCCAGGGACGGACGCCCGGTATCCAGGCGGCGTCGGCTCGGCCGGTGGCCACCATGGCCAGCGCGGCCGCCGCGCTGCCGCTGCGGCGCAGGTCACGGACCCTGGGCAGCAGGGTCGCGACCATCTGCCCGGCCCGCTCCTGCTGCTGCGGCGTGCCGAGGTTGACCTCGACCAGAGCGCGCGCCAGCTCATCACCGGTACGGATCCGGCAGCGCATTCCCCCGCTCCAGGTCCCGCCGCCCAGCCGGGCCTGCGTCAGGCGCCCCAGCATCGGCTCGGCCACGACGGCCGCCAGCAGCCGGTCGCGGGCGGTGTCGGCGGCGGCGACGCTCACGGCCCAGTCGGCCCGGCCGTACAGGTAGCTGGTGGTGCCGTCGATCGGGTCGACGATCCACCGGACGCCGCTCTGCCCCCCGGTTTCACCGTGTTCCTCGCCGAGGACGGCGTCCTGCGGGCGGCATCGGGCCAGCACCGCCCGGACAGCGGACTCCGCCTCGCGGTCGGCCTGGCTCACCAGGTCGGCGGGACCGTGCTTCTCCTCGATCCGCAGCTCGTCCGCGCGCTCGCGCCAGGCCCTGGCCGTATCCGCCCCCGCCTGCGCGGCGAGCCGGGCCACGGTGAGCAACTCGGCCGGATCCGGCCCGCAGCCGGCTGAGTCCGCGTCCGGTGACGGCGCCGCCCGGCTGTCAGCCACGCGCCGGACGCCCGTCCGACGTCAGGACCTGCCACGTCTGGCGGCCGATGGCCAGCCGGGCCAGCGCGGCCAGGGGCTGCCTGACGGCATCCCGCGCGGCCCGTCCCGGGTACCCCATCGTGTCCAGGGACTGCGCGCTGAAATGCAGGTACGCGAGCATCACGGCGAGCCATGGCAGCACTGCCACCAGCGGGCGCGGTACTGAGATGGCCACCAGGGTCACGAGCAGGCCGGCGGCACCGGCCGCTGCGACGAGGGGACGCAGGCGCGGCAGGTAGGCCACCGCCAGGGACGCCAGGCCGCCGAGGACCGCGATCTGCCCCGCCACCGCGCCGGAACTGCGGACGGTCAGCAGCGAGCCGGTGACGGCGGCGGCCGCGCCGGCGACGGTCACCGCGATGTTCCATGGTGCGGACACCGGCGTGCGGCCGCGCAACGCGGCCCAGCGGCGGAGCGACACCCCGGCCGGCCCGCTCAGCGCGCGGGGATCCACCGAGGACGGCAGCCAGCGGGTCAGCGCCAGCAGGTGCTCGCGGGCATGGCCGGCGTCCGCCGCCCAGCCCCCCCGCTGCCCGTGCAGCCGGGCGAAGGCGACCGACTCGACCGCCCACCGGCTGGTCACGAAGGCCACCCCGTAGGCCCACAGCGTCACCGCGGCGGCCACGGCCAGCACGGGGCGCTCCCGCAGGTCTACCGCCAGCGTGAGGCCGGTCATGCCGCGGACCGCGTAGCCGGCCCCCACCGTGATCCACAGCAGCACCAGCGCGGCGCCGGCCGGCGGTGTCGCATCGCCACCGTGATGGCCGGTGGCCACGGCGCGCAGAGCCTCGTAAGCCCCGGCTACCCCGAAGACGCCGACGATCACGAAGACCACCGCCCCGCCGAGATCCAGGCCCGGCAGCACGGCGACCAGGCCGGCCCCGGCGAGCCGCCCGGCCGCGACGACGCCGCTGGCGACGACGCGCTGGCGGGCCATCGACAGCGGCCCGGGCAGCCGCCCCCGGTCCTGCTCGCCGGGATGACGCTGATCGGACGCGAAGCCGCGGATGTCATTCCACTGGTACCGGGCGGGATAGACCAGAAATTCCAGGACCACCAGCACCAGGAGCGCGCGCACCACGGTCCGGCCGTCGGTCCCCCCGTTCGCCAGCACGCCCAAGCCGAAGGTCAGCGGCATCAGCAGGGCCTTGACCGCGTCCTTGGGGCGCGGCATCACCAGGTAGCCAGCCAGCGAGCGGCTGCTGCGGGCCGGAGCCGGCGCCAGCCGGCCGCGGGCGCCGGAAGACCCCGCGCCGGGTGCTCGCGGAGGGCCGAAGGGAATAGAGACCGGCACGGCGCGCGCTTCCCGGCGCGGCCCGGTCACGTCACCGCGCAGGTTCGCGGCCATCCGGCGGCCGGCCGCACCCGGCTGGCGATTCACGCTGCGTCCAGCAGCTGGATCGCCAGGCGGTCGGCGATAGCAGCCGCGGGGCCGTACTCGTCGATGTCGCGGACCGCCCGCTCGAGCGCCCGGACAAATTCCGCATCGTCGCCGAGCTCACCGAAGATCGCTCTTTGCCGCAGTAGCGGGCGGAGGTCACCGGCCGCCCGGGCGGCCAGCGGCTGCAGGAGGTGCCGGAGGGAGTCGCGGATGTCGATCGGGGCGCCGTTGCGGTCGACGCCCCGCAGGTACCGGCACCAGGCTGCGACCGCGAGGGTAAGCAAGGCGGCCGGGCGGCCCTGCCGGCGCGCCTCGGCCAGCGAGGGCAGCAGGTACGCCGGCATCTTGGTCGAGCCCCGCCCGCACAGCCGGGTCAGCTGGTCACTGATCCGCGGATTGGCGAAGCGCTCCAGCAGCGTGCGCTGATAGGCGTCCACGTCGACGCCGGGTACCTCCGGAAGCAGGCCCGCGATCTCCTGCCGCATCAGTACGGCCAGGTAGTCGGCGATGACCGGGTTGGCCATGGCGTCACTGGTCGTCTCGTAACCGCCGTTGAGGAACCCGAGATAGCCCAGCGCGCTGTGGCCGCCGTTGAGCAGGCGCGTCTTCAGGAGCTTGTACGGGCCGACGTCATCGACGAACTGGACACCGACGTCCTCGAGCGGCGGACGGCCGCAGCTGAAGCGGTCCTCGATCACCCACTGGGTGAACGGCTCGGTGATCACCGGCCACCGGTCCGCGATGCCGAACCTCTCAGCCACCAGCCGGCGCCCTTCGGAGCTCGTCTGCGGGGTGATCCGGTCCACCATGCTGCCCGGGAAGCAGGCATGCTCCTCGATCCAGGCCGCCAGCGCCGGATCCTGCGATCGCGCCATCCCCAGCACGGCGGTACGCGCCGCCGCGCCGTTGTCCGGCAGGTTGTCACACGACAGCACGGTGAAGGCGGGCAGGCCGGCCGCACGCCGCCGGGCGAGAGCCGCCACCAGGTACCCGAAGGCCGTCACGGGTTGCCGCGGCTGCGCCAGGTCAGCCCGGATACCAGGGTCGCCGGCCAGGAAGCACCCGTCCGGGCCGACCGGATAGCCGTTACCGGTGATGGTCAGGGTAACCAGCCGGGTCCGCGCATCGGCCAGGACCTTCAGAACCGCCTGGGGGTCGTCCGGAGCGTAGAGATAGCCGGTCATGGAGCCGACGATGCGGGCGGTGTCCCCGTGCCGGCCTCGTTCGACCACGGTGAACAGCCAGTCCTGCGGGGCCAGCGCGTCTCGCATGGCCGGGGAGCGCAGCCCCACGCCGATCTCGCCCCAGTCCCGGTGGCCGCACCGGGCCAGGTCGTCGAGGTATACGGCCTGATGCGCGCGATGGAAGCCGCCGATACCGATATGGACGACAGCAGGAGCCAGCACCGCACGGCGGTCGGCGCGCAGGGCGCCACGGTCCGCTGGAAGCGGAAGGCTGGCCTGGTTAAGCGGAGTGCCGTGGTGCCAGGCACCACGCAACTGATTCGTCAAGGATGATTCCTCCGCCGTCACGAACTCGGCCGGCGCATCGGAGGAACAGACGCGCTTCAGTGTCCGGATCGGCATGCCTTCGCACGTTGGGCGTGCGGTGGATTATGAGCATGCCGCTGCTTGACATACCGCGATCGAGCGGCCTGGTTGCCCCTCTAGCCCGTACTCAAACATGGCGTCCGGCCGACGATCAGCGGCACGTCCGAAGCCCCGGCAGGCTACCTAGCGGATCGAGCCGGTGCGCTTGAGCGTCCGGATGACCGGCGCGGTCTGCACCGAGCTAACCCCGGGCAGGGCCGACAGCTCTCCGGTCAGGTAGTCGTAGAGGTGCCGCGCGTCGCGGAAGATGGCGCTGGCGACCAGGTTGGCCGGCCCCGTCGTGGCCGCGGCGAACGGTACCACCGGATGCGCGGCCAGGGCGTTCCCGGCTTCCTCGAGCCTGGCCGGCTCCACCGAGAGCCATAGCAAGACCTGCATGTCCAGGCCGAGGACCCGGTTGTCGATGTCGACCTCGAAGTACAGCACCCCGGATCGGCGTAGCTCGTCGATCCGGCGCCGCACGGTGGACTCGTGCCAGTGGATCGCCCCGGCGATGGCGGCGTTGCTCGTCCGGCCGTCGCGGGCCAGCTCGGCCAGCAGCGGCTCGTCTTCGGCCAGCAGGTGACCACGGGCGGGCGCATCCTGGCGGACGGGCGGCGGGAGCTTGCCGAGCTGCTCGGAGGACAGCGCGCGGGTGGCCTGCCGCCACGGGCCGGGGGTGAAATTGTGCAGGATCGAGTGCGCGGAGATCTGCACCACGCGGCGGCTGCCGGGCAGGCCGCGCAGGAACAGGGCGTCGCGCTGCTCCTCGGTACGGGCCTGCAGCGTGCAGATGATCTCCGTGCCGCCGGAGGCGAGATGAACCCACCTGGTGTCGGGCCGGCGCGCCAGGGCCTCCGCGATCGAGTCGGCGCCGCCGGGCGTGGTCTGCAGCCGGACGAGCCAGTCGGTCCAGCCGAGCCGGGATCCCTCGGGTACCCCGAGCACGCGGAGCCCGGCGCTCTCGCATAGCCTGCGGTAACGCCGGGCGGCGGTCTGGTCGGAGATCCCCGTCACGTCCGCGATGGTGCGGAAGGACGCTCTCGGCTCGATCGAGAGAATATGGATAATCTGGCGATCCACCGCATCCAGGATCATCGATTCCACGTAAATGAGCGTATTCGCCAGTCGGGATCCGGCACAATCGCGCTTCGCTGTGGATTCCCGGTCCCCTGGTGGCCGAGCATGATGGACAGCGCCGGGGGAAGGCGCGCTGATGGAGGGATACCGATGGACAAGAAGTGGTGGACCCTGGTCGCGGTGTGCGTGGGGGTCTTCATGCTGCTGCTCGACGTCACGATCGTGGTCGTCGCCCAGCCCGCGATCCAGAGCGGGCTGCACGCGAGTTTCAGCGACGTGCAGTGGGTGCTCGACGCCTACGCCCTGACCCTGGCCTCACTGCTGCTGACCTCGGGCGTGCTCGCCGACCGCTACGGACGCAAGCGCCTGTTCCAGATCGGCCTGGTCATCTTCACCCTCGGGTCACTGCTATGCGGCGTGGCCCAGGACCCGCTGATGCTGATCCTGTCGCGGAGCGGCCAGGGTGTCGGCGGGGCGATCATGTTTGCCACGTCCCTGGCGCTGATCGGGCAGACGTTCCACGGACGCGATCGCGGGGTGGCGTTCGGCGTCTGGGGCGGGATCACCGGCATTTCCACGGCGCTCGGCCCGGTGCTCGGCGGCGTGATCACCACGAACTGGAGCTGGCGCGGGATCTTCCTGGTCAACGTGCCGATCGGCGTGCTCGCCGTAGTGCTGACCGCCTGGCGGGTCGAGGAATCCAAGTCGCCGCACCCGACGTCGCCCGACTGGGCCGGGTTCGCGCTGCTGACCACCGGGCTGATCAGCCTGATCTACGGGCTCATCCGGGCGGGCGAGGACAGCTGGTCGGACACCGGGGTCTACATCTGCCTGGCCATCGCGGTACTGGCGCTAGCCGGCTTCATCGCGGCCGAACGGCGCGTCGCGCACCCCATGTTCGACCTGTCGCTGCTGCGCGTGCCGACGTTCGCGGGCGGCTCGATCGCGGCCTTCGCGATGAACGGCTCGCTCTACGCCGTGCTGCTCTGGCTGGTCATCTACCTGCAGGACGTGCTGGGCTACTCGGCACAGGACGCCGGGCTGCGGCTGGCCGTCATCAGCGGCGCCCAGCTGGCCACCGCGGTCGTGGCGGGCCGGATGAGCGAGCGCGTCCCCGCCCGCTGGCTCATCGGTCCCGGCCTGATCCTCGTCGGCGTCGGGCTGATCCTCATGGGCGGCCTCACCGGGCACAGCAGCTGGACCCACCTGATTCCCGGGTTCATCGTGTCCGGGCTCGGCGGCGGGATGGTCAACCCGCCACTGGCCTCGACCGCCATCGGCGTGGTCCCGCCGCAGAAGGCGGGCATGGCCTCGGGCGTCAACTCGACGTTCCGGCAGATCGGAATCGCCGCGGGTATCGCCGCTCTCGGCTCGATCTTCAACTCGGCCCTGCAGCACAACCTGGCCAGCGCCCCGGCGGTCGGGCCGGCCGCGGCGCGCATCGCCACCATGGTCCGGCAGGGCCAGGTCGGCCAGCTGCTCGCCAGCCTGCCCCCGGCGCGCCGGGGGGTGGTCGCCGAAGCCGTCAGGTCCGGCTTCGCCGCCGGGCTCAACGACCTGCTGATCGTCACCGCGGTGCTCGCGTTCGTCGGGGCGGCGAGCGCGCTGCTGCTCATCCGCAAGCAGGACTTCGTGCGAACCGGCGAGCCGCAGGCGGCCGCCGTCCCCGGCGCAGCGGCGGGCGCGGACAGTTCCAGCCCGGCTCGTTCGGCGTAAGGGGTTAGCGCTCTGGCCGGACCCAGGCCGCGTGCGCGGTGGCGCGCTCGGCCTGGGTCCTGAGCGCCTGCACGGCGCGAGCCGGGTCGTCGGCGCCGTAGACGGCCGACCCGGCCACGAACACGTCGGCCCCCGCCTCCGCGCAGCGCTCGATGGTCTCCGCGCTGACCCCGCCGTCGACCTGGAGCCACACCGCGGCGTCCCGGCCGCCGACCAGCGCCCGGGCCCGGCGCAGCTTGGGCAGCACCATGTCGAGGAAGTGCTGGCCGCCGAAGCCCGGCTCGACCGTCATCAGCAGCAGCATGTCCACCTCGGGCAGCAGGTCCGCGTACGGCTCGACCGCGGTGCCCGGGTTGACCGCGAGCCCGGCCCTGGCGCCGGCCGCCCGGATCGCCCGCAGGGTCCGGACCGGGGCGTGCACCGCCTCGGCGTGGATCGTCACGTTCCTCGCCCCGGCCTCGGCGTAGCCGGGCGCCCAGCGGTCCGGGTCCTCGATCATCAGGTGGCAGTCGACGGGCAGCGTGACGTGCTTGAGCAGCGACTGGACGACGGGCAGGCCGAGGGTGAGGTTCGGCACGAAGTGGTTGTCCATGACATCCACGTGCAGCCAGTCCGCGGTGGCGGCGACCGAGGCCGCCTCGTCGGCGAGCCGGGCGAAGTCGGCGGACAAGATGCTGGGCGAGATCTGAACGGCCATAATGATGCCGAGTGTAGAGCGCCCGGACTTCCAGTAGCCAAGCAGCCGGTGGCGCACCGGGTACCGAAGAAGGTATCCAGGGGCACACCGGCTCCGCATGGCGCGGCTCCGTCCCCGCGAGCGAAGGGCGCGTTCGCGGGAATGTCGTATGGTGCGGGTACGGTTCGATACTGCGTTCGACTGGATCGACCTGGAGGTTACGTATGCAACCGGACCCGCCCAGTGCCCTGCTCGACCGGGTACGCAAGCTGCTGGCGAAGGCCGAGGCGGAGGGAGTGACCCCGCCCGAGGCGGAGGCGCTCACCGCCAAGGCGGCGGAGCTGATGGCCAGGTACGGGATCGACCGGGCCCGGCTGGCCGCGTCGCAGCCGGGGACTGACCGGCCGGGCAGCCGCATCATCGACATCGCCAACCCGTGGGCGCAGGTCCGGGCCCACCTGCTGGCGGGGCTGGCGGGCGCGATGCGCTGCCAGTGCGTCCTGCTCAGCACCGATAAGCCGGGCGCCCGTATCCACGTGTTCGGCTTCGCCTCGGACCTGGAGCGAGCCGACATCCTGTACACCTCGCTGCTGCTCCAGATGGCCCGGGGGCTGTCCGCCGCCGCGGTCCCGGCCGGGATCCGCAGCGTCCGGGCCTGGCGGCGGAGCTGGCTGCTGGGCTTCGTCACCGCCGTCATCACCCGGGTCAAGTCGGCCGAGGACCGCGCCGCCACGGCCGCCGAGGGCGAGACGCAGGCCGGGCCGAGCACCGCGCTGGTCCTGGCCGACCGGGCCGTGGTCATCCGGCAGCAGCTGGAGCAGGCGTACCCGGTGACCCGCCGGACGCGGGTCACCTACAGCGGCCGCGGCTACAGCGCCGGCTACGCCCAGGGGCAGCAGGCCGACATCGGCAACGCCCGGCTGAAGTCGGCCCGGGCCCTCAACAGCGCCTGAGCAAACTAAGGAAGATCGCGTCCGTGCCGTGGCGGTGCGGCCAGAACTGGGCGAAGCGGGAGTCCAGGGCGCGCAGGCCGGGAACTTCGGGGAGGACGGCGGGCGCGTCGAGGATGGTGACGTCGTCCCGGGCCCGCACGACGTCAGTGACCACGTCGCGGGTCTCGGCCAGGTGCGGGGAGCAGGTCACGTAGGCCACCACGCCGCCGGGGCGGGCCGAGTCGATGGCGGCGCCGAGCAGCTGGCGCTGCAGGACGCCGAGCTCCGTCACGTCGGCCGGGGTCTTGCGCCAGCGAGCCTCAGGGCGCCGGCGCAGTGAGCCCAGGCCGGAGCACGGGACGTCGGCCAGGACGCGGTCGAACGTGCCCGGCGCCCACGGGACGCGGCGGCCGTCCGCCGCGATGACGCCGTAGCCGGGACCGTCAAGGCCGGGATCGTCAAGGCCGGGGCCGCCAGAACCGGGATCGCCAGGACCGGGGCCGCCGGCGCGGTCCAGGGCGTCCCGGACACGCCGGGCCCGGTGCGGGTGGACGTCCGAGGCGATCAGGCGGGCGCCGCGGGTAGCGGCCAGGCCGGCCAGCAGCCGGGCCTTGCCACCGGGGCCCGCGCACAGGTCGAGCCAGAGCCGGTCCTGCCCGGCGGCCCGGCCGCCGCCGGGGCCGGGGGCGGGGCCTGGGTCCGCAGGAGCCGCCGGGGCCAGGTCGACGCGGCTCAGGGCGAGCGCGGCCAGCTGGCTCGCCTCGTCCTGGACGGCCGCGCCCGCGGCGACCAGGGCGGCGGGATCGCCGCCGGCCAGCCGGAAGCCATACGGCGACCAGCGCGTCCGCTCACCGTCCGGCCGGACGCTATCCGGGCGGGCACTATCCGGGCGGGCAGCTGCTGGCGGAGCATCATCCGGCCCAGCGCCGGCCGACTGGGGAGCGGATGTCCCGGCGGGGCTGAGGGCGAGCACGACGGCGGGCCGGACGTTGCCGGCCGCCAGGGCATCCTCGAGCTCGGCCGGGGCGGCCGGGCCGAGCGCGTCGCGGAACGCGTCGACGATCCAGCGCGGATGGCTGTACCGGACGGCCAGGTAACCGGACGGGTCACGGGAGGCGTCCGGGGCCGCGATCTGGATCCACTCGTCCAGGTCGCGGGTGGCGACCCGGCGCAGGACCGCGTTGACGAAGCCCGCTGGCCGCGGGCCGCAGACGTCCTTGGCCAGGTCGACCGACGTCGACACGGCGGCATGCCGGCCGACCCGGGTGGCCAGCAGCTGGTGCGCGCCGAGCCGGAGCACGTCGCGCACCGGCGGGTCGAGGTCGTCCCGGTCGCTGCACGCGGCCAGGATGGCGTCATACGTGCCGCGGCCGCGCAGCGTGCCGTAGGTCAGCTCGGTCGCGAAGGCGGCGTCGCGGCCGGTCAGGCCGCGCTCGGAGAGCAGGGCGGGCAGGAGCAGGTTGGCGTAGGCGTCGCGCTCGTCGACCGCGCGCAGGACGTCGTAGGCGGCGCGCCGGGCCGGGTCGGTGCGCGGCCGGCCTGAACGGGGCTGGCCTGAACGCGGCTCGCCTGAACGGGGCTGGCTGGCGGCTGGCTTGCGCGGCCGCGAGCGCTGGGGGTTGGGTGGCATGTCAGCCGAGTCGCACGGTTCCGCCCGGGACCACGGTTCCGCCCGAGCGCAGGCCGCGCGCCCAGTCGGGGGCGGTCATCCGGCGCTTGCCCGGGGCCTGGACGTCGCCGAGGCGCACCGGGCGGGAACCGGTGCCGGCCAGGACGGCATGGCGGCCGACCAGGAGCTCGCCGGGCGCGAGGTCCGGTACCGCCACGGGGTCCGGGCCGGGCTGATCGCGGACGTCCAGGGACACCGGCCCGAGCTTGAGGCGCAGGCCGTCGAGCTCGGTCCAGGCGCCGGGATCGGGGGTGCACGCGCGGATCTGCCGGTCCACGACGTGCGCGGGCAGCTTCCAGTCCACCCGCCCGTCGTCGGGGTTGAGCTTGGGCGCGAAGCTCACCCCCTCGGCGGGCTGCGGGACGGCCTGGAGCGTGCCGTCCTCGATTCCGTCCAGCGTCGCGACCAGCAGCCCCGCCCCGGAGCGGGCGAGCCGGGCCAGCAGCGTGCCGGTCGTGTCATCAGCCCGCACCGGCTCGGTCAGCACCCCGTAAACCGGGCCTGCGTCCAGTTCCTTGACGATGTCGAACGTGCTGGCGCCGGTCACGTCGTCGCCGTGCAGGATGGCGTGCTGGACCGGGGCGGCCCCGCGCCAGGCCGGCAGGATGGAGAAATGCAGGTTGACCCAGCCGCGCGGCGGGATATCGAGCGCGGCTTGCGGCAGCAGGGCCCCGTACGCGGTCACCGGGCAGCAGTCAGGCCCGATCGCGCGCAGCCGGTCGAGGAACTCCGGATCGCGGGCCCGGGCCGGGGTGAGCACCTCGAGGCCGGCCGCCGCGGCGCGCTGGGCGACCGGGCTGGGCTCGACCTTGCGGCCGCGGCCGGCGGGGGCGTCGGGACGGGTCACCACCGCGGCGACCTCGTGCCGCGAGGTCAGCAGCGCGTCCAGCGCCGTCACCGCCGTCTCAGGTGTACCCGCGAAAACTAGGCGCATCTCAGAGGGCCTGGCCCCCGGTCTCGTGCGGCGAGACGCGCACCCGCGGGACCGGGTCGCCCCACCACTCGGCCTCGCGGATGGCCTTCATCGCCGCCTTGCGCTGGCCGGAGTCCATCCGGTCGATGAACAGCACGCCGTCCAGGTGGTCGGTCTCGTGCTGGATGCAGCGGGCGAGCAGTTCGGTGCCCTCGATGGTCACCGGGTCGCCGTGCATGTTGAACCCCTTGGCCACCACGCCCCAGGCCCGCTTGACCGGGTAGACCAGGCCGGGGAACGACAGGCAGCCCTCGTCGTCCTCGTCCTCGTCCTCAGACAGGTCCAGCGAGGGATTGATCAGGTGACCGGGCTCGTGGTCGTCGACGTGGTAGGTGAAGACCCGCAGGCCGACCCCGATCTGCGGCGCGGCCAGGCCTGCCCCGGGGGCATCCAGCATGGTTTCGGTGAGGTCTTTGACCAGCCTGCGCAGCTCGGCGTCGAAATCGCGGACCGGCTCGGCCGGCGTGCGCAGCACGGGATCACCGAAAAGACGAATCGGCTTGACGCTCACGAAAACCCTCCTGGACACCGGATGGCGGCCGCCTGTTCACGCGGCGCCGCCACCGTCCAGTCTATCCGTCAGGCCACCTCGGCCGGGTCGAGCTGGACCCGGATGACGCCGCCGTACTTGCGCGCGCTGCGGGTGGCCTGGGCCGCGTGCAGCGCCCGGGCCAGCGCCAGCCCTTCCCCCCGGCCGATCCTTATCAACGCTCTGCTGGCCTCGGGGGGAGGATCCCCCCCAGACCCCCCCTGCTCACGGGGGGGCTGCCCGCCCCCACGTCCACCCCTGGCCCCGTCTTCGACGGGCACGGGGCCCAGGACTTCCGCATGGGCGGGCAGCCTGGTGGCGGTGACGAAATCGGCGATGGCCGCCGGGGGGCCGGTGATGGAGGCCATCCGGACGGCGGGGGGGAAGCCGAGCTCGGTGCGTTCGGCTAGTTCCTGTTCGGCGAACGAGACCGGATCCCAGCGGATGAGGGCCTGGACGGCGGGCTGGGACACCTCGGCCAGCACCACGACGGGGCCGGACGGGCGGACGAGGGCGGCCGCGTTCAGCCAGCGGCGCAGCGCCTCCTCGGCGGCGCGCAGGCTGGGGCGGCCGAGCAGTGCCCAGCCGTCCAGCAGCAGCGCGGCGGCGTAACCGCCTGCTGCCACCGGCTCGGCCCCGGGGGTAGCGATGACCAGCGCCGGCTCGGCGGGCACGGTGGCGAGTACGTGCTGGCCGCCGGAGGTGCGCACCGGCACGCCGGGGAAGGCGCGGCCCAGTTCCTCCGCGGTGCGCGTGGCGCCGGTGACGACCGCGCGTACCTGGTCCGCGCCGCAGCGGACGCAGGCCCATTCAACGGCCAGGGCCCCGCACCACCGGCAGCCCGGCGTCTCGTGCGAGCCGCCGATCTCCAGCGGCCCGCCGCAGCTGCCGCACCTGGCCGGCGCGCGGCAGCGGCCGCAGGCGATCGCGGTCAGGTAGCCGCGCCGCGGCACCTGGACCAGCACCGGCCCGCCGGCGATCCCGGTCCGGGCGGTCCGCAGGGCCAGGCTGGGCAGCCGCGCGGTCATCGCGGCGGCGTCCCGGGCCAGTTCGGCCTCGTCGGGGGCGGCCCGCGTCCGGGGGGCCTGCTGCCGCAGCACCTCCGGGCGGCCGGCCAGTGGCCGGGCCCAGCCGCCGGCGACCAGCTGGGTCAGCTCCGCGGTGCGGGCGTAGCCGCCGATCAGGGCGGCCGCGCCGGTCCGGTGCGCGCGCAGCGCGAGCACCTCGCGGGCGTGCGGGTAGGGCGCCCGGGGCTCGGCGTGCAGGTCGTCGCCGTCGTCCCAGAGCACCACCAGGCCGAGCTCGGCGACGGGCGCGAACATCGCGGCCCGGGTACCCGCCACCACCCGGACCAGGCCCCGGCGCACGGCCAGCCAGCGGCGGTAGCGCTCGGCCGGGCCGAGGTCGGCGGTGAGGCAGACGTGCTCCTGGCCCGCCGCGGGCAGGGTGGCGGCCAGGGCCGACCCTACGAGCTCCAGGTCGCGGGCGTCCGGCAGCACGATCACCACGCCGCGGCCGCCGGCGGCCGTGGTGGCGGCGGCGATGGCGATCTCGGCCGGCCATTCCGGGCCGGCCGGCCCGGAACCAGGCAGCGCCGACCAGGCCGCCCGGACCGGGCGGCCCTGGGCCAGGCCGGCCAGGAAGGCCGGCCCGGCCGGATAGCGGGCCCAGGGGCCCGCCTCCGGAGTGGCTCCCGGCGGCCGCTTCCCGGGATCGCGCGGAGTCTCGCGTTCCGCGGCGGCGTGCCGGGGCGGGATGGCCAGCCTGAGTATGTCGGCCAGCGTCCCGGCGTACCGGTCCGCCACCGCCCGGGCCAGGTCGAAGATCTCCGGGGTGAGCACGGGCTCCGGCGAGATCACCCGCTCGAGCCGGGCCAGCCTGCCCTGGTGCTCACTGGCCTGGACCCGTTCCAGCAGGTAGCCGTCGACCAGCTGGCCGGCGAACCGGACCCGGACGCGAACGCCGGGCCCGGCCGCCTCATCCAGGCTGGCGGGTACCAGGTAATCGAAGGGGCGGTCCAGGTGAGCCAGGGAAATGTCCACCGCGACGCGCGCGACGGGCAGCCGCTCGCTCACCGCCTGGTCTTTGCGCCCCTTGACCACGGTTCCGTCCTACCAGAACCGCGGCGCAGGTGAGGACGTGCGCCGCGGTACGGTCAGACCCCGGCGGCGTCGCGGAGCTGGTCCGCGCGGTCGGTGCGCTCCCAGGAGAAGTCGGGCTCGGTACGGCCGAAGTGCCCGTACGCCGCGGTCTGCGCGTAGATGGGCCGGAGCAGGTCCAGCGCGTAGATGATGGCCCGCGGCCGGAGGTCGAAGACCTGCAGCACGGCATCCTGGATCTTCTCCACCGGCACCTTCTCGGTGCCGAAGCACTCGATGAACAGGCCGACCGGCATCGCCTTGCCGATCGCGTAGGCCACCTGGGCCTCGCACCGGTCGGCCAGCCCGGCCGCCACCACGTTCTTCGCCACCCAGCGCATGGCGTAGGCGGCGCTGCGGTCCACCTTGGACGGGTCCTTGCCGGAGAAGGCCCCGCCGCCGTGCCGGGCCATGCCGCCGTAGGTGTCGATGATGATCTTGCGGCCGGTGAGCCCGGCGTCCCCCATCGGGCCGCCGATCTCGAACCGGCCGGTCGGGTTGACCAGCAGCCGGAAGCCCTCGGAGTCGATCCCGGCGTCGGCCAGCACCGGCTGGACCACGTAGTCCCGGATGTCGGGGGTGAGCAGTTCCTTGAGGTTGATGTCGGGCGCGTGCTGGGTCGAGACCACGACCGTGTCCAGCCGCACCGGCTGGTCCCCGGCGTACTCGATGGTCACCTGGGTCTTGCCGTCCGGCCGCAGGTAGGGAACGGTGCCGGAGCGGCGCACGGCGGACAGCTGGCGGGCCAGCTTATGGGCCAGCATGATCGGCAGCGGCATCAGTTCGTCGGTCTCGGTGCAGGCGAAACCGAACATCAGCCCCTGGTCCCCGGCGCCGCCGGTGTCGACGCCCATG
>Ga0136846_1224813_pt1 | contig 27405 bp, 34 predicted proteins | sample HopSoiMetagenom2_FD_96841 | JGI IMG/M metagenome (GOLD analysis project Ga0136846, IMG submission 96841) | Grasslands soil microbial communities from Hopland, California, USA - 2 Assembly 2016 (version 4) | ecosystem: Environmental > Terrestrial > Soil > Grasslands | place: USA: Hopland... | reverse complement strand
TCCGCGAGTGACGGGGACACGGCAACCAGCGATGCGGCCGCGCGGCCGGCGTCCAGGATGCCAGAGCTCTTGCGACTCCTTGTCGCCCTCGGCGTGGTGCTCGGCGTACAGGGCCTGTTCGTCGTCTCGTATGTCGGCGCCCTTCACAAGCCACAGCTGCACAACGTGTCTTTCGGGGTCGTAGGCGCGCCGGCGGCAGGCCTCGCGGCCGCAGTCGACAAACAGCTCTCGCTGCGGACGACGACGTACATCGACGCATCAGCCGCGACACGTGCCATCGATCGGCGCAGCGTCTACGGCGCGCTGATCACCGATTCGTCCGGGACGCGCCTGCTCGTCGCCCCTGCCGCATCGAACGCTGCAGCAATAGCCCTCACGACGGTCTTTACGAAGGTTGCGGCCGCCGGCGGTCAGAAGCTGACGGTCGTCCAGGTGCACCCGCTTGCGGACGGTGACCGCGTCGGCATCGTCCCGTTCCTCGTCGTCATGGCATTGGTGGTAGGCGGCTATCTCTCCGCGACGATGGCCACTTCCCTCGGCGGCGCCGGCGCGATTCGCCGACATGCGCCGATCCTCGCTGTCGTTGCGGCCATCGGTGCGCTCGCCACCTACTTGCTCGCCGGTCCGCTCCTCGGCGGTCTACCTTCGGGCCACTTCCTGGAGCTCTGGGGCATCTTCACGTTCTTGATGCTTGCCGTCGCCTTCGCGGCGGCCGGGCTCCAGACCCTGTTCGGAACAGTCGGGACCCTGATCGTGATCGTCGCCTTCGTGGTCTTCGGTGCTCCGGCCGCCGGTGGTTCAATCGCGAGGCCCTTCCTCCCGAGCTTCTGGGGGACGATCGGGCCGTTTCTCCCTCCGGGCGCAGGGACGACAGCTGTTCGCAACACGATCTATTTCGACGGCAACGGGATCTGGAAGTCGCTCATCGTTCTCGCGGCCTATCTCGTTGCAGGTGCAGTCGTCGTCTTCGGAGTCCGCCGGCAGACACCCCAGACGAGCGACGCGGACACCGACATCGAAACGGCAGGCGCCGCAGCGGTCGTGGTCTGAGCGTCGCGGGTCAGCTGGTCGAGCTCGGAGCGGGGGTACCTGCGCCCGCAACGCTCGCAGGGCGCCGCCAGCGGTGAGGTGCGGCCGGGACGCTTTCCATCGCGGGCCTGCTGCCGGCGGGATGGGATTCGAACCAGGACACGTAGCGTCTCGTCAGGGGAGCGGCCGTTACCCCGTGCGCCAGTACCGACAGTCCGACAGTAACGTATGTCGCAGACAAGATCGTTCCGACGTGAGGTAGGCGAGCGTCGTGGAGGACGATCAGGGCAAAGACGATCGAGGCAAGCCCGCGGGGGCCGAACCAGCCCATGAACGCGACTGTCGGGGTGCGAGCACCTGAGCCGATCATCGCGATCGCGACCGGCAGCATGCGAACCACCGTCAGGCTCGCGACCGCGTAGACCGCGATCCGCCAGGTCACATCGTCGAGGGTCGGCAACAGCAAGACGGCGCCGAACACGAGCAGCGTCACTGAGTTCAGGACGTCCCCGAGCTCGTCGATGAGATAGGTCACCTGGCCGCTGTCGGGCCGCCTCAACGCGCTGAAGACCATGCCGGCCAGGAAGGCGGCGATGAAGCCGGATCCTCCGAGCGCCGCGGCAAAACCATAGGACAGGACGGCACCGGCAGCCGGCACGACCTGGAGCCAGGCCGGCTCGATCAGCCTGCGCCGCGTACCGACCACGACGGCCGCCGACGTGACCAAACCACCGATGACACCGCCGCACACTCCGTAGCCGATCTGGTCCGCGACGATCCGCGCCGCATGTGCGTCCCCGATGTTGCCGGCGTCAGCTTCCGCCACAGCGAGCGCGATGAAGAGCAGCGGCACGCAAATGCCGTCGTTGAGCCCGCTCTCGACGTTGAGCCCCTGGCGGATCCTCGAGGGTAGGCGTGGCTCTGTTACGACTGCCTGGCCGAGTGCGGCGTCCGTCGGCGCCAACAGGACGGCTATCACGACCGCCTCGGCGACCGAGAGCTGCTCGAAGACGAACGAGGCGAAGATCGCACCCACGACGATCGTCAACGGCAGTCCGATCCCGAGCAGCCGGGCGGGAACCGTGTACTCCCGTCGAAGCGCCCGTAGGTCGATCCGTGATGCGTCCGAGAAGAGCACGAACGCAAGCGTCGCTTCCGCGAGCACTTTCACGGATTCGCCGGTCGAAGGCGCGTCGAAGAGATCGAGCTCCTGAACCCCCGCGAGGAGCCCAATTCCGACAAACACGATCGCGGGGGTGATCGAGGTTCCCGCGAGCCGGCGTGAGACGACGGAGAAACCAAGCAGCGACGCGGCGATGACTACGAGCTCCCACCCCACAGTGGCCCTTACCTCCGCTTCGTGTTGCCAAGGTCCGCCTCGGTAGGGCTCATCCTCCCGGCCGGAACGTCACGCTTGAACAAGCCCATCACACGCCATCGTCTGGTCATCGTCCGATTTGGGCGATATCCGGGCCTCGCCGTCGCACGGCGGCGTTCTGTCCGGAATCACCCGCTCAGCATGATGAGCTAGCGCACGGACGCGGAGAATGTAGGCCGATGCAGCGCTTGCGCTATCGAACTGATCGACGCCCCGGCAGAATGGTGGGCGTGGTGCTGCTTGCAGTTCCGGCTTTGCTTGCGGCCGGCTGTGGCGGGAGCTCCGACACGAAGGCGAATGAGGCCTATGCGGACAATGTCTGTAGCGCGATCGGCAGCTGGAGGCAACAGATCACGAGCATCGCGGCCACCTTCAGCGGCTCGATCTCGAAGGCGACGCTCGAGTCTTCGGTCGCCCAGGCCCAGTCCGCCACGCAGAGCCTCGAGACCCAGCTCAAGGCGGTTCCGCCACCCAACACCTCGCAGGGTGATGCCGCCAAGCAGCAGCTCGATCAGCTGACGACGGACGTCAACGACACGCTTGGTGCAGCAAAGGACGCCGTCTCACAGCTGGAGGCCACTCCGTCCGCTGCGACGGTCAGCGCGACGCTCGTCGCGCTGACCCCGCAGGTTCAGGCTCTCGTCAGTGAGACGAAGTCGGCGCTCAGCACGCTCCAAGACGCAGGCGGTTCGCTGGCCTCGGCCTTCAAGAGCACCGACTCCTGCCAGAGTCTCGGCGGCTGACGCCGACTCCTTCTCAGACCGCACCTCGTGCGGCGTAACCCTCCCAACGCGCGGTCAGCGCGTAGATGATGGTGACGTTCAGGGCGATGATGACGAGTGTCCACAGCGGCCAGCTGGTCGAACCGAGCCAGCTCAGCTGACCCAGGATGTTCACGCTCGCCAGAAAAACCGTCACCCACCGCGCCCAGCCGGCACCGCCGCCGAGGGCAGCACCTACGAGCACCAGCAGAATCCCGAAAATCAGGGTGAGCCAGCCCCACGTCCTCGTGTCGAAGACGATGATCTGGCTGCTGCCGACGACGTAGTACTTGCCGCGAACGACGGCGATCAGCCCTTCGAAGAAATCAAGCGTGCCGACGATCATCATCATGATCGCCGCGAACGAGATCCAGCCTGACATCGGCTTCATGCCAACCTCCTCGATTTCGATTGCCCCTTCTTGAAACCGGCTATCCCTCGCCGGCTGCCGCCTTGACCTCTTCGGCACTGTCCCTGTCGACCTTTTCTTTGGTGACCTTGTTGGCGTTCGACAGCGCGCCGTCGATGTCATCCTCCCACTGTTCCTCGAAGACAGCCACGATGCCCGAGCTGTTGAGCGGCAAGACGTCCTCGACGTCTGCCTTGATCTGCTCCTTTTGGCCGTGTGACACGAGCCCACCGATTCCGGCGCCGACGCCGGCTCCAACTGCAGCGCTCGCGATGAGAGCAGGCGGGAAGATCAGTCCGACGACTGCCCCGCCGACGGCTCCCCACTTCGCCCCTTTGCGCGTCTCGTGAAAGTCGTCGTCGACATGGATCTTGCCGTCGGAGCGGCGGCTGACGAGGATGAGCCCGTCAACCTTGATCATGTCGTCCTTGGCAAGCTGCTTCAGCGTGTCCCAGTCGTCGCGCGCCATGTCGGGATCCGGATAAGCGGCGATGTAGAGATCGACCGGGGGTGCGCTAGTGGATGCCATACGTCCTCCTTCTGGCTTTCCGCACGAGAGAAGCGCACGGCTCGGCCGTACGCTGACTCTCGTTGCGGATGATCAGGTTGCGTTGAGCTTCGGGCATGACGCCTAGGTCGAGCATCGTCCAGAAGGGGTGAAAACAGAGCCCGCTATCGGGCCTCTGGAAATCGTGGATCGAGCCGGCGCAGGGCCTCCACGAGCACGGTCGCGACGGCGAGGTTTCGCAACCAGTTCCGGTCTGCGGGAACCACGTACCACGGCGCGTGCTCCGTCGAGGTGGCCCCGATGGCGTCCTCGTAGGCAGCCGTGAACTCGTCGTAGCGGCGGTTGGTCTCTTCGTCGCCCGGGTTGTACTTCCACCGCTTGGTCGGATCCGAGACTCGCTCTTCGAACCTCCTTCGCTGCTCCTCTGGGGAAACGTGCAGGAAGCACTTGAGCACGGTCGTTCCTTCGTCCGCCAGCAAGCGCTCGAACTCGATGATCCGGCCATGACGCCTGCGCCAGACCTCCTGCGGAGCGAGCCCGAGCACGCCAACCGTCACGACGTCCTCATAGTGCGAGCGGTTGAAGATGCCGATCATTCCACGCGAGGGACACTCGGCGTGCACACGCCAGAGGAAGTCGTGGGCAAGCTCATTCGGCGTCGGTGCCTTGAACGACGTGACGTGGCAGCCTTGCGGATTGACACCCGTGAAGACGTGGCGGATGGTGCCGTCCTTCCCGGAGGCGTCGAGGCCCTGAAGGACGAGCAAGACGCTTCGCTTACCTTCGGCGTAGAGCCGCTCCTGGAGCGAGCTCAGCTCAGCGGTCAGCTCGACGAGCCGAGCCTTGCCCTCGTCTTTTCCGGGGAAGCCCGACATGTCGCGCGGATCTCGACCGCGAAGGTCGGGCGACGACCCTGGAGTGACGATCAGCGAGTCCAACATTCCAGCAGCCTACGCCGGACAGATCCGAGCGACCGAAGCTGGGCACTGAGCTCAGGGCTCCGGCGACGACAGCACGCTCGCCCACGCGAGCTAGACCTCTCGCGCCTGCTGAGCCACTTTGCAAGGGACAGAGTGCGACCGACGTGCGGAGGTTGCCGCGCCTCGACGAGTCGGTGCAATCCCAGCACGCGACCTCGAGACCCGTCATCCAATGACATGCCTAAGTCTCGCCAGATGAGGGTAACTGTCGCTCATGCAGGACTCCGAGATGATCGCTCAAGAGCTGAGCGCGCTCGGCCATAAGCTCGCTGAACTCGACGGGCGTCTCGCGGCTGTCGAGAAGGTGAATTCGCGACTGGAAGAGGTTGCATTAACCACTTCTCGTGCGCTTGCAGAGATTTCCGGTCACTGGGACGCCGTCTATGAGGCGATGCGCCGCAAGGACGAGTCTCAGAGAACCGCCAAGGAATGACTATGCGATGAGTTACCGCGACACTGAGCACCTGCGGGTCTTGATCGCCAACGAGCGAAAGGATCGCCTGGCGCTCGTCGCGCCGATCGTCGCAGCGCTGGGTCACGAGGTTATTGCGAGTGAAATCGACGTGGATGACATCGGAGCCGTAACAGCGAGAGAACATCCAGATGTCGCTCTTGTTGGGCTCGGCGAGAGTTCCCAGCACGCACTCGGTCTGATCGACAAGATCGTGCACGAGGCCGCCTGCCCGGTCATCCTCCTCATCCACGCGCCCGATCCCGCGTTCGTCAAGGAAGCATCGAAGCGCGGGATCTTCGCCTACATCACCGACGCCGAAGCCAAGGACTGGCAAAGCTCAATCGACATCGTGCTACGGCGCTTCACCGAATACCACGACCTCGAAGGCGCCTTCGGACGCCGAGCGGTGATTGAACGCGCAAAAGGGATCCTGATGGAGCGCCATTCCATCCGCGAGCAGCCCGCTTTCGAAATGCTCCGCGACATTGCTCGACAAAACAGCCGTAAGCTTGTCGACGTCGCTACCGATGTCGTTGACAGCCACGCCCTGCTTCGCATCAAGCCGTCGGCGCCGGACACGAGCGGCTAGAGGAAACGTCAACGTCGCTTGGCTTGCTAAATAGGCTGCGCAACAAGCAAAAAGGGGTCCTTTGGAAAATAAGGGACGGCGCCTAAGGCGCAAGCGTGGGATTCGGCCAGCATCGCGGAGACGACGTCCCTGCGACGACACTACTCCGATGAGGCCACCGGGACCGTTCGGGGAACATTCCCGAACGCGGTCCAACCAGAGTACGGAAGTCTGATCTCCGATAATGGCCGCGTGGCGCTTCAACGGATGGACAATGTCGGCATCGTGGTGGAGTCGCTCGATGCGGCTATCTCTTTTTTCGCCGCGCTGGGCCTCGAGCTCGAGGGCCGAGCGATGATCGAAGGAGACTGGTCAGGGCGCGTCACTGGACTGCGCGACCAGCGCGTCGAGACCGCCATGATGCGTATGCCGGACGGCCACGGCAGGATCGAACTCTCGCGCTTTCTCACGCCGCCTCCGGTCGCCGATCACCGGAACGCGCCGATAAACGCCCTCGGCTATCTCCGCGTCATGTTCGCGGTGGACGACCTCGACGATACGCTGGCCCGGCTCCGCGAGCACGGCGCGCAGCTCGTCGACGAAGTGGTCCAGTACAAGGACATGTATCGGCTCTGCTACGTCCGGGGCCCGGAGGGCATTCTCATCGGGCTGTCCGAGCAAATGGACTGACGCCCGAACGGACGCGGGCCGGCACGAGCGACATTCCCGGAGGTGGCCTACTCCTCGTGGGGCCGCACGACGTCGTAGCCGCGCCAGTACTTGACCAGAGCAGCCTCCACCTCGTCGGCCGGCCAGAGTTGTAGCCGGTAGCTCTCGTGTCCCTCGATCTCTCCTGCGCCGGCAACGAAGCCGCGTCCGGAGAGCCTTGCGCGGTAGGTGCCGGCGGGGATCTGAGCTTCTATCGGGGTGCCGCCGCCAGAGGCCTCGAAGTACAGCATCCCCGACGGCACCGGGAGCGGAGTCTCGACGACGTGATCCCACGCGTGTTCGTCCAGCGGCGGCGGTCGATCCGAGACCTCGATCCGCATCGGGACCTTCCAGTTGTACTGGCTCGGGGTGAGCAGATCGACGAGGCCAGAGTCGTATCCGACGAAGCGGCGCGAGTTGTAGGCATCGTCCATCGCGCGCTGGAGTGGATTGTCGTCCTCTGTCGAATCCTCGTCCCACAGCTGCGTCTGCGGGTCATAGATGTAGATCTGTCCGTAGTCCGCCTCTATCTCAAGATCCCGAACAAGAGTCCGATCACCAGTCGGCTGATCGTCCCCTGCCCCACTGACGGAGGCGACAAGGATCAGCGCTCCGAAGATCGGTAGCGAGAGGTTCACCCTCTGACCTTACGGCTCGCCCTTCGAGATGCAAGCGTCGAGATCGGCGAACGGGCTCCTCAGGAACAGATGGTCGTCGGCGAGATTCCCGAACACGGCGCAGCCCAGGTTCAGGTGTAGATCCAGAGCTCGCGAAAGTCGTCGTCAACAAGCCAGCTCAGCTCGGACCCGCGGGGGAGCGTGACGACCACGCCGGGCCGTAACTGGATCGGCTCTTCGCCGTCCACCTGAACCTCTCCGCTTCCTCTCAGCACCACGAGCGTCTCGTCGGCATCGAGCTTGTACTCGATCCTCGAGCCGGCGGCGCCGTTCGGCTTCCAAAGCCCGACCGTGACCGCGTCGGACGCCGAGATCAGGTGCACGAATCCGCCCGTCTCCTCGTCTTGCTCCCAGCCCTCGCGCGTGTCGACGTTCGTGATTGACGGACGGCCAGCACCTTCGCGCACCGCGCGATTCTACGCTGCCCCACCCAGAAACGTGAGAGACGGCATTGCTGCCGCCTCTCATCTGTTCGACACTCGCGACTCGTCGTCCGGCCCCAGTCTGCGTGTCGCTGGGACTAGGCGAGCGCCTTCTGTTTGATCGCGTCGAACTCCGTCTGCGTGATGGCGCCGCTGTCGAGCAACTGCTTCGCCTCTCCGATCTGGGCAGTGGGACTGCCGCTCGACGCGGTCGTGCGGACGTAATCGTCCATCTGCTTCTGCTGCGACTGAGCCCGTTGCATGGTGCGCTCGGTCATTCCGTCGTTGTTCGCGATCAGGTATACGAACACACCCAGGAATGGAACGAGGAGCACGAAGATCAGCCACAGTGTCTTGGTCCCGCCGCCGATGTCGTGTCGGCTGAAGATGTCTCCGAAGATCCGGAAGAGCAGCATGAACCACGCCACCCAGAGGAAGAACACGAGGATCGACCAGAAAACATCGAGAAACGGGTAGTTGCTTGCGATCAGCACAGACGTACCTCCCTGTAGAGCCGAGCGTCTCTGCCCGGCGCGATAGCGAGTATGTACCTAAACCCGGACTTTCTGCAATAGAAACTTCGAGCGGGCGGTCCACCAATCGTCCGCACGCGAGACGAGCGTGCGTTCGTCGATCTGCTAGTCGTCAGTCCACCAGTCGCGCTGGCCGTCGACGTCTTCGCGCCGAGCATTGCCGAGGCTGGGCGCACCGATGACGAGGATCTCGAGGCCCTTCGGCCCAGCCTCGTAGCCTCTCCACGTACCCGGGGGGACACGCACCGCATCCCATTCCTCGAGCTCGACGATCTCGTCGTCGAGCTTCATCCGGCCGCTGCCGCGCAAAACCACGTACACCTCCTCTTGCGTCTTGTGCGTGTGGCCATACGGAAAGCGATAACCGGGCGGGACGCGCTGGTAGCTCAGGCCCGACTCCTCGAGCTCGAGGGCCTCGGTCGCCAAGCGGAACTCCAGGTCTGGCGCGCCATCGAACCTCGAGCCCACGTCCTCCAGATCCTCCTTGAGATTCCTCAGCGTGAATGGCACGTAGCAATCCTACGTTTGCGAGCCCAAGGTCCCATGCGAGGCGTCCTGGCGCGCATATGGAATCATCCGGCCGATGACCGCCGGCAAGTGGGACTCGACGCTCAGGGTCTTTGACCACGTCCAAATCAACGCGAGTGACTACACGGCGTCGGTTCGCTTCTACGAGGTCGTTTTATCGCCACTCGGAATCCCGAAGCTCGCAGAGCATGAGCAGGGGACGTGGAGTTCGGCCTGGACCGACTTCACGGACCTCAATGTCCTGGACAGGCGACCGCCGACGACCAATTTCCATCTCTGCTTCTACGCGAGGAGCAAAGAGCAGGTTGACGCGTTCCACCGTGCGGGGGTCGAGGCCGGTTTTCGGTCGAATGGGGCACCGGGGTACCGCGACTACGCTCCCGGTTACTACGCGGCTTACCTGCTCGACCCGGATGCGAACAACATCGAGGCCCTGTACCGCGACGTCGGAAACATCGGCCACGGTGAAAGCGCGGCGCTGCACTGACCGCCTCGGGGGGAGCGCGTCAGCGCAGCCCGTAGGGGGCGTAACGGTGGTGGAGGAGGATCGGGTTGCCGGCTGGATCGCGGATCCCGGCCCCGTGGCAGACACCCGATTCCCACATCTCGCTGACCTGCACGCCTGCCGCCTCGAGCTTCGCCTTCGCGTCGGCGACGTCCGGCACACGCAGTGCGAGCGTGCCCACGGGCAGCGGTGCGAACTCGTAATCGTGAGTGTGCGGGGTCATCACCGCAAGCGTCACGTTGCCGACCTCGTACTCGACCCAGTCGTCGGCCGGCGAGTTCGGATTCCGCTCGAGCCCCAGGAGTCCGCCGTAGAACTGGTTCGCCTTCTCCATGTCCGTCACGGGAATACGGATGTAGTCGACTCGCTCCACGTCAATCAAGGGACGCGTACCTCCTGGAGAAAAAGGTTCACAGGAGCCTCGACAACCCGATCCTCGCCCACCCGATCATCCAAACCCTTGGCGCACGTGGCCTGACTAGGGCAAGCGCTCCTCGTGGAACCTCTCCTTGTCCTCCTCACGCCACTTCGCCTCGTAAGCCTCCGCCTCCGCGAACTCCTGCTCAGTCAGCGCTCTTGCTTGCGCGTCTTCGCTCGCGGGATGCTCGCCGGCGGCCGTTCTGCGACGTGTGGCCACGAAAGCGACGACGACCAAAGGTACGGCGACCAGGGCAAAGATGATCCACGGGAACACATGGGCAGCGTACCTTGTCACCCGCGAGCCGTCAGCCACCTCGCACCGATGAATTTCCGGGCCGCCGGAAGTCTTATTTCGTGATCCCTGTAACGTCCGATCCGGCGACGGATTGGGCTCGAACGCTCGGCGGAAGGAGCTGGAATGTCTGAACACAAGGTTGGAAGCCGGGAGGAATGGCAGGCGGCGCGTGACGAGCTCGCCAAGCTCGAGGCGCAGCAGGCAGAGCGAAACGAGGAGATCAAGAGCAAGCGTCGCGAGCTTCCCTGGGTCCCGGTCGAGAAGGAGTACGAGTTCGACACCGAGGACGGCACGAAGACCCTCGCCGAGCTCTTCGACGGACGCTCACAGCTGCTCGCCTACAACATCATGTTCGGCCCCGACTACACGCGCGGCGCCTGTCCAGGCTGCACCAACTTGGCCGACGGGCTCGACGGCTCACTCGTCCACCTGAATCACCGCGACGTGACGCTGATCTGCTTCTCGCGAGCGCCGATCGAGCGACTTACCGCTTACAAGCGGCGGATGGGTTGGCAGTTCCCCTACGTCTCTACCCGCAACACCGATTTCGCCTTCGACTTCGGCCTTGCGCTGACCGAGGAGCAGGCCCAGCAGATACCCGAGGTCAAAGAGATGATCGACGCGCCGCCCGACTGGCTGCAGGACTGGTCACGCCAGATCGGGGCCGAGCTCAAAGACGGCCTGCGCGAGGGGCCGAGCTGGATCGCGTTCGCGCGCGAGAACGGGACCGTCTACCACACCTACACGGTGATGGCGCCCGACCCATTCGTCGCGCCCTATTACAACTTCCTGCTCGAACGAACGCCGAAGGCCCAACCCCCCGAGCCCCGTGCGTGGCGGAAGGACGAGTATCCGGACTGAGGCTGATCATCGGGGGACATTCCCGACGCCGGCGCAGGCGCCGCTCGTCGCCGACCCTCATCTCATGTCAGTTGAGGAGCTGCGCGGAATTGTGCTCGTCGAAGGCACGAGCGACTGCCGCGCCGTCGAGACGCTTGCGCGTCGCCGTGGCCGCGACCTTCAGGCCGAGGGCGTCGCCGTCGTGCCGATGGGCGGCTACGGGAATCTGCCACGCGTACTGGGGCAGTATCGCGATGTTCGACTCGCGGGGCTCTACGACTTCGGCGAGGAGCGGCATTTCTTGCGCGCGCTGGGCTGCGCCGACCGAGGCGAGCTCGAGCGCGCCGGGTTCTATGCCTGTACGCGCGACCTCGAGGATGAGCTGACGCGGGCGATGGGGCCGGACGGAATGGAGCGCGTGCTCGCGGAGCAGGGCGAGCTGCGCGCGTTCCGGACCTACCAGAAGCAGGTTGCGCACCGTGCTCGGCCACTCGAAGAGCAACTGCACGGCTTCATGTGGAACCGCAAGCAGAAGTACGCCGTGCTCTTGGTGGAGGCACTCGACCTCGAGCGCATCCCGCGGCCGCTCGACCGCGTCCTGGCGCACATCTAGCCGCCCGAGACTCACGAACGACAAAGGAGAGGCGTTGCCGCCCCTCCACTTTCAGTTTATTACGCGCCTGGGGGTTGCGGCAAGCCCCGGGTCGTGCCGCATAATCACCGGCCGGAGTGTGGCCATGACCGAGCATGCAGTGGTGATCGCCGGAGGCGGCCCGACAGGGCTGATGTTGGCCGGCGAGCTGGCGTTGGCGGGAGTCGACGTTGCAATTGTCGAGCGGCGCGCCAGCCAGGATCTCCCCGGTTCGCGTGCAGGCGGTCTGCACTCACGCACCATCGAGGTTCTCGATCAGCGTGGCATCGCCGATCGGTTCCTTTCGGAAGGACAGGTGGTGCAGGTCGCGTCATTCGGCAGCACTCGCTTCGACATCAGCGACTTTCCCACTCGCCACCCCTACGCGCTGGGGCTGTGGCAGAAACAGATCGAGCGCATCCTCGCCGGCTGGGTCGGCGAACTGCTGGTGACGTTCTACCGCGGACGTGAAGTGTCGGGGTTCGCGCAGGACGACACCGGCGTCGACGTCCAGGTGTCCGGCGGCCAGGGTTTGAGGGCGCAGTATCTCGTCGGGTGCGATGGAGGCCGCAGTCTGGTCCGCAAGACCGCCGGCATCGAGTTCCCCGGTTGGGACCCGACGACGAGTGCCCTGCTCGCCGAGGTCGAGATGACCGAGGAGCCGGAATTGGGCACTCGCCACACCTCCTCCGGCATGCACGCTCTCGGCAAGGTGGAGTACGAGATCAAGGACGGCGAGGTGGTCTACGAGAAGGGCGGGACCGTTCGTGTGATGCTCACCGAATCGCAGGTCCGAACAAGCGAGCCCACGCTGCGCGATCTCAGCGAGGGGCTGATCGCCGTGTACGGGACCGACTACGGGGTCCACAGTCCCACCTGGATCACCCGGTTCACCGACATGACCCGGCAGGCCGCGGACTACCGAGAAAGACGGGTCCTACTGGCAGGCGACGCGGCGCACGTGCATTCCCCGGTCGGTGGACAGGGCCTCAACACCGGTGTACAGGATTCGGTGAATCTCGGCTGGAAGCTTGCCCAGGTGGTCAAGGGGATTTCGCCCGAGAGTCTTCTCGATACCTACCATGCCGAACGCCATCCGGTAGGCGCTCGCGTGCTGCGTAACACGATGGCGCAGGTCGCGCTGATGCGCGTAGACGATCGCATCGAGGCGTTGCGCGACACCGTGTCCGAGCTGCTGAGCATGGACGAGCCGCGTAAACGATTCGCCGCGATGATGTCCGGTCTGGACATCCATTACGACCTGGGCGAGGGACACCCGCTGCTCGGACGCCGGATGCCCGATCTCGATGTGATCACCCCCGGTGGAACGGTGCGCGTGTTCACCCTCCTCCACGATCCCCGGGCGGTCCTGCTGTGCCTCGGCAAGCCCCCAGGTTTCGACATCTCCCCTTGGGCAGAGCGAGTGCTCGCGATCGACGCCACCTATGACGGCAATTGGGAGCTTCCTGCCCTGGGCCAAGTACCAGCCCCCGCTGCAGTTCTGATCCGACCCGATGGCTACGTCGCGTGGGTTGGCGACGGCACCGATAGCGGATTGGACGAAGCGCTGATCACGTGGTGCGGATCTATCTAAAGCTCGGCATCTCGACACGGACGCAACTCGGGCGGGCGCTCGCAGACGCCCGCCAAGCTGACGGGCACGGCGACGCCTCTTGCGACGCTCAGTTCGGCTCGTGCTTCGGCCGAGTCGCGAGCTCGCCCGCGTCGCCCTCGAGCGAAATGGGGTCGACCGCCCAGTCGAGATGCTCGTGTCTCGCGGTCACGCGGCCGTCCGCGTCCAGCTCGACTACTTCGCCGCGGACCGCGATGCTCTCTTCTTCGGTGCGGTTCCCGTCTGCGTCGTAGAGGAACGTCTCGATCCTGGTGGGCTGCTCACTGTCGCTCAAGAAGGACATCTTAGGCGCCGATCCCTGCTACGCCCTGCAACTCCCCGAGGAGCCACTCCCGCACCGCCCGGGTGACGGCCTCGAGATCTTTCTTGAGCCCGTGGTCCCCCGGCACGATCACGACCTCTCGCGACGGGCCGGGCGGCGGTATTCCGAACGGATCGCTCTCGCCCTGCACCACGAGAGTCGGCACGCTCACCGAATCGAGCTCATCCAGACGGCTCTGCTGCGGCTTGTCTGCGCGGCGGGGTGGCTCGAGTGGAAAGGCAAGGCAGAGCACGCCCACTGCGCCCGTTTGCCCGGCTGTGCGGCAGGTAACTCGACCGCCCATCGAACGGCCCCCCGCGACAACCGGCAGGCGGGCCAGGGCGTCCGCCGACAACTGCTCGACGATCGAGATCCAGGCTGCGTCAAGCGCCGGTGGGCGCGGCGGAGCGCGTCGGCCCGCGACACGATACGGCTGTTCGACCAACGCAACCGCGATCTGGACGGAGAGGGCCGCCTGCGTCGCTGCCGCGAGGTCCGGCGCAGCGATACCACCACCTGCGCCATGACCGAGCACGAGAGCAGCACGTGGCTCGTCGACGGAGCGCACATCGGCGCGCGCGAGACCCTGGGCGGTCTCGATCTCGACGGTCAAAGGGAGGCCGCGTTCGTCACCTCTGAGCGCCCGGGACAGGACAGACGCGCGTGAAGACGAGGTATCCGCACGGGTCGACTGACACTTTGGCGGAGGTGACAACGTCGCGCTGGGCCGTTGTCGAGGCCGCGAGAATGTCGAAGGCCACGATTGCGCCCGGACGAGCGACAGCGTCGGTGAGACCGTAGCCGGTCGCCACGATTCGCCCCCGGCTGTCGAGTACAACACCGTAGATCGTCGCGCTTGCGGGTAGCGGCTTCTTGTACGGGTTCGTAAACGACCCGAGGACACGTCCGGAGCTCGTCATCGATACATGTTTCACCGTCGGTAGTCTCCGACCCCGCGGCGCGCTTTGTCCGACGTGCACCTCGGTCTCGATCCCGGCGAGCTCAGCCGAGCCACTCCAGATCAGTGCGCCGCTGATGACGAAGTCAGCCCCGGCGGGTATCAGGGTGACGGTCGTGTAACTGTCCGTCATCGACCGGCCATCCCCGTCCACTCCCTCCACCTCGACAGTGACGTCGAGCGCGTCCTTGGCCAAGGACCGATTGCGCAGCACCAGCGCGTAATCCGCGTAGCCGTAGTCCCTGCTGCCGAGCCTTTCTGCTTCTGGCAAAACCCCGCTCGTGATGACAACGACCGTCGCTCTCGGGTCGGTCGCTGCACGGCCGCTTCCGGCGGAGGAAAGCGACCCGAGCAGAACGATCGAGAATGCGATCGCGAGCACACGCCGTCGCACCACCTGCATGAACCGATTGTCGGGCCGGCGCCCAAGGAACGCAAGAAGCCCCAGGCGCACGATGGTCCGTTCTACGCAGACACCCGCTGCTATGTCGAAGTCGGCGCGCTGAAGGTAACGACGATCCTCATTCGCCGGCACCTTCGTCCCGGCTCCGTCCAGCCGCGACTTGCTCGAGAGCCTGACGGTTCAGCTCCTCGCCGGCTACACCAATCACCTTTGCCGCCGTCTTGGCGCGCAGGGTCGCCGTCCGAGCACCCTCCTCGAGCTGAGCACGTTCGCCGACGATTGCTCCTGGCCCGAGCTCGCCGACCACTTCACCATCGATGATGACCTCGATCACGCCGTCGAGAACGAGGTACACGATGTTAGAGCCGTCACCCGTCTCGCCCTGCTCGACGAGGAGGTCCCCGGGCGACAAGCGCTCTGGCCTGCGCTTGCCTTCAACACGCATGATCTCCAGCGAAAGGTCACGCTCCAAAGCCGACTCGACGGCGGTGACCACCGCCGCAGAGTCTTCGTTTCCCCACGGTGTGTTCTGCTCATGGGCTTCGCGGTACCACTTCTCGAAGTCGATTGCTCCGCTCTTCTGAACAAGAACGCCGTTCTTGTCGTAGACCCAATGGCGCGGGAACGGGCTCGCGCCGGTGAGCTCGTGCTCGGATGTTCCGTCAGCGTGGATGGTCAGAGCGAGTGTCGTCCACGCGATCGCCGAGTTGATCTGGAAGTACGGCTTGCCGCGAACGCTCCTTGGTGCAGGCATGCCGGTTCGGCCGCCCGCCGTCTGGGTGAAGCGCACCCAACCGTCACCGACCTCGCTGTTCTGCAGCGTCGGCATGGCAACCGCAGGAACTGCGATCTCCTTCGGGCCCAGCTTCAGCCTCGTGAGCCCAATTCGACCGTGACCCCCATGTCCGTGGTCGACGATCTTGCCGCCGTCGTCGACTTCGATCCATGCTTTCAGCTCGTTCGCCTCGCGAAAGAGATCGGCGCGGTGCATCGTCTCGATGTGGTCGATGCGGTCTGGAGGCGGATCGTCGTAGTGGGCAACGCCGAAGGTGAACGGGAGCTTCGGCAGTCCCTCGACTGCTTCGGACGGAATCCAGGAGATGGATGTGACGGACGACGCGATCCGCATCGGATGGCCCCTTTCGCAGACTGTTAGCGCCGGACCCTATGCCGGTCGCGCACTGCTTTCAAGGGTCTCGGCCCGGACGGCACGACATGCTTGCCCGCCGTTTACGTTCGCTTCCTGTCGATGGACGCCGGCCTCGAGGTTTCTCGATCAGCTTGCCCGTGTACCACCTGGGGCGACGAACAGCGAAGGAGATCAAGCGTTAGCAAGATGAAGCCAGCGAGTCCGCAGTGGCACTTCGGTCGGGGCGATGCCCTCCTCGTGGTCGATGTGATCAACGATTTCAAGCACGATGACGGGGAACATCTGCTCGAGTCGTTTCGTGAGCGACTTCCTGCAATGAGTGGGGCGATCGCCGCGGCGCGAGCTGCAGCAGTCCCCGTCGTCTACGTGAACGACGACCTCGGGCGCTGGGACAGCGATGCACCGGGGCTCGTGCGCTCGGCTTCAGAAAGTTGTCCAGGTGCCACCGAGGTTGTGCGAGAGCTTGCGCCCTCTGCGGGAAGCCACTTCCTCCTCAAACATCGCTATTCCGCTTTCGATCACACCGCCCTCGACCTGCTCCTGGAGGAGCTCGAGGTCGAACGAGTCGTCCTCATCGGCGCCGCAACCGAGGGTTGCATCGTGCAGACAGCAATCGACGCGCGCGAGCACGGGCTCAAGACGACGATTCTGGCCGATGCCTGCGCCACGACCGACGGTGAGCTCGAGGCAGTAGCACTGCAATATGCGGAGCGGGTCGTTGGCGCTCGGCTGGCTGCGATCGGCGAGGTCGCCGATCGCAGCTAAATGCACGTCCGGGCCCATGTCGACGTATCTGCGGCGCACACCGCACCGATGCCGGCTGCCCTACCTCTCGCTTTAACCGCTGGGCGACGCGAAGCGCTAGTGAAGGGCCCTCCGCGGATCTTCTGTCCTCATCGAGAGGTCCGAGACCAACCGCGAGAAGGGACGCCATGTTTCGTGGTCCCAGTCGGCCCCCCCGCACATCGGACACCGGTCCGGGGCGGTTGCGCGACTTGCGCCGTACGAGCATCCGGCACAGCGAAAGCGAAAGATCGGTCCTTTGCTGATGCCGAGGCCTGAACTGTCGAGTCCCTCAATCGTCATCTTGACCCCCTCAAGCAGGGCCGCAAGGTCTCGGCGGCAAAGTTTTTCGAGCTACCGGTGAATAGCCACATTAAGCCGTCCTAAAACGTCAGTGGCAGTCGGCCTTCGTGGCCCGGGACGATGACGTTTAACACCCCGCCCCAGAAGCACAACACGAGGCGTAACCCGAACGGAGGAGACGCCTAAATGAGAGCAGTCGTCTGGCACGGAAACGAAGATGTACGGGTCGACACGGTTCCCGACCCGAAGATTCAGGAGCCCACCGACGCGATCGTCCGCATCACCTCAACGGGGATCTGCGGTTCCGATCTGCACCTGTACTCCGTGCTCGGGAACTTCATGCAGGAGGGCGACATCATCGGTCATGAGCCGATGGGGATCGTCGAAGAGGTCGGCGCGGACGTGAAGCAGATCAAACCAGGCGACCGGGTCGTGATTCCGTTCAACATCGTCTGCGGAAAATGCTGGATGTGCGAACGCGAGCTGTACGCGCAGTGCGAGACGACACAGGTGCGTGCGGAAGGTAAGGGCGCCTCACTCTTCGGATACACCAAGCTTTACGGCCAGGTTCCCGGGGGGCAGGCCGAGCTGCTCCGTGTTCCTCAGGCTCATTTCGGGCCCATCAAGGTTCCCGAAGGACCGCCCGACGATCGCTTCCTCTATCTCTCGGATGTTCTCCCTACCGCCTGGCAAGCCGTCCAGTTCGCGGACATTCCCGAAGGTGGAAGTGTGGCGATCTACGGGCTCGGGCCGATCGGCCAGATGTCCGCACGTATCGCGCGGCATCGCGGCGCGCGGGTGATCGCGGTGGATCTCGTGCCCGAGCGACTCGAACTGGCCGAGCGCCATGGCATCGAAACGGTTGCCTGGGAGGACGAAAGCGACGTCGTCTCGGAGATCAGGGACATGACAGAGGGCCGCGGGACCGACTCCGTTATCGACGCCGTCGGAATGGAGGCACATGGCGCGCCGGTCGCGGAGCTCATGCAAAAGGCAACCGCCGTTCTCCCCAATCGCGTAGGTGCAGCGCTCGCCGAGCGTGCCGGGGTCGACCGGCTCTCCGCGTTGCTTGCCTCCATCGACACTGTCAGGCGCGGCGGCACTCTCTCGATCATCGGCGTCTACGGTGGCATGAAGGACCCGCTACCAATGATGGATCTATTCGACAAGGGCGTGCAGGTCCGGATGGGGCAGGCTCACGTCAAGCGTTGGGTCGACGACATCCTCCCGCTCCTCACGGATGACGATCCGCTCGGAACCGAAGATTTCGCGACGCACAAACTTCCCCTGGAAGACGCGCCGCGGGGCTACGAGATCTTCCAAAAGAAGCAGGACGGAGCGATCAAGGTCGTTCTCGAGCCTTAGCGCAGTCGAAGAACTCTCGGCGCGCTGCGGCCGGAGCCGCTGAGTGCTACGGCTTCTGGCCGGCTAGGCAGCCTTCTCCAGGGCCTGCGCAAGCTCGGCCTTCGTCATCTTCGAGCGACCCTCTATTCCCGCCTTCTTCGCGCGCTTGTCGAGTTCGCTCTTAGGTAGCCGTTTCAGGTCGCGGTCAGATCCTTGACCTTTGCTGCCGTTCGACGAGGAGGATCGTCGCGCTACTCTCGTATGCCCCCTGCCCCGCTCGATGCTCTCACGAAGAGCCGTGATCAGATCGGGTGGTTCTTCCTCTTCCAGTTCCGCTGCCGCATGGACCTCACGTCCCTTTCGCTTCGCGTTGATCACTTCCATCAGCGCATCGCGATACGTGTCCTTGTACTTCTCCGGTTTCCACTCGCTCGTCCATGAGTCGATCACCTGACGCGCCATCTGGAGCTCCTCTTTCGAAACTCGAGCTCGCGAAGGCTTGATCTCACCGGCGTCGCGAATCTCATCGGCGAAATGGAGCTGCTCGAGGGTGATCACCCCTTCTCGGATACGAAGCGCGCCGAGATATTGCCGGTCTCGCATGACGAACTTGGCGATCGCGGCGAGGTTGGAGTCCTCCATCGCCTTGACCAGGAGGGAGTACGTCTTCTCTGCGCCGTTACCGGGCCCAACGAGGTACGTGTGGGCGAAGAAGATCGGGTCGATGTCCTCGTAGGGGACGAAGTCCAGGATCTCGATCATCTTGTACCCCTCTACGCGGGCCGCTTCGAAGTCTTCGTCTTCCATGAAGACGTATTCGCCCTTTCGGTATTCAAAGGCCTTGACGATTTCCCCCTCGGGAACCGGCTTGTCTTCTTTCTTGCAAATCTTCTCGTAACCGATCGGACTGCTGTCCTTCTCGTGAACGAAATGAAATTGGAGCTTGTGCTCACTGACCGCGCTGTACAGCCGAACCGGCACGTTGACCAGCCCAAAGGAAATCGAGCCTGACCAGAGGGAACGGGGAGCCATCGACTCGGACGTTTCCCGGAGTCCTTTCTGGAGAAACCCCGAGCAAGCGACCCGGAAGGAGCAGACGATGGCGAACCCAGTCCCAGCCGGCAGCGACGTCTCGGCGGGCACCTACCGCTGCAGCCAGTGTGGCAATCAGATCGAAGTTGGCTCGACCAAGCATTTGCCGCCGTGCCCATCCTGTGGGAACGGCGAGTGGGAGACGGTCAGCGGTGGCGACAGCGCCAACGACCCCTATCCCGGGGCCTGATCTCGGCAGATCGCGGCAGTCGCGAGTCCGGCTCCGCATAGCCCGTTTGAGCGGCTTTACGTCGGGTAGCCAAACCTGGAACCCATCAACACGAGGATAAGGAGATCACGATGGAGCTCAATTCCCTCCAGGATGTATTTGCGGAGCAACTGAACGACCTTCGCAGCGCCGAGCAGCAACTTGTCGCTGCCCTGCCGAAAATGGCCAACGCGGCAACCTCGAACGAGCTGCGCCAGGCCTTCGAGGAGCACCTCCAGGAGACGCGCAGTCACGTTGAGCGGATAGACGAGCTGATCAGCACGATCGGAATCGCCACGACCGGTGAAGAATGCAAGGGCATGAAGGGCCTGATCGAGGAGGGCGAGGAGATCATCTCGGCCAACGGCGACGGGATGGCGAAAGACGCCGCGCTGATTGCCGCCGCCCAGCGTGTCGAACACTACGAGATCGCCGCGTACGGAACGGTGCTCGCACTGGCCGACCACCTTGAGCTCGACGACGCGACTGACGGGCTCGGCCAAACCCTCAACGAAGAGGAGATGGCGGACAAGCTTCTGACCAAGATCGCAACGGGTGGCATGTTCAAGAGCGGTGTCAACGACCGCGCCGTCTCCGGCAGCAGCGGAACTGCCACTCAAGGGAGGTAATGGCGACGCGCTGAGCCTCGGCTCGAGCTGAGGACATCCTCAAGCCTGCCGAGTGGGGCTGGTCCGCTCGACCGCTCCACTCGGCATCCGCAACCCATCGAGGCTCCAGGCCGAGGGAGCTCAGACTTCCTCCCTCATGACCCGGGCTGTTTGCTGCTCTACGGCCGCCTGCTCGTGGAGGGACTAGGCTGCGGACTCATAGCCAGGGCTACTTGTGTAGAGGTCACGCGGCAAATACTCCGCTTGGATGCACGATTTGACGATGGTGGCGGCCAGCTCTGTTTCAGTAATGCCCTCTCGGCGCGCCACACGGCCAAGAATCTGGCCCGCCGTCTTTGTATCGACTTCGAGGCGATGCGCTAGGACACCACAGGCCTGCTGGAAGAGTGCCTCGTGTTGGGCGAGAGATGGTTCCATGAGACTCCTTCACTCGTAAAGGGCTTGAGAGAAGGCGGGGTTCGGGCCTCGCTAGGCCTTCTCACACCTGGCGCCTCCCCTAAAACATGGAAGGTTGAGCGAGGGCTCGCGGCGATTAACCGCTGAGAGCAGCGGATAGAACAATCAGCATGAGCGAACAACGTTTTGAGAATGGGCCCGAAGAGCCCGGTGACCCCCTCGAAGAGCAAGAAAAAGATCGACCACGAGAAGAGCCGACCGAGAAGCCAGTCGACGGAGAGCCTTGGGCCAAGACCTCCGCAGGCGACGACTCCGACTAGCCTCGTCCGCGTCCTCGCTGAACTGACCCGACGGCCTTAGCGACTCAGAGCGGCTGGCGTGGCTCCGGCGGCCACGTGCCGGGACGCCAGCTTCAAGATCGGCTCGTTCGCAGCCACGCTGCTACGAGCGCAGCTTCTGCGAAGGCATCCAACAAGTAGATACGCCGGATACAGCCCTTGCTGACGAAGACCACATCGGCCAGAGCAAGGCCAGCCGCCGAAGCCACCGCAACTGTCTGTAACTCCGCCGAAACAGCACCGGGTCGCCGCAGATTCTGGGCCAGACCGAGCCCGATCGCCCCGACCAGGACGCCCACGGTCTGCGCCAACCAGAAATCCTCCTTCGAGCCAGTCACTTTCTCAAAGGTACGGCGAGATACGAGCGGCCAGACCCCAGTCAGGACGTAGTAGCCGGCATGCGCCACGAGCAAAAGTTGTCGACTTCGCAAACGGTCCCTCCCCCTCGCCCTCGATTCGACGGCACCCCACGGCGGCACAACGGAACACAAATCGCGACCGCACGATAGCGGTCGACGACTGACGGAAGCGAAGCCGTAGCTGCGCGCACCAGCGGAGAACTACGAGCGCCTTTTCGACCGCTCATCGTTTAGCCGAGCGGTTCGACCGGAATAGATCGACTGACTGTGGCAAGAGAAGAGCTGAGGAACGCGCAGATAATGGTCATCGCGCTCGAACAGACGATCGCCTCTCTCCGGGAGAGAGGCGAAGCGGAATGGGCAGATGAGATCGAGAAGCTGACCGAGATGCGCGAGGCGACGGTGGAGAGAGCCCGAAAGATCGACCCCACCGTTCGGTTCGAAGTGCCAGGGGCAGGCGAAGAACACAGAGAGGAAAAGGGACAGCTCGAAGGCCATGGTGCCTAAGGCGGCTCGACCGAGCTTACTGGGGCGCTCCCCTCAAGGGCGGGCGCTATCCCGCGTCATCCGTTGGTCAGCCGAGATCTGCGACGAGAACGAGCCCAACTCGAGCTCCCAAGTCGTTCCGGAACACATCGGACAACGCTCAGGGGCCATTCGCCGACTCGCTCCGTAGCCACAGCCGGCACAACGGAAGCGAGGGAGGATTCCACTCCGATTGTCTGCGCGACTGAGGTTCTGCGGTTCCAGGATTGTCATTACGCCGAGCCCGAGCTTGCGTGTCGGTGTTCGTCGGACCGGATGACGTTCGCGGGGACATCCAACGGCTCGACGACAAGAAAATCGGCCTGGGTCTCAACAACCCGTTCACCGTTGAGGTCGACGTGGCCTGCCCTAACGATGTACCTCGTCGGAGATCGACGAACGGCTTCGTAGTCTGCCGCGGCCAATTCGACTGGCTCGGTGCAAGCCTCGCGGCCACACTCGCAGACGAAATCAAGCTCGCCCTCGGCAAGCCAGGATTTGGCGACCTGCAAGATCTGCTGGTTGACCGCTCGAAAGAGGATCCTTCTTGCGTAGACGCGCTCCGCGCGAAGCGCCTGATCGGAAGGTTGCGGGGGAGCAACGGACACTGCGAGCCTCCTCGACTTCGTTGTCAGAAGCAAATCGAGGGTTCGTCCGTGGCCCCCGAGGAGCCGCCCCGCGCCCTGTTCTAGGTGGCAACTGCACACGCCCGGCATGTGCGAGCCGCCCGACCACTTTATCACTCGTAAGCCGTAGCGCCAAATTCCATTTGCGCTAGCCTGGTCAGGCGCAAATCCGTCTGGTCGAGCCAATCCCTGCTCCTACGTCCTCTCGGATCCTGACCTGTAGGAGCGGACGAGGGGATTGCCACAGATGCCTAGCGACACGAGCGAGAACGGCCGCCAGGCACTGGCGATCGGGAACGCAATCACGCATCTCCACCGCGAGTACTACGGCCGTGGAGCGACCACAACGCGAACCGTCATGCAACGAAACTACGTCGTTGTTTTTCTAGAAGACATCTATACGCCACTCGAGCGCACCCTCATCGAGGCCGGCGACATAGACAACGTTAGAGATACCCGACAAGCGTTCCAACTCGCGATGCGTGAGCGCTTCACGGAAGCCGTCGAGGGGATCGCCAAGCGAAAGGTCACGGCGTTCATGTCCCAGGTGCACATAGATCCGGACATGGCCGCAGAAATCTTCGTGCTCGAACCGCAAGACACAGACAATTCACCCTAGAACACGCGGAAGCGGCCACCACAGATACTCGGACGTGGCGGCAGACCCAAGCCTCGGGCCTGCCGCCCGTACGCGAGTAAAAGTGGCGCTATCGCTTTGTCTTCGCGGCCAGCGTGTCCATCAGATCTGCGGATTCCTCGGACACGAGGCCAAGCGGCTCGTCGGGAAGGCCGGCCTGCTTGCGGAGCTTCTGTGCGATCTCTGAGATCTCCTCCGGCGCGTAGTCCGGCGCGAACACCGCGGGCTGTGGCCGCAGGTCGTGTGCCGGCGCCCCGACGGGATGCGGGACGTCGGCAACCTGGAGCTCCTCGCCTGTCTCGGGATGCGGGCCGTTGAAGACCGCCACGACTTCCTGGAAGTCTTCCTGCGAGAAGCGGTACAGACGAAGGTGCTCGCCTCGCTCGATGTGCTCCCTCGACTCCGGGATCTTGTCCGTCGGAATCCGCGGGGATGGGAAGAGCTTCATCAGGTTCGCACCGGTGAGGTGCTCTACGGCACGTGCATATGCGACCTGGTGGAGACCGCCGCGCACGAGCAAGAATCCGGTCAGTGCGCGCGCCGCGGGATGGTCGACCATCTCGTACACCTTCAGCTTGTTGTTGCGGGCACCGGTCTCGAGGAAGAAGTTGTGCGTCAGATCTTCGACGAGATCGCCCGACGAGAAGACGTAATCGCCGTTCCAGGGGCGGCCCTGCGAGTTCTGCGGCAGTGCGCCTTGGCCGCCGGCAATGAAGTGATGCGGATTGCCGATGCCGAGGACATCGGTGAGGCTGTCGCTCGGTGCCTTGCCGTCGTTGATCGGCGTGGCGCCCGTGAGCATCGTGTTGATCGATCGCGCAGACAAGCTCGACATGGCCGAACTCCTCCGTCGCGATGCTCGCGAGCAGGTCGAAGAAAGGCCGTGCGCCCTGGCGCGCGCGGAAATTAAAACTCTGGAGCGTGTAGTTGAGCCAGGTCGACATTTCCCCAAATTTCCCGCCGAGCAACTCCTGCACTGCAGCAGCGCCGGCCGGATCAGGCTCGGATGGCGGTGGCAAATTCACCTGAACTCGGTCGAGGCGAAGAATCATGGGACCCCCTCTCGCTAGCGGACGGTGGTGCCGTTTCCGATCATCGGCCTGATAAACAAGCCAGGCTTCGGGGCGAAGGCGATCGGCTCGCTGGCCTTTGGTTTCGCGCGAGTGATTTCGGCAAGAGAGCGGTGATGCGTGTCGTCGTCACTGGCGCAACCGGCAATGTGGGCACGAGCCTTCTCGGCGCACTCAGCGGCGATGAGGTGGTTCAGGAAATCGTTGGCCTCGCCCGCCGCAAACCGGCGCTCCACGTGCCGAAGACGACCTGGGTTTCCGCGGACGTCGAGTATTCCGACCTCGTCTCGATCTTCCGCGGCGCCGACTGCGTCGTGCATCTTGCCTGGCGTATACAACCGTCGCACGACATCACGGCGCTGCGGAAGACGAACGTCGCCGGCAGCGCTCGTGTCTTCGACGCCGTGGCGGAGGCTCGCGTGCCCGCGCTCGTCTACGCCTCGTCTGTAGGCGCCTACTCGCCTGGGCCGAAGGAACGCCCCGTCGACGAGAACTGGCCCACGGAAGGCACTCCGACGAGCTTTTACGCCAGACACAAGGCCGAGGTCGAGCGGCTCCTCGACCGCTTCGAGGTAGAGCATCCCGACGTGCGCGTCGTGCGAATGCGGCCGGCGCTCATCTTCAAACGCAGCTCCGGTGAAGAGCAGCGACAGTACTTCCTCGGGCACCTCTTCCCCCGCGCACTAGCACGGCCCCGTCTCGTTCGGTTGGTGCCCAGCCTGCCGCAGCTGCGCTTCCAGGCTGTCCACGCCGACGACGTCGCCGACGCATATCGGCGCGCAATCCTCGACGAGGGCGCTCACGGGGCGTTCAACCTCGCCGCCGACCCGGTCCTCGAAGCCACCACCCTCGCGCGCGCACTCGACGCCCGAACGCTCCCGCTGCCGGCCTCCCTCATACGCGGCGCGATGGCTATGACCTGGCGCCTGCGACTGCAACCGACGCCTCCTGGGTGGCTCGACATGGGACTTTCCGTCCCGGTGATGGACACGACTCGCGCACGGACCGAGCTCGGATGGGAGCCGCAACACTCGTCCGTCGCCGCGCTCCTCGAGCTCCTTAGCGGGATCCACCAGGGCGCGAGTGGCCCGACACCCGTGCTGCGACCGGCCCCGGCACGAGAGCGACTGAAGTTGTGGCAGTGATCCCGCGGAGACCCGGGGCAGCCTCCTAAGAGCCACCAATCAGAGTCATGGCGGTCCTTCGATTACGTTCTTAGGGGCAAGGGCTCGTCTGCCGGCTTGTTCGTCGTGGAGACGATCTCAGCGGCAAGGTCGTGCAGTTTCCGTCGCTCACTACGAGCCTGTCGACGAATCTTCTCGAAAGCCTCATCCGGGCTGATCGAATCCTCTTTGGCGATGATGCCCTTGGCCTGCTCGATCAAGACTCGCGTATCCAAGGCGGTTTGTAGCTGGATGGTGCGCTCCAGCAGGAAGGCTGTCGGATCGTTCGTTTCTCCCGACTTTGCGGCGAGCAAGGTGTAGGTCCGATCACCGAATCCGATCTGGCAAGTCTCTAGGCCACCCTCGGTCAGCCAGCGTCCCAGCAGGTCGAACAGCTCGACCAGCTTTGTTGCGGTCTCGGTATCGAGTTTCAGTTCCACTTCGGTGGACGGATCGCCTCCATCAAGGCTGACGGCAAAGCCCCCGTCTACTGAGCCGAGCAGACGTTCAGCGTGCGCCTTACTGGGTGCCCGGACCCTGATGACATCCATGCTCGTCCCCTTCGCAATTACTTGCATCTCCGCGCAGAAGCGGAAGCGTGCGACAGGAGCGGGGTCTAGGGCTCGCTGGGCGCGACTACCAAAGAGCGGCCACCACCCACAATAGCCTCTTCAACCAAAGTCGCGAAAAAAGAGGCCGGAGGCGGGGTCTCGGCCTTCCAGCCTCCACCACGCTTTAGCCGGCCCCGTGCCTTTACTTGTGCTCACGGGACCGAGCGCGAAACACGAACCTGCTCGAGGCGCCCCAAGACGGTCCGGCCGAATCGAGAAAGTGCGAAACTACACGTGGGTTCTTGTGCAAGAGCGTTCGCCTCACTGTGCCGGGCAAAAAGGCCGCTTCGGCCTTGGCCTCGTCTCGGTCGCGGTTATAGGAGGCGCGCTCTTCGTGCCTGCGAGCTCGGCCCACGGACTACGGCAGCTCGATCGTCCCAACCCGGCGCAGATCGGCGCGGCCATGGCGATCCCTGAAGGGAGGCTGCGCTCGGCTGGGCCGCCAGTGGGATTTTGGGGCGGGGATTACACAACAAGCTCAAATGAACGCGTCACGATCTACACGTCGTCGAGCTACAAGGTGGACGAGGCCGCGAATCAGCGCTGGGCTGATTTCATGGGTCGGCTCTTGCACGGGTCGGAGCTCTCACGGGTAACGGTCTTTCTCGCAACTCCGTTCGAGACGAACCGGCTCTGTACTGGCGCGGCGGACCTCGTTCACGACGTTCTCGGCTGCTACGGCTCGAACACGATAATCGCGCCCGGTGAAGACACCACGAAAGTCAGCGCCGAATCCGTGCTGACACACGAGTACGGCCATCACATCGCGGCGAATCGGAGCAACGCTCCATGGCGTGCGCTTGACTGGGGCGCGAAGCGTTGGGCAACGGCAATGAACATCTGCGCGCTCTCAAAAGCGCATGTCGTCTTCCCGGGGGACGAATCGCTGCTCTACCGGCTCAATCCGGGAGAAGGATTCGCAGAGACATACCGCGGGTTCAGCGAGCGGACGGAGGGGCACCACATCGGCCCTTGGGGCGTGCTCGACACTGCGCTGTATCCAGGTGCCGACGCAGTCCCGGCGATCGCGGCTGATGTGCTCAATCCGTGGACGGGGAATCACACCGAGTCGTTCGGTGGACGCTTTACCGCCCAGGGGCCCTCCGTTGAGACGTTCACCTTCAAATCCAGGTTTGACGGGACCTTCAGCGCCTCGGCGACGAGCCACGCACGCATTCGGATCGCCATCCTCAACTGGCGAACGGTCGTCGCTCGAGGCCGCGGATCGGC
>Ga0136846_1216100_pt1 | contig 27407 bp, 24 predicted proteins | sample HopSoiMetagenom2_FD_96841 | JGI IMG/M metagenome (GOLD analysis project Ga0136846, IMG submission 96841) | Grasslands soil microbial communities from Hopland, California, USA - 2 Assembly 2016 (version 4) | ecosystem: Environmental > Terrestrial > Soil > Grasslands | place: USA: Hopland... | reverse complement strand
CGCGCCGTACCACCTCGCCGACGGCAAGGTGTGGGACGACGCGGCGCGCGAGTCCTTCGGTCAGAACGTGATCGACACGCTCGAGGAGCGGTTCCCGGATATCCGGAGCAAGATCGTCGGACACCAGTTCGTGACCCCGAAGGACATCGAGGACATCACGGGCCTCACCGAGGGCAACATCTTCCAGGGCGAGCTGTCGTTGGAACAGCTGTTCTTCAACCGGCCGGTCCCCGGCTGGTCGCGGTACCGCACGCCGGTGCGGAACCTCTGGATGTGCGGCTCGGCGACGCATCCCGGCGGCGGCATCATGGGCGCGCCGGGTCGTATCGCGGCGCTCGAGTACGTGAAAGAGAAGAAGAAGGGCCGAAGGGCGGCGTAGATGGCGAAGAAGACGCTCGACATCATCGTGATCGGCGGGGGCCACAACGGCCTCGTCGCGGCGTCGTACCTCGCGAAGGCCGGCAAGCAGGTCCTGGTGTTGGAGCGTGACGATCGGGCCGGCGGGATCCTCCGCGCGACCGAGCCCGCGCCCGGCTTCACGGCGCCGGGGCTCGTGCACACCACCGGGCGCCTTCGGGCCAGCATCGTGAAGGACCTGAAGCTCGATCGGTTCGGGTACCAAACCGTGACGCCGCCGGTGCGGATGCACGCGCCGATGCCCGATGGCTCGGCCGTCACGTTCTGGGCCGACGCGGCGCGGACCGCCGACGAGGTCCGCACGCGCAGCGCCGAGGACGCGTCGGCGTACGTGACCTTCGACAAGAAGGTGCGCGCGATCGCCAGCTTCATGGCCTACGTCGCAGTGGCGACGCCGCCCGATCCGAAGTCGCCGTCCCTCGCCGACGCGATCATGGGGCTGAAGCTCGGCAAGGCGTTCCGCGACCTCGGTGGCAAGACGGGCCGGGAGGCGATCCGCGCGCTGCCGATGGCCGTGGCCGACCTCGTGCAGGAGGTGTTCGAGTCCGAGGCGATCCGTGGACCGCTCGCGACGCGTGGCGTGCTGAACACCGCGATGGGCGCATGGGCGACCGGCACGGCCGCAGTATTCATGACCGACTCGGCCGGAACCGACGCCGGCGCCGCCGGCAGTGCGGTGTTCCCGGTCGGCGGCACCGGCGCGCTCGCCGACGCGCTCGCCCAGGCCGCCACGTCGCTCGGCGTGCAGATCCGCACGGGAGCCGAGGTCCTGGAGATCCGCACCCGCGGCACACGGGTCGTCGGCGTCGCTCTCGCGGACGGCACCGAGCTCAACGCCCCGCTGATCGTGTCCGCGGCCGACCCCAAGCGCACGGCGGCGCTGTGCGATCCGGTGACGCTCGGTCCGGCGATGGTCTGGCGAACCGGCAACATCCGCCAGCCGGGCGCGACGGCGCGGGTCAATCTCGCGCTGTCCGGACTGCCGTCCTTCCACGGCGGCGACGCCGAGCGGCTCGCCGGACGGATCGTGCTCGGTCCGTCGATCGACGACGTCGAGCGCGCCATGGACGCCGTGAAGTATGGCCGTGTCAGCGAGGAGCCGATCCTCGAGGCGACCATCCCGTCGCTCACGGACCCGACGCTCGCGCCCGAGGGCAAGCACGTGATGAGCGTCGTGTTCCAGGCGGCGCCACACGCGCTTCGCGACGGCGACTGGGCGAGCGAGCGTGATCGGGTCGGCGACATCACGATCAAGGCCCTCGAGAGCGTTGCGCCGGGTCTCGGCGAACTCGTCGAGGCGCGCGAGGTCATCACGCCCGCCGACATGGAAGCGACTTACGGGCTCTCGGGTGGCCACATCCAACACGCGGAGCCGGCGCTCGATCAGTTCTTCGCGTGGCGCCCGCTGCTCGGTGAGGCTCGATACGCCTATCTGCTCGAGGGCCTCTACCTGGCGGGGTCGGGCGCGCATCCGGGCGGCGGGATCACCGGTGGCCCGGGCGCCAACGCCGCGCGACAGATCCTGAAGGACCTCAAGAAGTAGCGTCGACGCCGTGAATCAGCCGTGCGTCAGCCGGTCGAGCGCCCCGGCGGCGCGGCTCGCGAACAGGATCGAGAAGTGTGGGTCCGTCGCGAGCGCGACCCGGAGGTTCCGCCGGGCCGCGTCCGAATGCCCGAGCTCCAGGTCGATCATCGCTGCGTGATAGCGGTAGAGCGCGTCGCGGGTGCCGAGACGCAGCGCCGAGCGCTCGTACCGCGCGGCGCCGCGGTAGCGACCCGATCGGTATGACGCCCACGCCATCGCGTCGGCGGCGCTGATGCTGTGGCGCGCGGCCCAGCCGGCCTTGGCGTCTGCCAACGCGGTCGCGGCGTCCCCGTGATCGGCCTCGAACAACGCGAGTTCCACATCGACGTTCACGCCGTTGGCGCGGAACAGCGTCGCTTCGGTGCGGGCGAGCGCGTAGGCGTCGTCGGCCTGCTTCGTCCGTCCCGCGACCGTGTACACGTCCCCGAGCGCGATCACGTGCTCCGGCAGCGGGAGCCGGGCGACCACCCATCGGTACCCCCGGATGGCCCCGTCGATGTCGCCGCGCTCCCACGCAACGCGCGCGAGCCCGGCGTGGGGCGGCACGTATGTCGGTGACAACGCCTCGCTCTGTCGGAACGCGTGCGCCGCGGGACCGATCCGCCCCGCGCGCAGGTACAGGCCGCCGAGCTGGTAGCTGACCCACGACGCGTCGTCTGGCGACCCCGCCGCACGCAAGGCGCGCTGCATCGCGGACAGTGCTCCCGGGATGTTTCCCCGGAGCTCGCGCGCATAGGACACGCGGGCGTACGACGCGATGTCCGGGCGCATACGCACCATCCGTTGGAAGGTCGCGAAGGCAGCCGGATAGTGCCCGAGCTCCAGCTGCCCGTCTCCGATCACACCGAGTATGTGCGCCGCGTCGGGCTCGATCGCGAGCGCCGCGCGCCCGTACCGAACGCCGTCGGCGAAGTCATGCTTGGCGTTGGCGACGACCCCCATCCCGATCAGCGCGTCGGCGTTCGCGTCGGGCTGGATCCGGAGCGACGTCTGGAGCGCCTCCTCGGCCTTCGGGTAGTACGTGGGATCGCCCGTGTGGGTGGCCTGCGCCGAGTAGGCGAGGCCGAGCTGGGCGAAACCGTGCGCGTCGTCCGGGACGGCGGCGAGGTGGGTCTGCAGGTTCGTGATCGTCTGATCGAGCGTTGCGCCGGGCACGATCGGCGCGTCGAGCGCCGCCGTCGAGACGAGAGGCGCATGTGCATCCGCGCGAAGCTGCCGGAACAAGCCGAGCCCGGCGATGACGACGAGCGCGACCGCGACCGATACAGCGATCGCGGTCCGGCGAAGCGTGTGCATGCAGATCCCTCCCTGCGGGTGAGCGAGGGGACGGCTCGCGGGCCGTCCCCTCGCTGCGACCGGTTAGTGCGGTGACGTGTCGGACCCGTCGTGGGGCTCGGCGACGTAGGGGAACGAGTGCCCGAAGCTCTCGTCGTTCGCATCCACGCCGTCACCCAGGCCGGTGTCCTGGCCGACGAGCACGCCCTCAACCGCCTGGAGCGAGATGTCCAAGACGTCGTCGCTCAGCCGGCGGCCGTTCGGGAATCCGGCGTTGTCGCCGCCGATCACGCCGAGCGCCGAGCACCCCGAGGTGCACGGTGCGATCGACATGTTGAGCCGCAGCTCCTCGGACGGAACCACGTGTGGCGGCTTGTTCAGCCCCTGGACCCCGGTGAGGAACACGCTGACGAGGTCGTCACGCGGCGTCGCGGGCGCCTGGATCCCGTAGATCGCCTCGATCAGGCGTGCCACCTCCGGGTCCTGCACGTAGGGCAGGAACTGCCCGTCGTCCGAGGGCTTGGAGGCGTTCCAGGCGTCCTTCTTGCCCGCCGGGATCACGACCTCGTTCACGAGCGGGTTGCCGAGGCGCGAGACCTGGACCCAGTGACCGCCGGGGGCGCGCCGCGAGGCGGTGCTCCACATACCGACGATCGGGTTGGACTCGGCGTCGCCGCCCTTGGCCAGACGGCCCTTCGGCACCTGCAGCGCGAGCGAGTTCACGTTGAAGCCCTTCAGCGTGTCGTCGCCCGTCTCGGACAGGTCGCCGCCGTACAGCAGGTCGAAGACGCGGAGATCGGCGAAGAACGGGTCGTCCGCCTGGCCGGCGAAGTATTTGCTCGAGCCGGTCGACACGATGCCGTCCTTGCGGAGGTCGTCGTAGTCGGGCATCGAGGCCTCGCCGACGTCGCTGGGCACGGCGATCGCGTCGTGCACGATCGTTGTCTTCTTCTGCGCCTTGCGGTCGATCCGTTGGACGTCGTACGTCTGATACATGTTCAGGTCCTGATCGTCGAGCGACGTGACCGGACCCGTGTTGTACAGGAACGTGTCCGGGTTGCGCGTGTGGTTCGTGAACGTCCACCGGTACACGAGGTCGGCGTGGGCGTCCGCGTTGTTGTCGATGCGCACGTCGTAGCGGACGCCGGTGCCGAACTGATAGAAGTTCGGGCCGCCGGCCGGCTCTTCGAACGGGATGAAGTTGCTGACGATCGTCACCGTGTCCGTCGCATCGGGACTCACGAACGCGTACAGGTCCGTGTTGTCCGCCTGCGGGTCGGCCGCGATCAACGGTGCCTCCCGGTGACTCGACGCGCCTCCCGGCGTCGGCCCGAGTCCGACGAACACGCCGATCGCGGCCGCGGCGGCGACGGCCGTCACGGCCACGCGGCGTTTGGTGGTGGTGAATGGTGCCACGGTTCCCTCCTCTTCTTCCGTTGGGTGCAGATTGGACGTCGGCGGCGCAGGGCCTCCGCGGGCGCGTCCGATCGACCCTCCCTTCGCGCGTGATTGCCCGCGGCGTCCATCCCCGCTTCGCGGTCCTCCCGGCGGTGGATCACTCAGATCGCGACGCAGCGCGGCCACCCGGAGAGCTGCGTAGACTCCGGCGCCATGAGTCAGGCGCCCGATTTCCGGTTGGAGAGCTCCGAGCTCCGCGGCGAGGATGAGTTCGAGGAGTTCTCGAGCGAGGATCTTCCCTACTACTCGGACTGGCATGGCTCGTTCGAGAAGCTGCCCTGGGCCTATACGGACGAGGCGCTGCGTGCGGCGAACGCCGACGTCGCGATCGTCGGCGCGCCGTTCGACGAGGGTGTGTCGTCGCGGCCTGGCGCGCGCTTCGGGCCGCGGGCGATCCGGATGGCGCCGACCGCGTGGGGGACCGCCGACGCGTGGTCGATCCAGCTGCTTGCCGAGCCCTACGCGAAGCTGACCGTCGTCGACGCCGGCGACGCGCCCGTCGTGCCGACGCGCTTCGAGCGCGCGCTTCGCGTGATCCACGAGAAGGTCTACCGGGTGGCGAGCGTCGGCCCGGTGCCGATCGTGCTCGGCGGCGACCACTCGATCACCTATCCGAGCGCCGCCGCGGTGGCGCGCGCCGCCTGGCCGCGGAAGCTCGGCGTCATCCACTTCGACGCGCACGCCGACACCGGCGCCGACCAATGGGGCAACCTGCATGCGCACGGGCAACCGATGCGTCGCCTGATCGACGAGGGCTGGGTCGCCGGCAAGAACTTCGTGCAGATCGGGCTGCGCGGCTACTGGCCCGACCGCGAGACGTTCGAGTGGATGCGCGAGCAGGGCATGCGCTGGCACGCGATGACCGAGATCGAGGAACGCGGGAGTGAGGCCGTTCTCGCCGACGCGATCGTCGAGGCGCTGGACGGCCCGGAGGTGATCTACCTCTCGGTGGACATCGACGTGGTCGACCCAGGCATGGCGCCGGCGACCGGCACGCCCGAGGCGGGAGGGATGCTGGCCCGTGAGCTCCTTCGCGCGGTGCGACAGATCGTCAGCCAGGTCGAGCTCGTCGGGATGGACGTGGTCGAGGTCTCCCCCCCGTACGACCACGCCGAGGTGACCGCGATCCTTGCTCACCGCACGGTGATGGAGGCGATCAGCGCGCTCGGCGCGAAGCGCCGATGACGTCATGAGCGGGCACGAACGCGAGATCACTGACAACCGCGTGCTGTGGGATGCGTGGACCGCGATCCACACGACCGGCTCGTTCCACGACGTCCAGCGGTTCCGGGACGATCCCGGCGACGTGCGGATCGCAGCGTGGGAGCAGGCTGAGGTCGGCGACGTTACGGGCAAGACGCTTCTGCACGTGCAGTGCCATTTCGGTCTCGACACCTTGTCGTGGGCGCGGCTCGGCGCCGCGCAGGTCACGGGCGTGGACTTCAGCGAGCCCGCGATCGCGTTCGCCGGCGAGCTCGCGACCGAGACCGGCCTCGGTGACCGCGCCCGGTTCGTCGTCTCGAACGTCTACGACCTGCCGGGCCCGCTTGCCGGCGAAACGTTCGACATCGTGTACACGGGTCGCGGCGCGGTCGGCTGGCTCCCCGATCTCGCGCCCTGGGCGCGAGCGGTCGCGGCGTTCGTTCGGCCCGGCGGGATCTTCTATATCCACGAAGGCCACCCGGTGCTGTGGGCGCTCGAGGATGAACAGCCGCAGGGCGAGCTCAAGCTCGGCTACGACTATTGGGGCGGGGAGACGCTGACGTTCCCCGTGGAGGGGTCCTATGCCGACCCGGCCGCCGACGTCGATGCGGACGTGGAGCACGGGTGGAACCATTCGCTCGGTGAGATCGTGACCGCGCTCGCGAGCCAGGGGCTCGTGATCGAGCTGCTCGACGAGAAGCGCGTGCTCGACTGGCCCGCACCGTTCCTGCGGCAGCTCGACGACGGCTCCTATGGGTGGCCGGACGGTATGGGTGGCTCCTTGCCACTGATGTACTCGCTCCGGGCGCGCAAGCCCGTCGCGTAGCGCGGGTCTCGCCGCTGCATGCTGCGCGGTGCCCCGCGCGGCCTTCGGACGCCGCCGACCTCGCTCCGACCCGTTGGGGCTCAAGGGTTCCGGCTGCAGGGTCGAAGCCTCAAGCGTGATCGAGCCGCACGTGGAGACCGGTGCGGCCTCCCAGGCATATCGCCGGGTGGTCGACAACGTCCGCCGGGTGATCGCCGGCAACGACGACGCCGTCGAGACGGCGGTCCTGTGCTTGTTCGCGGACGGCAACCTGTTGCTGGAAGGAGTCCCGGGCGTCGGCAAGACGACGCTCGCGCGGGCGCTCGCGACGTCGATCGGCGGGGCCTTCACCCGGATCCAAGCCACCCCGGACCTGCTGCCCTCCGACCTGACCGGGATCAGCGTGTACGACCAGCACGAGGGCTCGTTCCGCTTCCTGCCGGGGCCGGTGTTCGCGAACGTCGTGCTCGTCGACGAGATCAACCGGACGCCGCCGCGCACGCAGGCGGCATTGCTCGAACCGATGGAAGAGCGGCAGGTCACCGTCGACGGCGTCACCCATCGACTCCCGGCGCCGTACGTCGTGATCGCCACCGAGAATCCGGTCGAGCAGCACGGCACCTATCCGTTGCCCGAAGGCCAGCTCGACCGGTTCGCCCTGTCGGTGCCGGTCGGGTATCCCGACCCGGGAAGCGCCGCCGACGTGGTGAAGCGACAGCTCGAACGCCACCCGCTCGCCGAACTGACGGTGGTGCTCGGGCCCGACGAGGTTCTTCAGGCGCAGGCCGCGGTCCGCTCGGTGTACGTGGACGACGCCGTCGTGCGTTATGCCGTCGAGCTGGTGACCGCGTCCCGCTCGGCGCCGGACGTCGCCCTCGGCGCGTCGCCGCGTTCCTCGGTCGCCCTCGTTCGGTGCGCCCAGGCTCGCGCCCTCGCCGAAGAGCGTGACCACGTGTTGCCCGACGACGTGAAGGCGCTGGCCGTGCCGGCGCTTGCCCACCGCCTCGTGACCACCCACGGCGGGCCGGCCGCGGCGCGAACGGCGATCGAGCATCTGCTCGCGACCGTGCCCGTCCCGCTGCACGCGGCGCCGGAGCGCTGACCGATGCGCCTGCGACGGCGCGCGGCCGGCCTTGCTTTCGGGGCCGTGATCCTGTTCGTGATCGGGACGAACGCGCAGGCGGGCTGGTTGTTCGTCCTCGCGGCGCTCCTACTCGGAACGGTCCTCGCCGGCATTGTCGTGCCGCTCGTGGCGCTGCGTGGCCTGGCGGTGGAGCTGTCCGCGCCGGCCGAGACCCATCAGGGCGCCGATACCCGGGTGCAGCTCACGGTGACGAACCGTGGACGTGCGGTCCGTTGGGGGCTCGTCGCGTCCGACGAGCACGTCGGCGGCGCGACCGCGTATATCGGGAGCGCGCGGCCGAGGGAGTCGGTCGAGGTGCGGACGGTGCGGGGCGCGCCTCGCCGTGGCGAGGCGCGCACCGCGTGGGTCGAGCTTCGTTCGGCGGCGCCGTTCGGCGTCGCCGAACGCCGCCGCCGCCTCCCGGCGGACGCGACCACCTTGGTCCTGCCGCGCGTCGTGCCGCTCGGGGCGCTGCCGTTCGTCGACCTCGCGTCCTCACGTGAGGCAGCGGTCGAGACCGATGGGCGGCGCGGTCAGGGGCCCGACTATCTCGGTGTTCGAGAGTTCCGCCCCGGCGATCCGATCAGACAGGTGCACTGGCGACTCACGGCCCGACACGGAGAGCTGGTCGTCCGTGACCTGGAGGAACATCGCGTGCCACGACTCGCGATCTGGGTCGACACGCACGGTGATGCCGCGCTGGACGAGGCGTGCTCGGCGGCGGCGTCGATCGTGGCGTCGGCAACGACGACGGGGGTCGGCATCCGCCTCGCCGCCGCGACGCCGAACGGCCCGACGGTGGTGTCGCGCGCGAGCGCGCTCACGTTGCATCGGTGGCTCGCGCGCTTGGGCACCAGCGACGTGCCGTCTTCGACCGCGCTCGCCTGGCTCGCAGGTGATGCCCTTCGCGGCGTCGGCACGCTCGTCGCCGTCGCCGATGCTGCTGCATTCGACGACGGAGCCGTCGACGCGCTCGGGTCTCTTTCGCGGGCGGTCTCGAGGATCGTCCTCGTCACCGTTTCAGGCGACGCGCCTCGCCTTCTCCAAGACGCCGGCGTCGAGGTCGTGCCGTGGCTCGGCCAGGAAGGCTTCGGCACCGTCCGCGCTGGCGCGCCGCAGCCGATGGGGGCGTCATCGTGAACCTCCGGCTCACGGGTGCAAAGGCCCTTCCCGAGGACGACGTGGCCATGCGGGTGGCGGTCGCAGCAGCGGTGGAGATCGGGCTCCTCGCCGTCGTCGCCCAGGACGTGCTGAGCGACCGGACGGCGGTCCTGGCGCTCATCCTCGCGCCGATCGGGTACGCCGTCTCGTACCGCCGGCGCGGCGCGAACAACATCCTCATCAAGGTGGCGCTGGCGTGCGGCCTGTTCGTCGCGACGGCACGGTTCCTCGGGCAGATCGGGTACGTCACGTCGCCCGACGCCGCTCGCGCGCCGCTCGCGGCGCTGTTCCTGTGGGTGCAGGTGTTGCACGCGTTCGACGTGCCGCGTCGCCGCGACCTCGCGTTCTCGATGGTGTCGAGCACGACGATGATCGCGGTCGGCGGCGCGCTCGCGCTGTCGACGTCCTACCTCTGGTGGCTCCTCGCGTGGGCCGTCGCATCGGCCGCGTGGCTCTGGGCATCCGCTCGGCCGCTCGCCGGCGACATCTCGGAGGCCCAGATGGTTCGCACACGATCTCGGCCCGGCCGAGCGGCCCCGGTGCGGTCCGTTGGCGCCGTCGCGGCCGCCGCGCTCGCGCTGGCGATCGGCGCATTCGCGATCATGCCTCGCGTCCCCGTCAGCATGGTGCGGTCGTTGCCGTTCCGGATGTCGCCGGGCGCCCAGCCGGCGCCCGTCGATCGCGTCCAGAACCCGTCGCTGCCCGACGCGACCACGGACGGACAAGTCATCGACTTCTCCTCGACCGGCTATCCCGGCTTCAGCGACGTGATGGACCTCCGCGCACGTGGGCAGCTATCCGACGACGTCGTGTTCCGGGTCCGGACGCCGTTCGGGCAGTTGTGGCGCGCGGAGGTCTTCGACACGTACGACGGGAGCCTGTGGACGGAGTCGCGCCACCATCTGCTCCCGCTCGTGAGCAACGACGGCGGTGGCTACGACGTGCCCAGTTCGAACGGCTTCAACGGTCCGACCAAACAGCTCGTACAGACGTTCTTCGTGGATCAGACACAGCCGAACGTGTTGTTCGGCGCCGCGCAGGCGCAGACCGTCTACTTCCCGAGCGGTGCCCTCCGGGCCAACGCGGATCTGTCGATCCGCGCGCCGATCTTCCTCGATCAGGGACTCGTGTATTCCGTCGAGTCGGCGGTTCCCGCGGTGTCGCCGAGCGATCTCGCCCAGTTCCCGCCGATGCGGCACCTGCCCGCCCACGGGTACTACGCGCGCTTCCTACAGCTTCCGGACGAGCTTCCGCAGCGCGACCGCGACCTCGCCGACCAGATCACTGGGGGCGCGCAGAACGAGTACGGCGCTGTGATGGCGGTCCAGTCGTGGCTGCAGACCAATACGGAGTATGACCTTACGGTGCCGCGCGAGCCAGACGGCGTGGACGCCGTCGACAACTTCCTGTTCAACACCCGGCGTGGGTTTTGCGAGCACATCGCGTCGGCGATGGCGGTGCTGCTTCGCGCCGAGGGGATCCCGACACGGATCGTCACCGGCTACGGCCAGGGCGAGCGCAACCCGTTCACCGGGTACTACGACGTCCGGTATTCAGACGCGCACGCCTGGGTGGAGGTGTTCTATCCGCAGCTTGGGTGGATCCCCTACGACCCGACGTTCGGCGTCCCCGCGGTCCCCGGCGGGTGGGGCTCGCCGGTGGGCGCCGGGGTCGTGTCGTGGGCGACGGCGGAGCTCGGCGCGGCCGTGCCCGTCGGCGTCCGGACGGCGGTCGGGGCCGCGGCTCGTCGCGTCACCGGGGTGGTCGCCGCCGGCCGCGCGGGTGTCCCGTTCGCCGCGGCCGTCATCGTCGGGCTGCTGGCGGTGATCGGGGTCCGACGACGGCGCCGTCGAACGAAGCCGCCGACCGTTCACGACCGGTTCGACGCCGCGTACCAGGAGTTGCTGGATGGGCTCGCGATGGCTGGGCATCCGCCGGACCCTTCACGGACGCCCGATGAGGTGCTCGCCGTCGTTCGGGCCGATCCGCGGCTGGACGAGGAGCTTCGCGCTCACGCAGCCGAGATCGTGCGGTCGGTCCGCGATGCGCGGTTCGCCCGGCCGCCGGACCGGCCGACGGACGCCGACGCCGTGCGCGCGCTCGCGGCGGCGACGCGCGTGCGGGACCTCGCACGCCATCTCTGAGACGGCCCGCGGTAGGGTGCCTGCATGTGCCGAAGCATCAAACGACTGCGCGCGGGCACCGAGGTCGTGCCCGACGACGAGATCCGTGAGGCAGCTCTGCAGTACGTCCGGAAGGTGAGTGGCTTCCGCGAGCCGAGCGCGCGCCACCGGGAAGCCTTCGACCAGGCCGTCGACGAGGTGGCCGACTCCTCGAAGCACCTGCTGGACACGATCGCGCGAGCCCTGACGTGAGCGTCGAGGCGCTCCCGGTCGCCGGCGGACTGCCGCTCGACCCGGCGCCCGACGAGATGCGCGCGATGGCGGCCGCGGTTACCGAGTCGCTGATCGCGTGGATAGGCAGCCTGGCCGATGCGCCCGCCGAGGCGACCGACGGCGCGGTCGAGGTCGCGCGGCGCCTCGCCGCAGTTCCCCCGGAGCGGGGCACCCGCGATCTCGGGGGGCTCCTCGAAGACGCGTTGGAGGCCGCGCGACACACGTTCGAGTACAGCGGGCCGGGCTACCTCGCGTACATCCCCGGCGGCGGGCTCTACACGGCGGCGTTGGCCGAGTTCCTCGCGCAGGGGCTCAACCGGTACGTCGGGCTGTGGCAGCCGAGCCCCGCGGTGGTGCAGCTCGAAGAGAACGTCACGCGGTGGCTGTGCGGGTTGTTCGACTTCCCCGCCGGCACGTCGCAGGGTGTCCTGACATCCGGCGGTTCGCTCGCGAACCTGTCGGCGGTCGTGACGGCGCGACACGCGAAGCTCGGCCACAACTTCCTCGACGGCACGTACTACGTCACGGACCAGGTGCACGGCTCGAACAGGAAAGCGGCGACGATCGCGGGGTTCGGCCCGGACGCGTTGCGCATCGTGCCGACCGATGCCGAGCTCCGGATGGATCCCGAGGCGCTCGAGCGGATGATCAACGACGATCGGGCCGCCGGCAGACGCCCGTTCCTCGTGATCGGAGCCGCGGGGACGACCAACACCGGTGCGGTGGATCCGCTCGGCGCGATCGCGGACGTGGCCGCGCGCGAGGAGCTGTGGTTCCACGTCGACGCGGCGTACGGCGGGTTCTTCGTCTTGACCGATCGCGGACGGCGGCGGTTCGTCGGTAGCGAGCGCGCGGACAGCATCACCCTCGACCCGCACAAGGGCCTGTTCCTGCCGTATGGAACCGGTGGGCTCATCGTCCGCGACCGGACCGCGATGCGGGACGCGCACTTCGAGGGCGCCGCGTACCTGCAGGACCTGCCGCCGGCAGGCGAGCTGCCGAACTACAACGAGCTGACGCCCGAGCTCTCGCGTGACATGCGGGGGCTGCGCGTGTGGTGGCCGTTGTCGCTGCACGGCGTCTCCACGTTCCGGGATGCCCTCGACGAGAAGCTCGACCTCACCGAACGCGCGTACGCGGCGCTCGCCGCGGACCCCGCGCTCGAGGTGGGCTGGCGGCCGCAGCTGACGGTCGTCGCCTTCCGGCTCCGGGACGGCGATGAGGCCGCGAACCGTGCGTTCCTCGAGCGGATCAACGCATCGAAGCGGGTGTTCCTGTCCTCCACGTTGATCGGCGGCGAGTACTGGTTGCGCGTCTGCATCGTGTCGCATCGGACGCACGCCGATCGGATCGACGAGTGCACGCGGATCGTCCGCGAGGCGGCGGCCGCGATCGGCCGGTGAGCCGATGCCCGAGCTTCCCGAGATCCGTGCGCTGGCCGAACGGCTGGACGAGGTCACCGCGGGCGGGACGCTCCGCGGTGCCGATCTCCTGCAGTTCTCGTCGCTCAAGACGGTGACGCCACGCGCGAGCGACCTCCCCGGCGCGGCGATCGCGCACGTGACGAGCCTGGGGAAATACGTGCTGTTCAACCTTCGAGACGGCAGGCGTATCCTCGTGCATCTGTCGCAAGGCGGCCGGATCGATGTGGAGGCGCCGCCCAAGGCGACGAAGCCGCGAGGCGCCGTGGTGCGGTTCCGTATCGAGGACCGGCCGTCGATCCTCGTGAAGGAGTTCGGCAAGCAGCGGAAAGCGGGGTGGTGGGTGCTCGCGCCCGGCGACGACGGCCCGCTCGCGAAGCTCGGGCCGGAGGTGCTCACCGTCGGCGCAGACGAGCTGTTGCGGACCGCGCCCGACAACCGGCGCGTCCACACGATCCTTCGCGACCAACGCACGATCGCTGGCGTTGGCCGCGGATACAGCGACGACATCCTGCATCGCGCGCAGCTATCGCCGACCTCGCAGCTCGCGAAGCTGGACGACGATCAGCGTGCGACGTTGGTCACGGCGGTGCACGACATCCTCACCGACGCGCTCGAGGCCGAACGGGAGCGAACCGGCGGCCTACCCACCAAGATCGGCGACCATTTCGTCGTGCACAACCGTGCAGGTGAACCATGCCCACGCTGCGGGGCGGACCTGCGCCGGGTGAGCTACGAAGACTACGAGGTCACCTATTGCCCCGATTGTCAGACCGGCGGGAAGGTGCTGGCCGATCGTCGGTTGTCGCGGCTGTTGCGATGATCGCTATCCCGCGTCGGTCAGTGCCGGCGGATCGTGCGTCGGCGCGGGGCCAGCCACGTAGGGAGTCCCGTCTGGTCGGTACCAGCGAAGGTCGGTCTGGGCGCTGCCCTTGATCCACCAGCCGTACTCGTGCACCAGTTTGTGATGCCACGAGCACAGGGTGGCGAGGTTGTCGAGGTCGGTCGCGCCGCCCTCGCGCCAGAACACGATGTGATGCACCTGGGTGAACGCGTTGGTCCCGCACCCAGGGAACCGGCACCCGCCGTCGCGATATCGCACCTGTCGCAGCAGCCAGGCCGGCGGCACACGGGTGATGCGGCCTATGCCGATGACGCGGCCGTCGCCGGCCTCGTGGACCGTCTCGACGCGTGCGGCACACAGCAGCCGCTCGAGCGTGGAAGGTTGCGCGACGCCGCCGCCTTCGATCTCTGCGCCCGTCCCGGTCTCGGTGGCGCCGAGGCGAGCATGGATCACAACCGTGGCGCGATCCGGGTCGGGGTCGGCGGCGAGCCGCGCCGAGCACAGGCCGACCAAGGCGTCGGCGCGGCGCGCCGTTGTATGGATGCCACCCTGTTCGTGCGGCATCACCGGCACCGACGCCGCCACCCGGTCGATCGTCGTCGCAACCACCGCTCCTTGCGCCGCCGGAAGATCGGCGTGCAGTTCGAACCGTCGGCCCTCGTCGCGGAACGCCCAGGTGACCGAGCGCATGGCATCCTCGTTCGCCGCCTCGTCGGGCTCGCCGCGCCGCGCGAGATCGCCTTCGCGACGGATCCGCGCCGACGACACCTGCTGCGCCCACGCGACCAAACCATCCTCCGTGTCTGGTTGCGCGAACCGCGCCAGCTCAACGACCTTGTCGACGCCGAGCCGGCCGTCGTCGAGCGCTCGTGTGATCGCGGGGAGGTGGGGGAGGACCGTCGCCGTCTCGATCAGGCGGCGGGCCTTCCAGTCGGAGATGCCATAGCGCATCCAGAGCCACTGGGCGAGGTCGCGCGCCCCGTCATCGGCCCATATGCCCGACCGATCGATCTCCTTGATCGAGTCGAACACCTCGCGGCTCGCTCGATTGAGGGCGACGTGCGCCCGGTCGCAACGCTTGACAAGCGCTGCGCGTGCATGTGCGTGGTCCACCCTGACATCGCACCGATCCGGGGGAGGACAGGTTGCGAGAGGTGAGGACGACTGTATCGAACATATGTTCGGACGTCAACCTTGTTTCGCGCCGGTGCTAGCCTGCGCGCGATGTTGCGTCGTCTGGCGACCGCTGTCGTGATCGTGGCCTCGGCAGCGGCCGCGACACCCCCGACCCTCGCCGCCGCACCGACGGTCGTCAACGTGTCTCGTCGAACGACGAACCAATCGGAAGCGGCCGTCGCTGCGAGTCCGCTCGACGCGAACGACGTTGCAATCGCCTCGAACCTCCAGCACGGGTACGGAATCTTCGTCGCCGTCAGCCACGATGGTGGCACGACGTGGTCGCGAACGGTGCTTGGCGACGCCGATACGTTCGGGAAGGCCTGCTGCGATCCCACGATCGCGTGGGACCGGTTCGGCAACCTGTTCTTGTCCTGGCTCGGGTACGGCAGGCTCCGGTATCCGACGGTCGTGCCGATCCTGCTGAGCACCGACGCCGGCGACACCTGGTCACTCGTGACCAAGATCAAGCCGCCGGCGGCCGTGCCGGCCTCCGCGACGATGGACGTTCGTGCGCCGCTCGCGTCCGAGGGTGGCCCCAAGGGCGACGAAGAGGACCGCGGGCCCGGCTTCCTCGATCAGCCCACGATCACGACCGGCGCGAGCGCCCTGTGGGCGATCTGGAACAACGAGGGGCAGATGCAGGCGGTCGGCGCACGCGTGCTTGGGCTCGGCGACGTGGCCCCCTTCAAGGCGGTGCACGACGTGCCCGGCGGGCACAACTGCACCTTCGGCGACGTCGCGGTCGGGCCCGGCGGGGCGGTCGCGGAGATCTGCCAGAAGGATCAAGACCGGTTCAGTCCCGTGCGTTCGATCCTCCGGTTCACGGTGGACAAGGACGGTCTGCGTCCGGGGCATTTCGGGAGCTACCGCGTCGCGGCACAGACCGACGTGTCACTGTTCGAGCCGATCCGGCCGCAGCACGTCCGGACGGTCGACGCGGAGGTGGGCCTTACATGGATCCGAACCGGTCCGTACCGCGGTCGACTCGTGATGATGTTCACCGTCGAGACGCCCGACGAGAGCGACAACACCGACGTCTACGTCAAGACGTCGAGCGACGACGGCAAGACCTGGTCGAAGCGGATCCGCGTGACGAAGGCGATCCGGAGCCAGTTCCTGCCGCGCATGGCGATGGATAGCGCGACCGGCCATCTCGTGATCGGGTGGCACGACGCGAAGCTCGACGACGGTGATGGCGCGTTCGACACCGACGGCCGTGCGAACAGCGACGTGATGTACGACCTGTCGTTCAGCGCCGACGGCGGGGCCAGCTGGACGACGCCACAGATCGTGAGCCAGGGCGCCTCGAACGCGAAGGCGAGCGGCAACGGGATCGACTTCGGCGATTACACCGGGATCGCGTTCGCCTTCGGCATCGCGCACCCGGCGTGGGCCGACAACTCGGACAGCACGGGCGACAACCCCGACGGGACGCTGCACGCGTTCGACATCTACTCGGCGGCGGTGCCCGAAACCTAGTCGACCGCTAGTGCGCCGGGACTGGCTCCGCCTCGGCGGCGTTCGCCGCGGCGTGATGCTCGTCGATCGTGTCGCGTCCCGGGATCAGGCGGTTCGACACGATTGCCGCCAGCAGAAGGACCGTGCCCGCGAACAGCAGCGCGGGCCTGAACCCCTGCATGAACGCGTCTCGGAACGCCGCGGCCACGCCCTCGATCTGCGCGGGCGTCAGACCGAGCGCCGCCAGGCTCTCGGGGGTAAGGACGCCGTGCTTCGCGCTGTCGCCGATCGCCTGCAGCTGCGCGGGCGCGAGCCCGAGACCCTGCACGGCCGGCGCGAACGAGCTCTTGAGCTGGGTGGTCAAGATGGCACCGAGCACCGCGATGCCGAGCACCCCGCCGACCTCGCGGCTTGTGTTGGTCATGGCCGATCCGAGACCGGCGCGCTCGCGACCGACGCTGTTCATAACGGCCGCGGTCATCGGCGCCATCGTCGCGCCCATCCCGTGGCCCATCGCGAGGAAGATCGGGAACATCACCCAGTACGACGTCGTCGGGGTGAGCAGCAGCCCGAGCAGGAAGAGTCCGCCACCCGCGAGCACCAACCCGTAGGTCATCGGCGCCCTCGACCCATGCCGTGATGCGTAACTACCGGCGTACGGCGCTGTGACGATGATCATCACGGTCAGCGGCAGGAACGACGCGCCCGCCTGGAACGGGGAGTACCCCTTGATGTTCTGCATGTAGAGCGTCAGGAAGAAGAACGTCGCGAACATGCCGAGGGCGATCGAGAACGCGACGCTGTTGCCGGCCGAGAACGCCGGGATCCGGAAGAACCGCAGCGGCATCATCGGCTGCTTGGTGCGGAGCTCCCACCACAGGAACGCGACGAGCATCACGCCGAACGCGATCAACGACCCGATGATCCGGGCGTCGCCCCACCCGAGGGCGTTGGCCTCGATCAAGCCGTAGGTCACCAGGAACAGCGCCGACGTGCCGAGCACGAGCCCGACGATGTCGAGCTTGCGCTCTTGCTCCGACCGCGACTCGCGGACGGTGATGGTCGCCACGATGAAGGCGATGATGCCGATCGGCACGTTGAGGAAGAACACCGAGGCCCATCCGAGGTGCTCGACCATGTAGCCGCCGAGCGTCGGGCCGAGCGCCAGCGCGATGCCCGAGACGCCGGCCCACAGCCCGAGCGCCTTGGCGCGCTCGTGCGGCGGGAACGTCACCGTGATGATCGACAGTGTTCCCGGGATCAGGAGCGCACCGCCGACGCCCTGCAGGGCCCGCGCGACGATCAGCTGCTGCGGCGATCCCGCCAGCCCGCATGCGAACGAGAAGAGCGTGAATACCGCCAGGCCGCCGAGGAACATCTTCTTGCGGCCGTATCGATCACCGAGGATGCCGCCGGTGAGCAACAGCGACGCGAAGGCCAACACGTAGGCGTCAACCACCCACTGAAGCTCGGAGAAGCCCGCGTTGAGGTCCTGCTGGATCCGCGGCAGCGCCACGTTGACGACGGTGTTGTCCAGCATCGCCATCGCGAGCGCGAAGCACATCGTCAGCAGGACGACGACCTTCTCGCGGGCGTTCTCGCCTTCGAACCCGAGCATTGAGCCTCCTCGTCGGTCTATCCGCTGGTCAACCCACGCGGCGACGGGGTTGTTCCCGATCGACCAAGCCTACCCGGGTGTCCGGACATGCCCGGGCCGCGTCCGCATCCGCCTATCCTTGCCGGGCCAGTGCTTGCCCTTCTCGATCTGCACCGCCGGTTCCACGACGTCGTCGCGCTCGACGGTGTGTCGTTCGAGGTCCCGGAAGGCCGGATCGTGGGGTTCGTCGGACGGAACGGCGCGGGCAAGACGACCGCGATGCGGATCGCGCTCGGCGTCCTCGACGCCGACGAGGGGGAGGTGCGGTGGCGCGGGGCGCCCGTCGACACAGCGACACGCCGCCGGTTCGGTTACATGCCCGAGGAGCGCGGCCTCTACCCGAAGATGCGCGTGCTCGAGCAGCTCGTCTATCTCGCGCGGCTCCGCGGGATGCCGAAGGCCGACGCCCGAGCAAGCGCCGAGCGGCTGCTCGAGACGCTCGAGGTCGTCGGTGACCCGGGCGCTCGCGTGGAGTCGCTGTCGCTCGGGAACCAACAGCGCGTCCAACTCGCTGCCGCCCTCGTGCACCGTCCCGAGCTCCTCGTGCTCGACGAGCCGTTCTCGGGCCTCGATCCGGTCGGCGTCGATGTGTTGTCCGGTGTTCTGCAGCGCGCGGCGCGGAGCGACGGTGCAGCCGTCGTGTTCTCCAGCCATCAGCTTGATCTGGTGGAGCGCCTGTGCGACGAGGTCGTGCTCATCGACCGTGGGAGGATCGCGGCGCAGGGAACGATCGACGAGCTGCGGGTGTCCCGCGCTCGGAACCTCTGGCAGGTCCGGCTGCGTGACGTGGACACGCGGTGGTGGGAGGTCATCCCCGGGACGACGCCGGTCCGAAGCGACGACGGGACGATCGTGCTCGAGCTTGCGTCCTCCACGGATCCGCAGCGGGTGCTCGACGTCGCCCGCTCCGCGGGCGACGTCCTCGCGTTCGGCCCGGTCGAGCCCTCGTTGCAGGAGCTGTTCCGCGAGGTGGTCTCGTGAGCGGCCCCGACCGTGGGGCGTGGCGCCTGATCGCGGCGCGCGACTTCTGGGTGCGGCTCCGCGAACGGAGCTTCCTGATCTCGACGCTGCTGAACCTCGGCGTCATCTCGGTGCTGGTGCTGCTGCGCGCGAGCGGTGGGTTCGCCGGAGCGACATCGTTCGAACTCGGTGTGCTGGGTGGCGCCGATGTCGTCGCGGTCGCGAACGGCGCCGCCTCGCTCGGCGGCGAGGACCTCCCCGTCCGAGTCCATCCGTATCCCGACGGCGCTGCGGCCGACGCGGCGCTGAACGACGGCGCCGTCGACGCGGTTCTCACCGAGACACAGCTCTACGGCCTGGAGTCAGTGGATGGTCGCCTGGAGGCGCTCGTCCAGACGAGCGCCCATCAGGCCGCGGTCGACGCGATCCTCGCGGAGCACCACGTCTCCGAGGCCGAGCGTGAGAAGGCGGCCGAGCCCGCTCCGCTCGCGCTCGGCGCCCTCCGACCGGCCCCGCCGGACCGTCAGGACAACGCCGCGGTCGCCTTCGTCGGCGTGCTGCTCCTGTACGGACAGCTGTTCGGCTACGGGATGTGGGTCGCGACCGGCGTGATCGAGGAGAAGGCGTCACGCATCGTCGAGATGCTGTTGTCGTCGATCCGACCGCAGCAGTTGCTCGCCGGCAAGATCATCGGGATCGGCGTACTCGGGCTCGCGCAGCTCATCACGATCGCCGGGTTCGCGATCGGGATGGCGCTGGCGACGGGCGCCGACTTCGTGCCCACGACCGCGATCTGGGCCGCGCTCCTGGTGATCGGGTGGTTCGTCCTCGGCTACGCCTTCTACGCGTCGTTGTTCGCGGCGGCCGGCTCGCTCGTCTCGCGGATGGAGGAGCTGCAGAACGTGATCGTGCCGATCAACCTCACGATCCTCGTGTCGTTCATCATCTCGGTCGGATCGCTCCAGGACCCGAACTCGACCCTCGCGGTAGTCGCGTCGATCCTGCCGGTCAGCGCCGCGCTCGCGATGCCCGTGCGGATCGTGTTGGGCGTGGCGACCGGCTGGCAGATCGCGCTGTCGCTCGCCCTGTTGATCGGCAGCGCCGTCGCCCTCGTGCCGGTGGGGGCGCGACTGTACTCCGGTGCGGTGCTCCGAACCGGCTCGCGCGTGAAGCTCCGCGACGCGTGGAGCGCCGCCTGATCCACGGCGCCGGCCGGCGGCCCGCTGTTCGAGCGGCGCGTCCGATCGGCGCCGCGCGGGTACGGTGCACGGTATGGGCGGCGTCACGGCGCAGAATCTCCGGCACGCGGCCGGCATGCTGCGGTTCGGCCGCAACCCCGCCGCGACCGTCTACGACTCGATCGGTGACGACTTCTTCCTGGCGCTCGACGACGGGTGGCTGAACCTCGGGCTGTGGGACGGCGACGGCAGCGACGCCTCCGAGGCCGCCGTCGCCGTCCGGCGGCTCGTGACGCGGATGGCACACGACCTCCCGACCGGCGGCGACGTCCTCGACGTCGGCAACGGCCTCGCGGCGCAAGATCCGGTGATCGCGGATGTCTCGTCGGCGCGCAACCTGACCGCGCTCAACATCACGCTGTCGCAGCTGCGGGCCGGGCGCGACCGGCTCGCGGCGGCGCACGCGAACCCCGTCAACGGCGACGCAAGTCGGATGCCGTTCGCGCCGGAGACCTTCGACGGCGTCATCAGCGTGGAGGCGGCGTTCCACTTCCCCTCGCGGGCGGGGTTCTTCGCCGAAGCCTTCCGCGTGTTGCGGCCCGGCGGTGTTCTCACCATGAGCGATGTGCCCGTGTTGCGGTTCCCTGCGACGCCGCGCGAGGCGCTCGCCGGCATGGCGATGCTTCGACTGTGGGGCATCCGGGCACAGGCTGCGGCCACGCCGTTGGAGATCGAGCACCAGGTGTCGGCCGCCGGGTTCGACGACGTCGCCACGTCGCTCGAGGGCGCTCGTGTGATCGCGCCGGCCTTCCGGGCTGTGCACGCCCGCCTGCAGGGCGACGCTACCGGCAGCCTGCCCGAGCGGGTCGCGGCGCGCACGATGCTGCACGAGGCCGAGCTGCTCTGGGAGCGGGGCGTCCTCGAGTACCTGTTCCTTGTCGCGCGGAAGCCGACCGGTTAGGTCGTCGAGAACACGCGTCGGAACGACGGCAACGGCACCTCGCCGAGCGCCAGCACGCGATCGTGGAAGTCGCGGAGCGAGAAGTCCGCACCCGATCGCGCGGCCTCCGACTCGCGCGCGCGCTGGATCTCGGCCATGCCGGTCATGTAGCAGAGCGCCTGTCCGGGCATCCCGATGTAGCGGTCGACCTCGATCACCGAGTCCGTGCGTGTCTGCCCGCTCTCGATCAGCGTGTCGACGGCTCGGTCGCGTGTCCAACCGAACGCGTGGATCCCCGAGTCGGTCACGAGCCGCGCGGCGCGAAGGCCTTGGTTCTCGAGCATCCCCAGGCGCTCCCACCCGTCGAGGTAGAGGCCCATCTCGTCGGCGAGGCGCTCGGAGTACAGCCCCCACCCTTCCGCGAACGCGGCCGCGGCGAAGGTCGCGCCGAAACGCCGGAGCGGTGGCTGCTCCGGCATCTCCTGCTGGATCGCCAGTTGGAAGTGATGGCCCGGGTTGGACTCGTGGTAGGTGACGCCCGCCACATGGTGCAGCGCGCGGTCCTCGAGGTCATAGCAGTTGATGTAGTACACGCCCGGCCGGGTGCCATCCTCGGTCGGCGGATTGTAGAAGGCCATCGGCTCGTCCGCTTCGCGGAACTCCTCGACGCGCCGCACCTCGCAGTTGGCGGACGGCAGTCGTCCGAAGTACTGCGGCGCGAGGTCCCAGCTCCGTTGCACCTGATCCTCGGCGAGCGCGACCAGGTCTTCAGGGGTTGCGGCCGTGTTCGCGCCCGACGCGGTATGTGCCGCGATCGCGGCGACCGGGTCGTCGTAGCCGAGCTCCGCCGCGACGGCCCACCGCTCTTCGTTGATCGCCTTCAAGCGCTCGACGCCGAGCTCGTGGACCTCGCCGGGATCGAGGGGGAGCGAGGTCCACCCCAGGACCTCGGCGGCATACATCCCGTCGCCCCCGGGGAGCGCCGAGATCCCGATCGTTTCGGTCGACGCGGGCAGGTAGTCGTCGACGAGGACCTGCCGGAACGCCTCCAGCGAGGGCTGGACGGCGTCGGCGACCGCGGCGGCGATCGTCTCGCGTGCCTCGCCTTCGACGCCGACGGCCACCGGAGACCGATCCGGCGGGAGCGCGAGCAGCCGGTCCACCTGCGCGAGCGTTCGCTCGGTCACCACTCGCGGCGCGGTCACCCCCTTGGCGACGCCCTCCCGAAGGAGGCCGATCGATGCGTCGATGTATGCGGGGAACGCGCGCAGACGCCCCGCGAGACGCGCGACCCGCTCGGGGGTGTCGGCCCGTTGGAGCGCCGCGATCTGCCCGAGGGTCGATACCGCGCCGTTCATGTGATTCGCGACGTCGAGCAGATCGAGCCGGTGCTCCAGTCGCGCGATCACGCGGCTGCAGATGGCCTCGTAGATGTCGGCCGTGAGCTGCCGGCCCTCGTCGAGGTCGGCGCGGTCGAGATCTGCAAGCTGCTTCAGGCCGGATCGCGCAGCCGATTCCTCGGCAGACCGGCCCGCCTCGGACGGGTCGCTCAACCGGTCGTCGTAGCGCTCGTCACCCACGAAGGTTCCGAGCAGCGGCTCGCGCTCGAGCAATCCCTCCCACGCGTCGTTCGCGATCTGATCGAACCGCTGTTCCGTCTGCACGATCGGCGTCCTTTCGTCGGTTCCGTCGCCTGGTCGGGGGGTCACAGGAGTCCAAGCGTAGCGGCGCCGTCGACCTGCAGCGCGACGCCCGATAGGAAGGCGGTGTGGACGGAGCACAGGAAGGCGGCGACCCGCCCGAAGTCTGCGGGATCGCCGGTCGGGCCGGTGTGACCGAGCGCACGCACCCGGTCGGTGTCGTGCAGGCCTGGCGCCAGCACGTTGAGGGTGATGCCGTCGGCGATCAGGTCTTGTGCGGCGCTCTTGGCCCACGCCCATGATCCGGTCCGCGCGGCGCTGGAGGCCGCAAGGTCAGGGATCGGTTCCTTTATCGCGACCGAGGTGAGCAGCACGATCCGGCCCCACCCGGCGCGGCGCATGTGCGGGACGGCCGCGCGGACGAGCCGCACCGACGTGAGGAAGTTCGCCTCGACGGCGGCACGGATCGCGTCGTCGGTGACCTCGAGCGCCCGCGCCTTGGGCGGCCCGGGCGCATTGGCCACGAGGATGTCGATCGCTCCGAATCGCTCGACGGTCGATGCGACGAGCGCCGCCGGCGCGTCCGGATCCGTGACGTCGGCGTCAAGCGTCAGCGCGTCGCCTCTCAGCGTCGCCGCAGCCGCTTCGAGCCGCGATGGGTCGTGCCCGTTGATCGCGACGCGACAGCCCTCTGCTCCCAGCGCTTGGGCGCACCCGAGGCCGAGACCGGCGGACGCCGCTGTGACCAGCGCGACCTTGCCCTCGATCCCGAGATCCATCGGTCTCATGCTAGTGGGGCGGTCGTTGCGGCCCCTCGGGGCCGGGGCTAGGCTGCCCCACCATGTTGCTCGAGGGCAAGAAGCTCCTGATCACCGGTGTGCTGACCCCGCAATCGATCGCGTTCGCGGCGGCCGCGTCGGCGCAGGAGCACGGCGCCGAGATCGTGCTGACGAACTTCGGCCGAACGGTGAGCCTCACGCAGAAGGTGGCCAAGCGCCTGCCGCAGCCATGCGACGTATTGGAGATGGACGTGACCGACGAGGCGCAGATCGAGGCCGTCCAACAGGAGCTCGCGTCGCGATGGGGTGGTCGCGTCGACGGCGTCTTGCACGCGATCGCGTTCGCGCCGCAGGACGCGCTCGGCGGCAACTTCCTCAACACCCCGTGGGATTCCGTCGCGACGGCGATGCAGACGAGCGCGTTCTCGTTGAAGGCGCTCGCCGTCGGGATGCTGCCGCTGATGCGCGCGCACGGTGGCTCTGTCGTGTCGCTCGATTTCGACGGGCAGGTGGCTTGGCCGGTCTACGACTGGATGGGCGTGGCGAAGGCAAGCCTCGAGGCCGTGACGCGCTATCTCGCGCGCGATCTCGGTGGGATGGGGATCAGGGTGAACACGGTGAGCGCCGGACCGATCAGGACGATGGCGGGCAAGGGGATCCCCGGCTTCGACCAGATCACCGGCTCGTGGGGCGACCGTGCGCCGCTCGGATGGGACGCCCAAGATCCGGCGCCCGTCGGCGACACCGTCACGTTCCTGTTCTCGGATCTCGCCCGCGCGATCACCGGCGAGCTGATCCATGTCGACGGCGGGTTCCACGCGACCGGCACGGCGCCGATCGAGGCCGGCGCGTAGCCCTTCGGTCGCGCGGCGGCCGATACACTCGCGAAACATCCCCATGCCGCGACCACAAACCTTCCTGCCGTGCCTCCTTGTGTTCCTCGCGCTCGCGTGCACGACGACCACCACGACAACGGCGCCGACGACCGCGCCGCCCACGCCGACCGCGAGCGGCGTCGATCCGCTCGTGCCGTACTCGCCGCCGCCGACCGCCGCCGCGGCCGTCACGTCCGGGTTCATCCCCGACATGCTGACCGCGCCGACCACGGGCGGGGGATCGGTGCAGCTGACGCCTGTCACCACGACGATGACGACGGCGTACGTCGACGAAACTCGAGCGCTCACCGTGTACCTCACGGCAACGAACTCCGGTCACGACCGCTGGAGCGGAACGATCGGCGCCGACGCGGAGGTCACGGACCTGAACGGCGGGACGTTCCCGGCGACGAGGCCCGTGGACGGTGACCTTCATCCGGACCCGGCGCAGTACGGTGGCTCGAACCGGTCCTTCCAACGACCGGTTTCGCTCGCCTCCGGCGCTTCCGCGCGCGGTGAGCTGGTGTTCCACGTGACGGGCGGCAACCGTCCGATCACGCTGCGGATCAGTCTCGACGGCGGCACGACGTGGGTCGAGTGGGCGACCAATCTGGGGGTGTTCTGAGTGGCCGTCGCGGAGCCGATCCGACTCACGAGCCTGAGTCACGGCGCGGGATGCGCGTGCAAGCTCGGGCCGAGCCAGTTGCACGACGTGCTCGAGCTGCTCGGACCATCCGTCCCGACCAAGGACGTGATCGTGTCGGAATCGAGCGGCGACGACGCCGCCGTCTACCGGCTGCCCGACGGCCGCGGCGCGATCGTGACGCTCGACTTCTTCACGCCGCTCGTGGACGATCCGTTCGACTGGGGCCGGATCGCGGCGGCCAACGCGCTGAGCGACGTCTACGCGATGGGCGGCGTGCCCGCGCTCGCGCTGAACGTCGCGGGGTGGCCGGTCGACGTGCTGCCACTCGAGACGCTCGCCGACGTACTGCGAGGCGGCCGCGCGATCGCCGAGGATGCGGGGATCGCCGTGGTCGGCGGGCACACCATCACCACCGAGAAGGAGCCGCTCTACGGGATGGTCGCGGTCGGCTTCGCGTCGCTCGACGCCTTGATCCGGAACACGGCGGCTCGGCCCGGCATGTCGTTGGTCCTCACGAAGCCGATCGGCGTCGGGATGATCTCGACGGCAGCCAAGCGTGGCGTCGCCGACGGCGGGCAGCTCGCTGCCGCGATCACGACGATGACCACGTTGAACGATCGCGCCTCGCGCGCGGCCGTCGCTGCGGGTGTGCGCGCGGGCACGGACGTGACCGGGTTCGGCCTGCTCGGACATCTCCGCAAGATGCTCGAGGCGAGTGGGTGCGCGGCGATCGTCGAGGCCGGCCAGGTGCCGACGCTCGATGGCGTCCTCGACCTCGCGCGACGCGACGTCGTCGCCGGAGGAACCAAGCGCAACCACGCCTGGCTGCAGCCGACCACCCAGTGGGGCGCCTGCACGCTTCCGGAACAGCTGTTGCTTGCCGACGCGCAGACGAGCGGCGGTCTGCTGCTGGCCACCGACGACCCCGAGCCCCTCGTCGCCGCGGACATCGGCGCATCGGTGATCGGATCCATCATCGAGGGCACACCCGGGGCGATCGACGTGGTGGGCCGCCTTCCTGGCGCCTGACGCGCCTCGGGAATACCCGACCCCACTGGTAGCATTTGCACCTGCAACAGGCGCGATGCGCCTAACCGTGAACCCTTCGGAGCGCAGGTGTGACCGAGCTGGACGGCGTCTATCTCAAGGAGATCGTGGAGCACGGCCTCCGCGAATTCCCGAACGAGTGCTGCGGCCTCATCGCCGCCCAGGACGGGGGCCCGGCCAAGGTCTTCACGATGCGCAACGCCGACGCGAGCCCCGTCACGTACCGCCTGGACGGCCTCGAGCAGCTTCGCGTCTTCGACCAGATGGACGACGAGGGCCTCGAGCTCTGGGCGATCTACCACTCCCACACGCATTCGGAGGCGTATCCGAGCGAAACGGACGTGAAGCTCGCTTTCTATCCGGACGCCCGATACATCCTGGTGTCGCTCGCCGACCGCTCGGCGCCGGTCGTGCGCTCGTTCTTCATCGTCGACGGCGAGGTCACCGAAGAGGAGCTGACGATCACATGACGCAGCCGTTCACGGAGGAACAGGTACAGCGCTACTCGCGGCACATCATCCTTCCCAACATCGGGGGAGCCGGGCAGCGCAAGCTGCTCGACGCGAGCGTCCTCGTGATCGGAGCGGGCGGCCTCGGCTCGCCGATCGCGATGTACCTTGCCGCCGCCGGCATCGGGAGGCTCGGCGTCGTCGACTTCGACCGCGTCGACGTGTCGAACCTGCAACGCCAGATCCTGCACACCGACCGCGACGTCGGCCGGTCGAAGGTCGGATCGGCGGTCGAGCACCTGCGCGCGATCAACCCGACGATCGACGTCGTCGGCCACGACACGCTGCTGTTCTCGACCAACGTGTACGACGTGTTCGACGGGTACGACGTGATCATCGACGGCACGGACAATTTCCCGGTCCGCTACCTGGTGAACGATGCCTGCCAGTTCATGGGCAAGCCGCTCGTCTACGGCTCGATCTATCAGTTCGAGGGACAGGCGACGATCTTCATGCCGGGGCAGGAGACGCCGTGCTACCGGTGCCTGTTCCCGTCTCCGCCGCCGCCCGGGACCGTGCCGAGCTGCGCCGAAGGCGGCGTGTTCGGTGTGTTGCCCGGCGTGATCGGGTCGATCCAGGCCACCGAGGCGATCAAGCTGATCACGGGGGAGGGAGAGACCCTCGAAGGCCGGCTGCTGCTCTACGACGCGCTGCACATGGACTTCCAGGAAGTGAAGATCCGCTGGGACGCCGATTGCCCCGTGTGCGGCAAGGAGCCGACCATCACCGAGTTGATCGACTATGAGCAGTTCTGCGGCGTGCCCGCCCGAGCCGAGTGAGGAGTTGCTGATCCGATGGCCGTGACCGTGAAGCTCCCGACGATCTTGCGAAAGCACGCAGGCAACGAGGCG
>Ga0136846_1209694_pt1 | contig 27425 bp, 21 predicted proteins | sample HopSoiMetagenom2_FD_96841 | JGI IMG/M metagenome (GOLD analysis project Ga0136846, IMG submission 96841) | Grasslands soil microbial communities from Hopland, California, USA - 2 Assembly 2016 (version 4) | ecosystem: Environmental > Terrestrial > Soil > Grasslands | place: USA: Hopland... | reverse complement strand
GGCGTGGGCGAGCGGGCGGGCAACGCGCCCCTGCACACCACGGTGATGATCCTGAAGGAGCTCTACGGGATCACCGTCCCCGGGTTCCGCTACGACATGCTCTGGGCCCTGCGGCGGAAGGTCGAGGAGTTCAGCGGCATGCCGGTGGGAGCCACGGAGCCGATCATCGGCCACAACGTCTTCTCGCACGAGACCGGGATCCATACCGCCGGCATCACGATCCACCCCGCCATCTACCAGGTGATCGAGCCGGAGAGCGTGGGGGGCCGCCTGCGCTTCCTGTTCGGCAAGCACTCGGGGGCAATGGCGATCGAGGCGGTGCTCAACCGGCACAAGGAGGAGCTGCAGGCGGCGGGGGTCGAGGTCACCCCTCGTCTCGTGCAGCTCCTCCTGCGCCTGGTCAAAGAGGTCCGCGAGAAGAAGGCGCTCGTCTCGCAGCACCTCGACGGCGTGCGCAACTACTACGCGCACCTGGAGCGTCTCGGCCTGACGGAGGAGGACCTCCTGGCCTACGCGCTGGTCCTCGGCCGCGGCGAGACGGCCGACCCGTAGACCGCCCCTCCGGCCGGACCGCACCCGCCGGGTCCAACCCGTATCATTCGCCCGTTGAGCGACACCGCGCCGCGCGGACCGATCCTCGACCTCAAGGTCCGCTGGCGCGCCGGCCAGGTCGTGCTCGCGCTGGCGGGGGCCATGACGGCGGTGGCCCTCTTGCGTCCCATCGCTCCCGGCGGCTCGCCGCGCCTGCGCCTGGCCGTGACCATGATCCTGGGCCTCGGCGTGGCCGCGGCCGCCCTCCTGTCCAGCCTGCGCAGCCGGGGCACGCCGGAGCAGATCGCGTTCTACGTATTCCTCGTCCTCTGTCTCGACGCCCTCGGGCAGATGGTCGTGCCCTACGGCTGGCCGGTGTGGCCGCTCTTGACCCTCCTGATCGGGGCGGTCGCGGTGGCGGAGCCGCCCGCGATCGGCTTCGGCATCGCCGCCCTGGCCGGCGTGCTCACCGCGGCCGATGCCGCCACCCGTGAGTTCGAGGCCTGGCGTCCGGTGGTGGCCTCGACGCTCGGCTGGGCCGCGCTCGTCCTCGCGCTGAACCAGGGCCTGCGCGGCGAGAAGCGCCGCCTCAGCGCGGCCCTGGCCGAGCTCGCACGCGTCCAGCACGGCATCGACCACCTGCAGGACGGAGAGGGCGAGTTCCCCACGCCCGCCCCCAACACCGGGCTACGGCAGGTGTCGGAGCAGGGCCGGCGCTCCCGGCAGGCCGAGCGCGCGGCCGAGCTGGACCGATGGCTGTCCGCGCTCGTGGGCGCGGCGCGGGCCGCCCTCGACGCGCACGCCGTGCTCTGCTTCGACTTCGACCGCGAGCGGGACAAGGCCTACCTGCGCGCGGCGGCGGGACCGTCCGCCCTGGTGCCGGACAGCGTGCTCGACCTGCGCGCGGATCCCTTCGCCTTCCTCCTCGACCGCGGCGAGAGCTTCTATGCGACCGACTTCAAGCGCCTGCTGTGGTCGTTGCCCTACTACGCGGGCGAGGTGAAGGTGGGCACGATGCTGGCCGTGCCCGTGCGCACGGCGGGGGTGGTGCGCGGCGCGCTGGTGGTGGACATGCTGGAGGTGCAATCGCTCGGCGGCGACGCGCCGGCGCTGGTGACGGCTTTCGCCTCTCTGGTGGCGGAGGCGATGGGGCAGCTCCGCGCCGCGGCCAGCCGCGAGGACGTGGGGACGGAGTTCAAGGCCGTCTACGACGTCTCACGGCAGATCTCGAACCTCATCGACCCCGTGGCCATCCGCCTGCGCCTCCTGAGCTGCGCGCGGGAGCTGGTGCCCCACGAGTCGGCGGCGGTCGTGATGGCGGACCGCGCGCAGACGCGCTACGTGGTGGAGAACGCGGAGGGCTGGGCGGGCGAGCTCGAGGGACGCGAGGTCGGCCTCCTCGAGCGCACCTGGACGGCGTGGCTGCTCAAGTCGGAGGAGGCGAGCCTCCTCCTCGACGACCTGCAGGCCGGACGCGACCGCATGCCCGTGCTCGTGCTCGACGAGGGTGGCTCCCGCGCGGAGTCGCTGCTCGCGGTCGCGCTCCGCACGCGCCAGACCACCATCGGCGCCCTCGTCCTGACCGGCCGCCACGGAACCTTCGACTCCGCCGCCCAGCGCGTGCTCGCCATCGTGGCGAACCAGGCCGCGGCGGCCCTGCAGGCGGGGCAGATGATCGATCACGCGCGGGAGGCGGCCATCCACGACGCGCTCACCGGCCTTCACAACCGCCGCGCCTTCGACGAGTCGCTCGACCGCGCGGTCGCGCGCCAGGACCGGCAGGGCGGCACGTTCGCGCTGCTGCTCCTCGACATCGACCGCTTCAAGAAGCTCAACGACACCTACGGCCACCCCGCGGGCGACGCCGCCCTGCGTCACACCGCTCAGCTTCTCGCGCATCACCTCCGCAAATCGGACCTGGCCGCGCGCTTCGGAGGCGAGGAGTTCGCGGTCATCCTCGCCTCCACGGAACGCGCGGGCGCGCTCCACCTCGCGGAAAAGGTCCGGGGCGAGATCGAGAAGGGCCGCCTCGTCCACGACGGCGCGAGGCTGGGCGTGACCATCAGCATTGGCGTGGCCGTCTGGCCGGAGGACGGGCGCGAAGGGGCGGCGCTCGTCGCCGCCGCTGATCGCGCGCTGTACGCGGCCAAGGAGGGCGGTCGCAACCGCGTGGTCATGGCCGCCGCCATCGCCCCCGCCGCCGAGCCCTCCACGACGGCCTAGGCTCACTCCTGGCACAGCCGTTGCATCGATAGGCGGAGCGGCGGAAGTGTCGGCCGCGGACACGGAATGGATTCGACGGCCTATCTGGTACTGTCCTGGATCGGGCTCGGGTTCCTGAGCCTGATGCTGTTCCTCGCCCTGTTCGAGCCGTCACTGCCGTATCGGATCTCGAAGCGCCCGCCGCTGCCGCTGGACTCGAGCCAGTTCCGCCGCCTGGTGGCCGCCCTGGGCTCCGGCGTGTTCCATCCCCGCAACAAGGTAGAGGTCCTCGCCAACGGCGAGGTCTACTACGAGGCCGAGCTGGACGCGATCCGCCAGGCCCGGCACAGCGTCAACCTCGAGGCCTACATCTTCCAGGAAGGGCGCGTCACGCGCCGCTTCCTGGAGGTCCTCACCGAGCGGGCGAAGGCGGGCGTCGAGGTCAACATGGTGATCGACGCCGTGGGCAGCTTCGCCACCTGGAAGAGCTACTTCAAGGACCTTTGCGCGGCGGGCGGCCGCGTGCACTTCTACCATCCGATCCGCTGGTACAACCTGCCCCGCATCAACAACCGCACCCACCGCGAGCTGATCGTGGTGGACGGCAAGGTCGGGTTCATCGGGGGAGCCGGCTTCGGCGATCATTGGGTCCACGACGACGCCGGCCGCCGCAAGAAGCGGCGCTGGCGCGACACCATGTTCCGCGTCGAGGGGCCGGCCGTGCGCGACCTGCAGGCGGCGTTCGCGGAGAACTGGCTGGAGACCTCGGGCGAGGTGCTGGCCGACATGGAGTACTTCCGCTGGTGCGAGGAGACGGGGGAGACGGCGGCCATGGTCGTGGCCAGCTCGCCCTCCAGCGGCCGCTCCGCGCGGAACCGGATGATCTTCCAGACGCTCCTGGCCGCCGCCCAGAAGAGCATCCACATCACCACGCCCTACTTCCTGCCCGACCGCTACGCGCGCGCGGAGCTCATCCGGGCGGTGAAGCGGGGGGTGCAGGTCACCGTCATCGTTCCCGGCGCCCACGCCGACCACCTGCTCACGCGCCGCTCGAGCCGCCGCCTGTTCGGCAAGCTGCTGCGGGCGGGGGCGCGCATCTACGAGTACCAGCCGGCCATGATGCACGCCAAGGCCCTGCTCGTGGACGGCCTGTGGAGCGTGGTGGGCTCCACGAACTTCGACCACCGGTCGTTCGGCATCAACGACGAGATCAACCTCGTGGCCCAGGACGTCGAGCTGGCCGCGCGCCTGGAGAAGGACTTCGCGGCCGACCTCGCCGCGAGCAAGGCCGTCAACTACTGGGACTGGTCCCGGCGCTCCCTGCTCGAGCGGGGGCACGAGTGGCTGGGCTGGCTCCTGGAAAGGCAACAGTGAAGCTCCGCGTCGCCACCTACAACGTCCATCGCTGCCGCGGCATCGACGGGCGGCTGCGCCCCGAGCGCATCGTGGACGTCCTGCGCGAGGTGAACCCCGACGTGGCCGCCCTGCAGGAGGTCGTGAGCGAGGAGGGCGACGGACAGGACAACCAGGCCCGCTACATCGGGGAGACGCTCGGACTCCACTGGGCGCTCGGGGAGAACCGCAAGCTCAAGGGCGCCGCCTACGGGAACGTGGTGCTCAGCCGCTTCCCGCTGCGCGTCGTGAAGAACCACGACATCAGCGTGAGCGGGCGCGAGCGGCGCGGCGCCTTCCACACCGACGTGCTGGTGGCGCCGGACGACGCCGTGCACGTCTTCAACATCCATCTCGGCACCGCGTTCGTGGAGCGCCGCCACCAGGGCCGCCGCCTGAGCGAGCGCGGGTCGGGCATCCTCCACAATCGCGAGCTCACCGGGGCCAAGATCGTCCTCGGCGACTTCAACGAGTGGACGAGCGGCCTGGCCAGCCGCCTCCTCGGCTCCCACCTGCGCAGCGTGGACGTGAAGAAGCACCTGCGCCGCACCTATCCGGGATTCCTGCCCGTGCTGCACCTCGACCACATCTACTACGACGGGCCGCTGGAGCTGGAGGGCGTCATCCTGCACCGCACGCGGAAGTCGCTGATGGCTTCGGATCACCTGCCCCTGGTGGCGGACTTCATATACCTCAAGGGTGTCGAGCGTCCACGGGAGAGTCCGGGGGCGGAGGTGGTGGGGGAGGCATAGGCGTCGACGAGTCCGACCCGACCGTCAAGAGGCAGAGGGCTGAGTTCTACGAGCGCGCCTGCCTTCCTGGCGAAGCCAATGCCTGCACGAACGACGCGGCAACGATCTGGGCGGGTGATGACTCCGACGACGACCTCGCCTGTGCCCGGCGCACCTTCGAGAAGGCCTGCGCGGCCCGCGAGCCCTTCGCCTGCGGAATGGCGGGGCCGGATCATGCTCGAGGCCACGACTCCAGTTCCCTACAACGCTCGCTCGCCACTATCTGGAGACCGCCTGCGATGAAGTCGGCGGCGGGCACCTTCCATTGAGCTCCCGCCTCTGGCGGCTGGGAGGGATCGGGGTCTCCTGCCCCGCCGACCTCCCGCTCTTTCCGCTCCTCTTCCCGCGAGGTCGCATCTGGTGCTAGCCACGCCGGGCGTCGTCGGCGCCCGGCCGCCCACGAGGCCGCTCTCTCCGGCCCTTTCGCCGGAGCGCGTTCACTTATTTTCGTAGGCCTGGAGTTTTGGACCCGGACTTCCGCTGGTGAGGCGACGCGCGGAGTGCACGCCTCGCGCTCCGTGCCCGTTCGAACGCGCTGCGCGGCGGCTGCGCCTTCGAAGACCTGCAAACCGGATCGCCGCCGCGCGAGCGTGTCGTGAATTCCCGGTCGTGCTCGAGCATCTGGCCTCCGGCAGGCTCAGCCCGGCCGCCGTGCGGCTGCTTGCGCCGCATCTCACTCTCGCGAACCACGTGTCCGTCCTCGAACGCGCTGCCGGCCGCACGCGACGGGAGATCGAGGTCGTCGTGGCACACCTCGCGCCTCGTCCGGATGCTCCGACCGTGATCCGGAGGCTGCCGGCGGTGACACCGGTGTCGCGGACACCGCCGACACCGCAGATGTCGGGCTCGCTGGCCCTCGATCCGCCCGCCGGCGGGACGGACGCGGCGTCCTCGTCGGTGGCCGTCTCGGCGGCTCCCGTCCCTCCCGCACCGGTGAGATCCGCGCCTCCGCCTCGCGTCCAGCCCACCGCGCCCGGGCGGTACCGCGTCCAGTGCACGCTTGGCGAAGAGGGTCACGGTCGCCTCCGGCGCCTCCAGGCGCTGTTGCGTCGGGAGATACCGGACGGCGATCCTGGCGCGATCGTCGATCGCGCGCTCATCCTCCTGCTGGAGAGAGTCGAGGCGCGCAAGCTCGGCCTGACGAAGCGGCCACGCCCTATCCGCCCCGGGGCGGATCGGGTCACCGAGGACCGGATCGATGCCGCGGACGACATCCGCCCACCGCCCCCCGATTGCCGCCTACACGCGCGGACGCCACCGAAATGGCCACGTACGGTCAGCCTGTCCGTCCGACGGGTCGTCTGGCACCGCCGCGAACACGCGCGGGCGTGCGTACCGGTCGGGGCGCCGGCCGGGATCGCCAGAGCCGAGCGGCCGGCACGGAGTCCCGCTCTCCCGCCCGGCCCTACACCTCGACCGGCCGCCCCGCCACCCGTGAGCGCTCCGCGGCCAGCGCCACCTTGATCGCGCCCAGGCCATCGTCGATCGTGACCGACGGCGGCCGCGACTCCAGCACGTTCAGCGCGAAGTCGCGGAGCTGGATCGTGTAGGCGTCCTCGAACCGCTGCATGAAATGCGGCACCGTGTCGTGGGCGATGGAGTTCTTCGTCATCTCCAGGAGCGGCGTCTCGCGGATGTAGCCCACGCGCAGCGTCCCCGCCGTGCCCAGCAGCTCGGAGCTGATGTCGTATCCGTAGATGCCGTTGCGGGACAGGTCCACCACTCCGATGCGGTCGTCGGCGAAGACGAGGCTCACGATGGCGTTGTCGATGTCGCCGACCGTCTTCAGCTCGGGATAGGCCAGCGTCCCGCCCACCGCCGACACCGACTTCACCTCGCCCATGAACCAGCGCGCGAGGTCGAAGTCGTGGATGCCCATGTCCATGATCATCCCGCCGCTGCTCTTCGGGTTCGCGTACTCGAGAGACGTACGGTAGGGATCGCGCGAGGAGGACTTGAACACCACCGGCGTCCCGATGAGGCCCTCCGCGATCTTGCGCTTGGCCGCGGCGTAGCCGGGGTCGAAGCGGCGCATGAAGCCCATCTGGAAGAAGACGCCCGGCCGCGACGCCGCCGCCTTCATGCGCTCGGTCTCCACGAGGGAGAGCGCGGGCGGCTTCTCGCAGAAGATCGCCTTGCCCGTGCCGCAGGCGGCGACGGTGAGAGCGGCGTGGGTATGGGTGGGGCTCGCGATCACGACCGCCTCCACCTCCCCGTCGTCGAGCAGGCCCTGCGGATCGCGGTGCGCCCGCGCGTCGTAGGTCGAGGAGACGTCCGCGAGCGCGGTCTCGTCCGGATCGGCCACCGCCACCAGTCTCGTCTCCGGGATCCTCGTCGCCAAGTCGCGCGCGTACACGCGCCCGAGCCGCCCGAGTCCGATCAGTCCGACCCTCAGACGCCGCTTCGCGCTCATCGAGTCCCTCCCGACGCGGCCGAAGGGCTGGCCGGGGGGGCGCCGGCCGCTCCACCTCCGCCTGCGGCCGGCGCCGCCGCCCCGGAGGGCTGGTCCTTGGTGACGAGATCGATCCGCACCAGCTGCTCCGCGGGCACGGGCTGTCCCTTGAGGAGCTTGTCCGCGCTCTCGATGGCGACCCGCCCCATCTCGGACGGGAACTGCGCGACGGAGGCCAGGATCGCGCCGTCCCGGATGGCCTTGCGCGCGTCCTCGACCGCGTCGTAGCCGACGACGCGGATCTTGCCCGTCTTGCCCCGGGCGGCGATAGCCTCCACCGCTCCCAGCGCCATCATGTCGTTGCAGGAGAACACGGCGTCGATCTCGGGGTGCGCCTCCAGCATGTTCTGGAAGACGGTGAACCCCTGGTCGCGCTCCCAGTTCGCGGTCTGGGAGGCCACGATGCGGATGCCCTTGGCATCCTTCACCGCGTCCTTGAACCCGCGCAGGCGCTGGTCGCCGGTCTCGTGGCCGGGGATGCCCTCGAGCACCGCCACCGTCGCCTTGCCGCTCGTCGCCTCCACGAGGTACTTGCCCGCGATGCGGCCGCCCTCGTAGTTGTCCGAGCCGACGTAGGTCTCCACCTTGGCCCCGGACTCCGCGGCCGACTTGGGATCCACCCGCGTGTCCACCACGATGACGCGGATCCCGGCGGCGTTGGCCTTGGCGATGGCGGGGGCGATCTCCTTGGAGCCGGACGGCGTCACGACCAGGACCTTGATCCCGGTCTGGATCAGGTTCTCGATGATCTGCATCTGCTTGTCCACGTCCACCTCGCGCTCCGCCGCCTGCACGGTGAGGTCCATCCCCAGGCGCTGGGCGGCCTCCTTCGCCCCGCGCTCCATGTCGATGAAAAAGGGGCTGTTGAGCGTCTTGAGCACGAGGGCGACGCGAGGCTTGCTGCTGCCGCCTCCGCTTGCGCCCCCCGCCTCGGACGACTCGCGGGCGCCGCAGGCGGCGGCGACGACGGCCAGGAGGAGGAGACCGGCGAACCGGCGAAGAGTCATGGGATCCCTCACTTGGGTGCGGGCTTGAGCATGGAATCGACGAGGACGGCGGTGATGATCACGATGCCGATCACGATCTGCTGGAAGAACGACGAGGTGCCGAGCAGGTTCAGCCCGTTGCGCAGCACGCCCATGATGAGCGCGCCGATGAGCGTGCCGTGGAGCGTGCCCACGCCGCCGGAGAGGCTGGTGCCACCGATCACGGTGGCGGCGATGGCGTCGAGCTCGTAGTTGATGCCGGCGATGGGCTGGGCGGAGTTGAGCCGCGCCGTCAGCAGCACCGCGGCCAGTCCCGCCGTCACTCCCGAAAGCACGTACACCACGGTCTTGTGGAAGCCGGCGGCCACCCCGCTCAACCGCGTGGCCTCCTCGTTGCCGCCGATGGCGTACACGTAACGGCCAAATCGCGTGCGCGTGAGCAGCAGGTAGCCGACGACATAGATGGCGGCGGTGATCAGTATGGGCGCGGGCAGGCCGAGCACGCGTCCGGTGGAGATCGTGCGAAAGGAGGACTCGAACCCGGAGACGGGGCGCCCCTCGGTGAAGACGAGGGCCGCTCCCCGCGCGATGCTCATCATGCCCAGGGTGGCGATGAAGGCGGGCAGCCGTCCGCGAGTGATGAGAAGACCGTTGACGAGGCCGCACACCGCGCCCGCTCCCACTCCGGCCGGGATGGAGAGCGGCATGGTAGCGCCGGCGCGGAGCGCGCTCGCGAGGACGACCCCGGCCAGGGCCAGCACGGATCCGACGGAGAGGTCGATGCCGCCGGAGAGGATCACGAACGTCATCCCCACCGCGATGACGGCATTGATGCTCGTCTGCTCCATCACGTTGAGCAGGTTCGACACGGAGAGGAAGTGCGGGGTGAGGAGGGAGAGCAGGATGACCAGGAGGGCGAGGCCGACGAGCGTCCCCAGCTCGCGCGCCCGCCGCGCGGCCGCCGTGTTCAGCATGCACGAGCCCGCGCCGTCATCGCCTCAACCGGCCTGGCCAAGCGCATGCGCGAGCACCTCGGCCGGACCCGTCCGCGCCGTTTCCATCTCGGCCACGATGGCGCCCCCGCGCATGACCAGCACGCGGTCGCTCATCCCGAGCACCTCCGGCAGCTCGGACGAGATCATGATGATCCCCTTGCCCGCCGCGGTGAGCGTGTTCATGAGGTCGTAGATCTCGACCTTGGCCCCGACGTCGATGCCGCGGGTGGGCTCGTCCACGACGAGCACGTCCACCTCGGCCGCCAGCCACTTCCCGAGCACGATCTTCTGCTGGTTGCCGCCGGAGAGGAGACGCGCGGGCTGGGCCAGGGTCGGGGTCTTGATGCGCATCTCGCGGACGGAGCGCGAGGCCAGCGCCTCCTCCGCCGCGGCGCGGACCCATCCCCAGGTGGACAGGCGCCGCGTGTTGGGCAGGGAGACGTTCCGGGCCACGGAAAGGTCGAGCACCAGCCCCTGCGTCTTCCGGTCCTCGGGCACGAGGCCGAGCCCGAGGGTGAGGGCGTCGGCGGGACGGCGGACCTTCACCGCCCGTCCCTTGACGAGCACCTTCCCGGCGTCCGGCGGCTCCGCCCCGACCAGCGTCCGCGCCAGCTCCGTCCGCCCCGCGCCGAGCAGCCCGGTGATGCCGAGGATCTCCCCTCGCCGCAGCGTGAAGCTCACGTCGCGCACGGCGCGCCCGCGGTGGAGGTGCTCGACGCGCAACAGCTCATCCCCGGGCGCGACGCGCTTGCGCGGGAAGTGCTCGCCGACCTCGCGGTCCACCATCAGGCGCACCAGCTCGGGGACGGGCGTGGAGCGGGCGGCCAGGGTGGCCACGTAGCGCCCGTCGCGCATGACCGTGGCGCGGTCCCCGATGCGCGCGATCTCCTCCAGCCGGTGCGAGATGTAGATGACGGAGGCCCCGCGCGTGCGCAGGCGGCCGATGGCGGCGAAGAGCTGCTCGATCTCGGTCGCGGTGAGGGCGGAGGTCGGCTCGTCCATGACGAGGATGCGGCCGTCCTCGCGCAGCGCCTTGGCCACCTCGACCATCTGCTGGTGGGCGATCCCCAGCTCGCGCACCGGCCGCGCGGGGTCCACGCCCACCCCGAGCTCCTGCAGCAGGCGCGCCGCCTCGCGCTCGGCCGCCCGCCGGTCGAGCACGCCCCAGCGGCCGGGCTCGTCGCCGAGGAAGATGTTGGCGGCGGCGGACAGCGGCGGCACCAGGTTCAGCTCCTGGTAGATGGTCCGGATGCCGAGCTGCTGCGCGTGTCGCGGTCCCTGGATCTCGACCTCGGCGCCATCGAGGGAGATCCGGCCCGAGTCCTTGCGCAGCGACCCGCTCAGGATCTTCATCAAGGTGGACTTGCCCGCGCCGTTCTCGCCGAGCAGGACGTGGACCTCGCCCGGCTCGACCTCAAGCGACGCGTCGTCGAGGGCGAGCACGCCGGGGAAGGACTTGCGGATGGCCTGCATGCGCAGGCGGAGCGGCCGCGGGTCAGACTCCAATGCCCAGGTCCCCGACGCTGGCGTCCCGCCGCGGCCGCGCGGTGGACGCGCGGGTGACGAGGCTGGGCGAGAGGACCACGCGGGCGGGGAGCGACCGGCCCTGGTCGATCCGCTCGATGAGGGTGCGCAGCGCGAGCTGCCCCATGTCCACCCGCGGCTGGTGGATGGTGGTGAGCGAGATGTGGCGCAGGGCGGCCAGCGACGTGTTGTCGTACCCGACGAGGGACACGTCCTCGGGCACCTTGAGCCCGCTCTCCTCGATCGCGTTGAGGGCGCCGATGGCGGCGAGGTCGTTGGAGACGAAGATCGCGGTCGGGCGCGGGCGGCGGGCCAGCAGCTCGATGCACCCGCGATGCCCGCCCTCCTCGGTGAAGGTGCCCGACACCACCGAGATGAACGCGCCGAGCCCGAGCCGCATCATGGCCTGCTCGTACCCGCGGCGGCGGTCGGGGGCGCCCGCCCCGTGCCCGCCGTCGATGTGCGCGATGAGGGAGTGGCCGAGGGAGACGCAGTGCTCGACCGCCACCTCCCCCCCCGCGCGGTCGTCGTTGGTGACGCTGTCCACCGTCTCCCCGTGCGCCTCGCGCCCGACGAGCACGATCGGCACCTCGCGGCTCGCGCGCAGGATCACGTCGTCGTCCACCACGGGGCCGGCCAGGATCATGCCGTCCGCGCGCAGCTGCAGGAGCGTCTCCATGGCTCCGACCTCGCGCACCCCGTCGCGATTGCCGGTGTTGACGAGCACCTGGTACCCGAAGCGGGCGGCCTCGTCCTGGATGCCGGCCACCACGTCGGCGAAGAACGGGTTGTGGAGGTCGGACAGCATCACGCCCACGATGTGCGTGCGCCGCTGGACCAGGCTGCGCGCCATCGCATTGGGGCGGTAGCCGAGCTCGGCGGCCGCTTTCTTGACCGCCTGGCGCCGGGCCGGGCTGACGTGCTCGGCCTCGCGCATGACGAGCGAGACGAGGGACTTCGACACGCCGGCGCGCCGCGCCACGTCGGTGATGGTCGGCTTGCCGGGCTGGACCCGCGAACCCACGGTCTGGCCGCTCCCGCCGCGCACGGGTCTTCAGGATCCCCCGCGCGCCGCCGCACGGCCGGTGGAACGTTCCACCGGGACGGCGCACTCTACGCCAAATGGGGGCCGTGCCCAAGCGGAGCCTTGATCGGCCTGACGCCCCGGCCTAGAGTGCGAGCAGTGTCGCGCTCAGGGCGCGGAGGTTGCCGATGATGCGAGTGGCCGCCGGCGTGGTCGTGACCCTCGTCGTGCTCGGGCTTGCCCCGGCGGCGCGGGCCCAGGGTTACGCAGTCAAGAAGCGCGTGACCCTCGGGGGAGAAGGCGGATGGGACTACCTCACGGTGGACCCCGCCGCGCGCCGGCTCTACGTCGCGCGCTCCACCCGGGTGATGGTCCTCGACGCCGACACGCTGCAGTCCAAGGGCGAGATCCCGGACACGGCGGGCGTTCACGGCGTCGCCATCGCCTCCGACCTCGGCCGCGGGTTCGCGAGCGACGGGCGCACGGGCACGATCACCGTCTTCGACCTCAAGACCCTGGCCAAGGTGGGGGAGGTGAAGGCGGGCGAGAACCCGGATGCGATCCTCTACGAGCCGCGCACGCACCGGATCTTCGCCTTCAACGGCCGCAGCCAGGACGCGACGGTGGTGGACGCTGCCGCCGCCACCGTGGCGGGGACGATCCCTCTCGGCGGCAAGCCGGAGTTCGCGGTGGAAGATGGCCAGGGAACGGTGTTCGTGAACATCGAGGACAAGAGCGAGATCGCCGCCCTCGATCCAGCCACGATGAAGGTCAAGGCGCGCTGGCCGCTCGCGCCCTGCGAGGAGCCGAGCGGGCTGGCCATCGACCGTGCCCACGCGCGCCTGTTCTCGGTGTGCGACAACAAGACGATGGCGATCTCCGACGCCAGGGCGGGCAAGGTGCTGGCGTCGGTCCCGATCGGCGCGGGGCCGGACGGGGCCGCCTTCGATCCCGATCGCCAGCTCGCCTTCAGCTCGAACGGCCGCGACGGCACGGTAACCATCGTGCGCGAGGTCTCACCCGCGAAGTTCGAGGTGGCCCAGACCGTCACCTCCGCCCTCAGCGCGCGCACGATCGTGCTCGATCCCTCGACGCACCTCGTCTACACCGTGGCCGCCCGCTTCGGGCCCCCGCCCTCGCCGACCCCGGACCAGCCGCGCCCGCGTCCGAGCGTGCTTCCCGGCAGCTTCGAGGTGCTCGTGCTCGGGCCGTAGGCGGGATGGAGACGCCCGCCACCTAACGATAAGATCCGGCCATGACGAGTCCGACCTCCGCGAACCAGGCGACATCCGCGACCTCCGGCGGCCGTTGGGACCTCGAAGCCTACCTGCCCTCCTCGGTGCTGGACGCAATCACCGACGCCAGGATCGAGCACCCGCGGTGGGTGGAGAAGGAGGCGCGCCAGCGGCGGCGCCGGAAGACGCTCGCTCCCGACGGGCGGCTGGTGCTCGCCGCCCTCGACCATCCCGGCCGCGGCGTGAACGAGATCCGGGGCGACGCCCTGGCCATGGGCGACCGCCACCATTACCTCGCCCGCGCGCGGCGGGTCCTGGACGATCCCCTCCTCGACGGCATCGTGGCCACTCCCGACGTCATCGAGGAGCTCCTCTTCCTGAGCCACCTCGAGCGGCGGAAGAAGGGCAAGGGTTTTCTGGACGGGCGCCTGCTCGTCGGGAGCATGAACCGCGGCGGCCTCGCGGGCAGCGCGTTCGAGATGGACGATGCGTTCACGTCGATGAGCGCGAAGCGGATGGCGGAGCTGCGCCTCGACGGCGGCAAGATGATGTACCGCCTCGATCCGCAGGACCCCGCCTCCGGCCGCACCATCCAGGCCTGCGCGCAGGCCCTCAACGACCTCCGGCGCCACCGCCTGCCCGGATTCCTGGAGCCGCTCGGCGTCACCCGCCAGGGCCAGGGCTACGTGGCGGCCAAGGACGCGGACACGCTCGTGCGGCAGTGCGGCATCGCGGCCGCCCTCGGGGACTCCTCCGTGCACCTGTGGCTGAAGGTGCCGATCGTGGACGACCTCGCGCGCGTCTGTCGCGCGACCACGCTGCCGCTGCTTCTGCTGGGAGGGCCGGCGCGGGGCACGGCCGCGGAGACCTTGCGCGACTTCGCGGGCGGGCTGGCCGCGGGAGGCCGCGTGCGCGGCGCCATCATCGGCCGCAACCTCCTTTATCCGGGCGAGGCCGACCCGCTGCCCCTCTCGCGCGCGCTCACCGCGATCGTGCATGGCGGGGCCGACCTCGCCGGCGCCCTCGAGCGCCTTTCCGAGCCGGAGCGGCCGCGGCGTCGCGTCCGGACCACGGCCGGCCGCGGCTGAGGGAGACGTGGACGAGCCCCTCGACGTGTGCGTGCTCGGGAGGGTGGGTTACGACCTCTACGCGGTCGAGCAGGGCCGGCCCCTGGCCGAGGTCGAGCACTTCTCGAGGCACCTCGGGGGGTCGAGCGCGAACCTCGCGGTGGGCCTCGCGCGGCTGGGCAAGCGGGTGGCCATCGTGTCCAGCGTGGGCGACGACGCCCTCGCCGACTACCTGATCGGCTTCCTGGAGAAGGAAGGCGTGGACGCGCGCCGGGTGACGCGCGTGGCCGGTTACGGGACGTCGCTGTGCCTCACCGAGGTCTCGCCCCCCGACCGCTTCCCGCAGGTCTTCTACCGCTACAAGCCCGCGGACAGCCAGGTGCAGGCGGGCGAGATCGAGCTCGGCCTGGTCACGTCGGCCCGGATGTTCGTGACCAACGGCACGAGCCTCTGCGCCTCGCCTTCGCGCGAGAGCACGGCCCGCGCGCTGGAGAAGGCGCGCGCGGCGCGCGTGCGCACCGTCCTCGACGTCGACTACCGTCCGAGCTCCTGGAACGGGTCGGAGGACGCGGGGCGCGCCGCGCGGGCGGTGCTGCCGTGGGTGGACGTGGTCATCGGCAACGAGGACGAGACGGCGCTCCTCACCGGCACCCGCGATCCGCGCGACCAGGTGCGCGCGGTGCTCGATTCCGGGGTGGGACTGCTCGTCCGCAAGCTGGGCGCGGCCGGTGTGGAGGCCTTCACCCGCGAGGGGGCCGCGCTCTCGCCGCCGATCGTGGTGCCCGTCGGCAGCACCATCGGGGCCGGCGACGGCTTCGCCTCCGGCTTCCTGGCCGCCCTCCTCGAGGAGCGCCCACTGGAGGACTGCCTGCGCCGCGGCAACGCGGCGGCGGCGGTGGTGGTGAGCCGCGTGAGCTGCTCCGACGCCATGCCCTACCCGAGCGAAGTGGAGGCCATGCTTGCCCGGGCCTGAGCCGGCGCCGCGGCTCCATCTGCCCGCGGGGAGCGCGGCCGACGGCGCCGATCCCGTGCGCGTGACGCCGGCCCTCGCGGGCTGGACGTTCGCCGGGCTGCGCGTGATCCGTCTCGGGCCCGGCGAGTCGCGCGCCCTGGAGACGGGGACGGGCGAGCTGATCGTCCTGCCCCTGAGCGGATCCTGCGTGGTGCGCGTGGACGGGCGCCGCTTCCGCCTGGACGGCCGCCCGTCCGTGTTCGAGCGCGTCACCGATTTCGCGTATGTGCCGCGCGACAGCGCGTTCGAGGTCGAGACGCAGACGGGGGGCGAGTTCGCGCTGCCCATGGCGGAGGCACGTCGCCGCCTGGAGCCAGCCTACGGGCCCGCGGAGAAGGTGCCGGTCGAGGTCCGCGGCTCCGGCGACGCCACCCGCCAGGTCACGAATTTCTGCACGCCCGAGAGCTTCGCCACCGACCGGCTCACCGCCTGCGAGCTGATCACGCCGGCCGGGAACTGGTCGTCGTTCCCGCCCCACAAGCACGACCAGGCGCGGACGGGCGAGGCCGTCCTGGAGGAGATCTACTACTTCCGGGTGGCGGGTCCGTCCGGGTTCGCCGTCCACCGCACCTACGCCGCCGATGGCTCCTTCGACGTCACGGTGACGATCCGGGACGGCGACGTGTTCCTGGTGCCGCGCGGCTACCACGGGCCGAGCGTGGCCAGTCCCAACCACGACCTCTACTACCTGAACGTGCTGGCGGGGCCGGGCGACGGGCGCACCATGGCCTTCTGCGACGATCCCGCCCACCACTGGATCCGCGAGAGCTGGGCGGCCATGACACAGGACCCGCGCGTACCGATGACGAGCGCGCAGGGGCGCACGAGGGGCCCCTGGCAAGGGAGGCGCACATGAAGACCGAGCGCATGACGGTCGGACAGGCTGTCGTCTCCTTCCTGGCCAGCCAGTACAGCGAGCGGGACGGGGTGGAGCGCCGGTTCATCCCCGGCCTGTTCGGCATCTTCGGGCACGGCAACGTGGGCGGGATCGGCCAGGGCCTGCAACAGGCTACCGAGAGGTTGCGGTTCTACCTGGCCCGCAACGAGCAGGCCATGGTCCACCTCGCCGCCGCCTACGCCAAGGCACAGAACCGCCTGGCCACCCTCGCCTGCACCACCTCCATCGGCCCCGGCGCCACCAACATGCTGACCGCGGCCGCCGGCGCCACCATCAACCGCGTCCCCGTCCTCCTCCTGCCCGGCGACGTGTTCGCGACGCGGCGGGTCGCGCCCGTGCTCCAGCAGCTCGAGTCTGCGCACACCCAGGACGTGTCCGTCAACGACGCCTTCCGGCCGATCTCACGCTACTGGGACCGCATCTGGCGGCCGGAGCAGCTCGTCACCGCGCTCCCCGAGGCCATGCGTGTCCTGACCAGCCCCGCGGAGACGGGGGCGGTCACGCTGGCCCTGCCGCAGGACGTGCAGGCAGAGGCCTTCGACTTCCCGGCCGCGCTGTTCGAGAAGCGCGTGTGGCGCGTGCGGCGGCCGCATCCGGAGCCGGATGGGGTGCGGGCGGCGGCGGCCATGATCCGCCACGCCCGGCGGCCGCTGATCGTGGCCGGGGGGGGCGTGCTGTACTCGGACGCCACGGATGCGCTGCGCGCGCTGGCCACCGCCACCGGCATTCCCGTGGGCGAGACGCAGGCGGGCAAGGGCGCGATGCGGTACGACGACCCGCTGGCCCTGGGCGCGATCGGCACCACGGGAACGCCCGGCGCCAACATCATGGCCCGCGAGGCCGATCTCGTGATCGGCGTGGGCACGCGCTACTCCGACTTCACGACCGCCTCCAAGACGGCGTTCCAGGATCCGGCCGTGCGGTTCGTCAACGTCAACGTGGCCGAGATCGACGCGTTCAAGCACTGCGGCCTGCCCGTGATCGCGGATGCGCGCGTCGCGCTGGAGGAGCTGCGGGCGGTGCTGGAGGGCTGGCAGACCTCGGCCGAGCATCGCGAGAAGGCGGCGCGGTTCAACAAGGAGTGGGACGCGGAGGTCCAGCGTCTCTATGACCGCAACCACGGTCCGCTGCCGAGCCAGGGCGAGGTCATCGGTGCCGTGAACACGTTCTCGCGTCCGGGCGACGTGGTGGTCTGCGCGGCGGGCTCGCTGCCCGGCGACCTGCACAAGCTCTGGCGCCCCCGCGACCCCAAGGGCTATCGCCTCGAGTACGGATACTCGTGCATGGGCTACGAGGTGGCGGGCGCCATCGGCGTGAAGATGGCGTCGCCGGAGCGAGACGTCTACGCCATGGTCGGCGACGGCTCCTGGCTGATGATGTCCTCCGACCTCGTCACCGCGATCCAGGAAGGAGTCAAGATCACGGTGGTGCTGATCGACAACGGCGGGTTCGGCTCGATCGGTGGCCTCTCCGCCTCCCTCGGCTCCGCCGGCTTCGGCACGAAGTACCGCCGCCGCGGCGCCGACGGCCTCCTCTCCGGAGACCGCATCCGCGTGGACTTCGCGGCCAACGCGCGCAGCCTGGGCGCGCACGTCATCCCGTGTCGCACGATCGCCGACCTGCAGAAGGGCCTGGTCGAGGCGCGCGCCCAGGAGCGCGTCACCGTCCTCACCATCGAGACCGATCCCGCGGCGGGTGTCCCCGGCTACGAGTCGTGGTGGGACGTGCCCCCGGCGGAGGTCTCGACCAGCGACGACGTGCGTGCCGCACGCCGCGCCTACGAGGAGGCGCGGAAGAAGGAGCGCTGGTTCCTGTGAGGCGCGCGTGAGGCCGGGACGCCTCGCCGGCGCGCTGCTCTCCGCGGCCGCGGCCGTCCTCGCCCTGCGCGCCTGGCCCGCCCACGAGGCGAGCGGGTCCGGCCGCCCGCGCCTGATCCTGTTCCTCTCCATCGACCAGATGCGCTACGACTACCTGACCCGCTTCGCGCCCCTGTTCAAGGGCGGGTTCAAGCGGCTGCTCGACGATGGGGCCGTCTTCTCGAACGCGCTCTATCGCCACGCGGACACCGAGACGGGGCCCGGCCACTCCGTGCTCCTGTCCGGCCGCAGCCCCTGGCACTCCGGGATCGTGGCCAACACCTGGTACGACGCCGTCCTCAAGCGCGACGTGAACGTCGTGGAGGACCCCGCGGTGTCGCCCATCGGCGGCTCCGGCTACGGCGCGTCTCCCGCCAACTTCGTGGGGTTCACGCTCGGCGACATGCTCAAGAAGCGCAACCCCGCCGCCCGCGTCGTCGGGATCTCCCTCAAGGACCGCGCCGCCATCCTCATGGCCGGTCCGCGCGCGGACGCCGCCTACTGGTTCGACACCAGCCGCGGCTCCTTCGTCACCAGCACGTACTACGTGCGTGAGGCGCCCCGCTGGCTCGCGGAATGGAACGCGCGGCGCCTGCCGGACGCGCCGCAGTTCCGGCAGTGGACGCGTCTCCTGCCCGATCCCGGCCTCTACGAGCGCTATGCCGGCCCCGACGACGTCAAGGCGGAGTGGGACGGCGTGGACACCGTGTTCCCGCACCTTGTCCGGGAGGCGCCCCCCTCCGCGAAGTTCTACGACGATCTCCGGCGGACGCCGTTCGGGGACGAGATCCTGCTCGAGGCCGCCCTGGAGGCGATGACCGCGCACCAGCTCGGGGCCGACGACGACACCGACCTCCTCGCCATCGGGTTCTCGTCCACCGACGTCATCGGGCACACCTACGGGCCGGAGAGCCAGGAGGTCCTCGACGAATACCTGCGCCTCGACCTGACCCTGGGCCGCCTGTTCGACGAGGTGGACCGGCGCGTCGGGCTCGACCGGGTGGTGATCGGGCTGAGCGCGGACCACGGGGCGATGCCGCTGGTGGAGACGCTGCAGGCGCGCGGCGTTGCCGCGCGGCGTGTGCAGCCCCGCGAGCTCCTCGACCCGGTCACACGCGCGCTGGATGGACGCTTCGGGCCCGCCAACGGCCTCGTGGCCCGTTTCCTTCCACCCGATTTCTACCTCGACCTCGAGGCGATCGCGCGCCTCGGGCTCCTCCGGCGGGACGTGGAGGAGGTCGCGCGCCAGGCCCTCATGGAGACGGGAATCGTGGAGCGGGTCTACATGCAGGAGGACCTGCTCGGGGATCCGCCGCCCGGCGACGCGAGCTTCGCGCTCATGCGGCGCGCGTTCTACCAGCCGCGCAGCCCGCACATCACCGTGCTCCTCAAGCAGTGGGAGTACCTCAGCGAGCGGCCGGGGGGGACCGGACACGGCACGGCCTGGGAGTACGACCGGCACGTCCCCATCCTCTTCATGGGGCCCGGCGTCCGGCCCGGCACCTACGCGGGCGCCTGCGTACCCGAGGACATCGCGCCCTCCCTGGCCGCCCTCCTGCGCCTCGAGTACCCGCTGCAGGACGCGGGCGGCGTGCTCACGGACATGCTGCGAGCGGAGTGATCGCCGCCTTCGCCTCCCTGCTGCTCCTCGCCGCCGGCCTCGCCCGGCCGGGAGTCCCGTTGGCTCCCGCCGCCGATCCCGGCGACGAGCCGCGCGCCGCCGCCTCCGTGGAGGACGTGGAGACGGCGACGGTGCAGGTCGTCACCATCCGCCGTGACAGCGAAGCGCGCGTGGCCCGCGGGTCCGCCTTCTACGTGTCCGCGGAGGGGTACCTGCTCACCTGCGCCCATGTGATCGACCACCTGCCCGGGGACGAGGCGCGGCGCATCCGGAGCAAGGACGGCCTCGAGCGCCCGTTTGAGGTCCTGCACACCGATCACGAGACGGCCGTCGCCCTGCTCGCCGCTGCTCCCGCCGCCCGTTTCATCGAGCTCGGGGACGCCTCGCTGCCCGAGGCGGGCACGGCGGTCGTGCTCGCGGGCTACCCGGTGCGGCCTTCCGAAGGCGGCCGGCCGCGCCTCAAGCCTGCCTACGTCGTGGGCGTGGAGCGGCGGCGGATCTCGGGCGTCCGCCACGCGGTGGGCAGCCGCCGCACGATCGTGAACCTGAAGGTGGACGAGATCGCGGACGCCGGCCAGAGCGGAGGGCCGCTCCTGGCCGATGGTGTCTTCTTCGCGGTGGGCATCGTGCGCGCGAACCTGGAGCGGGAGACGGGCGGGCTCGGCGGAGGCAAGCCGGAAGGCAACGCGGTGGCCGTTCCCCTGATGTACGTGCTCCCCGTGATCGGCCGCCCCGCGAAGTGACGCGGCCGGAAAGCCCTCAGCTCTTCTTGAACAGCGAGTCGAAGGCCGAGCGGGCCCGCCCCTGGTCCGACGGCGAGCCGCCGAACCCGGCCCGGCCGATGGCCGAGGTCTCGCGGAAGTCGAAGAACTCGCAGAAATTCGCCTTCGACTTCTCCGCGCACCATTCCGCCTGGGGCTCGCGACACTGGTTGTTCATCCCGGGGTCGAAGAACCGGCAGTTCAGGCACACCTTCAGGTCGGAATGGCAGTACGGGCACGAATCCTCGCGGACGATGGCCGCCGCCAGCGTGAGCTCGCGGCTGCAGTGATGGCAGACCTTCACTCCGCCCTCCATGCCGTGCGTCGCCAGCGATGGTCGCTCACGCGCCGCCCTCGGCGACGGAGGCCACCTCGTCCGCACGCGCGCGCCCGCGCGCAGCCAGGGCGGCGGGGACGAGGGCCAGCGCGAGCAGGACGTAGAGGCCGGCATCCGCCCAGTAGATGGCTTTGAAGTGGATGCGGGTGAGCAGGCCGGCGATGGTGGGGGAGATCGCGCCCCCGAAGAGCGCGGCCCCCGAGAAGAACCCGAACGCGGTCGTCCGCTTCCCGCCCGGCACCATCAGTCCTCCCATCGTGTAGCACAGCGTGAGCGACCCGCCGGAGGCGAGGCCGAGGAGAACGGCCAGCCCGAGGAATCCGCGGAAGCGCGCCACGAAGGCCATGGGCAGTACGAGGGCCGCTCCCGCCACCAGGGTGGCGATGAGCAGCGGGCGCGGGTCGCGCCGGCGGGTCGCCCGTCCGAGCATCCCCGCGGACAGGGCGGCGCAGACGGAGTAGGCCGAGATCAGGATGCCGGTGGACAGGGCGAGGTCGGCCTCGGGGACGGCGAGGCGGCGCAGGTGCAGGGGCAGGATGGGCGTGAAGGAGCGGCCGATGAAGTTGACCATGAAGAGCACGGCCATGAGAGACAGGACGCCGGGCAGGGCGAGGACGGCGCCGAAGCCGTCGCCGGCGGCGGCCTCTCCCGCCGCCGTCCGCGGCGCCTCCTCGTAGAACCACACGAGGAGCAGGAGCGCGACCCCGCAGGCCAGCGAGGTCGCGATGAAGGTCCAGCGCATCCCGAGGAAGTGGGCGAGCAGGCCGCCGGCGGCGGGGCCGGCAGCGGCGGCGAGGATCTGCGCCGACTGCACGCCGCCCACCGCGCGCCCGGTGTGCTCGCGGGGAGCGAGCGCGGTGGCCATGGCCAGGCCGAGCGGTCCCACCCCGCCGAAGAGACCGACGGCGGTGCGCAGGGCGAAGAGCTGCCACACGTTCGTCACCGCCGCGCAGAGCGCGAGCAGGATGACGTAGGAGACGAGGGCCCGCACCGCCATCGGCTTCTGGCCGTAGCGGTCGCCCAGGCGTCCCCAGACCGGGGCGAGGAGCCCGGCCAGCAGGGGAGCGATGCCGATGAGCACGCCCGCCCAGGTGGCGGCCGCCTCCTCCGTCTGCACCCCGAGCTGGCGGACGTAGAGGGGCAGGAACGGAAGCACGAACGCGAAGCCGGTGAACACCATGAACACGGCCACGCAGACGACCTGCTGGTTGCGGCGCCAGGGCTCGCGGGAGAGGAGCGAGATCACGGCCGTGCGCGCGTCACGAGCGGACCTGGGATCCGCCGGTGACCGGTCACGACAGGAGGCGGACGCGGCCGAGGACGAGGCCGTCGCGTTCCTCGAGCGCTGCCCGCGTGCGGCCGCTGGACCCGAGCCGCCGTGCCCAGGCCAGCGCGCCGCCTTCGAGCGTGATCGACGTGGGCGGACCGGGAGAGACGACGACGTGGCGCCAGGCCACCCCGCGCGTCCAGCCCGTGCCGAGCGCCTTGCTCGTCGCCTCCTTGGCCGCGATGGCGAGGGCGAGGGCCCGTGCGCGGTCCTCGGGCGCGGCGGGGAGGCGCGCCGCTTCCTCCCTCCCCATGAGCTTGGCCACCAGCCGCTCCCCCCAGCGCTCCAGGGCGCGCGCCACGCGGTCCTGCTCGATGAGGTCGATTCCGACGCCGATGACGGAAGGCAATGCGAGCTCCGCGGCCCCCGGGACATGCCGCATCCGTACTGTACCGGATCGGCGCCCCCCCGTCCGCCGCCCGGCAATAGGGTTTCCGGTCCGGGCGGCTTAGAATGCGCCTCGGGCGCGCTCCCTCCCGGCTGCACGAGGATCATTGCAGACGATCGGAAAGTACCAGGTGGAGAAGGTCCTCGGCCGAGGAGGCATGGGGACCGTCTACCAGGCCCACGACCCCGTCATCCACCGCACGGTGGCCCTCAAGACGATGATCCCGGGCCTGGCCGATACCCCGGAGCTCAAGGCCCGGTTCCTGCGCGAGGCCCAGGCCGCGGGCGGCCTCCGCCATCGCAACATCGTCACCGTGTACGACCTCGGGGAGGACCGCGGCCAGCCCTACATCGCGATGGAGTTCATCGACGGGGTGGACCTCGAGCGGGTCATCCAGCACCGGGATCCCGTCACCGTCGAGTGGAAGATCGACGTCCTGCGGCAGGTGTGCGAAGGGCTCGGCCACGCGCACCGTAGCGGGATCGTCCACCGCGACGTCAAGCCCGCGAACATCCGCGTGACCCCGGAGGGCGAGGTCAAGATCATGGACTTCGGGATCGCCCACCTGCAGTCCTCGAAGATGACCAAGGGCGGTGTCGTCATCGGCACCGTCCACTACATGGCCCCGGAGCAGGTGGACGGCCACACGCTGGACCACCGCGCGGACATCTTCTCCGTCGGCGCCATCGCCTACGAGCTCCTGGCCTATCACCGGCCGTTCGACGGCGACAGCCTCACGAGCGTGATGCTGAACATCGTGCGCGAGGAGCCGAACATGGGTGCGATCCCGGCGAGCGCCTACTCGCCCGGCCTCGAGCGGATCGTGGCCCGCGCCCTGGCCAAGAAGGTCGAGGACCGTTACCAGACCCTGGAGGAGATGCGCGACGACCTCGAGGGGCTCGTGAGCGAGACGGCCGGCCGCCTCGGTGAAGCCGCCCCTGCGCCCGTCGCCGGGCCTGCGCGCGTCGCCGCCGCCGCGACCCTCGAGGAGGACGAAGCGGCGCGAAAGGAGCGCGCGGAGATCGAGGCCGCCGTCGCGGAGGCCCGCGGAGCGGGTCAGCTCCAGAAGGCGCTCTCCCTGTGCCGGCGCCTCTCCGACCGGGGCGCGCAGGCCGCCCATGTCTCGCGCCTGACCGCGGAGATCGAGGAGGAGATCCGGGACAAGGAGACCGAGCAGCTCTCGGGCCTCGCCCTCGGCTACGCCGCCGACGGAGACCTCGACCTCGCGGGCAAGATCGCGAGCCGCCTCGAGCGCCTCGCCCCCGGCAGTGCGCGTCACCGGCAGCTCCTCTCCTACCTCGACGAGGAAAGGACCCGCCGGGCCGCGGTCGCGTTGCTCGCGGCCGCCCGCGAGCACATCGCGCTCGGAAACCTCGAGGAGGCAGGGGCCACCGCCGAGGAGGTGCTGCGCACCCAGCCCGACCACGCGCTCGCGCGCGAGATCCGGGACCGGGTGGCCGGGGTCCTCGCCCAGCGGCACCGGCCGCCGGCGGCGCCCGCGGCCGCCATCGCTCGGGCCGTCGTGGCCGCCCCGGAAATCGTCGCCGCTCCGCCCCCGGAGAGCCTGACCCCGCTCCCGGAGGCGGCTCCCGCGGATGCGGAGGCGGCGAGCCTGCTCGAAGAAGGACGCCGACACCTCAAGGCGCGCGATCCGCTCAAGGCCCTGCCTCTGCTGGAGCGGGCCTCCACGCTGGCTCCCGGTCATGCCACCGTCGCCCGCTTCCTCGGGATCGCCCGCGCGGAGGCCGGACGGTCCGAAGCGGCCGCCCTCACCACCGCCGCCCTCGACCACTTCCTGCAGAACGACCACGCCGCCGCGCGTCGGGCCGTCCTCCGGGCCCTCGAGCGCGATCCCGCCAACCGCCGCGCCCAGCAGCTCCGGGACGTCCTCGGGGTCCTGGGTTAGAAGGCATTCGCGCTACAATTCGCGCAGGATCGACCCGGCCGCGCCGGGAGGGAGGTCCCTCATGCGCACAGTGCTCGCCGCCTTTCTCGTCGCCGCCCTGGCCGCGCTGACCGCGCCCCTGGGCGCGGACGCCCCCAAGACCGATGCCCCCAAGACGATGGGGGAAGCGGCCGCGGCCACCAAGAAGAAGAAGCCGGCCAAGGTCTACACCGAGGACGACCTCCACAACCACGGCCGCACCGGCACGTACTCCGAGCCGGCGGCGGAGGGTGGCTCCGCGGCGGCGACGCCGTCCACGGCCGCGTCACCGGCGGCCAAGGCGGGCGACAAGCCGGCGGCCGCGCCCACCGAGAAGCCCAAGACCGAGGACGAGATCCGCGCCGACCAGGAGAAGGAGTGGCGGGACAAGCTGACCCAGGCCCAGGCCGACGTCAGCACCTGGACGGCGGAAGCGGCGCGGCTGCAGGCCGGCCTCAACGACACCACCGGCCCGCTCTATGGCCCCGGACGCGCGGCCCGCGCCGACGCGCTCGAGAACGCGAAGCGCCAGCTCGCGGCCGCGCAGCAGACGGTGGAGAACCTCCAGGAAGAGGGGCGCCGCAAGCGGTTCCGCTGAAGCGGGGGCGCTCGCCGCGGCGTCAGTTGCGCCGCACTCGCGCGAGCAGCCCGCGTCCGCTGTTGAGCTCGACGCGGCGCGGCGCGCCCGGAGTCTCGACCGTCCAGCTCCCGCCTTCGGGACCGAGCTGGACCGTCCGTACCGTCGTCCCCTCCGCGTGGGCGACGGCGAGCTCGAGGGGCATCGGGCCGGGCACGTCGGCGCCGTGCACGGTGATCTCGGTGAGGAACCCCTTGGCGGCCGGCCGCGAGCGCGTGACCAGCCGCAGCTCGGGCACGCTCGTCCCGTAGATCCAGGCCTGGAAATACGGCCGCAGGTCGAGGCCGGACTCCTTCTCCAGGGCTTCCCGGACCTGGTCCGTCCCGATCTTCTGGAAGCGGAACTGCGTCTGGAGGGCGATGACGGCCTGGCGGAACGCCTCGTCGCCGGTGATCTGCCGGAGCATGTGCAGGACGTAGGCGCCCTTGTCGTAGACGACGGCGCGGTAGACCTGCGGGTCGCCCTCGATGTGCCCGAGGCGGTGGCCGAGGTGGATCGGCCCCTTGCCCGCGTAGCGGATCGCCCACCGGCCCATGCGCGTGAGCATGTCGCGCAGGGCGGCCTCCCCACGGCTGTGCTGCACCCAGCGCGCCGCCGCGTACTGCGCGAAGGCCTCCGAGATCCAGCGCTCGTGGTAGTTCTCGCCGGAGACGCCGTGCCCCCACCACTGGTGGGCGAGCTCGTGGGCCAGGAAGAAGTCGGGCACCTCGGGGAAGCTGGCGGGGTCGTCGCGCAGCGTCGTGCGCAGCAGGGCGGGGCGCACGGAGACCACGATCATCCCGGGAGGGCTGTGCCCGCCGGGTGTGCGCGACTCGACGAGGGCGACGTTGAGCGACGGGTAGGGACAGGGGCCGAACTCGCTCACATAGAAGCTGAGGATGGCGGCCGCCTCCGCCAGCTGTGCCTCGGATATCCCGCGCAGCCGCGGCGCCGTCCAGGAGACGAGCGGCACCGCGGAGTCCATCCGCTTCGCGCCCTCCACCATCCGGCCCACCACGACCGTGATGTACTTGCCGGGCAGCTCCTGCTTGTACTCGACGCGCGTGCGGCCGCCCTCCGTCCGGAGCGAGGTCTGCTGGCCGCCGGTCACCGCCATCATGCCCGCGGGCACGTCGAGGTGGAGGTCCGCCGTCGCGTAGTCGTCGGCGTCGCCCTGCGGATACCAGGCCGTGCGGTTCGAGTAGACGAGGGCCTCGTCCACCGCGATCTCGTCCGTCTCCGCGGCCGAGGCCACCACCTGGGGCATCAGCTCGTGCTCGACGGGCTGCGGGCGATGGTTGCCCGCGAACTGCACGGTCAGGGTGACCTCTCCGACCTGGCCGGCGAACGGGCCGAGGGACACCATCACGCTGTCCTGGTGGCGCACGCGGAAGAAGAGGTGGTCGCCCCCCTCCCGTGAGCGGATGGCGATCAGGCGGAGCGACTCGTCGAGGCGCAGCCGGATGGTGGTGGTGGGCTGGAGCAGGCGCAGGCGGATCACGTCCGTGCCGACCACGCCGTAGCGGTCGGGGTCGAAGTGGACGGTGAGCTCGTGGTGGACGACGTCCACCTCGCGCTGCGCGTCCTCGTCGTACTGTCCTTCCGTCCCCGGCAGCGGATAGAGGCAGATCTGGCGGCCCCGGGCGCGGTCGAAGAGGCTGATTCCCTCCGGCTGCGACTGGCTCACCGCGAAGGTGAGCGCGCCGCGCTTGGTCTGGAAGGTCACCACCGCGTCTCCGAGCGAGGGGATGAGCCACCAGGGCGAGCGCGGAAGCCGCGCGTCGAGCTGATAGGTGTCGTCGGCATGGTCGCGGAACGTGCGCAGGGCGGCCGCGCGCGCGTCGTCGGGTCCGGCGGCGGGCACGAGGTCGGCGGACAGGACCCGGTGGAGGTCGGCGGGATGGATGCGGATGAAGGCGGACTTCGCGGTCTCCACGAGCTCGGGACGGCCGCAGAACTGCTGGAGCTGGTCCCTCTCCGTGGGCGGTCCCGGCGAGAACCGCGCGGTCGCCTCTCCCACGAACACGAGCGCGGTGGGGCCGAGGTCGGCGGGAGGGAGGAACAGCCATCCGTGCCGGAAATGCATCTCGAAATCGGGCAGGCGGAGCGTCATGCCGTCCGCCCGAAAGGCCTGGGGGGCGAGCGAGAGATGCACGAGGCCGTCGATCTGCGAGATCTGCTCGCGGTCGGTGATCGCCCAACCGTCGTCGCCGGGACGGATCGAGAACAGGGCCTGCTCGAGCCGCCCGCGCGGCTCCGAGATCGACGTGATGATGGCGGTGGTCCTGAACCCGCCGGGGGGGAACTGCGTGGGCCGGTCCATCTCGAGCCGCGACTCCTCGCCGATCCAGCTCATCTGCGCGTACTCGCGTTCCATCTCCCGTGACAACGGCCCCGGGAAGCGCCAGAGGGCGAGATAGGCCTGGAGGTCGCGTGCCTTCCAGGCTGCCTCCAGCCGGTCGAGCAGGACGCTCGGGTCCCGTTCC
>Ga0136846_1236405_pt1 | contig 27491 bp, 22 predicted proteins | sample HopSoiMetagenom2_FD_96841 | JGI IMG/M metagenome (GOLD analysis project Ga0136846, IMG submission 96841) | Grasslands soil microbial communities from Hopland, California, USA - 2 Assembly 2016 (version 4) | ecosystem: Environmental > Terrestrial > Soil > Grasslands | place: USA: Hopland... | reverse complement strand
TGGGGTACTCCTGAAAATTTAATGTTCGTGGTGGGTGCTACACAGCCTGGCCAGTTTGAGAGTATCCGGAAAATTACGCCTGATTATTTTTACCTGGTGCCTGGGGTAGGGGCACAGGGTGGCAGTTTAAAAGATATTTCTGAAAAAGCTATGATCAAAGATTGCGGATTGCTGGTTAATGCAAGCAGGGCTATCATCTATGCTTCTGCGAATAAGGATTTTGCAGAAAGGGCGGGAGAAGAAGCGAAGAAATATCAAAAGGAAATGAAAGAATATCTCAGTCTGCTTAAACAGTAAATGCTTTTTCTGTGGTTCGTGAGACACGAACCACGGCAGGTATCTTGTGCCAGCGTTTAAGCCATGGTTCGTGTCTCACGAACCATTTAGTTCAGGATCTCCGAAAAATGGTTCGTGTCTCACGAAACATGGCAGGCTGAAAAATAATTACACCTTCAAAGCTTTCAGAGCTTTTTGAATATTCGTGCTTCCGGTTAATATTTCTTCAAACAGATCTCCTTTTTTCTTTAGCCGTTCAGGAGTATTCTTAATATTGAATTGAGAAGGATGCAATTTGTGAGTCACCTCTTTCCAGTCCAGCGGAGTAGATACATTGGCCCCTGGCACAGGACGGAGACTATAAGCGCATGCCAGCGTTTGCCCCCTGCGGTTCTGTAAAAAATCAACGTATATTTTTTCTCCTCTTTTCTTTAAAGATCTTTCCAGCGAGGTAGTTTCTGGCAATTGTTCCTGTACAAGAGAAGCAATGATATGCGCAAAGTCCTTAACGGTATTGTAATCGTATTTATTTTTCATCGGCACATACACATGCAGGCCCGAGGCGCCTGAAGTTTTGCATATCCCTACTACTCCAGCTCTATCCAGCACTTCTTTAGTTGCCAGTGCCACATCTACCACCTCTTTAAATGTATTTTCCGTAGAAGGATCAATATCTATGACCATCCAGGTTGGATTATCCGGCACTTTAGTGGTACTGTTCCATGGATTTATCTCAATACAACCGAGATTGGCTACATATAATAGCGTTGCCTTATTATTGCAAACCAGGTAATCAACTATTTTATTGCTGCTTTCGCTTTCAACTGGAAAAACATCTGCAAAATCCGGGGCATTTTCACCGGCGTCTTTATGAAAGAATCCTTCATCATGGATGCCATTTGGATTTCGTTTGAGAGAAAGAGGCCTGTTCTTTAAATGAGGGAGGATATAATCAGCAACGGTATCGTAATAGTTGATAACATCACCTTTTGTATACCCTTCATCTGGCCACCAGATCTTCTGCTGGTTGGTAAGGTTGACAGTGAATTTTCCAATCTTTCTTTCACCGCCAATTTTTTGTTCAGTGGCTTTCATAGTCCTGTCGTTGGCTGGTTTACTGGATATTTTTGCTTTTACTTTACTTACGGATGGTGCTTCCTTTTTAAGTTTGATCTTGCTTACTTCCTGTTCTGCATCGTAAATAGTATTTACCGCATATTCATCTTTGTGTTTGATCAGCAGCCAATTCTTATCATCACCTTTCAGTCTTACCAGCACAAATTCTCCATTGATCCTTTTTCCTTTAAGGTCTACTTTTATTTCACCCTTTTCTATATTCTGAAGGGCCTCGCGCTCAGTTATTGGCTCGTGTCTGGCGTTAACGGGAGTAAAGGTCCCATTGTCCCAAATCTCCACAACTCCAGCTCCATAATTTCCTTCGGGGATGCGACCTTTAAAACCGATATAGTCTACCGGATGGTCCTCCACCATCACCGCCAGTCTTTTTTGGGAGGGATTGAGTGAAGGTCCTTTAGGCACCGCCCAGCTTTTTAAAACGCCACCCAGTTCTAATCGAAAATCATAGTGTAACCGGGTAGCCATATGGCGCTGCACAACAAATCGAAACCCTTTCCTTGTTCCTTTTTTGCCTCGAGGCTCACGGGTCTGTTTGAAATCTCTTTTTTTATTGTAAGTGCTCAGGCTTGTCATGATGCTTTCCTTTTGGAGGAAGAAAGACTTGCTTTCAATTGATCCATGAGATCAGTTGTTTTGGAATGGACCACTTTCATTGGCTTGAAAGGAGTTTTCTTTCCCTTTGCTTTGGCTTCAATGATCTTCATGAGTTTGCCGGTATAATCATCATGATATTTCTTTGGATCAAAAGGTTCAGTAAGCTGATCAATCAGGTTGGTTGCCATCTTTAACTCATTTGGCTTTGGCTTTTCCTTTGGGATCTTCAGATCTTTATGGGACCGGATCTCCTGTGGGAAGCGGATCCGGTTCAATACCAATACATCATCCAATGCCTTGATAATGGCTATATGTTCGCGTTTGTGCATTACAAAAAGGCCTATTCCTGCCTTACCGGATTTTTTCAACGCATCACGTAAAAGGGAATAAGCGCGGCCACCGCTTTTATCGGGTTCAAGATAATAGGGCACTTCAAAATAAGTACTGTCTATTTCCTTTTCATCAATAAATTGAGTGATCTCGATATGTTTCGTCTTTTCCGGGCTGGCTTTTTCAAAATCGGTATCATCCAGCACCACATAGCGTTCGTTATACAGGTATCCCCGGACAATGTTCCCCCATGGAACTTCTTTTCCTGTATTTTCATTTACCCGCTTGAAGCGGATATTTGCATGGTCTTTTTTGTCCAGCATATCAAGATCAAGTGAACTTTCTTCTACAGCGCTGTACATTTTAATGGGGATATTGACCAGGCCAAAGCCAATAGAGCCCGTCCATATAGCTCTCATAACTGGTTTGTTTACTTATAAATAATTAAAATTATGCCAGAAAGTCGGTCTCATGACGGTTAGCGCCCATTACAGTGGTTCATTCAGCACTCCATTAAGCACAATTTTAGTACATGAGGTAGGAATCATCCATCGTGATGCAAACCTCAGCAGCCTCACTAATAATCCGTATTCACTTACCTTCGCGATTAAATTCAATGGCATTATGGCGGCGCGTACTGATGTTTTTACCAGCCCGGATTATTTTCTGGTGGATGAACTACTTACTGAAGAACAAAAACTGATCCGTGAATCAGTCCGGAATTATGTCAAGAAAGAAATCTCTCCCATTATCGAAGATTATGCGCAAAGGGCTGAATTTCCCCAACAAATTGTAAAACAACTAGGTGATCTCGGTTGTTTTGGTCCAACTATTCCTGTGGAATATGGTGGCGGCGGCCTGGATTATATCAGCTATGGTTTGATGATGCAGGAACTGGAAAGAGGAGATAGTGGTGTGCGTTCAACCGCATCGGTGCAGGGCTCACTTGTCATGTTTCCGATCTATGCATATGGCAGTGAAGAACAGCGAAAAAAATACCTTCCCAAATTGGCAAGTGGGGAATGGCTGGGATGTTTTGGACTTACCGAACCCAATCATGGCAGTGATCCATCCAGCATGCTCACTAATTTCAAGGATAAGGGGGATCATGTAATTCTTAATGGGGCAAAGATGTGGATCAGCAATGCGCCTTTTTCCCAGGTGGCAGTTGTATGGGCCAAAGATGATGCTGGGGAAATAAGGGGATTAATAGTGGAAAGGGATATGAAAGGATTTACTACACCCACTACACATGGTAAATGGAGTTTACGTGCATCAGCAACTGGTGAACTTGTATTTGATAATGTAAAGATCCCCAAAGAAAATATATTACCCAATGTTAAAGGATTGAAAGGACCATTGGGCTGTTTGACAAAAGCGCGTTACGGTATAGCCTGGGGTGCAATTGGTGCAGCCATGGATTGTTATGATACTGCACTTCGTTATTCAAAAGAACGCGAGCAGTTTGGAAAACCCATTGGTGGTTTTCAGCTGCAACAAAAAAAACTGGCTGAAATGATCACGGAGATCACAAAGGCTCAATTACTCAACTGGCGTTTGGGTGTACTGGCAAATAATGGTAAAGTAACTCCTCAGCAGGTAAGTATGGCAAAAAGAAATGCCTGTGAAGTGGCCACAAATATCACCCGGGATGCAAGGCAGATGCTGGGCGGAATGGGAATTACCGGAGAATACAGTGTGATGCGCCACATGATGAATCTGGAAAGCGTTATAACTTATGAAGGCACGCATGATATCCATTTGCTGATAACCGGAATGGATGTAACGGGGATTAACGCGTTTAAATAATCCGCTGGCATGAAAATATTCCTTTTGGGATTTATGGGTTCGGGCAAGTCGTATTGGGGCCGGCAATTAAGCCATAAGCTGCAGGTGCCATTCTTTGACCTGGATGAACAGATTGTAAATGCTGAAGGAACCAGCATCAACGAGATATTCGATAAAAAGGGAGAGGAATATTTTCGTTTAGTGGAAAAGGATACGCTTCATATCATTACCAATAGCAGGGATTCTATGGTAATGGCCTGTGGCGGAGGTACTCCCTGTTTCTTCAATAATATTGAATTCATGAATCAGGAAGGCACAACAGTCTGGCTGGATGTGCCAATGCGGGTTCTATATGATAGATTACTTAAGGAAAGATCCAGAAGGCCTCTTTTAAAAAACCTTTCTGATGAGCAGGTATGGTCTTTTATCATGAAGAAATTCGCGGATAGAAAGATCTATTATGAACAGTCGGAGATAATCATTAATGAAGACCCCATTTTGTTAGACAGTTTAATAGAAAAAGTATTTCATGCATAGATCATTTTTGTTAGCAGGAGCAATATTTGGTATGCTGGGAGTGGCATTAGGCGCATTTGGTGCACATGGATTACAAAGAGTAACCGCAGATGAATCAATTATTCATGGCTTTCAGACCGGTGTTCAATATCAGATATACCATGCATTGGCCCTGATTGCAGTTGACTTCCTGTATGACAAATGGCCACGCAAAATTGTAAAGTGGACAGGCATCTGTTTTTTAACCGGCATCATTCTTTTTTCCGGCTCCTTATATCTTCTTACCTATTTCAAATTGCAGGAAAGTAATCTCGTAAAAATTGCTGGTCCCATAACGCCGCTTGGGGGCGTGTTCTTTATTGCGGGATGGCTGTTGCTTGCGTTATCGGCACTGAATAGCCGGTCACAGCGGTAAGGTAAGTATGGTCACCGTTCCGTCCTGGTTTTGTATTTTATAAGTACCACCAATCCCATCCATTCTTTTGGCAATATTCTTCAGTCCATTTCCGAATTGCCGGATGCTTTTCAGATCAATTCCAACGCCATTGTCTGAAATATAGATCTCCAGTCTTTCCCGGATCAGGATATTGATCTTTATTTCAGAAGCCTTTGAATGCTTCATGGCATTATTGAGTGTTTCCTTTACGCAGAGGAATATGTTCCGGCGCTTGTCACCGGTAACTTCAATATTGTCGATCTTCTCGGGAATATTCACCTTGCAATCGATTGGTGTATTCTCAAAATATTCCAGGGCATAAGAACGGATATAGGATACCAGGTTATCCACTGAATCATTACCACTATTCATACTCCAGATAATGGCATTCATTTTATTGAGCACCTCATCTGCGGAATGGGATATCTTTTCGATTTCAACCGGCACATTCCCTTTCATTTTATTACGGGCTATTTCACTCATCAGGCGAATGGCCGTCATGCCGGAACCCAATTCATCATGCATATCTGCGGAGATCCGTTCTCTTTCTTCCTGCTGTGCTTTAAATACCGCCAGTTCTTTTTCATAATCCTTCATCTGGTTCTCCGCTTTCAGCCGTTCCTTTTCCCTGGCACTGAAGATAAGCTGTATCCTGTTTTTATAATTCAGTCCGCCCAGGAAGAATACCAGTTCAAGGAACAGTCCCATTTCATAATAGAAAAGTGAATTTCCCAGAATGCCAGGCAGGCTTCTTAACTGATCATACATCACTACCACCTGTGATAGCAGGGAAAAGATAAACAGACAGAAATTACCCCAAAACAGATATCGCAGTAATTTGTCTTTCCAGTTGCGCATACTGTATACCAGGAAGATCACTATCATTACCAGCAGCAGGATCTTTGTGGCGTTCTCGATCCCATTTTGCACAACAAAATTGTCTGAAAAGAAATGCAGCCAGGAATAACTGATGACTGCAATTATCAGCATGATCATTCCAATATTGTAAAACTTATACAGGAAGATATGATCTCGTTTGGTGGCCAGGAATTTCTGCATAAAGGCCATATAAAACATAAGCCCGCAGCTTTGCATCACAAAATCAAGATATTCCTCCTGGAAAAAGCTGATGGCGGTACTATGGAAACTGTAAATGGCTTTTGCAAATAACATAATGCCCAGGAAAAATGCATAGCCGGAATAATAGAGGAATTCGGTATTGCCTTCCTGGAAATAATTTGCCAAGGAATAAAGGATCAGCATCATCAGCAATCCGCAAAACAGGAAAGTGATCAGGTCTGAATCAGTATTGGAAGAATGAAAGGCTTTTACATAAGCAGACAGATAGCCCGTATTTATAAGCCGTGGATTGATATTGTTCAAATAAGTTTTTACCTGGCTGAGTTCTGCCACAATGGCCATAGAGTCATGAGGCTGAACGGTCAGCAAACGGTAGGAGATATTATCATTATTATCTGGCCTGATAGAAGGAATAACCTCCAGCTGATTGCCATTGACCCTATATAATTGAACATTCCAGAAATAAAGACCAGGAAAGAACCATACATCGATTGCAGTGTCCCTTGAATTGCAGACGGCAAAGCGAATAATGGCTTTCTTTGTTACAGCGTTATTAGGAATAAATCCCCGGTAATTTCGTTTAAAGCTGAGGGTGGGATAAATGACGGGAAGGGAGGCATTTCGGTCCATGTAGGTATAACCGAAATCTTTGGAAAAAGTCCTGCTAAGGTTAATGCCTGCAACATCCACGCATTTGGGGATACGGGACAGAGAATCCTGCGCAGGCAGGAGAGTGGCCCAGGTGATCGTTAGCAGTAGTGGTGGTAAAAATTTGAACAGTTTCATGAATCGATCTCCCGTAAGGAAGAACTATTCAAATTTAATACTTGGGGAATTGATTTAATAATTTCATTGATACCACTTTAAGGTAATTTTTCGTGATCCACATACGGGGACATTCTCCTGTTTTTCCCCCTGTAAATTCATATTATCTTTGCTTTTATGGCCAAAAAGTCGAAAAAGAACGTTGCAAAAGCCGGCAGGAATAAACCTAAGAAAACGGGGTCGGGAGGATGGAAAGCGGAAAAGGAGGAAAAGATCAAATTAAGCAGTGTAGCTCGTGATGAAAGGACTGTGAAGATATTCGGGGCAGTTTGCCTGCTTATTTCCATATTTCTGTTTATTGCCTTTATTTCCTATTTTTTTACCTGGAAAGAAGACCAGGATAAGGTTTTCCGTGGCGGTGTGGGGATACTGTTTGATAGTGATATAAAGGTTTCGAATCTTCTGGGGCGACTGGGTTCCTATCTGTCCCATTTTTTCATCTATAAAGGATTTGGCATTGCCTCCCTGCTGATCTGCACTTTCTTTTTTGTACTTGGGGTGAACAAGCTGTTTAGTAAAAAGCTGTTCTCTATTTCGAAGAACCTGAAATACGTAACTATCGGTTTACTGGTTCTTTCTACCTCGCTGGCCTTTGTGCTTTCCGGAAGTGATTTTCCTTATGGCGGCGGGGTCGGAGCCATGATCAGCAGATGGCTGGTTGGCGGTGTGGGTACCATAGGCACCGCTGCTTTACTGTTCCTGCTGGCACTTGGTTATATTATATGGCAATTCAATCCTGCATTCAATCTTCCGGAAAAGAAAAAGGAAGAACTGGTAGAAGAGGTTACTGGCGAGCATATGCCTGATGATGTGGAGGATATTGAGGTGGTTACGGTGAATCCTGTGAAACCTGTTAAGCCAATGAAGCCAATTGTAACAGAAGAGCCCAAATGGCAGGATTTTAAAGTGGTGGAAAAGGATGAACAACCAGAAGAAGAGGATTTGGAAGAAGAATCCATTGTAGAAAAGGAGATCGTAAATGATCTGTTCCATAAACATGAAACAACGGTTTATGATAAACTGAAAACGCAGCCATCGCCACCAGAACCAGTAGCTGAAACACCAGTTGATGCTTCTGGTGAAACTTCAAACACTTCAGGCCTGGAATTGCAATTAGAGATCAAATCAATGCCGGATGCAGCGCCAGCCGAAGAACCGGAAGTTGATGTTGAGAATCTACCTCCTTATGAACCCACTCTTGATCTTCGTGATTATAAATATCCAACACTTAACCTGCTGGAAACACATGGCAGTGAAAAGATCATCCAGGATGCCAATGAACTGGAGAATAACAAGAACCAGATCATTGCCACACTCAGGAATTACGCGATAGAGATCCAGAAGATCAGCGCAACTGTGGGACCAACTGTCACATTATATGAGATAGTTCCTGCTGCTGGTGTAAGAATTTCCAAGATCAAGAACCTGGAAGATGATATCGCATTAAGTCTTGCTGCACTAGGTATCCGGATCATTGCACCCATACCGGGAAAAGGTACCATCGGTATTGAAGTGCCTAATGTGAAGAAGACGGTAGTGAGTATGAAAACGCTGTTGGCTTCTGATAAATTCCAGCATAACAACTACAGTCTTCCGATAGCTATTGGCAAAAAGATCGATAATGATAATTTCATTGTTGATCTCACTTCCATGCCACACCTGTTGATGGCAGGTGCTACCGGTCAGGGGAAATCGGTAGGCCTGAATGCAATTCTTGTTTCCTTATTGTACAAGAAACATCCTTCCCAGTTAAAGCTCGTATTGATCGATCCCAAAAAAGTGGAGTTAAGCATATACCGGCATATTGAAAAACATTTCCTTGCCAAGCTTCCCGGGGAAGAGGATGCAATTATTACAGATACCAAAAAGGTGGTGCATACACTGAATGCGCTTTGTATTGAGATGGATAATCGCTATGATCTGTTAAAGGAGGCGGGTGCCAGGAATATTAAGGAGTACAATGAAAAGTTCATCAAGCGCAAGCTGAATCCCCAAAAGGGACATCAGTTCCTTCCCTTTATTGTGCTGGTGATAGATGAGTTTGCTGATCTGATCATGACCGCAGGCAAAGAAATTGAAATGCCAATTGCGCGATTGGCGCAGCTGGCCCGGGCGGTAGGTATTCACCTGATCATTGCCACCCAGCGACCTTCAGTAAATATTATTACTGGTACTATTAAGGCAAACTTTCCTTCGAGGATCGCTTTTAAAGTATCCTCCAAGATTGATAGTCGCACCATTTTGGATACAGGTGGTGCGGAGCAATTGATTGGAAAAGGGGATATGCTGATATCCAATAACGGTGAGCTTAACCGTTTGCAATGTGCCTTTGTTGATACGCCAGAGGTGGAAGCCATTGTTGATTTTGTTGCCGGACAAAGAGGATATCCGCAGGCTTTCCTGCTACCTGAATATATTGATGAAAAAGAACTGGAAGGAAAGGACTTTGATCTCACCGACCGCGACTCACTCTTTAATGATGCCGCCCGGTTAATTGTACAAAACCAGATAGGGTCTACCTCCCTGCTGCAGCGCAGGATGAAATTAGGTTATAACAGAGCTGGCCGGTTGATGGATCAGCTGGAAGCTGCCGGAATTGTGGGACCCAGCCAGGGAAGCAAGGCCAGAGATGTACTTATCCGGAATGAAGCAGAGCTGGAACAGCATTTAGATGCTCTGGGGTAGTAAACTGTTAAGAAAAACAGTCACTTGCAACCCGGTACAATCATTGTGAGTCTTTAAACGTTATAGCGTGAAATACTTATTTTTGCCCACCTTTTCAGAGGAACGGGCAGATCATTTAAAATTAAATTAACAATCATGCGGACTTTTTACATAGCAATGGTTTTAGTAGTGTCGGGCTTTGTTGCCAGCGCGCAATCCAATCCTAAGGAAGCAAAGAATGATCCTGAAGCCAAGAAAGTACTGGATGCCGTTAGCTCTAAATTCAAGACCTTTTCCTCCGTACAGGCTGGATTTTCCTATAAAGTAGAAAATGCAACGGGAAAAGCGCTGTCAAACAAGACAGGTACCATATTAATGAAAGGGACCAAGTATAAGGTAAGTTTTGGAGGCAATGAAATTTTCTCAGATGGCAAGACTGTTTGGAATTATGACAAGAGTTCCAATGAAGTTACCATCAGCAATCTGGATGCTTCCGGTTCAACCATTACTCCTCAGAAGTTATTTACCAATTTCTACGATAAGGATTTTCTCTATATGTTAAATGGCGAAAAGAAAGCTGGCGCCAAAACATTACAGGAAATTGAGATGACGCCTACTGATAAAAGCAAATCATTTAATAAGGTATACCTGCTGGTTGACAAATCTGCAAAGACCATTTATAGTACAAGGGTATTGGAAAATGGTGGCAACCGCTACACTTATACCGTCAGCACCATGAAAACAAATATGCCCCTGGCTGATAATGTTTTTTCCTTCAATAAGAGCAAATATCCTGGTGTAGAGGAAGTTGACCTTAGATGACAGCCTTCCTGATTGCAACCAGTTTTTTCAGCAGATCTTCCAGCAGGTCAAGTTTCAGCATGTTGGCGCCATCACTCAGCGCTTTGGAAGGATCAGGATGTGTTTCTATAAAAAGTCCATCAGCTCCGGTGGCAATTGCCGCTTTTGCGATGGTACCAATGAGTTGGGGATTTCCACCAGTTACTCCTGATGTCTGATTTGGTTGCTGAAGGGAATGAGTGACATCCATGATAACTGGAGTCTTATGTTCCTTCATCCAGGGAATATTACGATAATCAACTACCAGGTCCTGGTAACCAAAAGTAGTGCCCCTTTCAGTAAGCATTATTTTGGAATTATTTGTGCTTTTGATCTTTTCAACGGCGAATTTCATGGAGGGTCCGCTAAGGAACTGCCCTTTTTTTACATTTACAATCTTTCCTGTTTCACCTGCTGCCAGTAATAGATCAGTTTGCCGGCATAGAAATGCAGGTATCTGGAGTATATCGATGTATTTGGCAGCAATAGCTGCTTCTTCATGTGCATGTATGTCGGAAGTAACGGGCAGTTTATATTTTTCTCCGGCCTTTTTTACAATAGCCAGTGCTGATTCATCTCCAATACCAGTAAAGGAACTGGCACTGGTACGGTTAGCTTTGCGGTAAGATGCTTTAAATACATAGGGGATGCCAAGATTCCTGCAGATAGTTGATACTTTATCCGCTACCTGCATAACCAGTTCTTCACTTTCAACCACGCAGGGGCCTGCAATCAGAAAGAAACTTTTATCATCGTAAGACTGTCCGGCAAAAAGATCAGTAAGGAATTTTTCCATGCCGCAAAGGTAAGTACCTGCGGAAATCTGCATTTTACAATTTTGGCTATATATTGCAGCCCATTAATCACACGTTGCATGACAAAAGACAAGATACTGGTCATTGGAGCCAGTGGCCAGATCGGCGTTGAATTAACGCTGGCACTCAGACGGATCTATGGTAATGCCAATGTTGTAGCGAGCGATCTGCGGGAACAGAATCCGCTCCTGGAGGGAACGGGGCCCTATGTAAGCCTGGATGTAATGAATAAGGAGATGTTACACGTGCAGGTGATCCGACAAAACTTTACACAGATTTATCTGCTGGCAGCCATTCTTTCTGCTACAGGGGAGAAGAGCCCCGGACTGGCCTGGAACCTGAACATGCAGGGGCTATTGAATGTGCTGGATATTGCCAGGGAAGAACATATTCAAAAAGTATATTGGCCATCGTCCATTGCTGTATTTGGCCCTACATCTCCCCGAAAAAATTGCCCGCAGCAAACCATTATTGAACCAGCTACGGTATATGGCATCAGTAAATACGCCGGAGAGTTCTGGTGTAATTATTTCTATCAGCGATTTAAAGTAGATGTCAGAAGCCTTCGATATCCAGGATTGATATCTTATAAATCAGCTCCAGGTGGAGGTACCACAGATTATGCTGTTGAGATATTTCATGAAGCGCTGGAGGAAAAGAAATACGAATGTTTCCTGAAGGAGGACACTTATCTTCCGATGATGTATATGCCGGATGCCATAAGGGCAACTATAGAATTGATGGAGTCGCCTGCCAGCAAAATATCAATTCGGCATTCCTATAATATCGCTTCCATGAGCTTTTCTCCGAAGGAGATTGCAACTGAGATCAAAAAGCATATTCCAGATTTTGCCATTACTTACAAACCGGATTACAGGCAGGCCATTGCAGACAGCTGGCCGCAAAGCATTGATGATTCCGTTGCACGTAATGACTGGGGCTGGAAAGAGGAATTCAATCTTGGCGCAATGACAAAGGACATGCTGGAAAACCTGAAATAATCCAGGCAATGGTTCATGTCTCACGAACCATAAATTGAATAATATTCGTTATGAGACTCGAACCATGGCGATCCACCGGATTATTTTGAAACTATTAAAATTTTTCATTGGTATTTTTTCAACGATCACCTGGGAAACCACGGCAGTATCGGGTCCCTTATTACACCACTTCACGAATTCTTCCAGTTGTTCGGGGGTTCCGGTTGCATAGATATGGACATCACCATCCGGAAGGTTTTTAATTTCACCTGTAATGCCGGAGCGAATTGCAGTTTCTTTCGTACGCTGGCGATAGAATACACCCTGTACAATACCTTTTACAAGAATAGATAAAGTCTCTGTCATTAGAAGGTTATCAGGTCTATGATTTTTTGCAGGAAGTGCTGATCTGTGCTGTCGAATTCATTCAGTTTTGTACTGTCAATATCCAATACACCCATTACTTCCTTCTGTTGATCAAAAAGGGGCAGCACTATTTCCGATCTTGATAAACTGCTGCAGGCTATATGTCCGGGGAATTTTTCTACATCAGGAACGATCAAAACCTTTTTTTGTTCCCATGCTGCACCACAAACACCCTTTCCTTTCTTAATTCGGGTACAGGCAACGGGTCCCTGGAATGGTCCTAATACCAGTTCTTCTTTCTTTACAAGATAAAAGCCGACCCATAACCAGTTGAATTGTTCCTTTAATGCACCACAAATATTGGCAAGATTCGCAATCAGGTCAGTTTCACCATCCAGTAGTCCACGAACCTGGGGAAGTAAAGACTGGTATCTTTCTTCTTTAGAACCTTTTACAATAAGTAAGTCTTCCGCCATTTTGCAAAGATAGTAAGATGATATTTTATAATTGTGACATATATGATTGATCTGGGTGTATTATATTCCAGGTAAACTTTAAACTTACTTTCCTGTAAAAAGAAAGCCCCGCCAAAGGCGGGGCAATTGATCCTGTTCTCTATTGGTAATTCTGTTATATGATTATCTAATAACCAGTTTTTTCACATTGCTAAACCCGTCAGCTGTGAGGCGATAGTAGTATACACCTGCCGGAAGTGAACCGGTGTAGAAATACAAATTGTGTGAACCGGCGTCCTGCATACCGTTGACAAGTACTTTCATAGCCCTGCCATTCAGGTCAAATATGCTCAGGTTAACTCTGGTGGTTTTGCCAATTGTATAAGGAATTAAGGTTTCACCTCTGAACGGATTGGGATAATTCTGGCCCAGGGACGATTCAGCTTTTCCATCAATTGTTGCTGTAACAATAGTGGAGAATTTATATTTCTTGTCGATATCCACCTGTTTCAACCGATAGTAGTAGCGTTGGGGGAACAGGCCTTTATCAACATAGCTGTAGTTGAGAACCGTGTTGCTATTTCCTGCGCCTTTCACAAAAGCAATTCCTTCCCAGGAACGATTATCGCTGCTGCGTTGGATCTCAAAACCTTCGTTATTAATCTCTGAAGCTGTAGTCCAGCTAATGGTAATATCTTTTTTCTCCGGTGTGGCAGATAGCCGTGCCATTGTAATAGGCAGGGTATTGCAATTCGGAGAGTTTACTGTAAGCTGTTGTAATGGTGTTCCTGTAATAGCGCAGGCACCTGCATCGGTAACGCTGGTTAAGCTGAATGTATAAGAGCTCGGCGTGAATAAAACATCAGCTTCGTAATTGTTATTGCTGGGATCAAAGTTCAACACGCTGGATCCACCGGCAAGAAATGTATTGGTATAGCGAAATACAGAACCACCTGCAACTGTGGTTAAAGGAGAAGGAGGATTATTCACTGCGCCTGCAGCACCGCCAATTTCCTCTGCGTGTGAAATGCCGGTAGTATGGTAAGTTACCATGTATTCAGTGTTTGCAGCTATTTCTACCGGGGAACTGAACAAAACAGTATTCCATGTATCATTAGCAATGGGACCTGCATAAACTGCGGAAGCCAGCAATGTGCCATCAGCTGCACGTAAAGTGCCCGTATATGTTGCAGTGGCATCTACATCATCATCACTAAAAAACCGAACGCCCTTTATGAAGCCTGCCTGAGAGGAAGTGAATCGAATTCCCAATTCAAGTGGACTATCTTCATAATGAGAGGGGGTAGGAACTGTATTGTAGATGGTACTTGTGGTGGGTGTGTAAGTTGCAAAGGAGCTTCCTACATTCACACTGTTATAAGTGGTTCCATTGACAACGAGGCTGTATGGGCTTGTACCGCCACCGGTTATGCTTTGCAATACCAGGTTAAATGCCTGTCCGTTACATGTTGCGGTATTACTGATGGTAGCGCCAGCGAGTGTACAGCTTCCTGATGTGATAGCGACTGAGCCACTATTAAAATTCTGAACAATGGAACTGCCGCCGTTCTGAACATCTGACATGTTACCAGCTGTTCTAAGGAGAGTCAGGGGAGTAGAGGTTCCTGTACCAGCCAGAACAGTAAAGTTGATTGTTAAAATATCCATATCAACGGTAACCGGTGACAAGGTAAATGCAGCATATTTGATATTTCCGTGGGTATTATTAGAATCAGGCGGGTCCAATGGTATGATATCACTCCAGGAGCCTGGATTATTTTTTATGACAGTATCCACTTTCAGTTTCGTATTATCGAATCCAAGGTGGATCTCAACTCCATCTGCGCTTTGTGGTGTGCCAGTAAAATCAATTCTGACCTTTACTGAAAATGACTGACCAACCTGTGTAATTGTTGTTGCAGGCGTAACAATCAAATTAGCGGTGTTTTGTGCGCTACCTGTATTTGACAATAATAGCAGTGTAAGCAACGAAACAAGAACACCCGCAATCCTTTTCACTTTAGATTTCCCCGTAAGCAGTCGGAAATTTGTTTTCATGTTCTTTTATTTAAGGTGACAAATATTTTAGAGTCTGTTAAATGGTTTTATCAGGGATTAGGGTCGCCGGTTGTGTTAAAGTTCGGAACCAGCAATGAAATATCCGCCAGCGTTACAAATCCATCATGGTTATAATCCACGCTTGCGTTGAAAGCCGGATCTCCAGGAGGTTTGTTAAAGCTCGGCACCAATAATGAAATATCCGCCAGGGTTATTGCATTATCATTATTGCCATCGCCTGCCTTAAGGGTGCCGAAGTTAATGGTATTGGTGCCAATTACAATGGCCTGGGACAGTTTAACGTTCTGCAGGGTCTGGGCATTCTTCACTGAAATGTGATAAATGCCTATCGAGACATTCGGAATGCTGAAATGTCCACTATTATCCGTAGATACATTGTAAGTGGCTACAGGCGTAGGTACACCCGGATTGTATAATTTAACCACCAGCGGAACTGACCATTGAGTATTGGGAGCCGCAGGCCGTCCCTGAAGGGTTACTGAACCATCGATTGTTCCTGTGGTTACTATATTTGGCTGAAACACTACATCTACCAGGTAATTCTCCCCGTTTGGACTTACATCATTAGGAAAAGCGGAAGAACCATCTTTCTTTACACCATTTATCGGAGTGCCAAAGGCCTGAACGGGCCAGCCTGATCCTGCCGGGTAATCAGAAGAAGTAAAGAAATTATCGGTCTTTGAAAAATGACCGGACGGAGAAAGATAGGAAACCACATAAGTTGTACCTGCTACCACCGAGATTGGTGCCGCAAACATTGCCTGTTGCCAGCCACTTGCAGTTTCACCTGTGAATGTTACTTGTCCAAGGTTAGTTCCGGTGTTGGTCCAAAGATGTCCCAAATGAGGTCCTACCGTAGGATGTACAGTGTTGCTGACATTGTTTGAATCTTTATAGAAACGGACCCCGGTTATAGTACCGTTTACATTTGGTCTGAATTTAAGGCCCAGCTCTGCAACCACTCCATCAGCATTTGTATGTGGCGTAACCGGCGTTACATTTGCCGACATGATAGTACATGGGCAAACCGGGGGTGTTATGGTTACTGCTGTGCCTGGACCTGCAGTTTCTCTGTTTCCGCTATCATCAAAACCGCGTACTTTAATTGTAATTGCGCCCTGCGTTTCAGGGATCCAGGAATAACTCCAGGAGGTTGATGCGGCAAAAGATGCAACCGTTGCAGGAACCCAGGTAGCGCCTCCATCTACTGATATTTCTACGAGTGAAACCACTCCACCGCCGGCATCTGTTACGGTTCCGGAAATGCTTACAGTTGATCTTGCTGCAAATGTTGCTCCTGCAACTGGTGCAGCTATAACTGAAACAGGCGCGGTAAGATCAGTAGATTGTGTAGCGGCTGTTAGCCCGGGCATCAGTGAGAAAGGTTGTGCACCCATATCTGCAAACAGATTTACTGTAGCCTGCTGCATGTCCTGGTTGGGAGAATTTGTTCCACCATAGTGAGTTCCATCCAGACCCCATGACCATTGAATGGTGCCTGCGCCAAATACCAGTGCACCGCTCGGAGCACGGTATAAAGATAATTTATGTGTTAAACCATTAACTGCGGTGCTTGACAAGATCATACGCCCTTCGGGATATTTTCCAACATTCTGTTCATAATCCCACTCATAACCCAGCGTATTGGGTGCCAGCTGAGCGGTAGCTCCTGCTCCTAAACCTGCAATTGAAGTGTTTCTCCAGAAACGTAATGATTTGTATGTATCAGCTACGGAGATTCTTCCTGGTAATTCCGTCCAGCTTATTTGTCCTGTTAATGAATTCTCCGGACGACCAGCATCATAGGGCGCACCACCCATTCTCCATAATCCTGTCCACTGTGGTGAGTTTAAATCACATTTGTTACCGCAGGATTTTTCTCCCAACTGCCCAGAAGCCAACAATCCTTCCTTGAAACAAACAAGTTGCCTGAATGGATTGCCAAGGCTATCATTTTCCCATCTTGTTTTCCAGTAATATTCATTTCCACTGAAAAATGCAAGGTTAACTCCAGCATCACGTGCAGCTTCTACAGCATTACGCTGTTCTTTTGAAACATATTCATCATGTCCAACTGAAATATAGATCTTGTGTGTGAGCAGATGACCAGGGTTTGCAGAAAGATCTTCATTGGTTGTATAGGAAATATCATAACCGTTGCGCTCAAGGAAGCGAACCATTGGATATTCAGCATTCATATACCAGTCGGCCCCTCGTCCATCAAAAGTGTTTATTGCAGTACCAATAAAAAACGGTCGGTTATAACTTACTTTACTTGCATGACCATCGGGAACACTCTGCGTAGAATTGGGGAATTTTTTTACAGTTCCGTTATAAATGCTGTTACCACCATATACATTATAGGCCTGCCAGGTAGCATCAGGAAATTGCAGGATCATGTCTGAATTGCCTGAATCATCACGCACTATAAAAACAATATGATTGCTGGCTCCTCCACCTACCCGGTCAATGCGCGCCACATATAAACCAGATACCGCTGTATTGGGCACAGTCCATGAAGCAGAAACGCTCCAGTTGCCACAATCGTAATATCCTGTTGTAGTATCTTCCATACCGAATGGCTGCATAGTACCTGGCAGACTGCCAAGATCAGCCATCAACCTCGCACCATTACCACCATAATAACCCAGGCGGTATATTTTCATTGTGAAATTTGCACCATCATAAACGTGTACTTTGAAGTCTACCGTTTGGCCTTTATTCAGACTCATTTTGGTGGCAAAACCATTTATAAAATTAGATCGGAAACTATCTGCAGGTAATCCCCAGGTAGCAAACGGAACGCCGGGATTTTGATTTTCTGTGTAAATGGCGTTTTGTCCAAAGCTGAAAGAACATGACAACAACACGCAGGCAATCGCAAGCAGGTGCTTTCTAGAGGTACTTTTCGGTAACATCAGAATAAGTTTTCTAACGGTTAATAAACAATGGTTGGAAATCTCCAGGATATTAATTCGGGGTGATCTTGCTGAGGATACTGAGTTAGTATTGGTGGGTTGTTACCCGGGATTATATGTGAACAGGTCGTCAGCCTTTCACAACTCTGTGAGCAGGGGATAAAGATACTCCAATTGGCGAAATCTGCAAATCCATGCAGTTTTTTATTGTGGATAAACCCGCCAGTTTCCCCCAGATATGGGATATTCTAATGTTATTCTAATAAATATCTAATGGGTTATAAGACAACATTTTCGGCAGGCGGTTGATTATCATACCCTAAACCGGCGTACCGTCTATTCCTTATTGCGAGTGTCAATAGTAGATTTCCGGCTACTTAAATATTTACCCAAGGTTAATCCAAAGACTCTGTGACGGATCGTTGGGCCATAATCTGCATTATTAATATTTCCTATACCATGGCCATAAAGTGCAGCAATGGAAAAACCATTCTTTGTTTCAAATCCAAACTGGAATAAAAGATTGGCGCCATAATGACCATATTTATCAAAACCAAATGGTATACTCCGGTTAACTGAAGTTCCGTTCTTCAAATTGAATTTCTCCTTTCCACTCAATTGAAAATCGAGAGAGGGGCCACCTCTGAAAAATAAGTGATTTGCTTTCTTTCCAAAATCTACCTGTAACAATGCAGCCAGTTCAAAACTATGTATGGTGGTATTATTGTCTGTAGCGAGTGTATCCGGAGGATAAGCCTTTTGATTAAAGGCGACCTTATATCCTTTCATACTATAGAAAGCTGAAGGAGAAAAATAGAGCCTGCCTTCAAAGGGAACCTTGAAAACTCCACCCAGATGAAACCCATACTTTGTATCTGTGGGCTGGTTGATTCCATTTATGGTATACTTTGCCGAAGTAGCCTGGGGTCCCACAAAAATACCAACCTGGTTTTGGGCATTGGAAGATATGGCAATCACTGTAAGGATGAACAGTGCAATAGTTTTCATCATAAGTAGTTTGCTTTATGCAATTTGGTGGTTAATTACTATACTTTATATACGGAAAAATTTGCCAGACTCGGCTGATCAATCCAGATAGCCATCGGGAAGTTGGTGTTTCTGACCACAAAATAGAGCCTAAAGAGTGCATTACAAATAGCCGGGGACCAATTTTATTATTATTCGCAAAAACTATCTGATCCTTTCCGGTTAACAGGCCACAACACAGTTATCAAGCCTGGCTTTAGTTCTATCCCAATAGCTATCGGGATGGGCAGCCACCTGCTCCTGGCCCGCTGCCATAGCTATCGGCACTAAAACTTCTTTGCAGGGTCTTTTATTGCACTGTTCTGATTATAATTGGCTGAACCGCCTTTTGGAATGGACAGGTTCTTCCATTCAGTGTTCCTGACCATGCGGCCAACATAGGCTATCTGGCCAATATGGTAGGGGTAATGGGCCAACTGGCGGTTAATCGCATCGATAACGGTAAGACGTTCTTCACGAATGGTGACAGTTTTCAGCAGGTCACCCTCTTCCAGGGCTGCCAGAGCACCCATGAAACAGTTCCATCCCTTTTCCCAGATTTCTATTAATTGTGCCTTGCTGAACTGATGCACCGTAAACTCATCATCTCTCTGACGCCAGGATTTCTCACCATCTTCAGTAAGGAAATTAGTCCATCTGCTAAGCATATTCCCTGCCATATGCTGAATAATAATGGCAATACTATTTGATTCTTCATTGAACTGATAATGAAAATCCTCATCAGTTAACTGTTCAAATGTTTTATCGCCAAGGTCTTTATAATATTTTAGCCTGCGAATAACAGTTTTGAGAAATTCACTCTGAAATGTATTCATAAATCGTTTCTTTATTTACCATCCTTCGGCATCATCTTCACCCCGCCGGTCTGCTATGCCTTCCAGTTTGCCATTGGGTAATACTCTTATCACTTCTGTTCTTCCTATCTCAGTTCTGTCCTTAATTGTGTAACCCATTTTTTGTAATTGTGTTGCAACAGCAGGTGGAAAGCCGGTCTCCAGGTCCACCTCATCAGGCTGCCATTGATGATGGAACTTCGGCTGATTTACTACCTCTTCAGTTGTCATTCCAAATTCAATGATATTTAGCAGGGTCTGGAATACAGAGGTGGGAATGGTAGTACCCCCTGGCGTACCTGCTACTATTACAGGTACATTATCCTTTAACACTATGGTAGGCGCCATTGAACTGAGCATTCTTTTACCCGGTTGAATAGCATTGGCATCACCACCCACAGCTCCATACATATTGGCAACGCCAGGTTTAATACTAAAATCATCCATTTCATCATTCAGGAAAAATCCAGCCCCACCAACTACTGTTTTACTACCATAGGAATTATTTAATGTAGTAGTAACTGACACTGCATTACCATCCTTATCCAGTATACTTAAATGAGTTGTTTCCGCACTTTCATAAGGAACTGCATCTCCAGGTTTGATGGCTGTGCTGGTCCCTGCTTTTCCAGGTATATAGTCTTTCATTCTGTCTGCAAGGTATTTGTCGCTGGATAATGCTTTTACCGGCACTTTATAAAAATCAGCATCTCCCATATATTCAGCACGGTCAGCAAAGGCACGTCTTTCAACCTCTATCATTAATTGCGTTGCTTCGGGAGAGTGAAATCCCATTTTGCCGATATTCCTGTTCTCTACCATCTTCATCATCTGGTTCAGCAATAATCCGCCACTGCTGGGCATTGGCATGCCAATGATCGTATATCCCTTATAATAAAAAGTATGAGGCTCGCGTGTCAATGCCTTGTAGTTCTTCAGGTCATTATAAGTAATAATGCCGTTAGCTCTTTTCATTTCCTGGATAATGAGTCTCGCTGTTTCACCTTCATAAAATCCAGGAGCACCCTTTTCCCTGATCCGTTTTAAAGTATTGGCAAGATCGGTTTGTATCAGAGTATCACCTCCCTGCCAGCGTTCGTTTTTGATAAACACTGGAGTCAGGGTATTATACCGGAATAATTCATCCCTGATGTCATTTAAATGGGATGCTTCACGTTTTCCGATGACAAAACCATTTTCAGCAAGATCAATAGCCGGTTGAATTAATTTTTCAAATGGGAGCTTTGCATATTGCATCATCGCAAAAAGCCCTGCAACTGTTCCCGGTATTCCAGCTGAAAGATGGCCATTCTGACTTAGATCAGTCCTTGCTGCACCAGTTGAATCGATGTACATATCCCTGGAAGCTGCTGAGGGAGCCATTTCCCGGAAATCAATTGCAATATTCCTTCCATCTGCAAGGTGGGCTACAAAGAATCCGCCTCCACCCAGGTTACCCGCTTCAGGATACACAACTGCCAGCGCCAGTTGCGTTGCTATGGCAGCATCAATTGCATTGCCACCCTCCTTCATTATCTGAACACCAATCCTGCTCGCCAGTGAATGCGCCGAGACCACAGTACCATTGGTAGCCAGTGTTGATTTTTGGACAGAATAATGATAGCCATCTATAGATGACTGGTTGTTTTTCTTTGAAGGATTACAGGCTGAAAAAAAATAAATTAGCAATAATAGCAGGAAACGCTTATTCATGACTTCTAAAGATATTGTCCTGGAAATTTAAAATAAAGTTACAAAACCCATAATTATAGATAAACGGAAACCAGGCTTAACCAAACCTAATTATATTCGTGAATAATTCCGATGGCATGAAAAAAACCGGTCTGCTGCTTTGCCTGATATACTCAATCTCTGTTTCTTTTTCCCAGGCGCCAGCTACCTGGACATCCGCTGATATGTACCAGGGCTTACAAAAGCTCAATGTGCTTGGCTCTGTATTATACCTTGCGGCACACCCCGATGATGAAAATACACGTCTTATTGCCTGGCTTTCCAAAGATCGATTATATCGTACAGGATATCTATCCATGACAAGAGGAGATGGAGGACAAAACCTGATCGGAGATGAACAGGGCGTCGAGCTGGGGCTGATCCGGACGCAGGAATTACTCTCGGCAAGAAGAATTGATGGAGGCGAACAGTTCTTCACCCGCGCATTTGACTTTGGGTTCTCCAAAAACCCGCAGGAGACATTTACCAAATGGGACAAGGAAAAAATATTAAGCGATGTGGTTTGGGTGATCCGCAAATTTCAACCTGATGTGATCGTTACGCGGTTTCCTACTACAGGTGAAGGTGGACATGGTCATCACACAGCTTCAGCTATTTTAGCCAATGAGGCCTTTACTGCTGCGGCTGATCCGAATCGCTTTCCTGAACAATTGAAATATGTAAAACCCTGGCAGGTGAAAAGGGTTTTATGGAACTCGTTCAATTTTGGAAATCCCAATGCTGCCACTGGAGATCTTAAAATTGATCTTGGTGGATATAATCCGCTTCTTGGCAAGAGTTATGGAGAGATTGCTGCTGCCAGCAGGAGCAATCACAAAAGCCAGGGATTCGGCGCTGCGTCTTCAAGAGGAGAAGCCTTTGATTATTTCCGCACTACCAGTGGACCTCCTGCTTCCAAAGACCTGATGGATGATGTAATTGCAAACTGGGACCGAGTGCCCGGAAGCAGGAATATTCAAAAACAGGTTGATAAACTGATCACTTCTTTTGATTTTCTTCATCCTGAAAAATCAGTAAAGGGACTCGTTGTATTGTATAAAGCGCTTCAGGATATGCCCGATAGTTACTGGGTAGTTCAAAAGAGAAAAGAAACCAAAATACTGATTGAGCAATGCAGTGGTTTTTTCCTGGATGTTATCACTACAGAGCCCTTTGCGGTACAATCTGATTCCATCCGTTTTAATTTCTCTTTTAATAACCGCCTGGGCGTTGCTGCCACTCTCAGGAAAATATCAATAGATAATTTTGATTCCAGTTTTTCTGCCCGTCTTGACAGGAATGTGAATTTCAATTTCTCTAAAACCCTTTATGTTTCGCCTTCAAAACCTATTACTCAGCCCTACTGGCTGGCCAATAAAATGGCGCCCGGCTATTATAACGTAAGTAACCCGCAGCAAATAGGACAGGCAGATGTGGATCCAGGTTATGTGGTGAATATTATAGTCAATATTGAAGGAGAAGATATCTCGTTTGAAAAGCCTGTTAAATACCGCGTTACCGATCCTGTAAAAGGAGAAATGTATGAACCCCTGGTAGTGCTTCCCGCTTATACTGTGGAAATACCCAAGGAGGTCAATATACTGAGACCAAATGAAAACTGGTCGCAGGAATTTAGCTATGTTGCCCAAAAGAACCTGAGCAATGTGAAGATCTACAGGCAGAATGATCTGCTGATCAATGATGAAGCCCCGCTTGCCAGGAATAACCGCCGTTCATTCTACAATCTCTTTGATGTAACATCAAAGAAAACGGGAATTTCTGCAGCCGATACATTTTCCTTTACTTATTATGAACAACCTGAAAAAGTTACTGCAAAGAACCTGCATACCATCCGGTATGACCATATTCCCTTCATCAATTATTTCACTGATGCTGTTAACAAGTACGTAATACTGGATGTGGCGACCTATAACAAGAAGATAGGTTATATAGTGGGGGCGGGTGATAAGGTGCCCGAGGCCCTGGAGCAAATGGGTTATGATGTGACCCTGCTTACCGATAAAGAATTGTCCCGTAATAATCTTCAGCAATTTGATGCAATCATAGTTGGCGTAAGGGCCTACAATACCAATAGCTGGATGAGCAGGTATTATGACAAGCTGATGAAATACGTGAATGAAGGAGGCAATTTCATTGTGCAATACAACACACCCAATCGTAACCTGCCACCTATTGGTCCCTTTAAATTCGATATTGTCAATCGCAGGGTTACGGATGAGAATGCGGAGGTGACTATTTTGAAGCCTGATCATCCCGTACTCAATTTTCCTAACAAGATCACACAGGAAGATTTCAAGGGCTGGATACAGGAACGGAGTATCTACCATGCCGGTAATTGGGATAAGTCCAACTTTGAACCCATATTATCCATACATGATCCGGGCGAGAATGGGGACGAAGGCAGCCTGATCATTGCACCGTACGGAAAAGGCTTTTTTACTTATACTGGTCTTGTATTCTTCCGGGAACTACCGGCAGGTGTCCCTGGCGCATACAGACTGATGGCGAATATTATTGCATTGAATAAAAAGAAAGCTTTCTAACTAATGAGCGAAAAAAAACCAGACGCACGAAGAGGGGAAATGGCCTTTATGGTTGCAATTGTGCTTGGAGTTTTGCTGGGAGTATTTATTAAAAGAATAAGAGTAGGACTGATAATCGGGATCGCGCTGGGATTACTGATCGTATTTACAGGATTATTGAGATCAAGCAGGCGATAAATTATTTTTCCCCACATCCCGATAGCTATCGGGATTGGGACCAAACCATCCGATGGCTATCGGGACAAACCATTCCAATGTTACCGCAGGATAACGATAAAGCGCCATTCTTTAAAAGCTGGAATACCTGGTATATTCTACTGATAGTTTTCCTGATTCTTCTGATCGTCCTTTTCAGCCTGTTTACCAAACAATTTTCATGAGCCCATTAGACTGGATAGTATTAGTTGGTGCCCTGCTTGGTGTTATTGCTTATGGTTTATACAAAAGCCGTACCTCTCATAACCTGGATGGCTATTTTTTAAGTGACCGCAGCATGGGATGGGGACTAGTGTTGCTAAGCATCATGGGTACCCAGGCCAGCGCCATTACTTTCTTATCTGCACCTGGTCAGGCTTATACCGATGGCATGCGTTTCGTGCAGTATTATTTTGGCCAGCCGCTGGCAATGATTGCGATCTGCATTTTCTTCGTTCCAATTTTCAGCCGGATGAAAGTATATACGGCTTATGAATACCTTGAAAATCGATTTGATGGAAAAACAAGAACGCTGACATCCTTCCTTTTCCTACTGCAAAGAGGACTTTCTACAGGTATCAGTGTATTTGCACCTGCCATTATCCTCTCTTCTCTTTTAGGCTGGAATATTTACGTGACCAATATATTTATGGGTGGCCTGCTCATTATATACACCATAACGGGTGGGGCCAGGGCTGTTGCCTATACGCAGCAGTTGCAATTGATGATCATTTTTGCGGGTATTTTTCTGGCGGCTTATATGGTGGTAAACATGTTGCCGGCCAATGTAGGGTTTACTGACGCATTAAGGGTAAGTGGAAAGCTGGGTAAATTGAATGTGATCACAACCGGCATCAGTTCAAAAGGATTCAACTGGAGTGATCAGTATAACCTGTTGAGCGGTGTGATTGGAGGCTTCTTTTTGGGTCTTTCTTATTTTGGTGCTGATCAATCGCAGGTGGGCCGGTACCTTACTGCTCACTCGCTAACGCAAAGTCGCATGGGCTTATTGATGAATGGATTTGTAAAAGTGCCCATGCAATTTCTCATATTGCTGGTTGGAGTACTGGTATTTACTTTTTACCAGTTCAATAAAGCGCCCATATTCTTTAATGAGCGGCAGGTGGAGAAACTGGAGCATTCTGTATACAGGGACTCCTTCAGCGTAACGCAAAACCGGTTCAATGAACTGGCGGAGCAAAAGCAAAAAGCGGTAGTGGCATTTGCCAATTCCCTGGATGAAAAGAATAAAGTACAGGAGGAGGCGAGTGCAAATGAATTAAGGTTCCTTCAGTCCCGGTCAGACAGTTTACGCAATCAGGTAAAGGGTTGGATCAATTCCAAAGCGGTTGGAGGAGATGGCAATGATACCAATTATATTTTCCTGCGCTTTGTGGTAGATTATTTGCCGAAGGGGCTTGTGGGTTTGCTGGTAGCAATCATATTCCTGGCTTCCTGGGGAAGCATTGCAGCTGCCATCAATTCCCTGGCATCCTGTACCATGGTTGATTTTCATAAGCGCTATACAAAAAAGCTGGATAGTCCGGAGAAGGAATACCGGCTTTCCAAATGGTATACTTTATTGTGGGGGGTATTCTGTATTATAGTGGCGATGTTTACTTACAATATCGGGAACAGTCTTATTGAGGCAGTGAATATATTGGGGTCTCTTTTCTATGGGGTTATACTGGGAGTGTTTTTGGTAGCATTCTTTTGTAAAAATATCCGGAACGGTAATGCAGTATTCTGGGCCGCGATCCTGGCTGAGTGCCTGGTGTTAACAGTTTTTATATTGACTAAAACGAATCCGCCAGTATTAAAGATGGGATTTCTGTGGTTGAATCCGATAGGTGCATTGGGAGTTGTGCTGTTTGCTTTGTTACTGAACAGAATAATGAAGCCATCTTTGAAACCTGCATAAAAAGATAAGGCCCCGATCCCAATAATTATCGGGATCGGGGCCTTATCTGCTTCCCGATAACTTTCGGGATCAATATTTCAAAAAGATCAAAGTGTTGCGATGAGGTTATTATTCAGCCTCACATAATCATCATTCTTCGCTGCTTTTGCAAGTACTATTGATTTCTCAGCTGCTTCTCTTGCTTCTTTTTTCTTGCCCAGTTTTGCCAGGCAACTTGCGCGTTGATAATGTACAAAGAAAGCATCAGGTTGTGCCACTACGGCCTTATCAAACCGTGCAAGCGCCTGATTCAGGTCTTTGCCATTTTCCATATAATACATGGCGGCATTATAATAAGGACGATTATCCTTATTCATCAGCTGGTCTATCTGTGCCATCACCTTGCTTTCTACATCAGTTGAAATGGGAAGAGCTACATAGGTATTGTCCCACATAAGTTGTAATTCGCAGGTAGAGGGTTTTACATTACCAAATTGCATGGTCAGATTTTCTATCTGATAGCTGATAGTAAAAGGCTTTACGTCCATTCTTACTATATCATTTTCCTGTTTGTAGGCAGCTGGAGAGGTTACATCCAGCTGTCTGGTAATGATGAGCGTCCAGTTGTCGTTATTGGGAATAGACAGCAATCCATATTTTCCGGCAGGGATCTTTTTGCCGTTGATCATTACATCATCACCGAAGGTAAGAGTAGTGGCGCTATTGGCGCCTGTGCGCCAAACATTGCCAAAAGGCACCAGTGCACCAAAGATCTTTCTTCCTTTTACAGAAGGGCGGGAATAGGATAATTCTATGGATGATAATCCAAAATCCTGTTTAATTGTTTGCGTAGGGCTGGGAGCAGGTGTTTTAAGTGTTTGCGCTCCCGCTGCTGAAATAATAAAGGCTGCGCTGATAGCTAGAATAAGTTTTTTCATATCTGGCATTTTTGTGCGGCAAAGATAAGTCAAGTCAGTTTGACTGGAACTACGAGTTAGCCATTAACAATAGTAAACTTATCCCCGGCATAAAGTGTGAGTAGATGGTTCAGAAACCTATCGGGACTAATTAGAAGGTGACGGTGACAGAAGTTCTTCCCTTCCTGGACTTACGTTTCCATTT
>Ga0136846_1238566_pt1 | contig 27496 bp, 22 predicted proteins | sample HopSoiMetagenom2_FD_96841 | JGI IMG/M metagenome (GOLD analysis project Ga0136846, IMG submission 96841) | Grasslands soil microbial communities from Hopland, California, USA - 2 Assembly 2016 (version 4) | ecosystem: Environmental > Terrestrial > Soil > Grasslands | place: USA: Hopland... | reverse complement strand
GCGCAAAGCGCAGCCATAGCTTGGCTATGGCGAGCATTTGCAACGACGAGCAGGGGGCTTTTGGCGTGATGAGCGGGCATGATCGAAAAACTCTCAGCCTCCGAGCGGGACCGCCTTCGTCGACTCGCGAACAATCAACTCCAGCTTCGCCACCGTCGCCCGAGGCGGCTTGTGGCCCTCGATGAGCGCCACCACCGCGCTCGCGGCCTCCCGGCCCAGATCGCGCAGGGGCTGCCGCACCGAGGTCAACGGCGGAAGCGAGAAGGAGGAATGCGGCAGATCGTCATAGCCCACGATTGACATGTCATCGGGGACGCTCATTCCGCGCCGGTACATCGCCAGCATCGCGCCATACGCAGAGTCATCGTTGGCCGCGAACACCGCCGTGAATGGCAGGCCGCGGTCCAGCAGCGTGTTCATCGCGGTCACTCCGCCCGTCTCCACATACCCCCCGTTCGCGACCAGCCGCTCGTCGAAGGGCAACCCTGCCGCCACCAGTGTGTCGTGATACCCGCGCCAGCGTTCTACCGCATCCAGTCGATCTTGCGCCCCCGCAATGAACGCGATCTTTCGGTGGCCGAGCTCGATCAGATGGCGCACCGCCTCGCAGGCCCCTGTGTAGTGATCGAATCCCAGCGAATGCACCCGCGTTGAGGCGGACTGCCGCCCCAGAAACACCATCGGCACGCCCTGCGCATGGCGGTCCATCAGCGTATCGTCCAGGTCGGCCAGCAGCAGGATCACACCGTCCACACGCCGCCCGACAAGAGACATCAGCCGCCGCTCTTCTTCCACCTTGTTCCAGTGGCCGCTCACGAAGATGGCTTCGTAGTTGTGACTGGCCAACACATCCTCGACCCCGCGGACTGCTTCATTAAAGAATGAATTGGAGACTTCCTGCGTCAGCACGCCCACCGTCATGGTGCGCCCCGTGGCCAGCCCACGGGCGACCAGGTTTGGCCGGTAGTTCAGGCGCTTGATGCTGCCCTCGATGGCCGCGACTTTCTCTTCCGAGACAACGTGCGTGCCGCTGAGGTAGCGCGACACGGTGCTGGTGGACACCCCGGCCAGGCGCGCCACCTCTTCGAGGGTGATGCTATTGTTTTCGATGGACATTGCTTGATGATAGCGCTTGCCTTGGCGACTCACGATAGTCCGCGGGTTCACGTGCGCGGTCTATCACCCTAGGTAAAACGCGAAGTTTTTCACCCAATTCCACCGATTGGCAAGAAAAGCCAGGCACCTTGGTTGCAAGCGCTTGCATGGAAAGCTATCGTGCCAGCCATGAAGTCGAAACCGATCCGGTTCCCGCCCCAGTTCCTGTGGGGCACCGCCACCTCCGCGTACCAGATCGAGGGCTCGCACGACGTCGACGGTCGCAAACCGAGCATCTGGGACACCTTCTCCAAGACCCCCGGGCGCGTCACCAACGGCGACACCGGTGATGTCGCCACCGACTCCTACCGCCGGGTGGAAGAAGACGTGGCCCTGCTCAAGCAGCTGGGCGCCCGCGCCTACCGTTTCTCCATTGCCTGGCCGCGGGTCATGCCCGACGGACGCGGCGAAGTGAACCCGCTGGGCATCGCTTACTACCAGCGCCTGGTCCGTCTGCTGAGTGACGCCGGCATCACGCCGATGGCGACGCTCTACCACTGGGACCTGCCGCAGGCGCTGCATGACGAAGGCGGCTGGATGCAGCGCCGCACCGCTGAAGACTTCGCGCGCTTCGCCGGAGTGATGTTCGACGCCCTTGGCGAGAGCGTGCCCTACTGGTTCACGGTGAACGAGCCGTGGTGCGCATCCTTCCTGTCGCATGCGATGGGAGAGCATGCGCCGGGCGAACGCGACCTCGGCCGCGCGCTGACGGTGGCCCACCACCTGCTGCTCGGACACGGCCTCGCGATGACCGAATTCCGCAAGCGCAAGCTCGGCGGACAGATCGGCATGGCGCCGAACGTCGACTGGCGCGAGCCTTACTCGCAGGACCGGCAGGACATCGCCGCCTGCGAGCGCGGCCTGGACTGGTTCAACCGCTGGTTCATCGACCCGATCTACCACGGCCGCTATCCGGCGAACATGTTCGCGCGCTATGGCGAGCTGGGCCTGAAGCCGCCAATCCTGGCCGGCGACATGGCGACCATTTCGCAAGCGCCCGACATGCTGGGCATCAACTACTACACCGGCAGCTATGGCATGAACCGCGCCGACCCGCTGCCGCTGCGGGCGCAGGACGACGCGCTCACACAGATCGAGGCTTTGCGCAACCTGAGCACCGCCAATGTGCCGGGCTTCTCGAAGACCGACATCGGCTGGGACATCTTCCCCGAGGGCTTCTACAAGGTGCTGCTGTGGCTGCGCGACGAATACGGCAACCCGCCGCTGTTCATCACCGAGAACGGCGCCTGTGACAACGCCCTGCCCGGCTCCGACGGCCAGGTGCACGACGCCATCCGGGTCGAGTACCAGCACCGCCACGTGATCGCGCTGAACCGTGCAATGCGTTCGGGCTGCGACATTCGCGGCTTCATGGCTTGGTCGCTGCTGGACAACTTCGAATGGGCGCACGGCTACGGCAAGCGCTTCGGCCTGGTACATGTCGACCTCGAGACGCAGACCCGCACGCCGAAGGACAGCTTCCACTGGTACAGCCAGCTCATCGCGAACAACGGCTGCGACGCATGAGCTCCGCGACTCCACAGCGAACCATCGCGCGCTCGGCCGCCCGATGTGTCGGCATGCTTGCCCTGGCCATGGCGACCTGGGCGAACGCGGAGGTCGCCACGGTGCGAATCGACGCGTCGCGCGAAGGCCCCGCTATCAACCCGAAGGTGCTGTCGGGCTTCAACTTCGGCAACTGGATGGCGGTCGCAGACCATCGCGACGCGCTCGCCAAGGTGCCGGCCAGCGCGCTGCGCTTCCCCGGCGGCAACATCGGCGATGAGCAGGACATGGACGAAGCCTCGCTGGATACCTTCAAGTCACTGCTGTCGCTGATAAAGGGCGAGCGCGAACTGCTGGTGCAGACGCGCGTGTTCCAGGGCCGGCCCGACCGGCCCGCCGGCAACACGCCGGAGGATGCGGCCCTCGCAGTTCGCATGGCCCGTGCACGCGGTCTGAACGTGAAGATCTGGGAGATCGGCAACGAGCCCGATCTCTTCAGCGCCGTGCGCGGGGATGCGAGCTGGACGGCCAAGCGCTACTGCGATGTCTTCCGCGCCCAGGCCGCCGCGATCCGTCGCGAAGACCCGAAAGCCTTGATCGCCGGCCCGGCTGTCTCTGGCGACCAGCGGAACGCGCCGATGTTCGCCGAGCGCTTCGTCGAGCTGTGTGGCGACGTGGTGGACGTGCTCACCTGGCACATCTACCCCACCGAAGGCGACGGCTCCGAAGAGGCCGCGCTCTCGACAGTGTCGGAGATCGACCGCTCGATCGCTCACTACACGTCGTTGTGGAAAGACCGCTCGCGCAACCCGCTCGGATACCAGCGAAGTATCCAATTCGGCGTGACGGAATATGGCCTCTCGTGGCGCACCGATCGCCCGCGCTTCCTGTCGGACCAGACCGGCGCGATGTGGGGCGCCGAATCGGCCCTGCGCATGTCACGGCAAGGCGTGTCCCTCGCGCACTACTTCGCGTACCAGGGGACCGGTTTTCACGGCCTGCTGGACGCCGCCGGCGTGCCGCGCCCGACTTACTACGGCTTTGGAATGCTCGGTGAGCTGGCCGGCCATTTCGTGGAGGCGAAGAGCAGCGATTCGATGCTGTGGGCCCATGCGACCAAGAAGGGGTCGCAGCTTCAACTCGTGCTGCTCAACACCCGCACGCACACGCAGCAGATCCGCATCGACAGCCCAGCCGCACTGAAGCTCAAGGACGCGCGCTACTTCGATGCGGCCATCGCGGAAGACGAGAAACCGCTGCAGGCCATCACGGAGCAGGCCGGCCGCACGATTTCCCTGCCAGCCCGTTCGATGGCGATCATCCATTTGGAGCTGGCACCATGACACCAGGACACCTGACGCGCCGCCGATTGCTCGCCGCATCGACACTCGGCCTCAGCCTGCCGGCCTGCGGCGGCTCGCCGAGAAAATCCTCGGCACTACTCGACGATGCGCTCGCATTGCCCGTCCTCGTCGACCGCGACGAGGACGGCAGCCGAGGCATCTTCTTCGGCATCTTTCGCGAGAACTCGCTGCCCGACGTCGTGGCCGGTGCGCAGGCCGACCTGCGCCGCCAACCGGCTGCCGCGATGTGGTTCACCCGCTTCGGCTCGGCCTTCCCTGAGCAACAGATCCTCTTCCTCGCCCAACGTGGCATCGCCGCGCAGGTGACCTGGGAGCCCTGGGGCCATGGCAATGCTGCGATCCCTCTCGCGGATATCCTCGCCGGCCGCTGGGACTCGACCATCGACGCCTGGGCGCAAGGTGCGGCGCGCGTCGACTTGCCGTTCATGCTGCGCGTCGGGCATGAGTTCAACGGCGACTGGTACCCGTGGTGCATCGTGAACAACGGTCGCCAGCCGGAACTGTTCGCGAAGGTGCATCGCTACATCGTCAATCGCTTCCGCGCTGCCGGTGCGAACAAGGTGCGCTGGGTCTGGTGCTTCAACAACGACAGCACGCCCGCCGCGTCTTGGAACGATCCGCGCGCAGCCTACCCGGGCGACGACTATGTCCACTGGATCGGTATCGACGGGTACAACTTCGGCACCAGCCAGAGCTGGTCGCAATGGAAGCCCTTCAGCCAGGTCTTCGCGAATGCGGTGACGATGGCGCGCAAGATCGCTCCGTCCAAGCCGATCGTGCTGGCCGAGATGGGCTGCTCCGAGACCGGCGGCGACAAGGCCGCATGGATTCAGCGCATGTTCAGCGACATCGAGACGTTGCCCAACGTGCGCGCCTTCACTTGGTTCGATACCACCAAGGAAACCAGCTGGGCGCTGACCTCCAGCGACACCAGCTGGCTCACCGCCATCCAGGGTCTTCGCCGCGCATCCATTCGGGGGAATGCGAACGCGCTCTTGTCCGTGGGATGGACAGCCCCCGCGCGGACCTGACACAGACCATCAACAAAGGAGACGGGAATGAACTCACGACGCACGACAAGCAAGGCATGGCTCGTCGGGACCCTGGCCAGCGTGCTGGCGGCGGGCTGCGCGACAGCGCCGGCGCCCAGCACCGTGGCCGCAGCCAAGCCAGCTGCTGCCCCGGCGCCTGCGCAGGCTGCCGCATCGGCCGACAGGTCTCGCCGCGTCTTCGCGACCATGAAGACCAACAGCAGCACCGAGCAAGGTGCCTTCATCGACGGCTTTGCCTATTCCGAGAAGGCCGGTGACGCCTCCTTCGGCAAGGTCGCCGTCACGAGCGGCGTGGCCCGCGTGACCGGCACGATCTGGCCACAAAAGGGCAGCACCTGGGGCGGCATCGGCTTCACCGTCGGCGCGTCCAGCGGCGGCGAGCCGATAGACGTGTCGGCATTCAAGACCTTGACGCTGGAGCTCGCCGCCAGTGCACCGACCAGCTTGCGCATCCGCGTCGTCGGCGACGAGAAGGCGATCCGCGACGGTGGCTGCTACCCGATCGTCCTCCAGCCGGTCACGCCCGAGTTACGCGAGTACAGCATCTCGCTGGCCCAGTTCGCGTCAGAGTCGTATTGCGGCGCGAACGCGCGAACCATCGCTGCCACGTCTGTCGCCGTCTCGGCCGTGGAAGTGGCCGACGCGAAGGTGGGTGGCGGCAAGCGCGACGTCGACTTCCAGGTAGGCCGCATCACTCTGGGCCGCTAGCTCCACCCCTCCTCTTTCTGCAATTGCGCGCGGCGACGGGCGTCCGCGTGCAAGACTTCCTCGCGCCCAAAAACCTTTCGAGCACATTTCACAGGAGACTTTCGTGAAAAGAACCCATCTCGCGTTGGCAGCAGCGATCTTCGCGGCCAGCGGCGCCGCGCAGGCCCTGCAAGTGGACTTCTCCGGCTACATGCGCGCCGGCACCGGCATCAATGCGCGCGGAGGCACGCAGGTGTGCTTCGGCTTGCCGGGTGCGGACACAAAATGGCGTCTGGGCAACGAATGTGACTACGTTATTGAGCCGACGTTCACGGCGAAGATCGCCGACTATGAAGGTGCCGACTGGGGCATGCGCGTGATGCCCAGCGTGTACCGCGCCTGGGGCCAGACTGAGAACGGCACCGACGAACTGACCACCCGCTTCGGCCAGATCTACGCCTTCGGCAACAAGATCTCGCAGCTGGGCAACGGCACCGCCTGGGCTGGCCGCCGCTTCTACAACCGCCTGCAGACCGGCATCAACGACCAATTTCTCGAGAACAACGACGGCGACGGCGCCGGCCTCGAGAACATGGAGGTCGGCCCCGGCAAGCTGAGCGTGGCCTTCATGATGAACGGCCGCGGCGGAGCGAACGACAACCGCTTCTCGCTGCCCATCCGCTACACCGGCCTGGAGACGCTGCCGAATGGCGAGCTATCAATCTACGTCACCCCGTCGGCGCAGCTGAAGTCGCGCGACCAAGTCGCAAACACCGACCCCGCCAAGCAGGCCAATGGCATCGCGCTGGGCATCTACCAGGCCATCGGAGGCACGTTCGGAGGAGATACGCTGCTGGGCTTCAAGCACGACAAGCAAGGCGAAGTAAAGAACACTCGATTCGTCGTGCAGCAGAACGTGGACATCGCTGCGTCCACCCAGCTGAGCGCGCTCGGTGAATACCGCCTCACCTCCAACGCCGGCGTGGACAGCAAGTGGATCGCCCTCGGTGCCCGCACAGATACGCACATCAGCGGCCCCTTTCGCGTGTTGGTCGAACTCGGCACCGACAGCGTCAAGCCGGACAATGCACCCACTCTCAACATGACCAAGCTCACGGTCGCGGGCGCCGTGTCCGCTGGCAAGGACGCCTGGTCGCGCCCGACGCTGCGCCTGTTCGTCACGCACGCCGTGTGGAACGAAGCCGCACGCCAGGTGCTCGGTGACAACTGGATCAATGGCGAACGCCTCCGGCAGGTGTACGGCGACCAGAAGTCGGGCACGTCGATTGGCGTGCAGACTGAAGCTTGGTGGTGAAAGGCCCCCGTCGCTAACACTTCTGCCCTTGGGGGCGCCGCGGGCCAGAAAGGCGGTCCCGGGTGGTGCCTGGAATGACGGCCGAGCTGCCGCGCTGCCGCGCGCTGCAGGCCGACAAACACACCATCGAACGTGACCGGCTTGGTACCTAGCGCGTTGGAGAAACGAAGGCGAGCCTGCGGGCCCCAGATATCGGGACGCACAATCATGCGAAAGGTCTGATCGCGGGCCCCGGTCTCTGCCGAAGGAAACGCAAATCGCATGTCAGGCTACGCGGACGGGTTCCCGACCGGATAGGGTCCCCGCATCGCGCACAGCCCGGTCACAACGGGCGGTGCAACTGGCGCGCCGCGGCCGGCGCACTTGGCGCTTGGCGGTGCAATTCGGTGCAACTGCTTTTGGCGATTCGGAAATTCACTTCACATCAACCTATTAGATGGGGTATCCGTCCAATCCATCATCGGGGCGACCGACAGACGCCAGGGACTATATTCGCGCATTAGCTATTGATTAGCTTTGGTTTTCATCGTCATTCGATGCCGGTGATAGCCGCTGTGCGAATCGCCGAACTCTTCAGCGACAAGACCCCCGTCAAGATCTGCCTGGGTCGCGGACGCCCGAAGTCCGGGATCATTTTTCGCGCATGGACTCAGAAAGGGTCTTGGTGAGGGGTTTGGTGAGATAGGACAGAACGGTGTGATACCCGGTTTCGATGTCGACGACGCAAGTCATTCCTGGCTGGATCTCGATGCGTCTGTCGGGTTGAGCCTTGTTGTGCATTTCCAGTTGGGCCAGGTCGAGCGCTATCTGAACTCGGTAGTAGATGCTGTCCCCCTGCCCGGTTCGCTCGGACAGCACGTCTGGGCTGACGTACTTCACCCTGCCGCGCAGAGAACCATAAACGCTGTAATCGTAGGCATCGAGCTTGATCGAAGTGGGCAGCCCCACCCTCACCGGGGCCACGTCGGCAGGTTTGAGCTTGACCTCGACGATCAAATCACTGCCTGTGGGAACCAGTTCCAGAATGACATCGCCAGCGCGAACCTTGGCGCCAGGCGTGGTGGCCTGGATGTTCTTCACGAGGCCGTCGGCTGGGGCGGCAATGTCGGTTCGCTCAAGGACAGCGGCCCGATCCGCCAGAGACTGCTTCTGGGTCGCCAGGTCTTCCTCGGCCTTGGTCATCTCGGTTTGAGCATCCTGGAAATATTTGCTACGGCGGGATGTCATCTGGCCAGACAGATCGGCAGCCAGTCGACTGAGTCGGATGATCTCTGCTTTGCCAATATCTCCCGTGGCCAGCAGTGGCTCGTTCAAAGCGAGTTCCTGTTCGGCCAGCCCGAGGCTTTTCTGCAGGGCGTCCATGTCGCCCTTGAAGGAACTCTGTCGGCGCCGATAGAGCTCAGTCTGGTTGGCAACGAAATTGCGGTAGGCCTGGACGTCCTTGGGGAAGATCAACGGCTGGTCCAACACCTCGGCATGCAGCCTGACCAAGGCGGCCTTCAATGCGGCGACCTTGGCCTGGGCATCCAGAAAAGCAGCTTCGACCTGGCTGCGGTCAAGCCGAGCCAGTACTTGGCCTTTGCGAACTCTTTCCCCCTCTTCGACCAGAAGATGGGCAACCACGCCATCGATGCCGGCCTGCACCACCTGGGTACGGGTGCTGGCGATCACCAAGCCCTGAGCATGCGAGCTTTGGACGATCTCGGAAGCGGCGGCCCAAATGACGAACAGAGCGAGCAATACCGCCACCATGCCGATCCCAATGATGGGGAAGCGCAGTGCACTCGAATCCTGGTTCACGCCGCGGCTCCAGACTGCCGCAGAGGGATGGCGCCTGAGAACTCACTGCCACTGCGGGCCAGTTGCTGCAGCCGCTGTGCCACTTCGGCTTTATGACCATCCGCGATGATGCCCTTGTCGGTAAGAACGATCACACGGTCGGCCAGGCCGAGGGCCACCGGCTTGTGCGTGACCAGGACAAGGGTCGTGTCCCGGCCGATGCGCTCGCGCAATACAGCAAGGCAACGGGTTTCGGTTTGCTCGTCCATCAAGGCGGTGGGCTCATCGAGCAGCCAGACATCGGGATTCGACAGGATCAGCCGTGTCAGGGCCACGAGTTGTCGTTGCCCACCAGACAGACCTTCTCCGCCTTCGACGATGGGCAGATCCAAGCCTTTGGGATGATGGGCAATCACCTCTGCAACGCCAGTGCGTCGGCACACGTCGAGAAGTTGAGCCTCATCGACCGCGCTAACGCCCAACAGCAGGTTGTCGCGCAGCGACCCCGCGAATAGCTTGGCCTGCTGGGGACAAAAGCCCACCCGTTCGCTGAGCAAGTTGCGCTCGATTTGCTGGATGTCCAACCCGTCGAGCGTCGCCTTGCCCGACTGGGGGCGGTACAAGCCTGCGAGGATCTTGAGCAGCGTGGTCTTGCCAGCACCAATGGGTCCAATGATGGCCACCTTTTCGCCTGACTGGATCGACAGCCGTCGGATATTGAGCGTGTCAGGACGCCCAGGATAGGTAAAGCGCAGATCAGCAAGATCGTAGGCACCGCGAATTCGCTCAGGCGTGAGAGGCTGCTCCACTCCGTGGTTATCCTGTTCGAGCTGGAATATTTTCTCCAGGTTGTCCAGCGATGTCCTGGCATGTGCCCATTGGACGATCAGGCCGGGCAACGAGGCGATGGGAGCCAAGACGCGGCCAGACAGGATGGAGCAGGCAATCAGGGAGCCGACCGTGAGGCGGCCGGACGTGCTCGCCATGTAGGCGCCAACGCCCACGATGGCGATGTAGCTGGCCTGTTGAATGGACGCCGCCAGGTAGGCCACGTGTTCGCTGTGGTGGCGCAAGCGCGCGTCTTCTTCCACAGAGGCGGTGTTGATGTTCCGCCAAAGTGCAGATTGCCTCCAGCGGCCACCGTATGCCTTGAGACATTCGGCATTCTCGACCGTTTCAACCAGCAGGCCGAATTTTCGATTGGCCACGGAGATGCCGCGCGCAGCGTGCATGACGATTCGGCTGCGATAGAACATGCCAACGAAGAATGCAATGGCGGCGAAGACCAGCGGAACCATCGCGACTTCGAGGCCGGCGATGGCGAAGATAACAAGGAGAAACAAGAGCGCGAATGGCGCATCGGCGGCGAAGTACATCGTGGCCGATGCGAGAAAGGCCCGAATGGATTCGTAGCTGCGCAACTGCGCTGACAGGTTGCCCACTCCACTTGGAAATTGATCCATGCGAATGCTGGTGATCCGCTCAAAGATGTCTTGTGAGACTGATAGATCCATGCGCTTGATGGCCTCCTCAAGGAGACGGGAGCGCGCCAGCTTGACGAACAACTCGATCAGGCCGGCAAGCACGGCACCCACGGTGAGCACAACGAGCGTGGAAATGCCTTGGTTTGGGATGACGCGGTCGTAGACCTGCATGCTGTAGAGCGAACCAGCCAGCGCCAACAAATTCGCGCAGAGTGCGGCGGCGGCGGCAATGGCAAACAAGAAGCGATGCTTTGAGAGCGCTGCGCGAAACAAGGTTTCGGCACCAGATGTCACGGGCTGAACATCAGCCTGAGGCAGGATAGAAGCGAATCTCGGCGAACCGTCGTTCTGCAAAGAGGCAGGGGCAATCGTCTGCCGTCCATGGGCCGATTCGAAGCGCCATTCGCCGTGCGAGGTGATGCCGTCCACCACGCCCCAGCCCAATCCCGGTACATAGCCCAACATGGGCAGGAGCTGCGATTGAGGCTGTGGACCCCATACCGGCGCTCGAAGGCCCAGGGCATCGAACAGCGCAGCCACTGTGCCGTGAGCGTCATGGCCCGATTCGGGTGAAGCCAGTGTGGTCAAGAACGACTCTCGCACGCGTCGCAAGGACGGGTAGGCAGACTTGCAGCGCTGGGCGATCCAACGCAGATCCAGTGATGAGGCCTGAGATGAGTTCATGGTTCTAGGTCAACGGACGTCGCGCGGATCATTGGGCAGGCTCCATCCACTCCAGTTCGCCACCATAAAGCGCAAGCCGGTAGCGGCTGGGCGTCATCTGCGCCTCTATGTCCGCGAGGGCCTGTTCAGCATCGGAGAGTTCACGCGCAGCGTTCATCACGTCGAGCCAGCTGCGCTTGCCAACGGCAAAGAGGCGTTCAAAGGAAGCCAGCACATTGGCCGTGGCCTTCACGTTGAGCAGACCATCCTGCCGCCTGGAGAGGGCCGAGCGAAGATCTTCGTGTTCGGCACCCACCTTGGACAGCAGATCTACTCTGGCGGCCTCGCGGCTGGCGCGCAAGGCTTCAACCTGTGCCTGCGCCGAACGCGCCCTGGCCAACGAATCGAAGCCCGCGCCGGGCGTGTATTGCAATTGCAGGCCCACCGCCGTGGAGCTCGAGACATTGGGAACGCCTCGTGGCAGGGTGCGCTGCGCGACGAGCGCCACGGTCGGCCATTGCGCCGCAGCCTTGGCATCAGCGTCCCCTCGCGCGGCGCGCATGTCTTGATCCATGCGACGCAACGTGGGGCTGCGCTGTTGGCTGCGTTCGAGCAGATCCTCCAGATCAGGGGCATCGGGAACCTGCAGCGTACCAGCCACTTCGGCAGATGAAAGCTCGTCACCAACCAACAGCGAGAGCTGACGCCGTGCGGATGTCTGCGCAAAGCAGGCCGACTTGAGTTGTCCGCTGGCCAACGCATGACGGGCCTGCAGCAACTCAAGATCGCCCTGAGCAGAGGCGCCGCTATCGACACGTCGCCGCATGCTTGCGTGATAGTTGTCCAGGCGACCGATGAATTGCCGCAGCACCATGGCCCGCCCCCTGGCCTGAAGGAAAGCTTGGTAAACATTGGCGACGGCCAAGCCCAGGCCTTGTTGCGATTCGAGAACGCTCTGATCGGCGGAACGGGAACGCGCCAGCGCGGCATCGGCCGAGGCACTGATGCGCCCGCCAGTCCACACGGGCTGCTCCAGCGTCAGCACGGTACTGTGTCCGCCGCCTGCTCCTGGCAGGGTTTGTGCGGACGGTGCAGGAAGATACTGGCGTCGTGCTGCGTCCCATTCGGACCTGGCAGCGTTCACAGCGGCACGCTTGGCTGCCACACTGGCGTGCGTTTCGACAGCCCTCCTGGCCAAGGCGTCCAAGCCCAAAGAGGGCGCCTGGCTGGTGCCCGTTTCCAAGGGCAGCGATTCACACGGGTTGCTGCTCTGGGGTGCGGCAATGGCCCATTGCGCCCCGAGGATCAGCCCCACCAGCCCAGCCATCATCCCAACCCGAAGGGCTTGCATCAGTTGCACGCGTCGTCCCACTGAGCACAACCCGAATCAGGACACGATCACTGCTGCTGCATTGATGAAGGCTTGCAACTGGTTCAAGTGTTCGACACCCAATCCCGTGTTGTCGCTGTAGACAATGTGGTTGCGGACATCGGTCAGCCGATGCGCCAGAACCGTGTCGGAAACATTCGATGTGGTGAGCAGCGATACATCGAGACCAAGCTGGCTCAGATCACTCGCAGAGAAGCCGCCTACTGCCACCGAGTCGGCATCCGAGGCGCCACTGGTTTTGTCAATGGCCGCCAGTTGCATCACCTTCGTGACGGCCTCTTGCATGGCCTGTACCTTGGCGGCCGTGTCGACATTGGCACTGCTCTTGGCACCAACGGCTTCGTTCATCAGTACCAGCAGATTGGAAGCAGGAACTGTTCCGATGGAGCCCAGCGTGGCTCCCACAGCGGCATAGTCGGCCAGGGTCGGCAGACCGTTTTCGTTCGAGCCACCAGCGCTCACGTTGGCATCGTCGGCGAAACGCTCCACGCGCGCCAGGCTGATCACCGACTGCAGCTGCGCCAAGGTATCCACACCACTGCCGTCATCGGCCGTGGCGTGGACGAGGTTGCCGACGGTGGCCAGGTTGCTTGCCGTGAGCCCTGTGACACCCAGCGCAGAAAACTGCTCGAGGTTCAGTGTCGACGGCGCGGCAGTGCCTGCGGCCACGTCCAGGACATGGTCCACCGCCGAGGACAGGACATTGAGTTCCGTGGGCGTGTCCACTTGGTCACTGGTCTTGGTGGCTACCACGTCGGTCAGCAGTTGCGCGGCTGGGGCGTGCAAGGCCTCGTTCGCGCCACCCGCATGTCCTGCCACGCCCAGCGTGACGTAGTCCGCTGCCGAAGGGTTGACCGCAGCATTGCCGTCCGCGCTGGTCCCGTTGGCTTCATTGAGCAGCTTGAACAATGAGGCAGCCAAATGCTGTACATGGTCAGCCGAGTCCAGTTGGGCGTCGCTCAGGTTGTCGGCAAAGCTGTTGAGCGCTGTCACGTCGGAAGCGGCGAGGGCAATGGGCACGCCGTTCACGTTCGTTCGCTGCGCGCCAAGGCCGGTGTAATCGTCGGCCGTTGGCAGCTGCGCCGTCTTGGTCACCGCCGCATCCTTGGCCCAGACGCGCAGAACTTCAAGGCTTGCCAGCGATTGCAACTCGGGCAAGGTGTCGACGTCGGAGGGCTCAAGGTCGCGCACTGTGGCACTCAGCAAATCGGCCACAGCTTGATTGTTTGCTCCGGTCGAAGAGAAACCGCTCAAGCCCAGCTTGCTCAGCTCAGTGGCGCTCAGCGTGGGTGCTGAAGTGTCTGCTGTCGACGCGGCAGCAATGGCTGACACCTTGTCCAGGGCGGCCGCAATGGCGTTGATCTCGCCCACCGTATCCACATCAGCATGCTGCAAGCCCCCGATCACCTGATCGAGCATCGAAAGAGCAGTTGCGGTAGTGGCGGCCCGTCCGATGTTGGCGCCGATGGCCGAAAAATCGGACGCGGCTGGATTGCTCAAGACATCCGCATCCAAGGTGCTGCCATTGGACTCGGTGAGAACCTTGTCGTAGGCCGCCATCAGGGTCTGCAGCTTGGACACGCTGGAGACAGCCGAACCATCGTCGGCGGTTGCACCGATGGCAGAGATGATGGCGCTCAGGTTGTCCTTGGCGTGAACCGCATCAAGCTGGGCCTGGTTCAAGCCGAGCAGCAGTAAATCATCGGTGGTGAGCGCCGAAGCCGGAGCCAGGCCCGCAGCGACATTCATCACCTTTTGCACGACCGCCACGATGGCCTTGAGTTCGGTCACCGAGTCGCAGCCATCGGTGTTGATGCCTTTGACCACATCGTTCAACAAAGCCAGTGCGTTTGCGTTGCCTTGTTGCGCTCCCAAAAGTACGCCTAGATTCTGGTAGTCGGCCACGCTGGGATCGGCGTCGGGCGAGGCGTCCGGGCTCGCGCTATTGGCCTCGGTCAGAACTTTCACGTAGGAGTCGACCACCTTCTGCACGTTGTCGATCACCGCCATGTCCAGCGGCGTGACGGCCACCGCCGAGTTGATTGCAGCAAGATTGTTGACGTCGACGTTCTTGATGCCGGCCTTCTCGTAATCACTCACGGCAGGGGCCGTGGCAGTTTGCGAGTGCCCGGCATAAGCCTTGATTCGGTCGATGTCGGCCGACGCATCAGAACCCGAACTCTTGCCCAGCGACGCTGTGCCGGCAACCAGCCCCACCGCTCCGATGCCCGCCAGCACCCAGCCCTTCTCACCTTCGAACCATCCCTCGCCCGGCGGTGTTGCCAAGGACGCCACGCCCGCCTGCCCGTCATGCAGCGAGGCGACGCTGATACCGTTGTCCTGGCCAGGCGAGAGCGGGCTGCCGTTGTCGTAGACCCGCCAATCTCCTGCGCTGCTGCGCCCCATGACGGCCACGTCCTGCGCGTCGAAGTAACCCTTGATCACCACGTCCGGCGCGCCTGGATCGCCCTCAGGCAAGGTGAGCAGCAAATCCTGTCCCTGGCGTTCGATGCGCAGCTTGACGGGCGCCTGCAGGGTCTGTGTCTCCACCAGTTGGAAACGCATGCCCGACTGTGCGCGCAGCACCAGTGGCTTGCCCTCGTGCCCTGCCCCGGCTCGCAATGTGTGAGGCTGTTGCGCCTGCCCGAACTGGACGAGCCGCAGGGAATACGAAGAAGTCATGACAAGCGCCTGGAAAACTGGATGAGGGGCGATTCAGATGTCGCGGCAAGACAAAGACACGGTCGCGCAGCGACGGCTGCATTGCCTAGCCAAAGACTATCGGGCAACTCATGATGAGCCTGAGCCGGACCCGCAATGCAGAGTCGATTCCCCGGGCCGCAGTGAGACTTCCGGCACGAAAAATCATCCGCTCAGAGGCACGCTCAGCCGCTCACACCGGTGATGCGCAGCTTGCAGCGTATGCCTCCAGGCAGGGTCTGCCGTCCATTGGGCAATTCAAGGTGAACCCCGAAGGTCCCCGCAGCCGAGTCGATGACGCGATCCACCGTCTTGACGCGAGAAACGATCTGTGCCTGCGCACCGACATTGAAGGGCGCCTCGGGCAAGACCACTGCAGCGCTGCCAACATGCACCTGCGGGAAAAAACGATAGGGCACGATGGAGCGCACCGCCAAGGGATTTGTCTGGGCAATTTTCAGAATGGGCTTCTTGCCATCGCCGCTGTCCACCAAGGCACCTGGATACAGAAACTGCTCCATCACCACGCCATCAAAGGGGCTGAGGATGGTGCGCCGGTGCAGTTGGTCATACGCCTGCCTCGCCTCCAGCCTGGACAGTTCTGCGTTTTCGCGGGCAGCGAGCAACTCGGTCTGGGCCTGCTTGTATTCAGCCGCCGCATCGTCACGCGCCTGAGCCGAGACGAACTCCTCCTTGAAAAGCTCCTCCATTCGCCGGGCCTTGGCCTCGCTGGCTGCCACCTTGGCCTGTGCCTGGGCCAGCGTGCCGGTGGTCTGCGCCTTGTACTGAGCAGTGGCCGCTGCGCTGCTTTCAACGCTGGACTCGATCGTCACCAGCAGATCGCCTCTGCGCACGGTCTGGCCGCGGGTCACGTGCACCTTCTCCAGCAGTCCCACCACCGGGCTGCGTACCTCTACCGTCTGCACTGGCTCAATCATGCAGTCGAAGTCAGCTGCCCCTGCGGCCGCCCACCATGCCCCAAGCACGCCAAGGGTCAGGCAGCGGGTCAGGCAGCGGCGCAAGGCCCCCTTCTTCATGCATCGTTTCATCGCATTCATGTCAACCTTCCAGCAAATCCCAAGGTGCGGTGGAGTTCTCTGTCCTGCTTGAGCGTATGCATGCGCGCGCGCAGGGCCTGGGCCTCGGCGCGCGCTTGAGCGCGGGCCACCAGCCATCGCAACAGCCAGCGCTGCGGCAGGCCGCGCCCGGCCGACAGCAAGCTCCGCTGCCAAGCTGGCAGCGGCTTGAAGAGGCCATCCACACTGCAGACAATGGCCCTTGCCGTCCCCGTGTCACCTTGTCGGCCCGCCCTCCAGAAGAGCTGCCTGTCCACGCGGGGCGATTCATGGAACTCGGTCAGGATGACGTGCAATCCGCCAGACTCGCGGGCCGCTGGGGTCAGCTTGATATCGGTACCTCGCCCAGCCATGTTGGTGGCGATGGTGATGCGACCTGGCTGCCCGGCCTCGGCCACGATGCTTGCCTCCTCAGCGTCCTGTCGCGCGTTGAGCACAACATGGTCCAAGCCCAGGCTCTCGAACTCGCGCGCCACGCGCTCCGAAGCCTCGACGCTGCGCGTGCCCACCAGCACAGGCTGGCCGCGCAGTGCAGCTGCCTTCGCGTCTCGGGCCACGGCCTGCCAGCGCGCATCATTGCCGGACCAAAGCTGATCGGGCAGGCGCTGCCGGCGCGACGGCCGGTTTGGTGGGATGCGGCTGACACCGAGTCCATAAACCCGCCGCATCTCGCGGGCCGATTCGGCGGCCGTCCCCGTGAGACCGGACAACAGGTAGTAGCGGCGAAAGAATCGCTGAAAGGTCATGCGCGCCAGCGTGTCTCGGCCTTGAGTGGTCTCCAGCCCTTCCTTGACTTCAATGAGCTGGTGCAAGCCTTGTTCCCAGGCACGGTCGGCCATCACGCGCCCAGTGGATTCATCAACGATCTGCACCTTGCCTTCGGCAAGGATGTAGTGCTGATCAAGCTGAAACAGATGCAGCGCCGAGAGCGCCTGACGCAGGATCATTTCGCGCCAGGAGCGTGATGACCAGACTTTGGCTACACCTTCGGGAAGTGGGGCGCAGGCCGCCAAGGCAGCCGGCATCAGGTCCACCTGACGCTGTGCGTTGATTCGAAAGTGCGTGCCGATCTCCAGGCTTCGCGCCTGGGAGATGGCCCAGCGCAGGAGCTCGTTTTCGTGCAAGCCGGGTGCCTCGCGCGAAAGAATCATGGGCGTGCTGGCCTCATCAATCAGCACGCTGTCGGCCTCGTCGACGATCGCGAAATGCAGCGCAGGCAACAGAGGCAGCCGCCCTCCCCCTTCGCCATGCTCAAGGCCGAGCTGCTGCAAATGGCCGACGCTTGCCGGCAAGAGCCCGTGGCCATCCAGACGATCTTTGAGATAGTCGAAGACCAACTCCTTGCCCGCCACATAGCAAATTGGATGGCGATACGCCGATCGCCTGTCATCATCTTCCATGCCGCCAATGACAGAGCCCGCCGACAGGCCGAAGTAGTTGAACAGGGGCTGCATCTCTTCGCAGTCGCGCCTGGCCAGATAGTCATTGGTGCTGACGACATGCACGGCGGCTCCCGTGGCGGACATGGCGGTGGCAGCCATCGCCGCCACCAAGGTCTTGCCCTCGCCGGTGTTCATCTCTGCGAGCCGCCCGCTGAGCAACACTTCGGCCCCGGCGACCTGCACTGGATGCGGCCTGAAGCCAAAGCAGCGCAGGCAAGCCTCGCCGATGCAAGCCATGACCCTCGCGAGCGGGGAACCGGCTTGCACGCTGAGACGATCCAGCGCGGCCATGGCCTGCACGGCCTCGGTGAACTGCTGCCGCAAATCAGCATCGCCCAAAGCCTGCAGCGACTGGCTTGCTTGCGCCACCACGGCACCCATGCGCTGCGTGGAAGACACGGCCACCCGCCGCACAGAGAAATAGGCAGCGGCACTGGCGGCCAGACGTTCTATCCACTCATCGCCGCCATGGGCGCGCTCGTCGCGCAGGGTGTCTGAGCGCCGGAATCCAACCCCGGCCAGACGACGCGGCAAAGTGCCATCGAAGCGCAAAGACTCAGCTGACATTCACAGACCCATCTGCGCAAGGAACAGCTGGCGCAGCCGCAATAGCCACTGCCATCCCAGTGGCGTTGGCCCCAGGTCGAAGCGCACTTGGCACCGATTGCCGAAGACCTGGCTTTGCGGTGTGCGGTCCAGCAGCAGTTCGAGATCGAAAACCCGGTGCAGTGGCTTGGTGCCTTGCGAATCCTGTGGATCAACCGCGATCTCACCACCGCCGGATGTTCCCAGCGCGGGCGAAACCAATTGCTGCTCCCCGCCGCTCAAGGCTCGGTGCAGGTGCGCGGCAATGGCCGCCTGGTATGGCAAGCGCACCTCGGCACGGATGCCGTCGGCTCGCGCACGCCGGGCGATCAGGTCCATGTCCTCCTGAGTCACCGCCACGCGCACCCGATCACTGGGTCGGTCAAGCACATAGCCCAGCACCTCCCCGCGCTTGACGTAGCGGCCTGCGAGCGAGGTGGGGCCCTGGGGCAACCAAGCTCCATCCGCCGCTGCGGCGGGACGCAATTCCTGGTAGCGCCGCAACTGCTCCTGCCACTTGGCACGCCGTCCTTCGAGCTCGGCGCGAAGATTCTGCGCCTTGGCCGGATCGTCCACCTCAGCCTGGCGCAACTGGGCTTCGACCAGCGCCATGTCGGCAGCAGCCGCAGCCAGGTCAGAGGCAATGGACATGCTGTCGAGCTGCAGCAGCGGCTGGCCGCGTCGTACCGCTTGGCCTGCCGCAGGGGGCGACCAGGTTTCACCCTCTTCCGCTGAGCCTGCCACATGGGCACTCACCGGCGCCCGCACCAGCGCCTCGTCCGGCATCCACAGCACACCCTGGTGCACGGCATAGAAAGGCATTGGCACCGCGAACAGCAGCACGCTCACGAGCGCAAGCAGCAACAGCAAGCGACGCTGCGCCCAGTCGCGTCGGCTGGCCAGGGCGGCACTCTCGCGGACGTGCTTCCAGGCACGCCTCATCGGTGTCGCCAGACTGCTCCATGCCCCTGCCATGGCCAGGACCGCACCCACCCAGAAGTACTGCCCGGCAATGAACCAGATCAGGCTGATCGAGACACTGAGCCGATACAGCGGCGCGATGCCGCCGTAAATCAGCAGCCACCAGCGCTCTGCATGCGCCCCCACAGGCTCATGCGCCTCGGGCGAGCCCAACAGGTAGCGGTCCACCAGATAGGTCCAGTACTGCGTGCAGCGCTGCGTCAAGTTGGGAATCTCGATGATGTCGCTGAGCGCGTAGTAAGCGTCATAGCGCATCAGCGGATTGCCGTTGACCACCAGCGTGGAGAAGCCGGCAATGAGCACCACGTTGTAGGCCACCGCCGTGACCACGCCCGCCTGAGCGCTCAGCCAGACATAGAGCGCCAATGCGCCGAGCACCAATTCAGCCATGATGCCCGCGGCCGCCACGCCCGCACGCTGCCATTTGGATTCGAAGCGGTAAGACGACGTGGCGTCCACGTAAGGCACCGGCGTGAACATGATGAACATCACGCCGATCTCGCGCACCGTACCGCCCCAAACCTTGACCGCCAAGCCGTGGGCACACTCGTGCACAGCCTTGGCCAGTGGATACACCAGCCACAGCACGGCCAAGTTGCTGGCCGAGAGCACGCGGTCGGAAAGGTTCTGGGTCAGAGCGTTCCAGTGCTGCCATGCCGAGGCCACCGCCGGGGTGACCAACACCAACCAGAGGGCAAAGGATGGCCACGAGAAAATCCGGCGGGCCAAGTGCACATGGCGCTCGAACCAGGCATCCGGAAACAACAGCGGCAGCTTGATGCTCATGGGGTTGAGCCAGCTCTGGCGCAATTCCGCACGGCGCTGACGGCGATGCCGCTCGAACACCTCTTGGGCGTCGGGCGAGACCTGGGACTGCAGCAGATCATTGCTGTGCAGCGAGCCCAAGAGGTGCACCAGTTCATGCTGCGTGATGGCGGCGTGGTGTTCATCGTGCCCGCCCAAGGTCACAGCCTCGGCCCAGACCTCGTCGAGCGTGCGCTTGCCGTCCAGCAAGGACACCACTTCCCATACGGGCAAGGACAGGCGGTGGAAACGCCCGGTCAGCGCGTCCTGCAGCAGCACCCATGTATGGCCGCGCAGCCGGCGAAACAGCGGCTTGACGCCCTCGCGCAGACGCGGGCGCAAAAAGCGCACGGCATGCCAATGCTCAGAAAACAGCGTTGCCAAGGTTCACCACCAAGTCCACCACTTCATGCGCAACCAGTCGATCGAGCTGCGCGTCCAGATGGTCAGCAAATTGGCCCGGCCGACCGTGATCTTGCCAACCCCTTGCATGCCGGGGCTGAGCGTCGGCACGGGCCCGAGCCAATCGGCCTCAACCCGGAACCCATTGCTGCCCTCTTGCACACTGGCCGTGGCCGTGACCAAACTGACCCGGAACGGGGACGTCTGCTGGGGTGCGCCAGCCAAGCGCAATTCACCACCCAGCCCGGCGCGAATGCGGGCGATGTCGTGGTCGGCCACGTGCAGCACAACGCGGTACTGGTCAACCGCAGCGATCTCGAACAGTTGTTTGCCAACCTCCAAGGGTGCACCGAGATGCTGGTCCCAGTCGCCGCTGACCACCAGTCCATCAAGCGGCGAAAGGACCGCTGCACGGGCCAGCTTGTTTTCAACCAGGCCCAGCTGGGCCTGGGCCTGCTGAACCTGTGCCGCCGCCTGCGCCACCGCTGGGGCGTCGTGCTCAGCCATCGCCTGACGCAGCTTGCCGCTGGCCTGCTCGCGGTCGCTCAGGAACTTCGCTTGCTCAACCTTGAGCTCGCGCGTCTCCATGTCCAGCAAGTGCTGGCCTTCGTGAACGCGCTCGCCGGGGCGCGCCCGCACGTGGGCGACAAAACCTTCGAACGGTGCAGTCACCAGCTGACGCGTTTGCCCCTCGATGACCAGTGGTGCCGTGACGCGCTCGTCAAAGGGCAAACCCAGCAGCAGCACGGCCGCCAACAGGCTGCCCGCGGCTGCGAGCTTCCAGCGCAGGTGCCCTTGCTCACCATCGCGGCCAAGCTGGCGCACAGCATGAACCACTGCATCCCATCCATGCTGCCAAAGCGCACGCTCGGCCAAGCGCCATTGGCGCAGCAGCGGCTCTGCCAGCGACAGACTGCTGCGCAGCACGCGCAGCAGTTCTTCGCTCAAGGCCGCCGCCTCGCCATGCACCACCAACACGGCCGTGGCCCGCCCTCGGGCCAGCACCGGCAGTGCCCGCCACCCCAAGCCTTGCACCTCGGACAAAGCAAGCACGGCACGGCTGGCTTGTTCGGCGGCCTCCAACACGGCGGGCGCAGCCTTCTGTGCCCAGGCCGTGTCAGATCCCACCCACCACCGGGGCGTGGCGCCCCGCACCTCGAACAGCGCCAGGCTCACGCCCACCGTGTTGGCGCTGCCAACGGCTGCCAGTTCACGCGCCCAGGCGGCGCTTCGATTGACCCAATCCTGTGCCGCCGCATGCGCACGATCTTGCGAGGACACGTGCCCCAGCACCTCAAGCAGACGTGCCGTGCGCAACAGCGCCGTGTGATGGTGCTCTGTCAGCGACCACTGCAAGCTCGCGAGTGCCAGCAGAACCGCTTGCACGATGCGCTCGCTGTGCGGGGGCGGCAAGCACAACCCGACGATGGCTGACTGCCCCTGGCCATACTGGATGCGTACCGCCATGATCAGGTGGCCAGCACCGCCCTTGGCATCCGTGGCAATCTGGCATCGCTCCAGCGCCACGGGTTGCTCGGCGCTGACTCTCGCCTGCAAGGCGGGCCACAACGCCGCCAGTGCCTCGCCCAACCCCGGCGGAAACGGCAGCGTGGCCCCTGCCTCACCCTGCAAAGCGACCGCTGTGCATCGCGTCCCCGCCGCTTCAAGCCTTTGGCGCCAAGCCTGCAGCATGGGCGCCAGAGTTTCGTCTGGCGCCGGCGCAGCGAATTCCCCGGCCTGCGGGTCGTCCGGTATCGCGCTCACGGCACACTCACCGGCACATTGGCGCCTTCGCGGTTCTCGGGCCGCGTGGCACCTATGGGCTGCAGCTTTAACTGCGGCAGCTCCCTCGGGTGCAGGATGTCGTCGGGCAACTCCATGGGTTTTTCCAAGGGAGTGAGCAAGGCATCCAGGCGCTCCAGCTCGACTTCGTCCAACTGCCCCGCCGCCCCCTTGAGCTTGAAAAAAGCCAACCAAGCGTCATAGCGGGCCTTGGACAGATCACGCTGTGCTTCGAACAACTTGGATTGGGCGGCCAGCACCTCGGAACTGACCTTCATACCGACCTCATAGCCGCGCTGGTTGGCGCGCAGGGCCACCGCCTGCGAGTTCACGGCAGTGGTCAAGCCCTTGGCCTGGCTGATGGCGCTGAGTGCGGCCGAGAAGTTCTGCCGGACGTTCACCGCCAGGGTACGGCGCGCGCTTTCCAGATCGGCCTGAGCCTTTTGCTGCAAGGCGAGCGCTTCGCGCTGCTTGCTGTGCAGGGCGCCTGAAGCATAGAGCGGTATCGTCAGCGTGACACCCATCTGGATCTGCTCGGCAGAACGCTTCTGCGTGCTGGTGACCGAACCGGTTTCCGAGGTCTTGGTGTAGCCATAGGAGGCGTCCAGCGTGGGCGCGTGGGCCATGTCAGCCTTGCGCGTCTCCTGCCGAGCCGCCTCAAGAGCCCATTGCGCCTGCCTCAGCGCCGGGCTGGCGCTGTGGGCGTCCGCCATCCATTCCGGCAAGCCGGCCGGGTCAAGGCTGGGCACGGCATCACTCTTGAGTTCGCGGCCCAGGAGGGCTGGCGCTTCCCGCCCAACCAAATCAAGAAAGAGCTCATGCCTCAGCGACAGATCGGCCCGCGCCGCCGTGACCTGCGCCGCCACCATATCGGCCTTGGCCTGTGCATCACGAACGTCAGTGATGGCCACCGTCCCCACCGTGAAACTGCGCTTGGCCTGGGCCAACTGTGCAGCGGTGGATTCTTGCTCGCCCTGAAGATAACGCAGCGTGTCGCGCGCCTTGAGCAGTTCGAAGGTTGCTTCAACAAAGCGCTGCAGGGATTCGATGCGCGTCTGCTCTGCCTGCACGCGGGCCTGCTCGCTTTGCGCCTTGGCCTGCTGCAGCTGTGCCGTCAAGGCAGGCTTGTAGATCGGCTGATTGAACTGCAGTGCTGCCTGGCGGGTGTTGAACGCCCGAGGATCTGGCGTGGTGATGTTGGTGGGCTCGTAGTACTGCGACCGGCTGCTGTTGACCGTGAGATTGGCCGTCACCCCGAAAGCAGCGCGAGCCTGGTCCTCGCGCTCGCGGGTGGCCTGATGCTGCGCCCGCGCGCTGGCCAGCGCAGGGTCAGCCGCATCGGCCCAGCGGTATAGATCCAGCAGTGATTGCGCCTGGGCTGTGCCACTGTGTATCAAAGCGGCGAAGGCGGCCGTCAACAGCCGGCCCGCGCAGACAGGAAATGAACGATTGAACACTGTCACGAGGGTCTTGTGCGAGCAGCTCCACAAGGCGCGGTATCGCGCCGTCCGTCCAAACGCAGTGGACACTTGGTCGTCTCTGCAGAACCACAATCCGCATGAATGCTGCAAGCCATCACCCCATCCCCCCAGCCAGCTTGCCTTCGCAAACTTCTCCAACTCCAGCAGCATGGCATCACTGAGCACGCTGCTGCCGGCCTGGTCGTCTTCCTAACAAATTCATTCCCAATTTGCAGATCACGTACTGCGACCCATCGCTTTCCTTTTACCCAGAATGGGTGTCTTCTCACGGAGTCAGGCAGCAGTACAACTTGTCTTGCAGGTATGGGCCGGAGGCACCGTCCATACCGGGTGTTCCTGGCCCTTTGTTTGTCACTGAGGAGCATGGGGCGCCACCACATCCGCCACCGGCTTGATCCGATCCGCCTCCAGATCCTGGTTGCCAAGGGCAAGAATCTTGAGCAGCGCGCTCGTTGCTTGGGTATCCTCGAAAGATGCAACGTCTTGCAGCACGGCCTTGGCCTCGCCGTTCTGCGTGATGACCAAGGCTTCGCGCTGCTCGGCCAGATGCTTTAGCACCTCTGCAGCGTTGGCCTTGAGATCTGATGGGTTTGACTTGAAATGAGTAGCGCATGCGTTGCCCCATGGATCCAAATGAGACCACATATAGTCCTTTATAGGTCTACACACAATCGCAGACTTGACTGCGAGCGCCGCCAACGCCAACGCCAACGCCAACGCCAACGCCAACGCCAATGCCAACGCAACGGCGCGTCCGCGGCACCTGCCCAAGCTCACCCCGCCGCCCCCAACCAGCTTGTCTTTGCAAACTGCTCCAACTCCAGCAGCAAGTCATCACTGAGCACACTGCTGCTGGCCTGGTCGAGCCACTGTCGATGGGCGGTGCGTCGTCGAAGAAGGCACGTGCCTACGCGTTGATGCTGGCGTCGGTGACGGCCTCGGCACTCGCTCGCACGGTGTAGCTCACATAGCCCTTGTTGGCCTTGCCGCTCGCATCGGGCAGCAGCAGGCCGCGGGTGGCGTCGTGCAGCACTTCGCCGGTGTCGGGGTCGATGGCCTGGATCAGCCAAGTGGCAATGCGGGCCTGGGCATCAATGCCTGCGCTCACACGCAGCACGAAGCCTTTGTTGCCGGTGAAATTGAAGTCGCCCTGGAAGACCGCCTGATCGCCCGGCACATGGATGTTGATGTCGCCGATCTTCAGGTCGTTCAAGCGCAGGCTGCGCGGGTCGAGGTCGGCATCGGACGATGCGCAGCTCGCCCACCGGGTGTTCGGTGGGGTTGCTGAACGACACCGTGTACGGCAGCGCGTAGTCGGCCGGCACGTAAGACGTATTGCCTCCCGTGAGCACGGTCTGTGGCCCTTGCACGGACACGGCAACCTGGGCGTTGGCGGCGGGCTGCGCAGCCTGCTGCAGGTACTGGGTGAGGTTCAGGGCCTGCGGGCCAACGGGGCCGAATTTCTCGTCGAGCACGCCGATGTGACGCAGGTATTCGAGCTCGGCGGTACCGCCGGCGAACACGTCAAAGCTGATGAAGTGCGTGTCTTGCGTGGCGTGCTGGTCATAGTCGGCCGGCTTAGGGGCCACTGGAACTGGCACTGCCACATCGCCGTCATCGCTGTGGCGTACTTCCGAATACTCGACCGGCGCATGGGCAGCCGTCGGGTCGCCGGCCCAGCGGGCGGTGTCGCCATACCACTGCTGCACCGGTGAAGAAGCCCAGCGAGTCAGCGCCTGGGTGCGGTAGCTTTCACCGCCCTTGCACAGCAAGATGCCGGTGGCCAGCGTCGCGTTCAGGCTCATGACCTGCGGTTGCAGACGGATGGGTGGCGCCTCATCGGCAGGCCGCAACAGGCCCGACGCTTCCAGCGCCAGAACGGCCATCCTTGCCGACGCCAGCGCCCCCAGCGCCTTCGAGCAGGTTCTGGCTGTTGCCCATGTCACGCAGTGTGGCCGCCGTGCCGGCCTGCGCCTGGCGCGCGCGCACCAGCACGTAGTAGTCACCCGCCTTGGTGGTGGGAATCAGCACCTCTTGGTCGGGTGAGGCTTGCTGTAGGCCGCGTCGAAAGCGTAGCCCGTGGGGATGTCGCCGTAGCGCACGTACAGCTCGCTGGCGCCATCGCTCGCGGCAGAGTCGAGCGATGGCTTAGGCGTCACCGCAGCTCGCGCAACAGCTTGGATGTTTGACTGCGACCTTGAGCAGGGTTCTTGCAGCCCCCGTCGGCTCACGGCGACCTTGTTCCCAGTCCTGCAGCGTCCGCGGTGAGACTCCAAGGAGTTTGGCAAAGTCTTGCTGTGAGAGGCCAATGTTGGCGCGTGCTTCGGCGGCTGCAGGCAACTTGACCTTGGTGACTCGCCCGGCTTTGCCGCGGCGCATTTGCTTTACTGACTCCAGCAGATCCTTCTGAAAATTCTCCATCTCAGAGGGCATCTTGAATTCCTTTCTTCAGTTGCTCCAGGTGCGTGTACCGGTCAATCCGCACAATGGCTTCGAGAATGTGCGCCAAGTAGTCGCCCAGACGCTGCTGATCGCGACTCATACGGGACGAGCCTGCGCAAGCACCAATGCCCGGAATCTGTCCGGCAATGCATTAGGGGTCAGCACATCTACCGGCACGCAAAGCAGTTTGCTCAGCTCGTGACGGATCGCACCAATGTCAAACAGGGTCGTCTCCGGCGTCGGATCGATGAGGATGTCCAGATCGCTGCTGTCCGTGTCTTGACCATGCACGACAGAGCCGAACACCCGGGCGTTGCGAGCACGGTGGGACTCGACAATGCGCCGAATCCCAGCACGGTTCAAATCCAGGGCTTCAGAGGGCTTCATGTGCGTTCTCCCAGGAGGTGTACCCGGTTGATGGTAAAGCAGCTCACCCCCCGCCGGCCCAAGCTCACCCCGTCACCCCCAGCCAGCTTGCCTTCGCAAACTGCTCCAATGCCAGCAGCGAGGCATCGCTGAGCACGCTGCTGCCGGCCTGGTCGGCGTCTTCCTCGTCCTGCGCGGTGCGAGGCGCCGGCGCGACGGAGAAGGTCAGCAGGCCGGCCTCCTGGGCCATGGGGCCGACGACGATCTGGGGCGGCGTGGCGCTGGTCGAACCGGTCGTGTTGGTGCCGGTAGCTGCCGTGAAGCTGACGTAGGGGTTGTCGCTGACGTTGGCGTCAGGCAACGCCGCCTCATTGGGTGACGCATGTCTGATCGAGCGAACCTGCAGCACCAGCGTGCCGGTGTAACCCAGCGGTGGCACGAGGCTGAGCTGGGCGATATTCCAGCCCGTGAGGTTGGCCACGCTCGCTTGTTCGGTGACGGTGAAGCTGCGGCTGCCGTCGCTGAGCACGCTGCCCAGGGGCAGCCCGGTCATCACCAACGCCGCAGCGCTGCCGACTTGCGGGCTGGCCTGCGCCGCGCTGGCCTGCGCCGCGCTGGCTGGCGTTGACACGGCTGTGGTGGTGAGGCTTGCGGCCTGCGCCGTGGTGCCGGCGTCAAGCGTGACGCTGTCGGGTCGCCAGTAGTGGTTGGCATTGATCTGGATGCCGGAATTCCAGTCCTTGACGATCACGTTGCCGTTGATCTGCCCTCCTCCGCCGTTGACCTGTGCTCTTGGAGCGAGGATGGTGCCGACGACGCCGACGTTGTTGAAGTTGAGCGTCTGCGCCTGGCTGAAGTTGAACAGGGTGTTGTAGGCGGCAAATCCGTTGGGCGTGCCGCCGGTGAAGCCGGCTGCGCTGCCGGTGACGTTGACGATGACGGTCTGCCCGGGGCTCAGGTTCGCAAAGCTGCTCCAGTTGGCACTCATCAGCTCGGCGCCGCTGAGGTTGAAGACCTGCACGGCGGACGTGCCGTCGCCG
>Ga0136846_1229935_pt1 | contig 27525 bp, 33 predicted proteins | sample HopSoiMetagenom2_FD_96841 | JGI IMG/M metagenome (GOLD analysis project Ga0136846, IMG submission 96841) | Grasslands soil microbial communities from Hopland, California, USA - 2 Assembly 2016 (version 4) | ecosystem: Environmental > Terrestrial > Soil > Grasslands | place: USA: Hopland... | reverse complement strand
CTCGACCTGCTGACGGAAGCAGTGCTCTTCGGGGTGCTGCTCGGCTGCTTCTATGCCGCGGTCAGCATCGGGCTGTCCGTATCGTTCGGGCTGCTCGACGTGCCGCACGTCGCGCATCCGGCGCTGATGGTCCTCGGCGCCTACTGCACCTGGCTGGTCGGGCGCTACGGTGTCGATCCCATCGTCGCCGGCATCTGCCTGATGCCGGTCTTCTTCCTCCTCGGCATCGGCGTCTACCGCTTCTATTACGAGACGTTCGAGAAGCGGGGCAGCGAGGCCGGCGTGCGCGGCCTGGCTTTCTTCTTCGGCGTCGCCTTCATCATCGAAGTGGGCCTAATCCTGGTCTTCGGCGTCGACCAGCGCATGGTGGAGGCGGCGTACATCGGCAAGAGCCTGGCCGTGGGGGAGTACCGCATTCCCTGGAGGCTGGTGGTCGCGTTCGGCGTGGCCCTCAGCCTCACGGCGATTTTGACGCTGTACCTCTCCAAGACCTTTACCGGCCGCGCCATCAAGGCGGTGGCGCAGGACGAGCCGGCGCTGCGCCTAATGGGCGCGAACCCGGTGCGCATCAAGCAGTGGGCCTTCGGCATCGCCACCGCCGTCGCCGCGCTTTCGGGCGCGATGCTGATCGTCGTCGGCCCGGTCGAGCCGAGCATGGATCGCATCTACATCGGCCGTACGTTCTGCGTCGTGGTGCTCGCTGGCCTCGGCAGCATGACCGGAACGCTGGTCGCCGGCCTGATCCTTGGCGTCACCGAGTCGATCGTGCTCACGCAGTTCGGCGCGTCGTGGGCTCCTGCAGTCGCCTTCAGCTTGCTCCTCATCGTCCTCGGCATCCGCCCACAGGGGCTTTTCGGCCGATGAAATATTGGATCGGCGCGGCTCTGGTCCTCATCGTCGCCGTGGCGCTCGCGCTCGCCCCGGTCAACGAATACTTCTTCTTCGCCGGTTACGTCGTGCTCACCGCCGTGGTTCTCGCCACCGCTTGGAACATCCTCGGCGGCTACGCCGGCTACGTGAATTTCGGCACGCCGGCTTTCTTCGGCATCGGCGCGTATACCGGAGTGCTGCTCTTCAAGTGGATGGCGGCGCCGCTCGCGCTGCAGATCGCGGCGGGGGCCTTCATGGGCGGGTTGCTCGGCTTCGGCGTTGGCATGCTCACGCTGCGGCTGCGCGGCATTTTCTTCGCCATCGCCACCGTGGCCGTCGTTTTCATCATGGAAACGCTGATGACCAACTGGCGCTATGTCGGCGGCGCCACGGGTCTGCAGGTGCTCAGGCCGCCCGTCATGGTGCCGTTCGAGACCTACACGCGCATGCTATTCGTCGTCATGGCGATGATGGCTATCGCCGCCGTCTCGCTCGCGCGCTACATCCAGGTGTCCTGGGTCGGCCGCGGATTGCGTGCGATCCGCGACAGCGAGGAGGCGGCTGAATGCTCGGGGGTGCCGACGCTGAAGCTGAAGCTCTTTGCCTGCGTGGTCTCCGGCGGCCTGATGGCGGCGGCGGGCGCGCCGATGCCGATGTACCTCTCGTTCATCGAGCCGGCGTCGACGTTCAACCTGAGCTACACCGTTTCGGCGCTGGGCAGCGCGATCATCGGCGGCATGTCGCACTGGATCGGCCCGATCATCGGCGCGATCCTCCTCGGTGCGCTGCAGCAAATAGTGACTGTCACCATTTCCGGCGAAGTGAACGTGCTGGTGATCGGCGTGCTCCTCGTCCTCTTCGTCGTGCTGGCGCCCGAAGGCATCCTCGGACTATTCAAGCGATGGGCCAGAACGTCCTCGAAGTAAAGGCGCTCTCCAAGCACTTCGGCGGCTTCACGGCCCTGTCGGAGGTGAGCCTTGCGCTCGCCCCCGGCGAGCGCTTCGGGCTGATCGGTCCCAACGGCTCGGGAAAGACGACCCTGATCAATTGCGTCTCCGGGTCGCTGCTCAACGATTCGGGCGCCATCGTCTTCAACGGCGAGGACATCTCACGCCTGCCGGCCTACCAGCGCACCCGGCGCGGGATCGCCCGCAGCTTCCAGATTCCGCGGCCCTTCAAGGACATGTCGGTGCTGGAGAACCTGATGGTCCCGCTGCAGTACGTCGGGCACCTGAAGGAAGCCGACGCGCGCGAGCAGGCTCGCGCCATCGCGGCGCAAATGGGCCTCTCGGACAAGGCGGAGGTGCTGTCCAGCCGCCTGTCGCAGGTGGAGCTGCGCAAGCTCGAGCTCGCCCGCGCCATGGCGGCGCGCCCCAAGCTCCTGATCTCCGACGAGGCGATGGCCGGACTCTCCGGCAGCGAGGTGGACGAGGTGCTCGCCATCCTCTTCAAGCTCAACGAGACCGGCATCACGATCATCATGATCGAGCACATCATGCAGGCGGTGATGCGCTTCTCGCAGCGCGTGGTGTGCCTCGACGCGGGCAAGATCATCTGCGAAGGCACGCCGCAATCGATCGTGCAGAACCCCGAAGTGCAGAAGGCCTACCTTGGCGCTTGAGCTCACCGTCACGGGCGTCGATGCGGGCTACGGCGCTGTTCGGGCGCTGCATGGCGTCTCGATGAATATTTCTCAAGGACAGACGGTCGCGCTGCTCGGCACCAACGGCAACGGCAAGAGCACGCTGATGAAGTGCGTGATGGGCATGGTGCGTCCCACCGCCGGCTCGGTGGTTCTCAACATGGACGGCAAGGCGCACGACCTCACGCGCCTCTCCACCGAGGAGATCGTGAACCTGGGCGTGGCCATGGTGCCGGAGGGTCGGCGGCTCTTCCCGCGCCTGACCGTCGAGGAGAACCTGCTGCTCGGCGCCTTTCGGCCGCTTGCGCGGGGCGAGATCGCCAAGAATCTGGCGTTCAGCTACGAAGCATTCCCGGTTCTCAAGGAACGTCGGCGCCAGCTCGCCGGCTCCATGTCGGGTGGGCAGCAGCAGATGCTCGCTATCGCGCGCGCGCTCATGTCGGCGCCGAAGCTCCTGCTGGTGGACGAGCCGTCCGTCGGCCTGGCGCCGATCCTGGTGTCGCACACCATCACCAAGATCAAGGAACTGAAGGAAACCTACGGGCTCACGGTGCTGATGGCGGAGCAGAATTTCCACCAGGCGATCCGCATCGCCGATCGCGGCTACATCATCGTGCACGGCGAGATCGTGTTCGGCGGCGGCGTGCGGGCGCTGGAGCAGAACGAGCTGGTGAAAAGCTACTACCTCGGAACTTGAATCCCGGGCTGCGTCATGTGCACGTCGGCATGTACGGTGCCGTCATGGGGCTCGCCGGCCTCGGGCTCACCGCGCGCGCCGCGGCGCCGGTGTGGCCCGGCGTGCTGCGCGCGCCGGCCTATTTCACCGAGCCATGGGTGCTCGCGGGGCTGGTGGCGCTGGGCATCCTCGTCGTGCTCTACGGCCTGAAGCTCGCGCGCGATCCGCGCTCCGTGCGCGAGGACTTCGTCAGCCCGCTCACGCTCGGCTTCTGCGGCGCCTTCCCGGTCGGCATGTCGCTGGTAGCAGGCGGCATAGGGCCGTACTTCGCGTTCGCCGGCCGGATGCTGTGGTGGGCGAGCTTCGCGCTCCTCCTCGCCTTCCAGGTCTGGGCATTGGCGCGTCTTCTTTCGGGCGGCATCGAGCTCGCCCAGGTCAACGCCGGTTGGCTCATCGTCCTGGTCGGCGGCATCGTGCTGCCGGGGCCGGCGATCGCGCTGGGCCTCGCCGCGCCGGCGCACTTTGCCTTCGGCATCTCCGCCACGGTGGCGCCGATCCTGATGGCGATCCTTTTCTATCGCGCGATAGCCGGCCCGCCGCTGCCCGACGCGTTGCGGCCCACCTGGTTCATCCTGCTCGTGCCGCCGTCGCTGATCTACGCAAACGGCATCGCCCTCTACCCGCAGCTCGGCTTTCTCGAGACGCTGTACTTCTTCGCGCTCGCGCTCGCGGCGGCGCTCCTCGTCGTATCGCGCCGCTTCTGGCTCTGGCCGTTCGGCCCGCCTTGGTGGGCTTTTACCTTCCCGCTAGACGCGCTGGCATTCGCCGCCACGCGCTACGCTCAGGATCACCCTTCGCCGCTCGCGCGCACGGCATGCGCGGTAACGCTGCTGCTGGCCAGTTTCTTCGTCGCGCTTGTCCTCGTTCGTACGCTCGCTCAGCGGTTCTCTAAGCGGTTGTAGTCGAAGAGCCCGGCTTCCTTCGGCGCCCAGCTGCGCCAGGCAAGATGCAGCTTGTCGCTGTGCGCCCAAAAGCGCGGGTCCGTGCGCCGCACGCCGTACGCCGCCGCCAGGGCTGCATAGTCCGCCTCCGAGCCCAGGCTCGCCACCCGGTCGACGAAGGTCGGCAGCGCCGCTGCATCGACCACGAAAAATGCGTTCGGATAGGCCGGAATGAAGCCGCTCGCCACCACCAGGCTGTCCTCGGCGGGCAGCCGGCGCTCGGCTTCGTCGAAGAGCTCGGCGACGTTGCTGTGCGCCCGGTTGGCGATCACGCTGAAGTGGTGCTCACCCCGCGCGTCGATCACCGTGAGGATCGACGCCTCCGGCAGGTGCGCGAGCGCCGGCCCGCGCAGATCGGCGAGGCGCTTCAGCTCGCGCCACGCGGGCGGCAAGTCGTAGCGCGACTTCGTGACCCGCTTCTTCAGCATGCCGTAGAGCTCCGGCAGCGGGTCGGCGCTTACGTAGCGCACGCCGGTTTCGTGCGGGTAATAGGCGGCGGTACTCCGCAGAAGCGTGAGCCCCTCCTGCTTGGCGCCCCGATACCAGCGGTCGTGCACGCCCTGGCGCGATTCGCGCGGCAGCAGGGCGAGGAAATTCATCTCGCCTTCCATGCGCAGGAAGTCCATATACAGGCGCGTCGCGAGCTGGTGTGCCACGTTGCCGTAGACGTCGAAGCCGGCGACCAGCAGGTAATGAATGCGCTCCAGCAGCGGATAGCCGATGACCAGCACCGTCTGCGGCTCGGCCCCGAGCAGTCCCTGTACGACGGAGGCGCTATCGAAGTGCCGCACGACGGTGAGCGCGGCGTTCGGGTTGCGGCCATCGCCGTCCCACAGCTCGTCGAGCGTCGGCCCAGCGCGCATGACCTTGCTCTTCGCCTGGAGATAAGCTTCCTCGAAGCCGGCGTAGCGCCGCCACTTGAGCGGACCTGCAGCGCTCTCGTCTTCCGCTGGCAGGCGCAGGTTGAGGAGCTCGCGCGCGAGGAATTGCGCTTGCAGCTCCGCACGGGCCGGGTTCGGCTGCTCGAACAGCACCCAGAAGTGGTCATTGATCACGTCGAGCGCCACTTGGCCGCGGCATACCGGACCCTTGATGAAGCCCATCAGCGTGAACTGCGATTCCTCCAGCATCAGGCGGTAGCGCGCTTCCACCGGCAGATCGCGGAAGGCGACGAACGGATTGGACGCCACGGTAGGGTGGTAAGAGGGAAGGGCGCTGACCTCGTACGCCGCGTCGAGGAACAGGCTCTTCATCCGCGCCATGCGCGCTGCGCTGAGCGCGTACGGCATGTGGGTCTTCGCGAGCGGCGCCTCGAGCACCCGCCGCAGCCGGTAGTACACGCGCTCGACGCCCGGATCGTCGTACGGGCGGCGGGTCGCGACGATTTCGACCGGCCGCCCCGGGGGTGTCTTCGAGCGCACGAGGTCGAAGTAGTGTTCTCCCGGCAGGTCGTCGAAGTAGAGGTGGGCGATGAACCAGTGCTCGTAGATGTAGCGGCTCATGAGCCGCGCCTTCAGGCTGTCGCCGTTCAGGAACTGCTCCCATTGCGCAACACGCTGCGCATGGGCGGCGGGTAACGCAGGCGGCGGCGACGAAGGTGCGCCGGCCTCGATCCAGCGCGCGAGCGTGTCATGCTCCGATTTGGAGAGCGCGGGCAAGCCATAGGGCATGCCCCAACCGGGATGCTTGCGCTCGAACTCGGTCATCTCTTCGATGACCGGACACTGTTGGGCACGGTCGAGCGAGAAGTCGAGCTTGTCACCCGGCATCGGCAGCGGATGGGCCTGCTTCAGTCGCAGCAGCCGAAAGAGCACGCCGCCTTCGCGCTCAGCCTCCGGCGACGCAATGCGCTCGTTCAGCACCGCATGGAAGCCCTTGCGTCGCCATTGCGCGTTCGACTCTGCGTCCACGAAGAGCCGTGTCGGCTCAGTCGGCGCGATGCGGGTGGCGTAGACGTTGTCGCGGTTTGCGCCGCGCGTCAGGCCTTGATAGGACGCGAGGTTGACCTGGCACGGCGCGTCGTTGCAGCCATGGCACACGGCGCAGCGCTGCTCAAAGATCTCTCTTACGGGACCTTCGTAGCCGGGCCCGGCCGTGGATGCGAGGGTGCGATCGAACCGGGCGGAATCCGGCGCGCCGTAGCTCTGGTCGAGCTGAGAAGCGAGGTAAGTGGCGCAGCCGACGATCGCGCAGCAGCCCAGCGCTGCAAGCGCCGGCCGCAGCGAGGCTATTTGCCCCGCCGCTTCTGGCTACGCTGCCATTCCTCGCAGCGCTGCATCGCAGCCGGCGTGAACTCCGCCTGCGGCTGGTTGCCGCCGATGATGAACATGAGCAGGTGCTCCTTGCCCGGCTCGTCGTAGGTGATGTTCATGAAGCGGCGCGCCACGCCAACCGGGAAGGAGATCACATCGTAGGGATCGAGGTCGACGTATTCCATCGCCTCGCCCTCGTTCCACTCGCAACGCCAGCGGCCGGTCATCGCGATGAACGTCTCGTTCGTATCGTGGTTATGCATCAGCGGGCCCTTGCCCGGCTTCGCCTTGCAGTAGCCGAGGTTGAAGCCTTCGGCAATTCCGATCGCGGGCATGGCGGAGGCGTCCGCGCCCACCGGCGAGGTGGTCGCGGCGTTGTCGCTCATCGGCGGCTGGAAGCCGATCACCGCGTAGAGCTTGCGGCGGCACTCGGGCAGGGGACTGTCCGGCAGCCCACCATCCGAGCCCTTCAGCTTCTTGAAGCGCGCCACGCGCTTCATCATCTCTTCCTTGCTCCAGTCACGGATGCTCTTCCAGTCGCTCATCGTTTCACTCCACTCATGCTTTCAAGGACCTCGCAGACCGAGGCGGTGTCCTTCTTGTCCAGGCCCATGCCCATGGCCGCGTTGTAGACCATGGCCGAGGTGTTGAAGAGGGGCGTCGCCACGCCGAGCTGCGTCGCGAAGTCGCCGATGATCTTCATGTCTTTCTGGAAAAGCTTCACGCTGATCGTGGCGCTGTCGTAGTCGTTCGCCACCATCTGCGGCCCGCGCACCTGGAACATGCGCGACGCGCCCGCGCTGTTCGCCATCACCTCGAAGATCGTCTTCGGGTCGAGCCCGGCCTTCATGCCGAGGACGAACGCCTCCGCGGTGGAGACGTTGTGGATCGCCACCAGCAGGTTGGCGACGAACTTCATCTTGCTGCCGTTGCCGAATTCGCCGAGGTAGTAGTGCGCGCGGGTAAATCCGGGGAGGAACGGCTCTGCCTTCTTCGCCGCCGCCTTGTCGCCGCTGACGAAGATCACCAGATCCTTCGCGCGCGCCTGCGCGCCGGTGCCGGAGAGCGGGCAGTCGAGGAGGGTGATGCCCTTCTTGGCAAGCGCGTCGCGCGCCTTCTGCTTCTCTTCGATCGGCAGCGTGCTGGTCTCGATCACTACGCGACCTTTGCCGCTGAGCTCGCGCGCTACATCCTGCAACGCCTGTGCGCTTGGCAGCGAGGTGATCAGCACTTCCGCGACGGCGGCGACCTCGACCGCAGTCTTCTCGGGATGGCCGCCGGCCTTCTTCAGCGCCGTGCGCGCCGCCGGGACGGGGTCGAAGCCGTGGACGCGGAAGCCGGCCTTGGCTGCGTTGGTCGCCATGGCAGAGCCCATGACGCCGAGGCCGATGATGCCGATGGGTTTCTGCTTTGCCATCAACGCAAAACCCCCCGGCGCTTCGCGCCACCCCCCTTATCAGGGGGGCAAAGAACAGCGCGGCTCACTTTTTCTTCTTTGCCTTTTTCGCGGGCTTCTTCTTTGAGACCGATTTCTCTTTCGAAAAAGACAGTGGCTTCGCGTTGACCAGGATCGCCGCGACGATGCAGGGCTCGTTCGAACGCACGCTCCACGAGTGCATGGTGCCGCGTTGGATAAGGACATCTCCCGCCTTGAGGAGGGTCTCGCCTTTTTCCATCACGGCGTAGATCTCGTCCTTCAGGACGATGATGTAGTCGACCGTGCCGGTGCGGTGCATCATCGGATCGGAGGAATGCTTGTCCTGCGCGTGGCCGGCGCCGATTGCCTTGAAGCCCTCGCGCCCGTCGGAGCTATGTGGCCGGGTCGAGTCCGGCGGGAACTCGACGATGCGCACGATGGTGCCGTTCTTCGGCGGCTCGAGATGGACTGGCCGCTCGGCGGCATCGGCGTCGCCTGCGTTCGAGGCCGGCGCGCCCTTGGTTTCCCACAGGTCGGTGAGCGCGAGGCCCGGAAACGACGGCATCTCCTTCATGTTCGGGGCGATGCCGTCGCGGGCGATGATCGACTTGCCGTCCGCGTCGTGCCCCGTGACGACGCGGCGCACGCGCCAGATCATGCGAGCGCGTCGCTCGGCGCGATGTTCTTGCGCGCTTTCACTCCGGCGTCGGGTGCGAGCTTGAAGTCCCAGTCGAGCTTGAGGAACGGGTTCGGCATGCCGAGGCGCTTGGCTTCAGCGGCGTCGTTCACCGTCTTGTACTTGGCCACCAGCGAGTCCTTGACCGCGAACACGGCGTCCTCGTCCAGGTACTTGTCGCCCTCGACGAACACGTGCGTGATGACCGGCGCATAGCCGGGCGCCGAGACGATGGCATGCATGTGCGCCGGGCGCATGTGGTGGTTGCCGGTGGCGCGGATGAGCTCGCCGACCGGCCCGTCGATCGGCACGCTGTAGAACTTGGGCTTGTAGCTCTTGAACGCGTACTCGCCCTTGGCATTCGCCTTGACGCGCCCGCGCAGCTCGAATTCGCCTTCGGTCTGCACATCGTAGATGCCGTCCGCCTTCGCCTGCCAGATGTCCAGCACCGCGTTCGGAATCGGCTTGCCGTCGAGCGAGGTGACGCGGCCCGAGACCCAGACATCCTCCCCCTTCACGGTGCAGCCCTCGCGCAGGTCGCCGCCGTAATCGAATTCCTTCGCGCCGTGCGCGAAGAAAGGCCCGAGGACGGTCGGCTCCGTGGCGCCGGGCACGCTCTTGTGGTTGAGCGCAACGACCATCATCGAAAGGCCGAGGATGTCCGAGAGCAGGATCACTTCCTGCCGCTTGTCGTCGCATTTCTGGCCGACGGCGGTGAGGAACTTGATGCCCTCGAACCATTCTTCCTCGGTGAGATTCACCTCACGGGCAAAGGCGTGCAGGTGCTTCACCGCGCAGGTGATGATTTCGCGGAAGCGCGGGTCCTTCGCCTCGTTGAAGCGCTGGATGACGGCGGCGGTGAGGGTTTCCTCGTTGAACTGGCGCATAGGGCTTCTCCTTCCTCGGGATGAGCGAAGTGTATTATCAAAAACCCCCCATGCGGCTCGTCACTTTCACTGCTGGAAACTCCCCGCCGCGGACCGGCGCCTTGATTCAAGGCGACAGCCAGGTGCTTGACCTCCAGGCCGCATACGGACGCACTTACCACGGCTCCTCGCCGCTCCTCGAATCGATGATGCACATCATCGAAGCGGGCGACGAGGCGCTCGACACGATCGGCCAGCTCCTAAAGGCGGGGGCCGCCGCAGTGACTTTCAACCGGGAAGAGGTGCGGCTCCTAGCGCCGGTGCCGATCCCGCCGCAGATGCGCGACTTCCTCTGTTTCGAGAAGCACCTTCAGCAGGCATTCGCCGCCGTGGCGAAGCTGCGGGGCACCGAGGCGCGCATTCCGAAGGTCTGGTATGAGCGCCCGATCTTCTACCACCCGAGTCGCTTCTCGGTGTGCGGCACCGATACCGACGTGCCCTGGCCGAGCTACACCGAGCGGCTCGATTTCGAGCTCGAGTTCGGCTGCTACATCGGCAAATCGGGCAAGGACATCCCGAAAGAGCGCGCGCGCAGCCACATCTTCGGCTACACCATCTTCAACGACTTCTCGGCGCGCGACGAGCAGACCATCGAGATGGCCGGTCAGCTCGGTCCGGGCAAAGGCAAGGATTTCGACAACGGCAACGCGATGGGCCCCTGCCTCGTCACCGCCGACGAGATCGGCGACCCCTACCGGCTGGAGATGGCCGTGCGCGTGAATGGCGAGGAGTGGGGCCGCGGCAATTCGCGCGACATGCATTGGAAGTTCGAGGACTGCATCGCGCACGCCTCGCGTTCCGAGACGCTTCATCCCGGCGAGTTCTTCGGCTCAGGGACCGTCGGCAACGGTTGCGGGCTCGAGCAACTTCGATTTCTGAAGCCAGGCGATGTCGTCGAGCTCGAAGTCGAAGGCATCGGAATCCTCCGCAATCGCGTCGTGAAATAAGTCGCGCGCTGTTGCTTTTGAGGCACACGGCTGCGGACCGCTCGCCTTTCTCACGCCACCGAATTGACGCCTACCCATCGCGAGAGAAATGCTTGCGCTCGCAGCAATGGAGAACAACAAATTTTGGGAAAGGGAAATAGTGAAGAAATTACTAATCGTTCTGGGGATCACTGCGGCGATGTCTGCCCCCGCTTTTGCGCAACAGACGCAGCACTTCTACGCCGGCGCCTCGGTTGGACAGGCCAAGTATGGCGATGTCTGCAGTGACCTGCCGGGTTTCACTTGCGATAACAAGGACACGGCATTCCGGATCTTCGGTGGCTATCAATTCCACCGCAACATCGGTGTAGAAGTTGGCTATGCCGATCTTGGCAAGGCCAAGTTCAGAGGGACATCCGGCAGTGTGTCGGTCAGTGGCGAGGAGGAATTCAGTGCCTGGGACCTGGTCGCCGTCGGCACATGGCCCATCGGGACGGCATTCTCGGTCTACGGCAAGCTTGGTATGTACCACGGCGAAGCCAAGGCGAACGCGACGGCGAGTCTTGCCGGCGTATCGGCAACCGGCAGCGGCGACGATAGTGGCTCGGACTTCACGTACGGGTTGGGTGCCGGCTTTGACTTCACGAAGAATGTCGGCGCGCGGCTCGAATGGCAGCGATATAACGGCTTTGGCGATGCCAAAGATCTCGACGTGATCAGCCTGGGCGTGCTTTATCGCTTCCGCTGAACGGGGTATGGGCAAAAAGAAAGGCGGCTTCGGCCGCCTTTTTTTATGATGGCGACATGAAAGTCGCCATCGTCACCGGCGCCGCCAAGCCGGACAGCATCGGGCACGGCGTTGCGCGCGGACTGCAAGCGGAAGGCATGCAGGTCGTCGTCGCCGACCTGTACGAGGAAGGGTTCGCCACGCTGCCGGGTTGTACTTGCATCCGCACCGACGCGTCCGATCCCATGGCGGTCGACGCGATGGTCGAGCAGGCGGTCAAGACGCACGGCCGCATCGACGTGCTGGTGAATTGCGTCGGCGGCAGCTGGGGCATCACGGCGGCGGATCTGAGGGCAGCGCCGCCGCGCGGCTTTCGCGGCGTGACGAACTGCACGCTCGAGGACTGGCGCACGATCATCGGCGCGAATCTCGACTCGGCTTTTTATTTCTGCCGGGCCGTCGCGCCGCATCTTAAAAAGCAAGGTGGTGCAATCGTCAATGTGTCTTCCATCGCCGCGCGCAAAGGTATTCCGCCGGGCGCGCAGGGATCGAGCGGCCCCTACGCCGTGGCGAAGGCGGGGATCATGGCGCTGACGAAGCAGCTCGCGCTCGAGCTTGGCGAGTACAAGGTGCGAGTGAATTGCGTGGCGCCGGGGGTGATTGCGAGCGGCCGACTTGCCAAAGTGCTCGCCATCTCCGGCAAGGACCAAGGCCCGGAAGGGCCTCTCGCGCAGATTCCGATGGGGCGCGTCGGCACGGTCGAGGAGACGGCTGCGCTGATCGTCGCGCTCTGCACGGACGATACGGGCTACATGACGGGTGCGGTGATCGACATCAACGGTGCCTCCTATGCCGCTTAAGGGACTCGCGGGCAAGCGCGCGCTCGTAACCGGCGCGGCAAGCGGTATCGGTTCGGCAATTTGCAAGCGCCTGCGGTCGGAAGGCGTCACTGTCTTCGCAACCGACATCCACCCCGAGGGTGATCTCATCGTCGCCGACCTGACCGACGCAGATGACGTCGAGCGCCTCGCGGCGAATGCCGGAACGCCGGACTTCCTCATCAATGTTGCCGGCGGCCCTGTTGCGCCGACTCGCGCGAATACGCTGCCGGATTTGCCGAAGCAGTCGCTCTGCCTCGAGGACATCGACGAGCGCCAATGGGGCGCGGTGCTCGCAGCTAATCTGACCAGCGCCTTTCTTGTCTGCCGCGAGTTCGCTCCGCGCATGAAGGCGAAGAAGGGCGGGCGAATCGTCAACTTCACCTCGATCGCCGCGCGCCGAGGCTCCGATCGCGTCGGTGTGCATTACGCCGCCGCTAAGGGCGGCATCATCGGCCTCACCAAGACGCTCGCGCTCGAGCTCGGGCCGTTCGGCATCACCGTGAATGCCATCGCGCCGGGCTACATCAAGACCGAGCGTATCGCCAACGCCTCGTGGGGCATGCCGTCGGCCGAGGCGGAGAAGCTGTTCGTCAATTCGCTGCCCTTGCGTCGCGCGGGAAAACCGGAAGACATCGCCGGCGTCGTCGGCATGCTGTGCTCGGATGCCGGCGCCTACGTATCGGGCGCGACGATCGATGTGAACGGCGGATGGTACTTCGGGCCGTAGGGAATTGTAGTGATTCCACGACGTAGGCCGTTCGATTGCTTCGTCCATGGCGGCCCCATCGGGGCGTCGTTAACAACTATGGAGACAGCATATGAAGGCAGCAGTGGTAACCCTAGCCCTTGCAGCGTCGGCGTTTGCGTTGCCTGCAGCCGCGCAGCTGAACATGAGCTCCGTCTATATCGGCGGCAGTCTGGGTCGCTCCGACTTTAAGGCCCCCTCCGAGACCGACACCGCCTGGAACTTCTTCGGCGGCTACCAGTTCCACCGCAACTTCGCGGCGGAGATCGGCTACCACAACCTCGGACAGGTGAACTTCGTCGGCGGTGATCGCGACGCGAAGGTGTGGGACCTAGTGGCCGTTGGCATGCTGCCGGTGGCCAATGCGCTTTCCGTGTATGGAAAGCTCGGCGGCTATTACGGCAAGAGCGAGCTGCACTCGTCCGTGCGCCCCAGCGGCGACGATACGAACGGCGGCCTGACCTACGGCGTCGGCGCGCAGTACGACTTCATGCGGCAAGCGGCTCTACGCGTGGAGTGGCAGCGCTACGACAACGTCGGCGGCAACACCACCGGCGAGACCGACATCGACGTGCTCAACGTCGGTGTGCTCTGGCGCTTCCAGTAACGCAGTTCCGGGACAGAGCCCGAACTAATTCGGGCTCCGTCCCCGGTTTTCAGGCAGGGGCGCTGTAGACCAGCTTGTCGAAGCTGCGCTCCTTCAGGAAGTCGTCGAGCTTCCAGCGCTGCACCTGGCCCATCACCATGTCGAAGTCTTCGCGCGGTAGCGGCTGGTACACGAAGCGCTCGCCGCGGCTGAACTTCGAGTAGTCCCACTTGTAGCCGTCCTTGAACTCGGGCGGCACGCACTGCTCCCACAGCGGGAGATATTTCTTCAGGTTCGACTGCAGGGCCTTCTCCGCGCGGTCGAGGCCGCGGAGATACGCGCGCACATCGTCGCGGTTCGCGGTCTCCGGCACCCACCACAGCGTCTTGAACTCGTCCTCGATGACCGGGCGCAGGCCGAGCTGCTTTGCCATGTCGATCTGCGGCGGCAGAAGGCTTGCGGCTTCGACTTCGCCGTCGAGCAGGGCCTTCAGGCGCGCGCCGAAGCCGCCGGTGTTGACCGTCTTGATCTTTTCGAGCGGCAGGTACTTCTCCAGGCGGTAGGGCACGTTGAAGTGGCTGCCGGCGCGCATGCCGACGGAAATCGCCACATCGGCGAGGTCCTCCGGCTTGCGGATCTTCGAATCCGGCCGCACGAAAATGGCCCACGGCGAGACGCCGTAGCAGTCGCCCACGAAGCGGCCCATGCCGGCGCCGGCGTTGGAGATGGTTCCCCAAAGGCACGCGCACTGGATGAGGTTGTCGTCCTTTGCCTCGGTATACGGCTTGTCCTGCGGGCGCTGCAGATACTTGTTCTCCGTCCAGCGCGACTGCGTGCCGCGGAACGTCTTCATGTCCCACTCGACCTCGATGCCCTCGGCCTGGAAGAAGCCTTCCTGCTGGGCGACGAAATCGTTGATGCCCATGCCCTTGGGCGCGACGCGTACTTTTCTCATCGACTACCTCCTCGTGACCGGTATAGTGGCCACTATACATGACGACGCGGCGGTTAAACACACGAACGCTGAGGGGGGAATCGGCTCGCTACGAGCGGCCCAGCAGCGCAAAGGAAGCGGCCATCCTCCAGGCCGCCACCCGCCTATTCGGTGAGAAGGGGAGGGGGGCGCGCACGGCCGACATCGCGGCGGCCGCTGGCGTCACGGAGCGGACGCTGTTCCGCTACTTCCCATCAAAGGACAGCCTCTATCGTCGCGTCATGTTCCCTGCGGTGCTGGCCGCCACCATGCCGCGTGAGCTCACCGAGACGGCGAAGCTCTTCGCTGCCGACTCGGAGTCGTTTCGCGAGTGGCATCGCCGGGTGCTGAAGCTGCGCACGGGAGCAGCGCGGGCCGCGGCGCCGCAGTTCCGCCTGATGCTGGCGACGCTGATGACGGATGAAGCGATGCGGCGCAAGGTCATTGCCATCTGGAAAAAGAATCTTTGGCAGCACGCTGTGGATACGGTCGCGCGCTACCAAAAGCGAAAGCAGTTGCGCGCGGATGTGACGCCGGAGCGGATCGCGCGCGCCATCATCTCGCTCAATCTTGGCTACATCGTTGCGCGTGCGCTCCTCGCGCCCGATGCGGCATGGGACGACGAGGCGGAGGTCGAGGCGACCGTCGAGCTGCTGCTCGACGGCGCGGGGGTCTAGGTGCGGTACCGCGTGCCGCGGTCGGTGTCGGAAGCCACCGGATCGACCGCCACGCCGTGCACGTAAACGAGCTTGCCGCCGAGCCAGCCCGACACGACGAGCAAGCCGACGGCGATCACGGACAGCCCGATCGTGGCGTCGGTCACGCCGTGGCGCTGGCGCAGGTACGCGTTGACCACATACAGGGCCACGACCGTGAGGTTGATGCTCATGTGGATGAGCGCAATCCGCTTCGTGCTCCACGGCAGCGAAAGCATGTCGATGAAGCCAGGGATCGCGGCCACCAGGGCGCCCAGGATGCCGCCGACCAGGGTGTACCAGGCGACGACCTCCCAGTTCGGGTTGGCGGAGCCGAAGCGGTGGACGAGGTCGCAGACCAGCGAGAAAACCCACAATCCGATGGCGATCGGCACGAGCATGGGATGGATCGGGTGCCGGGCGATGTTTGCCGGTGTACGCATAAAACCTCCTAGTCGCGGCCGAGCAATTTACGCGCCGGGAACGCCGGCCCGCCTCGAGGCATCTTTTTGAAGACAACCAAGGAGCAGTCATGGCGAGGCTCGTGAAGCGCACCCCCCAGCAACCCACCAAGTACGTGATCGATGGCAAGGACCAGTGGTTCTGCAAGTGTGGCCTGTCGAAGAACCAGCCGTATTGCGACGGCTCGCACAAGATCACCCAGGGCGAGGACCCGAACAAGCTGTACTGGTACGACGACGCCGGTAAGCGTCATGAGGTGACGGGCGACTTCCCCGGCATCCGCACCTACTGAAACGCGCGGCCGATTCGCGTCATCCAATGGGCAGATGAAGGCCCAGCCCACGCCCGCCGACATCCCTGACGCCCATCTGGTTTCGGCCGCAGCCAGCGGCGATGTCCGGGCGTTCGAGCGCTTGATGCGGCAGCACAACCGCACCATGTTCCGCACCGCGCGGGCGATCCTGCGCGACGACGCCGAGGCGGAGGATGCGCTGCAGGAGGCCTACATGCAGGCCTACCGCTCGCTGGGCAGCTTCCGCGCCGACGCCCGGTTCTCGACCTGGCTCGCGCGCATCGTAGTGAACGAGTCGCTCATGCGCCTGCGAAAGAGCGCGAGACGCGCGAGCATCGTCCCGATCCAGGCGGCGACGCCAGTCGAAGAAGTCGAACGGGTTTCAGACGACGCCATGGAAAAACCGGATAGCTCCGCCGAGCGCGCCGAAATGCGCCGGCTCCTCGAGGCGCAGATCGACCTCCTGCCGGACGCCTACCGCACGGTGTTCATGTTGCGCGCCGTCGAAGAGATGTCGGTCGAGGAAGCCGCGGCCGTGCTCGACATTCCGGCTGCGACGGTGCGTACCCGCTTCTTCCGCGCGCGGAGCCTGCTGCGCGAAGGCCTCGCGCAGAAGATGGACCTCGCCTGCGAGGACGCTTTCAGCTTTGCCGGCGCGCGCTGCGACCGCATCGTGGCGAACGTGCTGGCACGTATTCAAAAGGAGACGTCATGAACTGGAAATATGCACTGCCCATTCTTTTTCTCGCCCCCGCCGTCGCGCTTGCGCAAGGCAAAGGCCCCTCCGACCCGCAGATCGCCCACATCGTGGTGACCGCGAACCAAATCGACATCGACGCCGGCAAGATCGCCAAGTCGAAGAGCAAGAACAAGGAAGTGCAGGCGTTCGCGCAGCAGATGATCACCGATCATGGCGCGGTGAACAAGCAGGCCGGCGCTCTGGCCAAGAAGCTCGGCGTGAAGCCCGAGGACAACGACATCTCGAAGTCGCTGAAAAAAGGCGGCGCCGAGAACACGGCAAACCTCAAGAAGCTCTCGGGCGCCGCGTTCGACAAGGCCTATGTCGACCACGAAGTCGCCTACCACCAGGCGGTGCTCGATGCGATCGACAAGACGCTCATCCCGAGCGCGCAGAACGCGGAGCTCAAGGGCCTGATCGAGAAGGTGCGGCCGGCCATCCAGGCGCATCTCGACCATGCCAAGCACCTGCAGGGCGACCTCGGGAAAAACGCGGGAAAAAAGTAGCAGCGCGGTCCCATGAGGTGGTGATCGAAGGCATGAAGTTCGTCCCCGAGCGGCTGGAGGTCGCCGCCGGGGACCGCATCACCTGGGTAAACCGCGACTTCGTCCCACATAGTGTGACGGCGAAGGAAGCCAAGGTTGAATCCGGCGACTTGGCGCAAAACGCGCGCTGGACCTGGACTGCCAAGGGTAAGGGAGACATCCCCTACCTCTGCAGGCTCCACCCGGTAATGAAGGGCACCATCATCCTCAAGTAGAGGCGATGAAGGCCAGTATGCCGAGCGCGGCGAACGATGCGGCTGCTGCGCGGCGCAGGATAATCAATGGCAGCCGGGTGGCGATGCGCTCGCCAAGAAACACCACTGGTACGTTGGCGAGCATCATGCCAGTCGTGGTGCCGAGCACCACGGACGCAAAAGCGGCGTAGCGCGCGGCGAGCGCGACCGTCGCCACTTGCGTCTTGTCGCCCATCTCGCCGAGGAAGAACGCGATGCAGGTGGCAGCGAATACGCCCAAGCGTCCCTGAGCGGGGCCGCAGTCTTCTAGCTTGTCCGGAACGAGCGTCCACAGCGCCATCGCTATGAAGCCGAGGCCGATCGCGATGCGCATCCGCTGGGGCCCGATGAACTCATTCAGCCAGCCACCGACCGCGGCGGCGAGCGCATGGTTCGCCACGGTGGCGATGAAAATGCCGAAAACGATCGGCCACGGACGCCGGAAACGAGCGGCGAGGACGAGGGAAAGGAGCTGAGTCTTGTCGCCCATTTCCGCGAGGGCGACGAGGCCTGTCGATACGAGAAACGCTTCCACCGGAGTCTCCGCGCGCGGCGGCTACAAAAACAACGCCGAGGCCGGTTTCCCGGGCTCGGCGTTTGGTGCGGCGGACTACGTTTACTTGCTCTGCGTCTGCGAGCTCGACCCGCTGCCGGATTGCTGCGAGTTCTGGTTCTGCGAACCGGACTGCTGCGTGTTCTGCGATTGGTTCGAGGAGCCCTGTTGCTGGCTCGATTGATTGGACGAGCTGCCGCCCGCGGCGGACGAAGACGACTTCTGATCGCTCGACTGCGAGCCGCTCGAGCTCGAGCCCGACGCGGACGACTTATCGGACGACTTCGAGCCGCTCGAGCTCGAGCCGGACGACGCGTCGCGGTCCTTGTGCTTCTCCTTGCCTTTCGCCCAGCCCTTGCCCGGCGAGTCGGGGTTCTTGTCGCCACCGGCGGCGCTGCTTTGGCCTTGGGTCTGTCCTTGGCTGCTGGAGCTCGAGCCGTACTGCTGCGAGTTCTGGTTCTGCGCGCCGGACTGCTGCGTGTTCTGCGCCTGGTTGCCGGTGCCCTGCTGCTGGTTGGCCTGGTTGCTGGAGCCAGCCTGCGTGTTGGTCTGGACGCCTGGCGACACATTTACGCCGGAGCCGGTGGTCTTGCTTGTGTCGACACTCGCGCCGGTGCCCGCGGGCCCTTGCACGCTGACCTGAGCAGCCGCAAGCTGGCTGAACGAAACCGCGAATAGACCGGACACTACGATCGGGAAAATTTTCATCTGTCCTCCTGGAGGTGGTGGATAGGCATTACTGGAGCTTCTCCTTGCAAGGCCCATTCCTGCCCCGCCATCAGGGATATCGCTGGGATTTCTCGGCCACTACCCGGCCTTCGTCCATCACGCGCACTGTGACGACGTAGCGGTCGCTCGGTGAGACATTGACGGAATTCGATGCAAGACGAGCACGACCGCCATCGTCGAGATGAATCGTGCCACCCTGGCTGCTGTTCGAGGACTTGCCTTGACCCTCGCGGCGTACTTTCATCTCATAGTCGAGCGTCTTGCCGGCGGGGCCGGTGATCGTCGGCTCGACCTTCAGGTTGCCGCCCTGCACGGATGCTCCGAGATCTAGCGTGTAGTCAGCGGCTGCGGCGGCGGATGCGAGTAAGAGCGCGGAAACGGCGATTGGGATGCGCATGGAGTACCTCCTTCGGCCAGCGTCGCAACCGGCATGCCCGGTTACGAGAGATCAGAAGCGGTAACTCGCGCCGGCGCTGAAATAAACGCCGCCGCGCTGGGCCACGAACGGGCTGCGCGCGGCGTTGTCGCCCAGATGATGGTGCTCGAGGTTGCTGGTCAGGCTCCAGCGAGGTGTGAGGTCGTACGCGCCCTGGATGCCGAGGATCCTCATCAGGTAGCCCGACTCGTTCACGCCGTAATACGACTGGAAGTGCTTCTCGCTCGCGAAGGTGGCTTGCGCGAAGACCGCTGCGAGGATGCCGTAGCTGCCGAACACGCCGACGCTGGCCCGCAGGTCGAGCGCCGCGCCCCGGTCCGTATCAAGGTGCTGGCGCACGCGCACGAGACCGTTGAGCGGAACCCGGCCGGCCATTCGATCGAGCTCCGCATGCAGGCCAAGGGAAGCGTCCGGTGAACCGTCGCGCGGGCCCTGCTCGTAGTTCACTTGTGCGCCTACGTCGAATGCCTTGCGAACGTTCCAGCGGGCGCCGCCTTCGAGCAGGCCCTGCGTGGTGCGCGCGAACCAGTGCTCGCCGTAGTAGCGAAGCACCGGATGCACATCGATCGTGCGGTCGGCGGAGCCATCGAACTCGGGCCGCGTGCGAACCGCGGCGCCGATGAGGGTGTAATCGTCCTTGGCCGCCGCGAGGGCGGGCAGGGCGAGGACTGCAGCAAGAAGCCAGCGCATGGCCGCGGTTTATAGCATCAGTTAAATTTCGGCGCCCGCTTGGCGATGAAAGCGGCGATGCCTTCGCGCGCGTGTGCAGTACGCGCCTGGTCGGAGATCGCCTGCGCCTCGAGCTCCATCTGTGTCTCGAGCGATTCGTTGAAGCTGTGCTGGAGAAGTCGTTTGGCTGCGCCAAGGGCATGGGTCGCGCCGGCCGCGAGCTGGGCGGCGAGCGCATCTGCCTCGCGCTGAAGCTGTGCGTCCGGCACCACACGCGTCACGAGACCCCAGTCGAGCGCTTCCTTCGCCGAGAGCACGCGGTTCGTAAGCGCCATCTCGAGCGCCCGGCGCATGCCGATGATGCGCGGCAGGAAGTAGGTCGAGCCGCCGTCGGGACTGAGGCCTGCACGTGTGTAGGCGAGCGTAAATTTGGCCGACTCGGCGGCAAGCACCACGTCGGCGAAGACGGCGAGGCTCAGCCCTGCGCCGCCGGCCGAGCCGTTCACGGCGGCGATCACCGGCGCTTCCATCCGCGCGAAGCGGGAGATGGCGAGATGAAGCTCGCCCGCCAGCTGCTTGAGGTGTCCCGGCAGGCGCTCGCCCTGTTCGGCGAAATGCTTGAGGTCGCCGCCGCCGCAGAACATCTTGCCTGCGCCCGTGAGAATCACCGCGCGCACGGACTTGTCTTCGCCGGCGCGGATCGAGGCGAGCATCAGCTCGTGCGCCATCCGCGTGTCGAGCGCATTGGCGGCATCGGGCCGGTTGAGCGTGATGCGCGCGATGCTGTCCTTTACTTCATAGAGCAGCGCTGAATATTCCATGACACCTCCAAAGCCTATGATAGGCGGCATGCGCGCCTTTCTTCTTCTTTTGCTGTTGCCCGTGACGGCCGCGGCTCAGACGTATCAGTCCGAAGAACATTCCTTTCGGGTGGTGAAGGTCGTCGAGCGCCTCGACCATCCGTGGTGCGTGGCGTTCCTGCCCGATGGGCGCATGCTGATCACCGAGCGGCCGGGGCGCCTCAACCTGATCGGCCGCAATGGCGAGCGTACGAATGTGGAGGGAGTGCCACCGGTGTACGCCGAGGGGCAGGGCGGATTGCTCGACGTCGCGCTGCATCCGGCGTTCGAAAAGAACGGCATGGTGTATCTCTCCTACGCCGGCCCGGGACCGGGCGGTGCGAGCACGGAGCTCCTGCGGGCGCGGCTGGATGGCAGTCGGCTCCAGGACGCGAAGGTGATCTTTCGCCAGGAACCGAAGACGCGCGGCGGCCTGCACTTCGGCGGGCGCATCGTGTTCGACCGCCAGGGATTCCTCTTTCTCACGTTGGGCGAGCGCGGCCAGATGCAGCGCGCGCAAGCGCCGGACAACCACCATGGCTCGGTCATCCGCCTCCATGACGACGGCAGCGTGCCGAAGGACAACCCGTTCGTCGGCAAGAGCGGCTGGAAGGCGGAGAAGTTCGATTTCGGCCATCGCAACCAGCAGGGCGCCGCCCTCAATCCGCAGACCGGCGCGCTGTGGACCCACGAGCACGGTCCGCAGGGCGGCGATGAGATCAACATCGTCCGGCCCGGAACGAACTACGGCTGGCCGGTGATTACCTACGGAGCGAACTCCGGTAGCGGCACGAAGATCGGCGAAGGGACGGCGAAGGAAGGCATGGCGCAGCCGATCAAGTACTGGGTGCCTTCGATCGCGCCGTCCGGCATGGCCTTCTACACCGGCGATCGATTCCCGAAGTGGAACGGCAATCTCTTCGTCGGCGCCCTAAAGGACCAAATGCTGGTGCGCCTTACTCTGGACGGGGACAAGGTGTTGAAGGAGGAGCGAATGCTGAAAGGCGTGCTTGGCCGCATTCGCGATGTGCGAGCCGGGCCGGATGGCTACCTGTACGTGCTCACCGACGAGAGCGATGGACAGCTGGCGCGCTTGGCACCTTAGACTTTGAAGCTCTCGAGTGTTTCTTTGGCGAAGAGATCTTCGGGCTTTAGGCGGCGCTTCGACAAGCCCTGCTCATGGTGGTAGCGCAAGAACGTGTCGAGCACGTGTCGATTGGCATCGAGGCCGTAGGGCCACCAGTCGTCGCCGAGCTCGCGGCGTGCTTCCTCGACGTGCGCGACGAGCCACGGCAGCATGACTGCCATCGCCGCGGTCTGGTTGTACATCTCCATCGCCTTCGCCTTTGATGCGACGAGCGCCTTGTACAGTGCCTGCGCGACCCACGGGTTCTTCTCGTACACGTCGCGCCGGATGACCACTGTATGCATGATCGGAAAGATCTTCGTGCGGCGGTAATAGTCTTTCTCCGCTGCGACGTAGTCGGGGAAGAGGCGTTGCACCTTCTCTGGATGTTCGTAGAACGTCGAGGGCGCGCGCGCAGTGACCATCGCGTCGAGCTCGCCGGAGGCGATCATGGCCGAAAGCGTCTTCGTATCGCCGATGGGCTTGATGCGGATCGACGGCGGCACCTCGATCTTCAGCTTGTCGATGCGCCCCGGCTCCTCCTCGCCGCCCCAGTGGTGCTCGTAGTCGGTGACTTTCACGCCGTGGTCGTCGGACAGGATGCCGCTAATCCAGACCGGGGCGGTCATCTGGTATTCGGGCACGCCGACGCGCTTGCCCTTGAGATCCTCGGGCTTGCGGATGCCGCTCTTGGCGTTGATGAAGATGCACGAATGGCGGAAGAAGCGCGAGGGAAAGACCGGGATGGCGATGAACTTGGGATTCGGCGAATGGAGCGACGCCGTATACGAGGAGAGCGACATCTCGGAGGCGTCGAACTCCTGGCCGCGCATCATGCGGAAGAACGTCTCCTCGACCGGCAGGTTGAGGTAAGTGAGGTCGATTCCTTCCGCGCGCACGGTGCCGTCGGCGAGGGCGCGGGTGCGGTCGTAATCCCAGCAAGCGAAGGTCAGGCGCAGTTTCATCGGTCTATCTTACGAAGGTTATCTTTCACTGCGAGTAGGACGCGGCGCGCTGTTTCGACATCCTTCGCGGCGACGCCGCGCACCGCGTCGCGATTTACCGCCCGCGCGAGCGGCTCGAGCTTTTCTTTCAGCGCGAGTCCCTTGGGCGTGAGCCGCACGTAGATGTTCTTGCGGTTGTCGGGCAGGCGCTTGCGAGTCACATAGCCGAGCTGCTCCATCGCCCGGATCGCCGCGTTCGTCGATGGTTCGGCCACCCCGGCCTCGTCGGACAGCTCACGCTGCGTGAGCCCGTCGCGCGCCCAAAGAATGCGCAGGAAGGTCCAGTGCCCGAATGACACCCCGTGCTCGACGAGCCTTCCCTGCAGCTCGCGCACGAACGCGCGCCACGCCTCCTTGGTAAGGTGCGCTAGCCGATCGGTAATGCGACCTCCTTGCCCTCTCGGGAGGATCGCAGGATGGCAAGACAGACTTCCATCGTGGCCGTGCCCCATTCACCGTCGTGCAGCGGGGCTTTGCCGTCCACCACCGCGGCATAGAGCTCGTCGATCACTGGCGCGCGCTGCGCCTTCGGGGCGGGTAGCGCCGCAAGGTGCTTGCGTTCGTCTGAGTAGACCATCACTCCTTCGGGCAGCGGCCGAAGATCGGCGCGCTCGCAGGACGCGATGAGCACGCCGAAATGCTGGTGGAGCGGGTTGCCAGCGGGGCGGGCGTACTGCGCGCCGCCGTAGTTGCGCGCGTTCTTCGCCTGCACCTCGTCGCCAGCCAGGGCACGGCGTGCCGAGCCGTAGGCATTGGGATCCTTCCGCACGCCGCCTTCGGTGATCCAGCCGCAGAACTCGTCCGAGTCGAAGTGCGCGTAGCCGGAATAGGTGAGGCTCGCAAATGCCCCGCCCGCCAAGGCGAGGAATGCGCAATAGGCGCCTTCCGTCGGACGCGACGCGTCCCATGCGCCGGTGCCGGCGCGCACGCTTGTCACCTCACCGCCGAGGAGGCGGACGATGTCGACATGGTGCGCAGCCTGGTTGTAGACCGCGCCCCCTCCCTTCGACGTGTCGAGCTCTTCCGGCCGGCGAGGACGGTAGAGGAAGTCGGTGAACATCAACCCGGTAATCATGCGCAACCGTCCGTACTCGCCGCCCGCGATCATCTTGCGGGCGAGGGCGATCGGCGCGTCGAAGCTGTGGCTATGGCCGACGACGAGGTGCACGCCGTGCTTGCGCGCCGCAGCAGTCATGGCGCGGCATTCATCGAGCGTGAGCGCCATCGGCTTCTCGACCAGCACGTGCTTGCCGGCCTGCGCGGCGAGCCGGGCATGGGCGGCGTGGAATTGGTGCGGCGTCGCAACGTAGACGACCTGCACCTCCGGATCGGCGCAAAGCTCCTCGACCGTTGCGTAGCCGCGGCCATGAAAGTCGCTTTCGAACTGATCGAGCGCTTCGGGACGGGGATCGGCGGCGGCGACGACGCGAACGCGGCTGTCGGCGGCGAGCGTCGGCGACATCAGCGCGAATGCGCGCCCGAGTCCCGCCACGCCGACGCGGATCGCTGTCATATACTTAGGTACCTAAGTATATCTTCGAGAGCCAGATATGCTGACCCCGGAACAGAACGATCTCCTCTGCCGTGTCCAAGGCAACGCGCCGATGGGCGGCATCATGCGCCGGCACTGGCTGCCCGTATGCCTGTCGGATGAGGTGGCGGAAAAGGATGGGGCGCCTGTTAAAGCGCGCCTGGTCGGCGAGGACCTCGTTGTGTTCCGCGATTCGAATGGCAAGCTCGGCGTGCTCTCCGAGCACTGCCCGCACCGCGGTGCATCGCTCGTCTTCGGGCGCAACGAGCAGGGCGGCTTGCGCTGCCTCTACCACGGCTGGAAATTCGACGTGGAGGGCAACATCCTCGAGATGGCCGCCGAGCCCGATGGGGCGGCGCTCATGAAGTCGCTCAAGCAGAGATCCTTCCCGGTGCGCGAAGCCGGCGGCTTCGTCTGGGCGTGGCTCGGAGCGAAGGAGGAGATGCGCGAGTTCGAGCCGCCGGCCTGGGCACCGGTGCCCGGCATCCAGTACGCGATCGTGAAGATGCACGCGGCGTGCAACTGGGCGCAGGTGCTGGAAGGCTCCATCGATTCCGCCCACAGCTCGAGCCTCCATTCGACCAACATGCCGGCCGCCGAGGATGTCTACGGCTCGACCGCCACTGACGAGGCGTGGTATCGCCCGTCGAACGACAAGGCGCCGCGCATGCAGTTCGAGGCGACGCCGTACGGCTTCCGCTACGCGGCGCTACGCAAGCCGATCAAGAACGCCGACACGCAGGTCTACGTGCGCACCACGCTCTTCGTTGCGCCGTTCACGGTGCTCATCCCGCCGAACAACCAGTACAAGCTGTCGCAGATGCTGGTCCCGATCGACGACGTGAACACCATGTTCTACTGGATCGCTTGGCATCCCGATCCGAAGAAGGGCATCACGCAGGAAGCGTGGCGCAAGTTCTGCGGAGCCACGGTGGGCGAGGATCTCAATCCGGATTACACCAAGAAACGCACGTTGGCGAACCGGTACCTCCAGGACCGTGAGGCCATGAAGCGGGGCGACTTCACCGGGATGAAGGGCATCCCGACGCAGGACATGGCGATGTGGGAATCGATGGGGCCGATCGCCGACCGAAGCAAGGATCATCCAGGCTCGAGCGACATGGCAGTGGTCCAATTTCGCCGCATGATGCTGTCGGCGGTGAAGAAGTTCCAGCAAAGCGGCGCCGTGATCGGCACCGGAACCGATCGCACGCCGCACGTTCAGCTTGCCTCATTCGAGGGCCTGGTGCCGAAGAGCACGGACTGGAAAACGCTCGGCGTGCCGCAGGAGGAAGCGCCGGCGACGGCGAAGTAATGCCTTTACCGCAAGGCAAGTGGCTCGACGTCGACGGCCTGCGCACCCGTTACTACGAAGCCGGGCGCGGCGAGCCGATCGTCTTCATCTACGGCGGCAATTTCGGCACCGGCGATTCCGCCTCCAGCGCGTACACGTGGAGCGAGAACCTGCTGCCGCTTTCCGAGCACTTCCATGCCATCGTCTTCGACAAGGCGGGGCAGGGCGAGACCGACAACCCGAGGAACGACGAGTACACGATGGCGGCGGTGGTGCGGCACGCCGCGGCCTTCATCCGCGCGCTGAAGCTGCCGCCGGTGCATCTCGTCGGTCATTCCCGCGGCGGATACGCCGCCGCGCGCCTCGCGCTCGAGAACCACGAGCTCGTGAAATCGCTCACCGTGGTGAACAGCGGCACCTTAAGTCCCGGCATCGGCACCAACGAGGTGGTGCTGGCCAAGCCACCTTATCCCGCCGGCACGCGCGAGTGCGTGCGATGGGTTTACCAGAACTACAGCTTCAATCCAGGCGTCGTCACGGACGAATGGGTCGACGCGGTGATGTTCACGCTCGGGATCCCGAAGTACCAGGAGAGCGTGCGCAAGATGACGCTCGGGAAGCTTGGCAGCAAGCTCTTTCTCCCGGAGCTGGCGCGCGAGAAGCGAGAGACGCTGCAGTGGATCAACGAGGGGCGCCTGCAGCGCCCGATACAGGTCATCTGGGGGTTCGACGACCGCACGGCAGTGATCGATCGCGGCATCGAGCTCTACAACTTGTTCTCGTGCCATGAGCGCCGCGCGCTGTTCCACGTCATCAACCAATCCGGCCACTTCCCGTTCCGCGAGCATCCGAAGCGCTTCAATGCGCTGATCCGTCGATGGGTGGAGTCGCTCGCATGATGGTGTTCGTGCACGGCGGCGTGCCGGGCATCACGCCGTATGCGAGCGGGCCGCACATCTGGGGCCCGTTGCCCAAAGGCGCCCTCGCAGTCGAGGTGCGCGGCCATACGGTGGATGCGATGACCGCGAGCGTGCGCCAGGCGATAAAAGGCAAATGCCACTTGGTCGGCCACGACCTGGGCGGACTGCTGGCATTGAATCTCGCCATCGAAGCGCCCGAGCTGGTTTCCGGCGTGACGGCGGTGGCGAGCGTGGCCGCCGCGCCGACCGGTGACGGGGTGCCTAACCTCACGCTCGCCTATCCCCCGGAGCCGCTCTGGAGCAAGCATTCTCAGCGCTGGGCGCTCGAGCGGGTGTCCTATTCCCACGCTCACGTCAGCGACGAATTGGTAAATGCCTGCGTATCGGCGGCCGGGAAGCAGTCGCCGATGACGCCGCGGGAGTACGAAGACGAGTTCGTGCCGAGCCTGATGAAGGCGAAGTCGCGCTTCTACGAGGTGTGCCGCAGCGAGGGTGTGAAGGTGCCATGTCAGGTGATCTGGGGAAGCCACGATCCGCTGACCAGCGTCGACCAGGGCTTGTGGCTCTTCCGCGGGCTCGCACAAAAACAGCGCGCGGCGCAATTCCACGTCATCAACCGTGCCGGCGCGCTGCCGTTCCGCGAGGAGCCGGCGGCTTTCCATCAGGTCTTGGCTGCCTTTGCCGATGCCGTCTAAGAAGAGGAAGCTGCATTACCCACGCACGTGGTCGTGGCCGGGCAAGGCGAAGATTTGCGTCAGCCTCAACATGGCGCTTGAGTCCTTCGTCCGTGCAAGCCAGGTGACGCTCGAGAACACCTCCAACAAGATCGACCATTTCTCGCTCACCTACGCCGATTACGCCTACAAGGCCGGTATCTGGCGGCTGATGGACCTGATGGACGAGCTGAAGATCAAGGGCAGCTGCTCGACCAACGGCCTCACCGGCGAGCGACATCCCAAGATCGTGCGCGCCCTCGCTGACTACGGCGTCGAGATCGTCGGACACGCCTGGGCGCAGGACGTGATGCTGAAGGATGACGATCCGGACGCCGAGCTTGCGGACATGCGCAAGGTGACCCAGGTGCTCACGCAAGCGGCGGGTACGCGGCCGGTCGGCTGGGTGAGCCAGGGAAGCGCGATGTCGGCCAACACGCTCGACTT